>Ga0209066_10001331_pt1 | contig 32988 bp, 28 predicted proteins | sample All_14_2_FD_187198 | JGI IMG/M metagenome (GOLD analysis project Ga0209066, IMG submission 187198) | Freshwater microbial communities in response to fracking from Pennsylvania, USA - Allegheny Zone_MetaG_DW_15 (SPAdes) (version 2) ... | reverse complement strand
GACCCTGCACTCATCGAGGCAGCGCCATCCGGTTGCGCCCTGGAGGGCCCGGTCGCGACCCGCAAGCACCCGCGCAGCGTCTGACGATCTTCCCGCAGGCCTCCGCCGCCTCCGTGCGCGACCATCCGCCAGCCAGGATCCGACCGCAAACACGTAGCCGATAGCAAGATCGACTCCGTTCGGCGGTCCGTTCCGAAATTTGATGCTTGAATAATCAAAGTCCGGCTCATCAGTAACTCGAGGGCTCGTTTCTCACAGGAGAGATGTCTTTGAGAACCTCTGATGCCCGCGGCGTTGGTGCTGCCGATCCCTCGTTCTCGTCGCCGCTGTTGCCGCGCGCCTTGTCGCGGCCATTGAGCACCGATCACCCGGAAGTCTGACCTCGTGGCGTAACGGCCCGCCGTCGCATCGACCGTGGCCAGCGCGCCGAAATCACCAGCACCAACGAGCAGACGCTGACCGGGCTGTCCGGGCATCGGAGCCGCTTTCCTCTTCGATGCGGCACGTGACGGCAGGAGCGCCCTCCAGGCCCCGGTGAGCGGCTGAACGGAGACGAACATGGCAAGCATCGAGACAGAAGGGCTGCCCCTGGCAGCGCCTGCTGCGGACCCATGGCCGCGCCACGAGCTTGGGGACGACAATCGGCTGGGCCTCCAGGCCGACGAGATGTTCGCGCGCCAGCTCGACACCCGGTTCGCGGGCGAGGTGCGCGGCCTGGTGACCGATCCGGTGACGGGTCTCGTGGGCAAGGACCCCGAGGAGGCGCTGGCCGGGATCGCCGAGACCTTCCGGCTTCTGGGCGCGCTGAAGGACCGCTATCTGGCGCAGGCGGTCGGGCCCCGCCAGAAGGCCCTGCTCGAACCGGTGATCGACCGGCGTCTCGACCGCGCCGGTGGCGACCTCGGGCGGATCGCGGAGCAGGCTGCGTCGGTGCTGGACGACCGCATCGTTGGCGAGCGCCTCGCCGACTTGGCGCGTGACGCGGTGCTGTCCTGGCGCGACCCGGCCCATCTGCGCACGCTGGGGCGCGCCGCGGTGGGCGAGCTGCGCTCCCAGGGCGAACGGAAGGGCTGGGACGCGGACCGGACCGATAGGGCGGTGCGCACCGGCCTGAGCGATCTCTACGCCGGAGCGGTCGAGGCCGCGATCGGCCAGGACCCCGAGCGCGCGGCGACGCTCTATGACCACGCGCGCGACGTGATCCAGCCGGAGCGGCAGTCCGCGGTCGAGCGCAGGATCGAGCGGGCGCGCGAGGAGCGTCGCGTGACGGAGATCGTCGGCGGCCTGGCCGACATGCCGGACGATCCGACGCGGCGCCCCGACCTCGACGACTACCAGGCGCGCGCCGCCGAACTGACGCCCTCGGACGCCTCGCCCGAGGTGCGGGCGCAGGTGACCCGGATGGCGCAGATCGAACAGGCGCGTGCCGACCGGGCGTGGCAGGCGGCGCGGGGACACGCCGCCACAAGCGCTCTCGACTGGCTCGGAGAGAATCCTGCGGCACCGTTGATGGCGATGCCGACGGCGCTGCGCGACGGGTTGAGCCCGGAGTAGACGGAAGCGCTCGAGCGGACGGCCATGAACGGCGGTCGCGTCGTCACCGATCGCGACCTCTACGACAGGCTCGACGACCAGGCCGTGCACGAGCCGCAAAGCTTTGTCGGCCTCGACCTCACGCAACACCGGCTGTCGCTCGGCGACGGCGACTACGATCGCCTGACCAAACTCCAGCAGAATCTCGCCGACGGCAAATCCGATCCGGCCTTCGAGCGCCACCGTCTCGGTCGCCTGTTCCTCGACGAAGGACTCCGCACCGCCAACCTCGATCCCGACGGCGAGGAGGCCCGGACCGCACGGCGGCAACTCGACACACTCCTCGGCGCCTTCGAGCCCGTCGAGGGCAAGCCGCCGACGATGGCCGACATTCGCGGCTTGGTCGGCGACGTGCTGCCGCGCGGCGAAGACGATCCGGATAGCGTCCGGACGTCGGACGGCGAGCCTGGCGAAGCGCTGCCGCAAGAGCGTGTGCCGAAGGGCGTGTTCGATGCGGCGCCGGTTAATGCCGGATCGACACCCTCACCCAGCGACGCAGTGGTAGTCTAAGAATCGACAGGCCCCAAGACGATCGAAGCGGCGCCTACGACGCCCCCTGCGCCCGACGCCACGCGGTTCGATGACGGAACCAAGCGGGTCACGCGCCGCGGGGTCGATACCGAGCGCGGCAAGGCCGACGTCACGGAAGCGTACGACGAGCAAGATCGCGTCGTCGCGACCGATGCCATCTTCGCCGATGGCCATCGTGTGGAAAGCCGGTGGTCCTATCCCGCCGAAGGCCACTGGTCGCAGGTCGATACCATACGCGACGCCTCGGGCAAGACGCTGGGCGTAATCACCACGACTTTCGACGGTGAGCGCGTGACGCGCACCGTCGAGCCGATAAACGGACAGCCACAGACCAACATCTGGGATCGGGATGGTCCCGTGCCGACGATGCAGAACGTCGTCGCGCCAGCCTTGGCCGTCCCTTCCTGCTGGACCTCGCGGCGGCCGCGATCGGGGCCGTGATTGTCGGAAAAGCGATAGACGACACCATCGCTCGCCAGAGCACGACCGGCGTTCTGGGCGGCAGTGAAATGGCCCGTCCGCCCGGCAAGGACCCGGGCCGGAACGACAACGGCCCGCCGGGGCGGGTCGAGGGCGACAAGCCACCGCCCTCCGGACCTCCGGTGCCGCTGATTCCGCCGGGAGAGCGTCCTAGTTCGCGGCAGAGCGAGCTTGACGATGCAAAAGCGGAACAGCCGGACTTTGTCCCGCAAGTCTCTTTCAAGAACGGCAAGGAGGTAAGTTGGGGGACGGCTGGTTCGGTCCGTCCCGACGGGGTATCGGCCGACAAACGCAGTGCATCGTTCGAGGTGAAGAATTATAACATCAATACCAACAAGCACGGATTCGTGAGCGACGTCACTCGACAGGTATTGCAGCGGGCGCAACACTTGCCGCCGGGCATGCAGCAGCACATCAGAATCGACATTCGTGGCCAGCATACATCCCAGGAACAATTGGAAAAAGTAGCCAGGCGAATAGTCGAGCGGTCGAATGGCCTTCTCAGGCGCGAACATATCAAATTTAGAGCGGAGGATTAGCCGATTAGTGATGTTGGGATCTCCGGAGGCATGCTCCTTCAGCATATGGGTACGCCAGCCGAAGTCGCTGCATTCTTCGCTTTGATCGAACGTCATAAATCGGAGTCGATCAGCGGTACGCTCGATCTCGTCACGGACCGACTTTACAGGCGCACCGTGCCCGGCGAGCAGTATGATGCACTTGTCGACCAATTGGCGGAATGTTGGCGGCTACTTCAGAAGATTCAAATAACTAAAGGCTTCTGGGACGAGTTTGAGCTGGGTGATCGGACGAAAGCCATCGATCGGTCGGCGAAGACGGCGGCTGATGCGTTTCAAAAGATTTTCAAGTCGCTCTACAAGGCGATCGACTATGCTCGCGCCGACAAGAAGAATATTGGCTACTTCCGTCCTTTGCGTCTCATGGCATGGGAAGGACCCAAGTCTCACGAACATGAGTTCATGCCGCTAGAGGACTTTGAAAAGCCTGACATACGGCCGATCTGGTTGGCGTGATTTGGCTCCGTCTACTGACTTTGATGACGCTCAGATAGGGCTCGTCGATTGTCGGCCATTCCTCGCGATCACCGTACCGAAGAATGGCGAGTAAATAGTCTATAGATAAACCTATAATTGTATCCCGTGCCAGTGCATGTGCCGGTAAGAATGTCCTTCAGCCCCGGTCGACAGCTGCTTCAGGCCGAGATGGGCCGCTGAACGGAGGCGAACATGACAAGCATCCGGGCTTCCGCAACGTCGTGCTTAAGCCCATCGATCTCGGCCGTTGATCTAGGCTACTCTGGTATGCGTTCGGCATGTCTCCGGCCTGAACAACAGGGAGAGTCTGGAGACCTGTTTTGAAATGCGTGTATCCTTGGGCAAGGTATCGTCGACCATGAACAACATTGCTTCCTTCGCCGCCGACTACAGCGAGGCGCGTGACAAGTTTCTGGCGGCGGCCCGGCTCGCCGACGCCCGGACCTTTCGCTACGACAACCCGACCAAGGGGCCGAAGGGCGAGTCCCTGTCGACCGACGTGGCCTGGGTGGGGCCGGCGGATGCCTCGAAGGTCATGGTCACGATCTCATCCACGCACGGGGTCGAGGGCTATTGCGGCTCGGGCTTCCAGGTCGACTGGCTGGCCGGCGTCGGCGCCGCGGGATTGCCGAAGGGGACTGCCGCGCTGTTCGTACATGCGATCAACCCCTACGGGTTCGCCTGGACGCGCCGCGTGACCGAGGAGGGCAACGACCTCAACCGTAACTATGTCGACCACTCCAGGCCTTATCCGGTGAACGAGGGGTATCTGGAGATCGCCGACGATCTCGTACCGGCGGATTTCAGCGAGGCGGGACGGGCGGCGGCCGATGCCCGGCTGGCGACGTATCGCCGGAAGGTGGGCGACGTCGAGTTCTTCCGCGCGGTCTCGGGCGGCCAGTACAGCCACGCCGACGGCATGTTCTTCGGTGGCGGCGGCGCCTCCTGGTCGAACCGGACCTTGCACGCCATCGTCGACCGATACCTGAAGGGCCGCGAGGACGTGGCCGTCGTCGACTTCCATACCGGCCTCGGCCCCTATGGCTACGGCGAGCCCATCACCCATTACGATCTCGGCACCGGCGGTTCGCGCCGGGTGCGCAATTTCTGGGGTGAGTCGGTCACGGAATCGAAACGGGGCCAGACGGCCTCGCAGGCGCGCGACGGGCTCGGGCATTACGGGCTGAACCGGGTACTGCAGGAGCCGCAGACCCGGCTCACCATGTGCACGCTGGAATACGGCACGTTCGATCGCGAGAGCGGCCAGAAGGCGTTCCGCGCCGACCACTGGCTGCACAAATACGGCGATCCGCTGGGCAAGGAAGCCGAGCCGGTACGCAAGGCCATGCGCCGGCAGTTCTATCCGGAGACCGACGACTGGAAGGAGGCCGTGCTGTTCCGTGGCCACCAGGTCGTGCGCCAGGCGATCGCCGGCCTGCAGCGGGGGCCGCTCTAGCTTTTGGGGACAAGCCCTCGAAAAGCCATACGCCCGCTCAGCGATCCTGCTACAAGCCTCCCCATGCGTGCACTCGTGGCGCTGCTGGCTTTCGCGGTCGTGGCGGCTCTCAATTTCCTGTGGTGGTGGGTTCCGAACCGGCCGGTCGATATCGCCGGCTGGAGTGCCGCGCCTCTCCAGAGCGTTTCCTTCGCTCCCTACCGGCCGGGCCAGAGCCCGCTCACCCGGACCTTTCCCACACCGGACCAGATCGAATCGGATCTGAAGCGCCTGCAGGGCAAGGTGGGGGCGGTGCGCACCTATTCCTCGGGGGAGAACCTCGAGACGGTGCCGCAGCGCGCCGGCAAATACGGGCTCAAGGTCTGGCACGGCGCCTGGCTGAACAACAACGAGAAGGAAAATCTCGAGCAGATCAACCTCTTGATCGACCATGCCAACAAGTACAAGGACACGGTCGAGCGGGTGATCGTCGGCAACGAGGTGCTGCTGCGCAAGGACCTGACGGCAAACGAATTGCGCCACTACATCCGGCAGGTGAAGCAGCGCGTCACCCAGCCGGTGACCTACGCCGACGTCTGGGAATTCTGGCTGCGCAACCCGTCGCTGGCCGACGAAGTCGACTTCATCACCATTCACATCCTGCCGTATTGGGAGGACGAGCCGATCGGGCTTGACCGCCGCGAGGCCGACGGCCAGCTCTCGATCGAGAAGCACCTGGTCGACATCTACAAGAAGGTCCAGGCGCGCTTTCCCGGCAAGAAGATCGTGATCGGCGAGACCGGCTGGCCGAGCGACGGCCGCATGCGATCCGACGCGCGACCGGGCCGGGTCGAGCAGGTGAAGTATTTCTCGATCTTCCGCGGCGCCGCCGAGCGGGAGGGCTTCGACTACAACGTCATCGAGGCCTTCGACCAGTATTGGAAGGCGCGCCAGGAGGGCACCGTGGGCGCCGAATGGGGCCTGCTGGACGCCCAACGGCACGACAAGTTCGAGCTGGGCAAGCCGGTGAGGGCGGAGCCGCACTGGCAGATCCTGTTCACCATCTCGACGATCGGCGGGGCGCTGTTGCTGCTGGCCTATGCCAGCCGCCGCAAGGCCGGCAACTGGAAGGGCATCTGCCTCTTCGCCTTCTTCGCCCAGCTCGTGGCGACCTGCTACGTGCAGGCGACCTGGGTCGACGTCACCCGCAACTTCTATTTCGAGAAGACCCTGGGCATCGCCTTCTGGGCGATCCTGCTGGCGCTGTTCAGCTACGCGCTGCTGCGCGGCATCGCCGATAGCCTGACCGGTCAGATGGCCGATCCGTCTCTCTACGGCGCCCGCGTCCGTGAATCCTGGCGGGCATGGCGCGAGCTGCCGCGCTACCGGATCGCGCAGCGCGCGGACCTTCTGGCGCAGATGCTCTATCTCGTGCTCACGGTCCTGTGCATCTTCTACCTGATCGTGATCAGCATCGACTGGTACGACGGCGTGATCCGCATCGGCGACTGGTTCCGCCAGATCGCGATCGACGGCCGCTACCGCGATTTTCCGATGTGGAGCTTCGTCATCCCGAGCATCGTGCTGATGCTGTGGAAGACCACCACCATCCTGCGCGCCGATCCCGTGTCCCGCGACCACCGCATCGCGAAGGCGCTCTCCTTCGGCCGCCTGCTGGGGTACGACGGAAGCCGCGGCGTCGTGCGCATGGACCGGCGGATGAGCCGCTTCGGCCCGGTCATGCCGGAGATCGTGCTCGCCTCGCTGCTGGTCTTCTGGGCGATCGTGCTGGTCGTCACCGAGGGTGCGATCAAGCTGCACGATGGCGGCGCCGGGGGCTTCGTTTCCGCCGATGGCGGCCGCTGGGTCATCCGAACGCTGTTCTGGAACACCCAGGCCAACTGGTTCGCCTTCATGGCGCTGCTGATGGCCGTGCCCTATATCGCCACCATCTACGTCTCGGTACGCGAGCCGCTGGCAGAATTGCCGCCGGACTCCTATACGAACAAGTGGTAGGCGCTCAGCCGGGAGTTACGACATGGAAATCAAGGGCGAATACAGGATTGCGGCGTCGCGGGAGAAGGTCTTCGCGGCGCTGAACGACCAGGCGGTGCTGCAAGCCTGCATTCCGGGCTGCGAATCGCTGGAGATGCTGTCTCCGACGGAGATGACCGCCAAGGTGCGCCTGCGCATCGGACCCGTGAGCGCGGCCTTCTCGGGCAAGGTCACGCTCTCCGACATCGATCCGCCGAACGGCTACAAGATTACCGGTGAAGGGCAGGGCGGTGTCGCGGGCTTCGCCAAGGGCGGGGCCGTGGTGACGCTCACCGAGGATGGCAGCGATACAATTTTGAAGTACGACGTCGACGCCCAGGTCGGCGGCAAGATCGCCCAGGTCGGCGCGCGTCTCATCACCGGCACGGCGAAGAAGCTCGCGGACCAGTTCTTCGGTAAGTTCGCCGAGAGCGTCGGCGCTCCGCCGCCGGTTGCCGCCGCGTCCTGACGATGGCGTCGCTCGATCCCGCGGGAGAGCCGCCACCGCCCGTGCCGTCTGCTGCAGCGCAGCGTGGCTATCGTCACTGGACCGTCATCGGCGTCGGCGCCGCGGTGCTGATACTCGTCTTCCTTGCGAGTCGTTAGCAGCTGGCATTTGGCGCCAGCAATTCCCTTGACCGCCATGCGGAGGGCTTGTCAGAGTCCCGGCCAACGCCCGGCGGTCGCCTGGAGTTGCGGCCGCGCAAACCAATATGTGAGGGGAGATCGAGTATGACCATATCCGTCGCCATGACCGTCAACGGCAAGTCCGTATCGGGCAAGGTCGAGGCGCGCACGCTGCTTGTCCAATTCCTGCGTGAACATCTCGGCATGACCGGCACCCATGTCGGCTGCGACACCAGCCAATGCGGCGCCTGCGTCGTGCATGTCGATGGCCAGTCGGTGAAGTCCTGCACCATGCTCGCGGTCCAGGCCGAGGGCGCGCAGGTCACGACCATCGAGGGCCTGGCGCCGAGCGCCGACAAGCTGCACCCGATGCAGGAGGCGTTCCGCGACAACCATGCCTTGCAGTGCGGCTTCTGCACCCCCGGCATGGTGATGAGCGCCATCGACATGGTGAAGCGTCACAACTACGAGCTCGATGAGGCCACGGTGCGCCGCGAGCTCGAAGGCAACCTGTGCCGCTGCACCGGCTACCACAACATCGTGAAGGCCATCCTGGCCGCCGCTCCGGCCATGAAGTCCGCAGGAGTGTAGTCCCATGACCTCCGCCACCGGAATCGGCGCCCGCGTCCCGCGTACGGAAGACAAGCGCTTCCTGACCGGCACCGGTCGCTATGTCGACGATCTGCCCCTCGCCCGGGCGACCTACGCGTACTTCCTGCGTTCGCCGCATGCCCATGCGAAGATCAAGAGCATCGACATTTCGGCGGCAGAGAAGCTTCCGGGCGTCGTCAGCATCTTCACCGGCAAGGATCTTGTCGACGCCAAGGTGGGCGGCCTGATCTGCGGCTGGGTCGTGAAGGACAAGCACGGCGAGCCCCACAAGGCGCCGCCGCACCCCGTGATGGCGGTCGATACCGTCCGTTACGTCGGCGACACCGTCGCCATGGTCGTGGCCAACAGCCACGACGAGGCCAAGGATGCCGCCGAGGCGATCGCGGTCGACTACGAGGTCCTGCCGGCCAACATCGACCTCGCCAAGGCCTTCGACAAGGATGCGCCGCAGGTTCATCCCGAGGCGCCGGGCAATCTGATCTACGACTGGGAAATCGGCGTGAAGGCCGACGTCGAGGCGGCTTTCGCCAAGGCTGCGCACGTGACCAAGCTCGACCTCGTCAACAACCGCCTGATCCCCAACGCGATGGAACCGCGCGCCGCGGCGGCAGAGTACGACAAGGGCACTGGCAACTATACGCTGTGGTCGACTTCGCAGAACCCGCACGTGCTTCGCCTGATCCTGTCGGCGTTCGTGCTGGGCATTCCCGAGCACAAGCTTCGGGTGATCGCGCCCGACGTCGGTGGCGGCTTCGGCAGCAAGATCTTCTGCTACGCCGACGAGACGATGGTCTGCTGGGCGGCCTCTCGGGTCGGCCGGCCGATCAAGTGGACGGCGGAGCGGACCGAGTCGTTCCAGACCGACTGCCACGGCCGCGACCACGTCACCCACGCCGAACTGGCTCTCGACAAGGAGGGCAAGTTCCTGGCGCTCAAGGTCGAGACGATCGCCAACATGGGCGCCTATCTCTCGACCTTCTCGACCGCGGTCCCGACCTATCTCTACGCGACCCTGCTGGCCGGCCAGTACACGACGCCGCTCATCTACGCCAACGTCAAGGCGGCCGTGACGCATACCGCGCCGGTCGACGCCTATCGCGGCGCCGGTCGTCCCGAGGCGACCTTCGTGATCGAGTCGATCGTCAGCAAGGCCGCGGCCGAGCTGAAGATGGATCCGGCCGAGCTGCGGCGGAAGAACTTCATCCCATCGACGGCCTTCCCGTATCAGACGCCTGTGGCGCTGCAGTACGATTCGGGCAACTACCCGCCGATCATCGACGAGGCGATGAAGATCGCCGACTACCCGGGCTTCGAGGCCCGGCGGGCCGAGGCCAACGCGCGCGGCAAGCTGCGCGGCATCGGCTTCTCGTCCTACATCGAGGCCTGCGGCCTCGCACCTTCGCAGGTGATCGGCCAGCTGGGCGGCGGCGTCGGCCAGTGGGAATCGGCCCAGATCAAGTTCAACCCGACGGGCAACGTCCAGGTCATCACCGGCTCGCACAGCCACGGGCAGGGGCATGAGACCACCTTCGCACAGCTCGTCCACGACCGGCTGGGCGTGCCGATGGACCAGATCGAGGTGGTCCATGGCGATACCTCGACGACCACCTTCGGCATGGGTACCTACGGCAGCCGTTCGCTGGCCGTCGGTGGCTCGGCCATCATGAAGGCGACCGACAAGATCATCGCCAAGGGCAAGAAGATCGCGGCCCATCTGATGGAAGCCGACGTGGCCGACGTCGTGTTCGAGAACGGCACCTTCAAGGTGGCAGGCACGGACAAGGCGGTGCCGCTGGCGCAGGCCGTGTTCGCTGCCTACGTGCCGCACAACTATCCGCTGGCCGAGATCGAGCCGGGCATGGACGAGAACGCCTTCTACGATCCGGCAAACTTCGTCTATCCTTCCGGCACCCAGATCTGCGAGGTCGAGATCGACCCCGAGACCGGCATCGTCGAGGTCGTCGCCCACACCGCGGTCGACGATTTCGGCAACATCATCAATCCGATGATCGTCGAGGGCCAGGTCCATGGCGGCATCGTCCAGGGCGTGGGCCAGGCGCTGTTCGAGGGTGCGGTCTACGACAAGCAGACCGGCCAGCTGCTGAGCGGCTCCTTCATGGACTACACCATGCCGCGCGCCGACAACTTCCCGTCGTTCAAGCTTGGCTACAAGGTCACCCCGTGCCCACACAATCCGCTGGGCGTGAAGGGATGCGGCGAAGCGGGGGCCATTGCGGCGCCCGCGGCCGTCATGAACGCGGTTCACGACGCGCTGGCGCCGCTCGGCGTCAAGCACGTGGAGATGCCCGCCACGCCGCTCAACGTGTGGCAGTCGATCCAGGGCGCCCAGCACGCGGCGGCCGAGTAAACGGAGGAAATCCAGATGTACGATTTTGCCTATCATCGTCCGAAGTCGGTCGCCGATGCGGTGGCCCTGCTCAAGGGTAACGAGGAAGCGCGTCCGATGTCCGGCGGCATGACGTTGATCCCGACCCTGAAGCAGCGCCTGGCGCGGCCGAGCGACGTGGTGGATCTCGGCGGCCTCAAGGAACTGGCCGGCATCAAGGTCGAGGGCGACACCGTCGTGATCGGCGGCATGACCAAGCACGGCGACGTAGCGAAGTCCGCCGACGTCAAGAAGGTCATCCCGGCGCTGGCCGACCTGGCCGGCCATATCGGCGATCCGCAGGTCCGCAACCGGGGTACGATGGGCGGCTCGGTCGCCAACAACGACCCGGCAGCCGACTATCCGGCGGCCGTCGTGGCGCTGAATGCCACGGTGATCACCAACACCGGCAAGCACGCGGCCGACGCCTTCTTCAAGGGCCTGTTCGAGACGGCGCTGGCCGAGGGCGAGATCATCACCGCCATCAGCTTCCCGAAGGCCGAGAAGGCCGCCTACATGAAGTTCCCGAACCCGGCCTCGCGCTACGCGATGGTTGGCGTGTTCGTCGCCAAGACCGCCGGCGGCGTGCGCGTCGCGGTGACCGGCGCCGGCCCCAGCGTCTTCCGCGTGAAGGCGATGGAAGAGGCTCTGTCGAAGAACTTCTCGTCGGATGCCATCAAGGACATCAAGGTCGCGGCCGACGGCCTGAACAGCGATATCCACGGCAGCGCCGAGTATCGCGCCCATCTGGTCGGCGTGATGGCCCGCCGCGCGGTCGACAAGGCCAACAAGTAGCCGTCCAGCATCCGAAGGACTAACGTCGGGGCGCCCCTAACTGGGCGCCCTTTTGTTTTTAAATCAATAGGTTAAGTGGTTTTCTTCCGCGTCACTCAAGAGGCGGCTCTCTCGGTACACGATCCCTGATCGCACTAAAAGATTCAGGGGATTTAAGACTTGTCGTCGTCAATATGTAGTGGTTGGCGCAATTGGGCCGATGCCTGTTGATGAAAAATCGCCGTTTAAATGCTCTGCAGGGCCATAAATCCTGCCATACAGAGGATTAGTCTCGTAAGGTGTCCTCCATCGAGGGCGGTTCTCCGAAATCGCTTGTGGCGGGAAATACGCTGGGCTACGTTTTGTTTAGCGGGGTAGTCTTTCCATCAGAGACGAATGCGCTGACGGCACCTATAGCCCTCTCATCTGGGGCAAGGGTGCAAGAATGCAAAACGGCGCGGCCTGGGCAGGCACGCGCCGTCTGTTAGGAGAACTCGTTTTCCCAGTTGCCGGGTCTCCCCGATAAGCTGGCTTCCGCATTCCCCTGTAGCAACAGGTTCAAAATGCAGGAGTTGGCACCGGATTGCAACTGGGGCCTCTAGGAGGTCTGGCATGGCTAGCAAGCCCACCACGACGCCCCGGGGACGCGACGCTCGCGACGGTCAGTTCACGACCGTTAAGTGGGCGAAGGACCATCCGAATATTGCGGTGGTCGAGCGCGTTCCCACACCGGGCAACGGCGACACGAACAAGAAGCGTCGCTAAAGCCTGTACAAGAGACGGCGGCCCCGGTTTCCCGGGGCCGTTTCTTTTGACTACAAGCGATTTGGCCTGAGCGCGCCGGAGCCGCGTTCTCAGCTCTATTTAAGCCCCTTCACCAGGCGACAGCTGGTCTGACGAGCGCCGACAAAAATGAGCGGGACTAGGCCTTGAACGAATCAGGCTGACTTCCGATGTGAACAATGCACGAACATCAAGGGGGCGTCTTGCCATGCAGTTGTCCATCGTAATCCCAACCCATGTCGCTCATTGCGAGTGTGTTCAGGGGAGCAATGTGAAGTTCATGGAAATGGTCGCGGTTCGGGCGGCTTCCATAACAGAAGCTCTTCGGCAAGTGGAGCTTGATGACCGCCGCATTAAGGTGAAGGCAATTGAGACGCTTTGGACGCCATTCACAGTCACGCCCATCGGGTAGAGCTCACTCAAATTAGAATACTACCCGTGTGCCAATTCTTCGGCGGAACACGTCAAACTGCTGCCTATCAGGTAAGGTGTGTTAGGCAAGCGCCGCCACATTGAGATGAGCGCATAATGAAAGCATTGGTCACAGGCTTCGATCCGTTCGGCGGCGACTCCGTCAATCCGTCGTCTCTGGCGGTGAGCCGGCTTAAGACGAAGATTGGCCCGGTAAGCGTGTCGACGGCCGTCCTGCCGACCTCCTATGCGCGCTCGGCCGCGGTGCTGCGTGACGCGATCGAGGAGACGAGGCCCGGCATTGTGCTCTGCGTCGGCCAGGCGGGTGGGCGCACGGAACTCTCTCTCGAGCGGGTCGGCATCAACGTCCAGGATGCGCGCATCCCGGACAACGACCGCCACCAGCCGATCGACCTGCCAGTGCGCGCCGACGGCCCCGCCGCCTATTTCGCGACCCTGCCGGTCAAGGCCTGCGTCGCCGAGATGCGCAAGGCTGGCCTGCCGGCCGGAGTGTCCAACACCGCCGGCACCTTCGTCTGCAATCACATTCTCTATTCGCTGATGGACATCATCGCGAGCCATCCGGGCAACATGCGCGGCGGCTTCCTGCACATTCCCTACGTGCCCGAGCAGGTCGCGCGCTTGGGCGGCGCGCCGTCGATGGCCGTCGACGACATCGTGCGCGGCATCGAGATCATCGTCGCGACCAGCGCCGCCCGAACGGCGGACATCCACACCGCCGAGGGCCGTATCTCCTGATTACTCTGCCGCGATCGCGAGCGGGGGCGGAGTATGGTGGGCCGGCGCCGCCTGGGCTGCGGCGTCCGGCTTCTTCACCCTGAACCAGGCGGCGTAGAGCGCCGGCAGGAAGAGGAGCGTGAGCGCGGTGGCGACCAGAAGGCCACCCATCAGCGCGACCGCCATCGGGCCCCAGAACACGCTGCGCGACAGCGGGATCATGGCGAAGATCGCGGTGCCGGCGGTCAGGAGGATCGGCCGGGCGCGGCGGACCGTGGCGTCGATCACCGCGTCCCACTTGCTATGGCCCGCCTCGATGTCCTGGTCGATCTGGTCCACCAGGATCACCGAGTTGCGCATGATCATGCCGGCGAGCGCGATCACGCCCAGCAGCGAGACGAAGCCGAACGGCTGGTTGAACAACAGCAGGAACAGCGACACGCCGATCAGGCCGAGCGGGGCGGTGAGAAGCACCAGCGCCAGCTTCGAGAAGCTCTGCAGCTGCAGCATCAGGAACAGGATCATCAGGAAAGCCATCAGCGGCATCATCTTGAAGATCGAGGCCTGGCTCTTGGCCGATTCCTCCTGGTCGCCGCCGACCTCGATGCGATAGCCCGGCGGCAGGCCGGCGCGGACCGGCGCCAGCGCCTTGTCGATGCGGGCCGCCACGTCGGGACCCTGGACGCCGTCGGCAACGCCGGCGCGGACGGTCATCAGCAGGTCCTTGTTGCGCCGCCACAGGATCGGCTCTTCGAGTTCGAACTTCAGTGTCGCGAGTTGGGCCAGCGAGACCACGCCGCCGGTCGAGGTGCGCAGGTTGATCGCCTCCAGCCCCTCGACACTCAGCCGTTCCGGCGCGACGGCACGGGCGACCACATCGATCGATTCGGTACGGTCGCGATACTGGGTGACGGTGACCCCGGAGAGCAGGGTCTGCAGCGAGTTGCCCAGTGCCTGCGAATCCACGCCGAGGGCCCGCGCCTTCGCCTGGTCGACCTCCAGGCGAACCGTCTTGGCCAGCTCGTTCCAGTCGAAGTTGATGTCGCGCGTCGCGGGATCCGCCTTGAATACCTGGCGGACCTGTTCGGCCACCTGCCGCACCTGCTGCGGGTCGTCGCCCAGCACGCGGAACATGACCGGGTAGCTGACGGGCGGGCCGTTCTGCAGCCGCTGCACGCGCGCGCGCACGGCCTCGAAGTCCTTCTTGAACAGATCGTCGAGGGCGGCGACCACTCGCTCGCGGGCGACCAGATCCTTGGTCATGACGATTACCTGGCCAAAGTTGGCATTGGCCAGTTCAGGGACCGTGGGCAGGTAGAAGCGGGGGCTGCCGGCGCCGACATAGGCGGTGTAGGAGGCGACGTCGGGACTGTCGCCCAACCAGGTTTCGAGCTTGCGCACGTCGGCGTCGGTCGCTGCCCACGAGGCGCCCTGCGCCAGCTTCAGGTCGACGATCAACTCAGGCCGGTTGGCGGTCGGGAAGAACTGCTTCGACACCAGGCCGAACGCCGCGAGCGAACCCACGAAGGCCAGCGCCGTGATGACGATCGTGGTCTTGCGCCAGGTGACGCACCACACGACCACCTTGCGGAAGAGCGTGTAGAGGCGGCCGTTGTACGGATCGTGATGTTGCACCTTGGGCTGCGGCAGGAGGTGGTAGCCCATCCAGGGCGTGAACAGCACGGCTACGAACCATGAGATGATGAGCGACAGGCCGACGACCCAGAAGATCGAGTTGGTGTACTCGCCGGCACCGGACCGCGCGAAGCCGACCGGCACGAAGCCCACGGCCGTCACGAGAGTGCCGGTCAGCATGGGGAAGGCGGTCGAGGTGTAGGCGTAGGTCGCGGCCTCCAGCCGGCTGGCGCCCTGTTCGAGCTTCACCATCATCATCTCGACGGCGATGATTGCGTCGTCGACCAGCAGTCCGAGTGCGATGATGAGCGCGCCGAGCGAGATGCGCTGGAAGTCGATCCCCAGCATCAGCATGCCGACGAAGGTGATGGCCAGAACCAGCGGCACCGAGAGCGCCACGATCACGCCGGTGCGGACGCCGAGACTGATGAAGGAAACCACCAGCACGATCGCCAGCGCCTCCAGCAGCGCCGAACTGAACTCCTCGAACGACTTGGTGACGACCTCGGGTTGGTTGGCGATGCGATGCACGGTGATTCCGACCGGAAGCCCGGCCTCGACCTCCTCCATGGTCTTGTCGAGGGCGGCACCGAGCTTCTGGACGTTACCGCCCGGCGCCATGACGACGCCGAGGCCGATCACCTCCTTGCCGTTGTAGCGCATGGCGAGCTGGCGCGGGTCCTGGTAGCCGCGGCTGATCTCGGCCACGTCGCCCAAAGTGAGGGTCTGGCCGTTGGCGGTGAAGGGCAGCGCCATGAGCTGCTCGGCCGAGGTCGGTGCGCCGTCGACGCGCACGGCCACGCGCTCGCCCTTCGTTTCGACGGTGCCGGTGGCAACGATCGCATTCTGGCGCCGCACCACGTCGAGGATCTGGTCCACCGGGATTCCCAGCATGGCAAGACGCGTGTGGCTGAACTCGATGTAGATCTTCTCGTCCTGGAGGCCGAACAGGTCGGCCTTGGTGACGTCGGGCACCCGCAACAGACGCTGGCGCACCGCCTTGGCGATCTCCTTGACCTCGGCGGGCGTGAAGCCGTCGGACTCGAAGGCCCAGATCAGGCTGTAGGTGTCGCCGTATTCGTCGTTGAAGAAGGGACCGACGACGCCCTGCGGCAATGAACTCCGGATGTCGCCGACCTTCTTGCGCACCTGGTACCAGAGGTCCGCGACCTTCGAGGGCGGCGTGTCGTCGCGCAGCGAGACGTAGATCACCGTCTCGCCGGGCTTGGTGTAGCTCTGGACATTGTAGAAGTAGGGGAGTTCCTGGAGCTTCGTCTCGATCTTCTCGGTGACCTGCTGCTCTACCTCGCGCGACGTGGCGCCGGGCCAGGCGGCGGATACGACCATCTGCTTGATGGTGAAGGGCGGATCCTCGGCACGCCCGAGATTGAAGAAGGCGTAGAAGCCGGCCAGGGTCAGCGCGATCATGAAGAACACGGTGAGCGTGCTGTACTTCAGCGCCAGCGCCGACAGATTGGTGCGCGTCGTCATGGATGCTGTCCCCCGAACGCCGAACCGCTAGCGCGCGGCCTGCTGCTGAGGCTGCGGCTTCACCTTCTGGCCGCTCTCGAGCTTGTGCACACCCGCGGTGGCGATCAGTTCGCCCTCCTTCACGCCCGACAGGATCGCGGCCGTGTCGTCGCGCCAGCGCGCGATCTTCACGGCGCGGAGTTCGACCGTGCCGGTGTCGCGATCGACGACCCACACGGCGGGTTGCGTGCCGCGCTGGAAGATGGCGGAGAGGGGCACTTCGGCGACCGGCGTGCGATCGGGGCGCTCGAATCCCAGCGTCGCGGTCATGCCGAGGCCGATGAACTGCGGCGGCTCCAGAACGCTGAAGCGCGCGGCGTAGGTGCGAGTCACGGGATCCGCACTGGGCGACAGTTCGCGCAACTTGGCGGCGTGACGCCGGCCCGGGTCTGACCAGAGCTCGAAGCTGGCGCCCTGCGCCTCGCGCACAGCCTTCAGCCGGTGCTCGGGAACGCCGACCAGGATCTCCAGTTCGTCTGTGCGCGCGAGGCGGATCACACCCTGGCCCTGCGCCATGACCTGTCCCACCTCGGCCTGCACGGCGGTGACGACACCCGCCGCATCGGCGCGCAGCACCGTGTAGGCGAGGTTGTTCTCGGCCGAGGCCAACTGACTCTTCGCCTGATCCATGCGGGCGAGGGCGGTCGAGGCGAGCGACTGCCGCTGATCGAGCGTCTGCGGGACGAAGGCCATGCTTCCCCGAAGGTTGAGGTAGCGCTCGTGGTCGGCCTTGGCGCGAACATAGTCGGCTTCGGCCGACGCGAGGGCGGCGCGCGCATTGTCGACGGCGAGCTGATAGTCGGCCGGATCGAGCGCGGCAATGATGTCGCCCGGCTTCACCACCGCGCCGACATCGACCGACCGCTGGATGATCTTGCCCGCGACGCGGAAGCCCAGGGTGCTTTCGATACGGGGAACGACCGTACCGGCCAGCAGGAGCGTCTGTCCGTGGGTCTTGTAGGAGATCTCTGCGACGCGAGCCGGGCGGATGATCGGCTCTGCGGCGGATACAGAGGCGCCACGCGGCTTGGTGAACGTGTAGGCTGCGAAGGCACCGCCTGCGAGCACCACACCGACTGCGCCAAGCACCACGGCCTTCTTTGCAGGGAGTCGCGGTAAGCGAAGGTTCGGGAGACGCATGGCGGGGCTTCCTTCGGACGTTTACAATAGGCGGAAGAGTCTAAACGCCGTTAACTTAGCGTTGATAAGTTATCTGCGTTAATGTAATAGTCAAGGGCAGGAGAACCCGAGTGAACGCTTTTTCGACAGCGGCAACGGGCGGCCGGAAGAAGCGCGGCGAGGGACATACCCGTCGCGAAGAGATTCTCCAGGCTGCCAAGGAACTGTTCCTGGAGCAGGGGTACGAGGCGACGACGATCCGACGGATCGCCGACCGCGTGGGCGTGTCCGCACCGGCCCTCTATCTCTATTTTCCCGACAAGGAGCAGATGATGCTCGCGCTCTGCGATCAGACCTTCGGGTACCTGATCGATCGCATCGCTGAGATCGAGAGCACCGTCAGCGATCCGCGCGAGCGCATCCGGCGCTTCGGCGAAGCTTACCTGAAGTTCGGCCTGGCGCATCCCGACGAGTACAAGCTGATCTTCCTCGGCACGAACATTCCCGAGTCGGTCCGCAAGTTGGGTCACCGCATGCCGACGGACGATCCGACGCGCCCCGGCATCGGCGGTGCCATCGTGTTCCAGCGCCTCGTTTCCATTCTGGCTGAAGCGGAGGCCTCGGGCCTCGCGCTCAACTACCCGGCCGACACTTGCGCGGAACTTTGCTGGATGGCCATGCACGGCGTCGCCTCAGCCCTCATCCTGAAGCCCGAGTTCCCGTGGTCAAATCGCGATCTGCTGGGCACGGGCATGCTCGACATCGTGATGAAGGGCATCATCCGCGGCGGCTGACGATCAGACCGCGGCCCGCGCAGCCTTCCGTGCCGACGCCCGTGCGCGCAAGAGACGACTGAGGCCCCAGGTGGCAGCGACCCCGACCACCAGCACCGCAATCCCGATCAACGGCCGGTACCACAGCCAACCGAAAGCGATCACGATCGGCGCGATCGCGACCGTGCAGACCAAGGCGACGAGGAACGTCCCGGCGCCGATCACGTCGCCCAGCAGCGGAATGACGCTGCCGGCCACGGCGAGCGGACGCAGCACGAAGGTGAAACCGATCAGCATGAGGACCACGCCGATCAGGCGTAGCACCCAGGTCATGGTAACGTTCTCTTCTTCGGCATGCTGGAACATGACCTTGGCGGGCACGCTGCCGACCGCGATCAGCTCGACGGTCGTGCCGGTATGGGTGGGGAAGGGGCGAAATCCCGATCCCGCCTGGGCAGCGATCACGCTGGCGCTCTGCAAGGGCACCTCGGCAAACGAGATGCGCATGTCGCCGATCGCCGGCTGGGACGGGTCGCGGCCGGCATAGAGAATGCCGTCGACCGCCGCGACGGGCTTGCTGACGCGGATCTGCAGGGCATTCGCCTGCGCGTCGGTCGCCGGCAGCCGTCGCGGCTCGCCGAAGCCGCGCAGCAGGGAGTCGGGGACGGCGAAGGCGCCGAGCCGGGTGCCCGGCGCCACCAGGTCACGCGACTCATAGACCATCACGGGATTGGTATGGCCGCGCGGCTCCTTGAATCGGTCCGAGTCGATCGGCTTGTCCGACCACACGCGGACATACTTGTAGGTCGTGGTGCGCTCCTCGCCGCCGCCGAACTTGGTGCGGGTCTCGCTGTGGGTCTCTTCCTTCCACTGGTAGACCTCGACATGGCGCACCAGCCGGACCCCGTTCACCTGCATGGCGAAGTCCGGATCGGATATCGGCCCTCCTGTCGAGAGCATGCCGCTCACATGGACCAGCCGACCGTCGTTTGCGGAATCGACCCGCTCGGCCGGAACGCTGCGCACGATTCCGGCCCCTTCGGCCAGGCCCTGCGCCGTGCGGATCGCCCGGCCTTCGTTCCAGAACAGCAGGCCGATTGACACCACGACGAAGATGAACCCGGCCAGGACGCCGACGACTGCCTGCCCGAGGCGGGCGAACCAGGATGTGCTGGTGACCTCCGTCACCTGATCGACGCCGCGCTCTTCCATTGAACCTGCCTTCGAGAATGGCGGCGGAGACTACCGCCTCGGCCAGACTCTCGGGAAGAGGTCGCAGGTCATGGGGGCGCCCGGGGAGAGCTCGGGTGTGTGCGGAAACTGAAATGTCCCTGGCCGAGGATCGTAACGGGCGTCGTCGCCGGTATAGCGAAGCGACAGGCCGCGGCGTCGGGCGCCCGGCGTGTCGTTGCCCGGCGCGCCGTGCACGATCATGGCGTGGAAGACCAGGCAATCGCCGGGCTCCATCGTCCACGAACGGATGTCGTACTTGGCCCGCTCGGCGTCGATGTCGGGGATCTGGACGAGATCGCTGGACGTGAACTTGGCATCGTGCCCCTTGCGGAAGGGTGTCGGCCGGTAGTTGATGCCCCATCGATGGGAGCCGGCGATGAACTCGACGGCGCCGTTGCCGAGATCGATGTCGTCGAGGGCGATCCAGACCGAGGTGATCTGGCTGCCAGTGACGGGCCAGTAGGGTTGGTCCTGGTGCCAGGGCGTGGGATGGGCGGTGCCCGGTTCCTTCACGAAGAGTTGGTCGTAGAAGAAGTCCACGTTTTCAGAGCGCATCAGAGCGGCGGCGATTTCACCGGCGGGCGAGGTGAGGGCGGCGAGGCGGAAATCGTTGTCCCGCCGCCACATGAACATGTCGCCGAAGAATCTTCCCGACGTGCTGCCTTCCGCGAAGTTGGTCGCATGCGGGCCCGGCTGAAGGAGATCGCGCTCGACCGCCTCACACAGGATTCCGACCCACACGGCATCGAAGGCGCCGCGCAGGCAGACGACGCCGTCGCGCTCGTACGCGGCGACGTCCGCTTCAGTGACGGAGATCAAGCGTTCTGCAGGACGTGGACGGCGCGATCGGCAAGCAGGTCCTTGTTCTTGGCCGCATACGCCTTCATGTGCTCGGACGCGCCATGGGCCTTGAGGTCGTCCATGCTTTCCCACTTCTCGATCACGACGAACGTGTCGGGGCCGAACTTGGCGAACGGGCCGCCCTCGATGTCGACGGCCGCGCCGTACTCGATGCAGCCCTTCTCGGCATGCACGGCCGGGACGTTGTCTTTGAAGTTCTTCAGGACTTCGTCGCGCTTGCCGGGCTTGGCCGTGATGATGGCGATGACGTGAATCATGTTTGTCTCCCTCGGTCTTGTTCGTGGCCTCAAGCGGCGCGGCCGTGTCTTAGCAGACGACCGGGCAGCTTGTCGTCGGCCGTGACGGTGTCCTTGTTGTTGCGGCGGATGACCTTGCCGTTGACGACCACGGCATCGATGCCGCTCGCCTCCGACACGAGCCGGTCGGCGCCGGCGGGCATGTCGTAGACACGCTTCAGCGGACCCGGGTTTACGGTCGTCGGGTCGAAGACGACGACGTCGGCCGGGCGGCCTTCGGCCAGCACACCACGATCGGTGATGCCGAACATCTCCGCGGGGCGCTGCGTAAGATTGTGCACCGCCTCCTCGAGCGTGAAGACCTTGCGGTCCCGCACCCAGTGGCCGAGCAGGTGCGTCGAATAGCAGGCGTCGCAGAGCTGGCTGGCATGGGCACCTGCGTCGGAGAGTGCGATGATCGTGTTCGGATCGGTGATCAGCTCGGCGACTTCCTGTTCGTCGAAATTCATGACGGCCATGCGGAAGCGGGTCTGCAGGTCGTCGGCCAGGGAAATGTCGAGCGCGAGGTCGACCGGATCCTTGCGGAGCTTCGCGGCCGCGAGCGCGAGCGGCTGCTCCTCGAGCTCGCGATGCGACGGCGACCAGGCGATGACGACACGGTCCCACCAGTTGCGGAACAGCGGCGTCACCTCGCTGCGCAGCTTCTCGCGCCAGGCCGGATCGGCATAGGCACGACGCCGCGTGCCAGGATCCTTGGCATCGGCTTTCGCCAGCTCGTTCATGAACGGCATCACGTCGAAGATGAACGGCTCGGCGAAGGTGACTTCGAAGTTGAGCGGCCGGCAGCTCACCTGCGGGATGACGAGGGCGCCGGACTTGCGCTGCTCGGCGGCGAGATCGAGCTGCTTTCGATGGCCGCCCGGGCCGTAGAGGTGGGACAGGAGCGCGGTCCAGGTGACGGGGATGTTGTACTTGCGGCTGACCTCGGCCATGTGGCGGGTCGAGAAGTCGCGGCCGATGGTGATCTGCATCAGCCCGCGCTTCATCTCGCCCATGACCGAGACGAGGGCATCCATTTCCTCGGGCGTCGCCTGACGGCTGGGGACTGGTTTCCCGGCGTAGCCGTTGTGGCTCACCGAGACGGAGGTGCCGAAGCCGATGGCGCCGGCTTCCATCGCCTCGCGCACCAGCTTCTTCATCGCCCCGATCTCGTCAACCGTGGCCGCGCGCTCGGTCGACTCTTCGCCCATGACGTAGAGGCGAAGCGGCGTGTGGCCGAACAGGGCCGCCACGTTGATCGCCGAGCCGCGCGCCTCCAGCGCGTCGAGATATTGCGGGAAAGTCTCGAACGGCCAAGCGGTGCCGAGGCCTGCTTCCAGGGCCTCGAGACTCATGCCTTCGACCTTCTCCAGGGTCTGCATGATCATCTTGCGGTGGATTTCGCGCGTAGGGGCGACACCGAACCCGCAATTGCCGATCACCGTCGTGGTCACGCCATGCCAGGGCGAGATGGTGAGCATGCGATCCCACAGGATCTGGGCGTCGTAGTGCGTGTGCACGTCGACGAAGCCCGGCGAGACGACCTTGCCGGTGGCGTCGATGGTCTGCGCTGCCGGCCCCTCGGCCTTGCCGAGAGCGACGACCTTGCCATCCTTGATGCCGACATCGCCGGCGAAGCCCGGCTTTCCGGTGCCGTCGACGATGGTGCCGCCGGTAATCTTGAGGTCGAAGGTCATGGCCACTCCGGGGTAAACGCCTGTTCATATTGGCGCGGGTGCGTCGCAGGGGCAATGCCGTGCTTGCATGGCAAGGTCGCGCTGCTAGGTTTCGCGCGGTTCGGGAGGATTATCGATGGCCAAGCACAAGATCGCGCTCATTCCGGGAGACGGAATCGGCAAGGAAGTTCTGCCGGAAGGCGTAAAGGTCCTGGAGGCTGCGGCGCGGCGCTTCGACTTCGAGCTCGAGTTCACCGATTTCGACTGGTCGTGCGATCGTCTGGTCAAGACGGGCAAGATGATGCCGGATGACGGCATGGAAACGCTGAAGGGCTTCGAGAGCATCTTCCTCGGTGCCGTCGGGTGGCCGGGCGTGCCCGACCATGTGTCGCTGTGGGGACTGCTGATCCCGATCCGTCGCGACTTCGACGAGTACGTGAACCTCCGCCCGGTGCGTCTGTTCGAAGGTGTGCCGTCGCCGCTCGCCAACCGCAAGCCGGGCGAGATCGACTTCTGGGTCGTGCGCGAGAACACCGAGGGCGAGTACAGCTCGATCGGCGGCCGCATGTTCCAGGGCACTGACGACGAGATGGCAATTCAGCAGTCCATCTTCACCCGCAAGGGCGTCGACCGGATCCTGAAATTCGCTTTCGACTTCGCCAGCACGACGAAGAAGAAGCACGTGACCTCGGCCACCAAGTCGAACGGCATCATCCACACGATGCCGTTCTGGGACGAGCGCTTTGCCGAGATGTCGAAGAAGTATCCCGACATCAAGGCCGACCAGTATCACATCGACATCCTGACCGCGCATTTCGTGCGCAACCCGGACTGGTTCGACGTGGTCGTCGGCTCGAACCTGTTCGGCGACATCCTCTCCGACCTGGGGCCCGCGCTCACGGGGTCGATCGGCGTGGCGCCCTCGGGCAACATCAACCCGGAGCGCAAGTACCCGTCGATGTTCGAGCCGGTCCACGGTTCGGCGCCTGACATTGCGGGCAGGGGCATCGCCAACCCGATCGGCCAGATTTGGTCGGGCGCCATGATGGTCCGCCACCTGGGTTATCCCGAGGCCGCGGAAGCGATCGAGCGCGCCATCGCGGCCTCGCTGGTCGAAGGCGGGCCCCGCACCAAGGATCTGGGCGGCAACGGCGACACCAAGACCGTCGGAGCAGCCATTGCAGAGCTCGTGAAGACGGTGTAGCAGCCGCATTACAGTGATTCTTGGGAGGTAACCCTGTGAAGAGACGCAACCTGCTTGCCGCCGCCGCGGCCGCCACCCTGGCCGCGGCGCCCGTCGGCGCCATGGCTCAGGCCAACTATCCGACGAAGCCGATCACCGTCATCGTGCCGTTCGCGGCCGGAGGCCCGACCGATGCGCTGGCCCGTGTGCTCACCGCACGCATGGGTGAGGCGCTCGGCCAGACGATGATCGTCGAGAATGTCGGCGGCGCGGGCGGTACGATCGGCGTCAACAAGGCCGCCAAGGCGACGCCCGACGGCTACACGATCCTGTTCACGCACATGGGCACGCTCGCCGTGAACATCGCGCTCTACAAGACGCTGCCCTACGACAGCCAGAAGGATCTCGAGCCGGTCGGCCTCGGCGGCACGAATCCGATGGTGCTGGTCACCAAGAAGGACCTGCCGGCCAAGGACTTCAAGGAGTTCGAGGCCTATGTGAAGGCCAACCAGAAGAAGGCGCAGTACGGCATGGCCGGCATCGGCGCCGCCTCGCATCTCGGCGGCCTGATGCTGAACAGCATGATGAAGGTCGACGTGCTGGAGATTCCCTACAAGGGAACGGGTCCGGCGCTGAACGACCTGGTGAGCGGCCAATTCGACTATATGGTCGATCAGGCGGTGAACGTGCTGCCGCAGATCAACGCCGGCACGATCAAGGCGCTGGGCGTCAGCACGCTGAAACGCCTGCCGCAGCTTCCCAACGTTCCCACGATCGACGAGTCGGGCCTGAAGGGCTACGAGGTCACGATCTGGAACGGCTTCTTCGTGGCCAAGGGTACGCCCAAGAACGTCATCGACACGCTGAACAAGGCGCTGGTCACGGCACTGGGCGACGAGAAGGTGCGCGCGCGCCTGATCGACCAGGCGGTCGACCTGCCCGAGCCCAAGGACGCCACGCCGGACGCGCTCCGCGCCCAGCTCAAGGCCTCGATCGACAAGTGGGTGCCCGCCATCAAGGCCGCCGGCGTCCAGCCGCAGTAACCTGCCAGGGAATGCAGGAAGGGCCGCCTCGTGGGCGGCCCTTTTTTGTGCCTTTAACCCGGATTCGCGCCGTTCGAGGCGGTCGGCGGCTGTTGTCGGGAGAGCGGCCTTTCCTGGTCGCGCGGCTGGCCCGACATGGGCTGCGGCGGCTGACCTTGCTGGCCCATGCGCGACGAGTCGGACGGAGGCCGGCCCTTTCCATTCCGGTCGTCCATCGGCGGGCGTCGAGCGTCCGTGGGCCTGCCTTGCGGAGGCGGCCGCTCGGGATGACCGGAGGGGGCGTCCGTCGATGTCTGGCGGGACGGCGGCGCCGGCCCATCCTGTGCACGTGCCGAGGTACCGGCGAGCGCAAGAGCGAGCAGGGGGATCGAGGTGAGGGCTTTCACCGATTGCATGCAGCTTCCTTTGGAAACCGGCGGTGGACACCGCCATGTTACCGGTTACGCGCTGCAGGGATTGCCCATCCCCGGATTGAATCTGGGCATTCAGGTGGCGATGCCGAGCGCTCCGAAGTCGACGTCGACCGCCCGCCGCGTGTCGCCGCTTTCGTCACGCAGCGCCAGCAAGAGTTTTCGGGCCGGCCAGTCGATCTCCACGACGCCAAAATTGGCGGCGGCGAAAAGCGGGCCGAGGCGGTTGGGTCCGGGTTCCTTGGCGGCCCAGTAGACCATGTTGAGGCCGCTCGAGGTGACCTCGTAAAGCGGATAGAGCGCGTCGGGAGTCTCGCGATAGAGTGCGCCGATGTGACGATCGCCGGACAGGAAGACGACACCCTTGGCGCCGCTGGCGCGGATCGTCTCGACCAGCTTCTGCTTCTCCAGCGGCATGTTTCCCCAGCGCTCCCAGCCATGGCCTTCGGCGAGGACCTGCGTGCTGGACACGACCAGGCGCAGCTCTGCCGGTTTGCGGAGTTCGGTCGCCAGCCAAGCCCATTGCTCAGGACCCAGCATCGTCTTTGCCGGATCGAGGTCGGGCAGGTAGCGCTGCTTGCCCGGCGCGCCGCGCTTGTCGGTGATCCTGAGGGGCGAGCGAAACCAGCGCACGTCGAGCAGGATCACCTGTACGCGCTTGCCCGGGGGACCGATGATCCGCGAGTCGTAGATGCCCCCGCGCGTGCGGCGGATGTCGCTTGCCGGGACATTCCAGAACTCCAGGAAGAGGTCCTTCGACAGCGCCTTGTGCGGGAACTCCGCGCCGCCATCGTTGATGCCGTAGTCATGGTCGTCCCAGACGGCGAGATGGGGCACCGTCTCTCGCAGCTTCACGTAGCCTTCGATGTGCCGCGCTTGCTCGTAGGCGCGCTTCAGGTCGGCTGCATCCGGGGCATGGAAGTCGCCATAGACGTTGTCGCCAGCGAAGATGAAGAGATCCGGCCGGTAGGCGAGGATCGGCTCCCAGATCGGCTGGGGCAGGGTCTGCTTGGCGCAGGAGCCGAAGGCAATGCGCGACAGTGGCTTTGCGGATTGCGCCAGGGAGGCGGCGGGGGCCAACGAAGCGGCCCCGGCGAGCCGGGCGAACATGCGGCGGGTGAACATGGTAAACACCATAATGATATTTTGTGTGGTTTGGATGGCCGCAGCATGAAGCGCCATTTGAAGCGTGCCCTGGAACTGCTGCTGATGCCCCTGGCGGCGGCGATCGTCTTCTTCGAGGACGTGCTGCTGCACTATCTCGGCGTCGCCATGGCCGCCATTGCCGAGTGGCCGCCGGTGGCCCGGCTGGAAGCCTGGTTTGCCGGCCTGCCGCCCTGGGGGGCCTTGCTCGCCTTCGTCGCACCGTCGGCGCTGGTGCTGCCAATCAAGCTGGCCGCCTTCGGCTTTGCCCTGCACGGCAAGTTCGCCCTCGCGACGGCAAGTATCGTGGTCGGCAAGATGCTGGCCACCGCCCTGGTCGCGCGTCTGTACAAGATCCTGCGGCCGACCCTGATTACGATGCCCTGGTTCCTCGCCTCCGAGACCTGGGTCTTCAAATGGCGCGACAGGCTCTATGCCTTCGTGCAGTCCCTGCCGATCTGGCAGAAGAGCAAGGCCATGGTGCAGCGCCTGCGCCGGTGGCTGTCGGGTCTGGTGGCCGGCCTGCTGGCCCGCTAGCCGGGCGCGAGGCGGGTGCCTGCCTCGCGGGCCGTGCGCTGCAACGAATCCAGAAACCGCTCGACGAGCCGTGACGGCGGGATCAGCGCCGGCAGCAGCACGCCGACGTGGAACAGGGTCCGCGGACGCCAGGGCACCAGCGCGAGCCGGCCGGCGCCGACCGCGGCCGGCGTGAGCGGATCGGCGATCGTGACGCCGGCGCCGCGTCCGACAAGGCTGCAGGCGAATTCGAGCGAGTCGACGACGATGCTGGGGCGGATGGCGACGCCTTCGGCGGCGAACATGGTTTCCACATCGTTGCGCAGTTGAGTGCCCGGGCCGAGCACGACAAGCGTCTCGGCCGCAAGATCGCCGGCCCCCAGCGATTTGCGCCGGGCGAGAGGATGATGGGCCGGCAGGGCGACCACCGCCGGCAGGCTCAGCAGCGGGCGCGCCTCGATGCCCGGATTGTCGAGCGGCAGCGCGCCGATCCCCAGGTCGAAGGACTGGTTGGCGACGGCCAGTTCCAGTTCCCGCCGATGAATGATCGCGACCTCGACCTCGATCTCGGGATGCTCCCGATGGAAATGGGCCACGGCCGGTGCCAGCAGGCTGGCGGCGAAGCGCGGCATGCTGACGATCCGCAAACGCGCCCGCGTGCCGCCCGCCACGCGCTGGGCGACGCGCGGCAGGTCGTCGATCGCCACCAGCACACGCCGCACCTCGGCGAAGAAAGCCGTCCCTTGGGTGGTCGGCACGAGGCGCATGCGATCCCGATGGAAAAGCCTGAGCCCCGTACCGTGTTCGAGACCCGCCAGCAGGCGGCTCGCCGCGGACTGGCTCATGTTCAGGGACTGGGCGGCAGCGCCGAGGCTTCCCAGCTCCATGATGCGCAGGAAGAGCCGCAGCGCCTGCAGTTTCACACGACACCTCTTGCGGAAATCGCAACAACTGGACCGCTATTTGCATTTTATACAAGTTCGTCCGGCTGTCACTCTGCGTGCGTCCTTTGAGAGGAGCGTGACCCGTGACCGTTCGCCCGCCGAATATCCTGCTGATCCTCGCCGACAATCTCGGATGGGGGGAACTCGGCTGCTACGGCGGCGGCGTTTTGCGCGGTGCCGCGACGCCGCGGATCGACGCGCTGTCCGAAGAGGGTCTGACCTGCCTCAACTTCAACGTCGAGAGCGACTGCGTGCCGACCCGCTCGGCGCTGATGACCGGGCGCCATCCGATCCGCACGGGCGCAATGCAGTCGGTACCGGCCGGCCTGCCACAGGGCCTGATCCCCTGGGAGATCACGATCGGCCAGCTGCTGCAGGATGCAGGCTATGCCACCGCCTGCTTCGGGAAATGGCATCTGGGCGACCGGGAAGGGCGCCTGCCCAAGGACCGCGGCTTCGACGAATGGTACGGGATTCCGCGCACCTCCAACGAGGCGATGTTCACGACGGCACCGGGTTTCGATCCCGAAATCGTTCCGATGCCGTATGTGATGGAAGGCGTCAAAGGGATGCCCGCGCGCGACCTCGCCGTCTACGATCTCGATCAGCGGCGCCTGATCGACGGGGAGATCACCCGCCGCACGATCGACTTCATGGAACGCCAGTCGGCTGCGCACCGTCCGTTCTTCGCCTATGTGCCGCTGACGCAGCTTCATTTCCCGACCCTGCCGCATCCCGACTTCGCGGGTCGCACGGGGGCGGGCGACTTCGCCGATGCGATGGCCGAGATGGACCATCGGGTCGGCGAGATGCTGGATGCGATCGACCGCCTCGGCCTGCGCGGCGATACGCTGGTGCTGTTCGGCAGCGACAACGGACCCGAGTTTCGGCGGCCGTGGCGCGGCACCGCCGGCCCCTGGCGCGGCACCTATCACACGGCCATGGAGGGCGGGCTCCGCGTTCCCTTCATCCTGCGCTGGCCGGGCCGCATCGCGCCGCGTCGTACGACCGACGTGCTACACATCACCGATCTCTATCCGACCCTGGCCAAGGTTGCCGGTGCCCGCCTGCCGGCCGACCGGCCGATCGACGGCATCGACCAGCTGGGCTTCTTCCTCGGCGAGCGATCGACGACCGCACGGGAAGGATTTCCCTATTACATCAAGACCGAGTTGCGGGCCGTGAAGTGGCGCCAATGGAAGATGCATCTCATGTGGGAAGTCGAGCCCAACGAAGGCCCGATCAAGCTGGAGACGCCCTATCTGTTCAATCTCGTGAAGGATCCCAAGGAGGAGACCGACGCGAACATGGAAGAGGGCTGGGTCCGTGGCCCCATCCGCCGCCTGATCGAAACCTTCCAGGACAGTCTCAAGGCCCATCCGCCGATTCCACCCGGTGCACCGGACGCATTCGTGCCGGGCGGAAAGGCCGGCACATGAGGCGTATTTTCCTTCCGCTTCTGGCGGCCTGCCTCGCGCTGTCGGCATTCGCGGCCGCGGCGCAGGACTGGCCAGCTAAGCCCATCCGCATCGTCGTACCCTTTCCCTCCGGCGGGACCACCGACACGGCGGTGCGGCCGCTGGCGGAACGTCTGTCGCAGCAACTCGGCGTTTCCGTGGTGGTCGAGAACAAGCCCGGCGCAGCCGGTCGCATCGGCTACGATTTTGCAGCCAAGGCGGCGCCCGACGGTTACACCTTGCTGGCCGGCACCGACAGTCTCGGCCTGCAGCCGCATCTCGATCCGCCGCCCAACTACGATCCGATCCGCGACTTCGCGCCGATCGCCCAACTGTCGTCGCAGCCCCTGGTGATCGCGGTCCATCCGTCGCTGGGCGTCAGCACGCTGCAACAGCTCGTCGAACTCGGCCGCACGCAGCGCGAGCCGCTCGGCTATGCGACGTCGGGCATCGGCTCGTCCCAGAACTTCGCCGGCGAATGGTTCGCCCGCGTTTCCGGCCTCAAGATGCTGCATGTGCCTTATCGCGGCGGCGGGCAGGCTGTGAACGATCTCCTCGCCGGCCAGGTCCAGCTCGCGGTCCTCGGCATCGCACCGCTGATCCCCTATCAGAAGGCCGGCCGGATCCGGATCCTGGCCGTGACCACGGCCGAGAGATCGCCGGCGCTGCCCGACGTGCCGACCCTGAAGGAGCTGGGCTACGACGTCGTCGTCGATCAATGGATGGCGCTGCTGGCGCCGGCCAAGGTGCCGCCTGCCATCCTCGACCGCCTCAACGCCGAAGTGAACTCGGCGCTGCGCTATCCACGGCTGCGGGAAATCTATGCGGGGGTGGCGATGCGACCCGTTGGCGGCTCGGCTCGGGAACTCGGCGCTTTGCTCCACGACGACTACCGCCGGTTCGGTACCCTCACGAAGGAACTGAACTTCAAGGCGGAATAGGGCGCGCTTCCGCTCTCCGGCTCGTGCCTTTGTGCGGGCGCCGGCTCCTGCGTTAGGCTCATTCGAACCAATGAAGCCGACGGGAGGTCGCAGGACAATGCCGCAAGTCGTTCCCAACCAGGCCGCCCTGGGCGCGCGAATCGAAGGGCTGGATCGCGCCACCGCCACCGAACCCGCGGTGTCGGCGCTGCTGAACCAGGCCCTCGCCGAGCATTTGCTGGTCGTGATTCCAGGCGACCCGATGACGCCCGAGCAGACGCGTGAATTCTCCAAGGCCTTCGGTGCGCCGCAGAAGCAGCTGTTGCGCTACAAGCGAAGCGGTGCCGTGCCGGACGTGTCGGTCATGGTGAGCACCCTGATGGCTGATGGTACGACCGACAAGACGGCCATCCGCGCCGAGGACTGGCACACCGACGATTCCTATTTCGCCATCCCGGCCAAGGCGACCCTGCTGCACAGCATCGAGATCCCGAGCCGCGGCGGCGCCACCTGGTTCTGCAACATGCACTCCGTCTATGACGCGCTGCCGGACGCCACGAAGAAGCGCATCGAAGGCAAGCGTGCCATCCACGGCTACGATACGCCGCGCGCGCGCAACCGGCCGTCGCCCCGCACGCCCGAGGAAATCGCCGAGACGCCCGACGTCGAGCATCCGCTGATACGCACCCATCCCGTCACGGGCCGCAAGGCGCTCTATCTCAACCCCAATCGGCTCGACCGCATCGTCGGGCTCGAGCGGGCGGAGAGCGATGCCCTGCTGGACGAGCTGGCCGAGGAGGCGCGCAAGCCGCAGCACCATTTCGGCCATGTCTGGACGAAGGGCGATATCGTCGTCTGGGACAATCGCGCCACGATGCACCGCGTGGTCATCGACTATCCGGAGGGCGAGAGCCGCATCATGCACCGCGTCCTGATCGAGGGTGACCGGCCCTACTGAGGGCGGGTGACGCCCGGGGTCAGCGCGCGGCCCCCGAGGTGCGCATTTTCTCGATTTCGGCCTCGCCGTATCCGGCCTCGGCGAGGATCTCGGCCGTGTGCTCGCCCAGTTTGGGGGCGTGCGTCTCGACCGGACGCTCGCCGCCGGAGAATTTGTTGGCGCGGCGCGAGCGGCGGATGCGGCCTTCGCTGGGATGGTCCTCGGGCTGGAAGAATCCGACATCGGCCAGGTGGGGATCGCTGAGCAGGTCGTCGATCGTGTTGTAGCGCGCGGCCGGCACGTCGAGCCGGTCGAAGATTTCGAGCCATTCCGCCGTCGTCTTCTGCGCGAGCCCCGCCTTGCGGACCTCGAAATAGGCAGCGGCGTTGTTGGTGCGGGCGAAGGCGCTGTCGAAACGCGGGTCGGTCTTCAGTTCGGGGCGGCCGATGGCGTCGAAGAAGGCGAAGGCCTGCTGGTTGGTATTGGGGCCGACCGTTATGTAGCCGTCCTTGGTGGGCAGGGGACGATAGTCGGGGCTGAGCAGGCGGCCGTCGCCGCTGGGGCCGATCGGCGGATCGAAGGTCGCGGCGCCGAGATGCTCGCTGGACACGAACGAGGCCATGTTCTCGAGCATGGGCACGTCGATCGCCTCGCCGACGCTGGTCTTCTCGCGGCGATAGAGGGCAAAGCCGATGCACTGGGCGGCGATCAGGCCGGTCGTGTGGTCGCTCATCACCATGGGCACGAAGCGCGGCTCGCCGGTGGCGCGTTCCAGGGTGCCGGCGACGCCGGACAGGCTCTGCACGATGGGATCGTAGGCGGGGCGGTTATAGTAACGGCCGCCGCGGCCGAAGGCCAGGATCGAGCAGTGGATCAGCTTCGGGTTCTTCTTCGCGAGACTGGCATGATCGAGCCCGGCGCGGGCGAGGGCCTCGGGCCGCACGTTGCTCACAAACACGTCGGCCTTCTCGATCAGGCGATGCAGCGCGGCCAACCCCTGCGGCTGCTTGATGTCGAGCACGATCGACCGCTTGTTGCGGTTGAAGTTGATGAACTTGCCCGACATGCCGGGATTGCGGCTGCCCTGCGCCATGGTACGCAAGAGGTCGCCGCCCGGCGCCTCGACCTTGATGACCTCGGCACCGTAGTCGGCAAGGGTGCGCGTGCAGATCGGCCCGACGACCACCGTCGTCAGGTCGACCACCTTCACGCCCGCGAGCGGGCCACTGCTCACGCCTGACTCCCTTGGGCGAACTCCAGGTCCATCTCGCCGCACAGCACCCCGTTCTTGTCGGCGGCCCAGAGCCTGAGCTTGCCGTCCTTCTGTTCCTCGCCGCGCACCTCGATCAGGTCGCCGACCCACAGCGGATGGACGAGGCGGGCGCTGTAGCCCTTCAACTCGCCCCTGGCATGCTTCAGCGCAGCATCGACCATCAGGTGCATCGACAGGCCGCCGTTGGAGACGATGGCCGGATAGCCTTCCTCGCTGCGCGTGTAGTCTCCGTCATAGTGGATGCGGTGAGCGTTCCAGGTGATCGCGCCGTAGCGGAAGTTGAGCGTGTTGGTGAGGGACGCCGTCTCGGTCCAGGCCTGATCGGTGCGGGCCTGCGTGGCCACCGTCGCGGTGGTCTTCTGGCCGGGCGGGACGGCGGGGCGGTAGATCGCGTCGAACGTGTCGGAGGCGATGGTGCGGCCGGCCTGTTCGATCGTGTGACGCATCGTCAGCACGAAGATGTCGCCCGAGCGGCCGGTCTTGGGGACGATGTTCGCTACCTCGGCCTTCTTCAGCGCCGGCTCGCCGGCCTTGAGGCGGCCCATGATCTCGACCCGGCGGCCGGCGCCCATGCGGCGCGGCATCGGGATCGGCGGCAGCA
>Ga0209066_10001330_pt1 | contig 32991 bp, 33 predicted proteins | sample All_14_2_FD_187198 | JGI IMG/M metagenome (GOLD analysis project Ga0209066, IMG submission 187198) | Freshwater microbial communities in response to fracking from Pennsylvania, USA - Allegheny Zone_MetaG_DW_15 (SPAdes) (version 2) ... | reverse complement strand
GATCTCGCGGTGACGCTGGTCGACCGCCAGGCCGCCTTCCATTCCTTCGTACTTGGCAATCGCTGGCTGGTCGATCACGGCCAAGTGCCGGCACCGATGCGGCGCGATTATGCTGCCGTCGCCGCAGCGCGCGGCTACCGCTTCGTTCAGGCCGAAGCCCTCGGCATCGACCGTTCCGGGCAGCACCTGATGACATCGGCCGGCGCGCTGCCCTACGACTGGCTGGTGCTGTCGCCGGGCGTTCGTGAGGATTTTTCGGCCTGGCAGGTTAGCGATCCTGCTGCGGTCGACCTGCTGAAAAAGCGATTTTCCGGCGCCATGGTGCATGCCGGCGAATTGCCGGCGCTGAAGGCGCGCTTGCAGGCGTTCACCGGCGGCGACCTGCTGCTGACCATCCCGCCCTTGCCCTACCGTTGCCCGCCGGCGCCGTACGAGCGGGCGCTGCTGATCGCCTGGTGGCTGAAGACGCAGCGGATTCCCGGGCGCTTGATCATCGTCGATCCGAATCCGCTGATGCCGGCTTTCCGCCATGCACTGCTCGAACGTTTCCGTGACCAGGTGACTTACCTTGACCATGCGCGGGTGCGCAGTGTCGATCTTGAGCGGCGCACGTTGAGCACCGATATCGACGACATCCGTTTCGACATGGCGCTGCTCAGTCCGCCGCAACAGGCCGCCGGGCTGCTCTGGCCGGCCGGGCTGATCCGCGCCGATGCCAATACCGGCGCGCCTGACGGCTGGGCGGCGCAGGGCGCGCTCGACCTGCGCAGTCGTGACGACGAACGGATTTTCATCATCGGCGACGCCGCCGGGGTGGTTTCGCCGCTGTTCGGTCATTACCCGAAGACCGGCCATGTCGCCAGCCGGATGGGGGCCATCGTCGCCGGGCAGATTGTTGGCGGGCAAACGCCAATGTTGCCGGAAAGCGTCTGTCACCTGCTTTCCGGGGTCGATCCGGACGCCGGGACGCGGATCGAAACGTCCTATCGCCTGCGCGGCGATGGTTTCCTGCTGCAGGAGGTCAGGCAGGTCCGCCGGCCAAACCCGGCGGGTGAAGATGTCGCCTGGGCCGCCAGCCAGTACGCAGGTTTTCTCTAGCGCTCAGTGGCGCGCCCAGGTCGAGGTCTGGCCGTCGGGCTTGACCAGCAGGGTTTCGTAGAATTCGCGGCGGATGCGCGGGGCCGCGGTTTCCGTATCGAGCACGGTGCACGCGGTCTGGCAGATCGGGCTGGAATATTCGCGGCCGGGTGCGCCGAGCGGTAGTCCGGGAACGGCGAGACCGAGGGCTTTGGGTTTCTCGTTCAGCAATTCCTTGATCTGATCGGCGTGCACATGGCCTTCGATGAAGTAGCCGGCGATGCTGGCGCTGGGCACGGCTTCGAGCTCCTTCGGTACCTTCAGCTTGCGCTTGACCGCGTCCATCGCGTCGGTCTGCGTGACCTTGACGGTGAACCCGTGCTGGCGCAGGTGTTCCGCCCAGTCGATGCAGGCCAGGCAGACCTTGGGCATGTAAACGGCGATCGGCGGCAGTTCGCCAGCGCCGGCGTGCTGTGCGGTCACGAGCAGCAGGGTGCAGGCGAGGCGCTTCAGCATGGCTTGCCGGCCTTGCAGCCCTTGAGCACCCACAGCGAGATGACGCCCGCCGCTTCGTCGGCCTTGACCTTGCGCGCCATCGACGTCGGGTCGCGGCCATTGTCGGTAGTCGCCAGCGGGTCGGCGCCGGCTTCGAGCAGCACGCGGGCGTGCGTCGCGCGGCTGGCGTAGGCGGCCATGTGCAGCGGCGTGGCGCCTTCGCCGTCGCGGGCGTTGATGTTGGCGCCAGCGGCGATCAGCGCCCGTAGCGCGCCGAGGTCGGGGTTCATGGCAGCCAGGTGGATGGCTTGCGAGCCATGGGCGGTGCGCAGGTCGCGTGCGCCGGGATCGGCCGCCAGGGCGCGGCGTACGTCATCACCACTGCCCTGGCGGGCAGCATTGTGGATGGCCTGGTCAGCCGCAAATGCCGGTGCGGCGCCCAGGCAGGTGAGCAGGAAAAGAAACAGGAAACGCATGATGGCCTCGCCGAGCGTGGGAAGGTTCCGATTGTTGCCGTGCTGGCTCCGCCCAGCTTTGATCCAGATGAAATTTCAGATCAGGCGGGGGCGATTGCCGAGTTCGTTGGGGTTGTCGTCACTGGCCGGAAAATGGGCAGCAAGCAGCGCAGTCATGCGGTCGACGGCGTTCACCAGGCCATTCCGGTAGCGGCCTGCCGCGAAATCGGTTTCGATTTCACGGCAGATGGCATCCCATTCGGTCTGCGCGACGACGGCCGCGATGCCACGGTCGGCGAGGATTTCGACGCAGTGATCGACCAGTTGCACGTAGAGCAGGATGCCGCTGGCTTCACGCGTGCGGTCGACGCCATAAAGGGCGAACAATTCGCCGGCACGCTGGCGGTTGCTGGTTTCGTGACGGAGCGCGGCAAACGGCAGCGGGCCTTCGACGACGATGCAGATTTCGCCGCGATGCCGGGTTTCCGATTGGCTGATCGCTGCCGTCACGGCATCCAGGTCGGCCTTGCGGAGGGCGCGCCGGACCAGCCAGCCGGGGGCGGTCAGGTGTTTCAGTTTGCGCAGCAGGCCCATTTCACCATCTCCCCGAGGCGCCACCGCCACCAAAACTGCCGCCACCGCCGGAAAATCCGCCACCACCACTGCGTCCGCCACCGCCTGAATGCCAGCCGCCACCGCCGCCGGAGCGCAGGAAGGAGGCGCCGAAGGTGATTGCCGCGGCAATCAGCGCCGCGATCACCGAGCCGAAACTCATCCAGGCCAGCCAGCCGGCCAGCGCCGAGACGGCCAGCGAGCCGGCGATGCCGAACAGCGCGCGGGCGATGCTGGCGACGAAGATAGCGACGAAGAGCAGGGTGTCGCTGGCGCCGCCACTGTCATCCGGTTGATCTTTCGGTGCTGGCAGGGGCTCGCCGTCGATGGCTTTTGCCAGTAATTCCACGGTCGACCGCAAGCCGCCGGCAAAATCGCCTTCGCGGAAACGCGGCACCATCTGTTCGTCGATGATGCGCTTGGCAATCGCATCCGGAATAGCACCTTCCAGGCCGTAGCCGACCTCGATGCGCATCTGCCGGTCGTCCTTGGCGACAATGACGATGACGCCGTCGTCGACGCCTTTACGCCCGATCTTCCAGGCTTCCGCCAGGCGGATGCCGAACTGTTCGATGCTTTCCGGCTGCGTCGTCGGCAGCATGACGATGGCGATCTGCGCGCCCTTGGCCTGTTCCAGTTCGCTCAGCCGGGCGACCAGCCCAGCCTGGTCCTCAGCGCTCAGCGTGCCGGTGCTGTCGACCACCCGCTCGACCAGCGCCGGCAGCACGACCGGATCGGCCGACCAGCCGGCCAGCGGCAGCAGGGTGAGAAAGCAGGCGAACAGCCAGCGCAGCATGGCGGCTTACTTGCTGTCGAACTTGACGGTCGGCGGTTCGGCAATGGCCTTTTCGTTATCCACCGTGAAGTTGGCCTTGGGCTTCCAGCCGAGGACCATCGCCGTCAGGTTGTTCGGGAAGGTGCGCACGGAGATGTTGTAGACGCGGACCGACTCGATGTAGCGGTTGCGGGCGACGGTGACGCGGTTCTCGGTACCTTCCAGTTGCGCCTGCAGGTCGCGGAAATTGGCGTCGGCCTTGAGTTGCGGATAGTTTTCGGCAACCACCAGCAGCCGGGCCAGGGCGCTGCTCATTTCGGCCTGGGCCTGCTGGAACTTGGCGAAGGCCGCTTCGTCGTTGATCAGTTCCGGCGTCGCGTTGATGCCGCCGATGCTGGCGCGGGCTTCGGTGACGCGGGTCAGGACTTCCTTCTCGTGGGCGGCGTAGCCCTGGACGGTGGCGACTAGGTTGGGCACCAGGTCGGCGCGTCGCTTGTACTGGTTGAGCACTTCCGACCAGGCGGCATTCACACCTTCATCATTGATCTGGATCTGGTTGTAGCCGCAGCCGGAGAGCATTGCGGTCAACAGGGCGACAAGGGCAAAAAGGCGAAGGCGCATGGCAGGGACTCCTGAATTCATCATGGGCGGAAGATTAGCAGCCGCAGGGGGCGACGAACGTAAATTTTGGTGGGACTTACTTGCCCAGTTCGCCGCTGGCCCAGCCGAGCGCTTCGCGGTAGCAGTCGATCAGCGCAGCCGGGGCGATCTGCATGGCGCCGGCCAGGACGACGGCCTGGTCGAGGCGGCAGCGTTCGATCATGATCGCCAGTTGCAGGTAGCGGGCGTACGGACCTTCGTTGCGCAGCAGGACGGCAGCGACCTGCTCGGGCAGGCGGATGCGGTTGAGGATGTCGGCCATCGGCTGGCCGAGCAGGCAGTCGATGACCGACAGCAGGCCGACCAGGAAAAGTTCGTCGGCACGTTGCCGGTCGGTGTTGCCGACCAGTCCTTCGAGCAGTGCGCCGCGACACAGGGCGATGACGAGCAGCGTGCGGTCCCGGTCGCTGTCGGCGTCGATATGGAACATCGCTAGGGACAGCCAGCGGTAGAGCGCATCGCGTCCGAGCAGCGTGATTGCCTCCTCGATGCCGGCGACCTTGCGCGGCAGCCCGTAGAGCGGCGAATTGGCCATGTCCAGCAGTTTGACGACAACCGCCGGGTCACGCATGGCGGTTGAGGCGATGTCCTTGAGTTCGGCATCGCTGCGGATCTGGTTGAGCATGTCGATGACGACCAGCCGGCTTTCACTGATCTTGCCGCTTGGTGCTTCCTCGTCGCGGCTGGCGGCGAAGCCACCGATACTGAAGGTGAAGCCGAGACGCTGGCAAAGGCGGTGTTCAGGCCAGGTGCGCACCTGGTCGGCGACCAGTTGTACAGCCGGCAGGCGCTGGCGCAGGGCACGCAGCCGCTGCTCGAGGGCGGCCAGCGGCGCTTCCTGGAAGTCGAAAAGCAGCAGGTCGACCGGCCAGTCGGCGGTGCCATCTTTGTCATCCGTACTCCAACCGTGGTAGGCCGCAACTTTGGCGCCGGCCGCGTGAATGGCATCGATCCATTGTCGAGGCTCGGGTTGACGGGCCAGGTCGGTGAGCAGGAAACAGGTGTTGGCGGCAATGACGGCGGAGAAGTCGGTGGCCGACCACTGGCTTGTCGTCAGCGGGATCAGCAGCGGGCGCCGGCTGGCGAACTGACGGGCATTCTCCTGCTGCAGGCATGCTTCCAGTGCGCCGCCGTCGATGTTGTCACTGTCGCTGAATGCCCTGGGCTGGATGCGGTAGCCGGCGATCCGCGAATTGCCATCGATCATTTCCTGCCAGGCAAAAAGGATGCGTGTCGCCGGTTTTGCCACCGCCGCAGTCGTTGCCGGTGGTGCGCTCGTCACCGGCGTGGCCGGTTCTGCTGCAGCGGTCCGGAGTCCGAAAAGTTTCCTGAGAAATTGCAAGGTGCGAACCCGTCGTCGATCAAACTGCCATCATAGGCCAGCCCGGGGTTTTCAGGAATGCCGTTTACCTGGCGGGTGATGCGGTCTCCAGGGGGAGCCAGACGCCATCGGTCAGCCCCTCGATGGGACGGAATTTCGCCTTGTAGGCCATCTTCCGGCTTTCACCGATCCAGTAGCCGAGATACAGATAAGGCAGTTGCAGGGCTGCGCATTGCCTGGCCTGCCACAGGATGTTGTAGGCGCCGTAGCTGGCGCCGGCGACATCCGGGTCGAAAAAGGTGTAAACCGACGACAGGCCATCGTCGAGGACGTCGATGACGCTGACCATGCGGACCACGCCGTTTTCGGAGAACTCGATCAGCCTGGTATCGACGCGGCTTTGCAGCAGGAACTGGGCGTACTGGTCGTTGTTGTCCTCGTCCATGCCGCCGCCCGGATGACGGCTGCGCTGGTAGCGCACGTAAAGCTGGAAGTGTTCGGGGACGAAAATCAGCGGCAGTTCGCGAACGTGGAGGTTGGCGTGACGCTTCCAGGCACGGCGCTGACTGCGCGAAGGGGTCAGCCCGGTGACCGGCAGGCGTACTGGTACGCAGGCCCGGCAGTTGTCGCAATGCGGTCGGTAGGTGAAGATGCCGCTGCGGCGGAAGCCGGCGCGGACCAGTGTGCTGTAGATCTCGCTGTCGATCAGGTGGGCCGGCGTGGCGACCTGCGAGCGGGCTTCGCGGTCGTCGAGGTAGCTGCACGGGTAGGTCGAGGTCGCGTAGAACTGGAGCAGCGAGAAGGGCAGGTCGGCGTCGTCGGGCTGGGCCATGGCGATCACCATTCCGCAGGCAGGCCGGTGGCCGACCAGTCGCTCCGGCCGCCAGCGGTGGTCAGTTGCCGCAGCCGGTCGAGAAACTGGCTTCGCGGGATTTCGCGGGCACCAAGCGAGGCGAGGTGGGTGGTGTACATCTGACAGTCGATCATGCCGAAGCCATGGTGCTGCAGGTAGCGGATCAGGTGGGCGAAGGCGAACTTCGAAGCGTTGTCGCGCCGGGAAAACATCGATTCGCCGTAAAACATGCGACCGATGGCCAGGCCGTACAAGCCCCCGACCAGTTCGCCTTCTTCCCAGGTTTCGACAGAATGTGCCCAGCCAAGTTCATGCAGACGGAGGTAGGCGTCGCGCATGTCGGTGCTGATCCAGGTGCCATCCTGCCCCGGGCGGGGTGTTGCGGCGCAGCCGTCGATGACCCCGGCGAAGTCGCTGTCGAATTTTACGGTCAACGGGCCGTTGCGCAGGATTTTGCGCAGCGAACGGGTGAGCCGGAACTCCGGCGGGAACAGCACCATGCGCGGATCGGGGCTGTACCACAGCGGTTGTCCTTCGACCGTGCCCCAGGGAAAGATGCCGCGCCGGTAGGCGTCGAGCAGGCGGTCCGGCAGCAGTTCCCCGCCGACAGCGAGCAGCCCGTTCATCTCGGCGTGCGCTGCGGCGACCGGCGGAAACGGGTCGAGCGGGCCGAGGAAGGGAATCATGCGATGCCGATCAGCGGTGCCAGCTCACCGCCTTGGCGGTGTTTTGTTCGATCCGGATTTCGCACTCGGGATCATCGCCGCAGGCGTCGTGCTTCTTGAAGGCAATCACGTGGTCGGCATCGAGCCGGATGCCGATTTTTTCGCCGAGCGCATGGTTGTGATGCGACGGGACCAGCGACAGGACTTCGCTGCCGCTGGCGAGGCGCAGCGTGTACAGGATGTCGGCGCCGCGAAAGGCCTTGTGCAGCACTTCCGCCTGGACCGCACTGGCATCGTCATGGACGATATCGTCCGGGCGCAACAGGATGTCGACAGCGCAGCCATCCTCGCAATGGGCACAGCTTTCGTGGCATTCGACCGGGGTGTCGGAAATCAGCGTGCCCAGTTCCATGCGCACGCTGTTGCCTTCGCCGACGACACCGGACAGCAGCACGCCCTGGCCGATGAAATCGGCGACGAAGCGGTTGGCCGGCCGGTGGTACAGGTTGTAAGGCGTATCCCATTGCTGGATCCGGCCGTTGTGCATGATGCCGATTTCGTCGGCCATGGCGAAGGCTTCGTTCTGGTCGTGGGTGACCATGACTGCGGTCGACCCCTCGCGTTTGAGGATTTCCCTGACCTCGACCGACAGTCGTTCACGCAAACCGACATCAAGATTGGAAAATGGCTCGTCAAGCAGGATCAGCGCCGGTCGCGGGGCCAGTGCGCGGGCCAGGGCGACGCGCTGCTGCTGGCCGCCGGAAAGCTCGTGCGGATATTTGTTGCCCTGACCGGCGAGGCCGACGGTGGCCAGCAACTGGCGTACGCGCAGACTGACATCTTCGCGCTGCTTGCGGTCGAGACCGAAGGCAATGTTTTCATCGATCGTCAGGTGTGGAAACAGCGCGTAATCCTGGAAAACCATGCCGATCCGGCGTTTTTCCGGGGCGACCCGGCTGTCGTGGCTACTGACGGTTTCGCCGTGCAGGCAGATTTCGCCGCCGGCAATTTCCTCGAAACCGGCGATGCAGCGCAGCAAAGTCGTCTTGCCGCAACCAGAGGGGCCGAGCAGGCAGGCAATCTGTCCTGCCTCAAGACGAAAATCGACGCCGTCTACGACGGTATGCTTGCCGTAGCGCTGGATTACGCTAATCAATTCTAGCTGTGTCATGGTGCTCGATTATAATTCGCATTCATGTCCATGCGCGCATCCACTTATTCTCCCCTGCTCATCATCGGCATTGCCGTCGCCCTGCTGGCCGGCCTGCCGGTCGCCAGCGTCGGCCTCAACCTGTTTGCCGGCGGGACCAGCGAAACCTGGGCGCATTTGTCGCATACGGTATTGCCCGAATACATCGCCAACTCCCTGTGGCTGTGCCTGGGGGTCGGTCTGGGGGTTGGTATGGTCGGCGTGGCAACCGCCTGGCTGACGGCAATGCACGATTTTCCCGGTCGGCGTTTTTTCGAGTGGGCGCTGGTGCTGCCGCTTGCCGTGCCGGCCTACGTCATGGCGTATGTCTATACCGATTTCCTGCAGTTCGTCGGGCCGGTGCAAAGCACCCTGCGTGACCTGTTCGGCTGGGAATTCGGCGATTACTGGTTTCCCGACATCCGGACGCTGCCTGGGGCGATGGCGATGTTCGTCTGCGTCCTTTACCCCTATGTTTACCTGCTGGCCCGCACCGCCTTTCTCGAACGCGCCAGTGGCATGCTGGAAGCGGCCCGGACCTTGGGCATGGGACCGTGGCGGGCCTTCTTCATGGTTTCGCTGCCGCTGGCACGGCCGGCCATCGTTGCCGGCATTGCGCTGGCGCTGATGGAAACGCTGGCCGATTACGGCACGGTGGCCTATTTTGCGGTCAACACCTTCACCACCGGTATTTACCGCGCCTGGTTCTCGCTGGGTGATCGCACCGCCGCCGCGCAACTGGCGGCAATGTTGCTCGGCTTCGTGCTTTTTCTGCTGATGGCCGAGCGGATATCGCGTGGCCGCGCGCGCTATCACAACACGACCGGCCGCAACCGGCCGATGGCCGGGGCGCAGCTGCGCGGTGTCAAAGGCCTTGCAGCCACGCTCGCCTGTGCCATGCCCTTGTTTCTGGGCTTCGTCCTGCCGGCGGTCCTGCTGCTGAAAATGGCGCTGACCGATGGCGACGCACAGTTCGGCGAGCGTTTCCTGATCCTGTCGCGCAACAGTTTCCTGCTGGCCGGAACGACGGCCTGCATCGGTGTCCTGCTTGCCCTGCTGCTGGCTTACGGTGCCCGGCTTTCGCAAACTTCGTTCTCGGCCGGGCTGAATCGTCTGGTCGGCCTCGGCTATGCCGTGCCGGGGGCGGTGATCGCCGTCGGTGTGCTGATTCCGGTGACCCGGCTCGATCACTGGCTGTCAGGGCAATGGGAAACGTGGTTTGGTCATAACCCCGGCCTGCTGCTGACGGGCGGTATTGCCGCGCTGGTTTATGCCTATCTCGTCCGCTTCCTGGCGGTGGCGCTGCACACTGTCGAGTCGAGTCTGGCCAAGATCACGCCGAGCATGGATGACGCGGCCCGCAGCCTTGGCCTGGGCCAGGGCGAAACCTTGCGCCGGGTGCACACGCCCTTGTTGCGTGGCAGCCTGCTGACTGCCGGCCTGCTGGTTTTTGTCGATGTGATGAAGGAACTGCCGGCAACCCTGGTCATGCGTCCGTTCAATTTCGATACGCTGGCCACCCAAGCCTATACGCTGGCTTCCGATGAGCGCCTTGCCGAGGCATCAACGGCCTCGCTGGCCATCGTGCTGGTGGGTTTGCTGCCGCTGGTCCTGCTGTCGCGACAGATATCGGCATCGCGCCGGCGCTGAGCGCCAGGCGCCTACTCCTTAACCTCTGGAATGTCCGGGATGATCGGTTTGGCCGGGTCGCTGGCCGTGCTGACCTTTTCCCAGGCGCCGCCGCTGCGTTCGAAATCGATCGCCAGGATATTCGTGTCCACGCCGTACACGCCCTTCATGTCGACATGTTCGATGAGTTCATCGCTGGCGGTGTTGTCGAACTCGATGATGTTGTCGCCAATCATGCCGGAAGTCGAGAGGTCTGCCGGTCCCGGCGCCGGCGTTTCCGGAAGTGGGTGGCTTTCGAATTCCAGCATGGGGACGTCCAGGCTGTTGATCTGGCCGGCAGAGATTTCCCGGGCGCGTTCGAAGACTGAAGGCGGAATGTCGAGGTCTTCGGGAACCTGTGCCTGGTTGGCCAGCAACAGGGCCACGATATCCGTGTGTCCCGCGCGCATGGCCAGGCGAAGCGGGGCACCGGTGCCGTCGGCCGTCAGTGCGTTGACATCGGCGCCGCGGTTGATCAATTCCCTGATGATGGAAATCTCACCGGTAAAACAGGCGGTGCGTAGCGGCAAGCCGGCAAAGCCGTGGATGTCGGTTTCTTCTATGTCGGCGCCATCGTCGAGGGCGGAGACGACCCGGTGCAGGCTATTGGCACGGATCGCTTCAATTAGTGCGCTGGCACCAAAGCTGTTGGATCCCATGGTTTCCTTCCCTTGAAGTGGGGGAATTCTAGGGGATGCCAACCGCTTTGGCGAGCCCTGCCGTGGCTGATTATTTGAAGCCGGCGCGATCAAAGATCATTTGCGCCTTGATCTGGTACATGGCCAGGCTGTTGACCGGGAGTTTGTCAGCCTTGAACTTGCCCAGTTTTGCCAGGGCGGGATTGTCGACCTTGACCGACTCGACGACCGGCCATTCGTTGTTGCCATCAGCGAAGTAGCGCTGGGCCGAATCGGAGGCCAGGTATTCGAGGAACTTGATCGCAGCTTCCTTGTTCGGCGCATGCTTCAGCACACCGCCACCGGAGATGTTGATGTGCGTGCCTGTCGTCGCCTGGTTTGGCCAGACAACACCGATCTTCTCGACCACTTTCTGGTCTTCCGGCTTGGTCGACCGCATCAGGCGGGCGACGTAGTAGCTGTTGGAAATCGCCACGCCGCATTCGCCAGCGGCAACTGCCTTGATCTGGTCGGTGTCGCCACCCTTCGGGCTACGGGCGAAGTTGGCGACCATGCCGCGGGCCAGAGCTTCTGCCTTGGCTTCACCTTCATGCGCGATCACCGAGGCAAGCAGGGAGAGATTGTACGGATGGGAGCCGGAACGCGAACAGACCTTGCCCTTCAGTTTTGGGTCAGCCAGGTCGGCGTAATTCTGGACATCGGCAGCCTGAACGCGAGCCTTGTTGTAAACAATGACCCGGGCGCGGGTCGAGAAGGAAGCCCATTCTTCGGTGCGCAGGTGAGCCGGGATGCGCTTGTCCAGCACCGCCGACTTCAAGGGGGCGAACAGGCCCATCTCACGGGCCTTGGCCAGGCGCGATGCATCGACAGTCAGCAGGATGTCGGCCGGGCTGTTGGCGCCTTCGTTGCGGATGCGCTCGAGCAACTCGTCTTCCTTGCCTTCGATGCGATTGATCTTGATACCGGTTTGCTTGGTGAAGTCTGCATAAAGCGCGTCATCGGTCTGGTAGTGACGTGCCGAGTAGAGGTTGAGGACCTTTTCCTGGGCGATGGCTGGCTGGAGGGCTGCGGCGATGGACAGCGCGACGAGCGTGGCTTTCAGCTTCATGACAACTCCTGTATTTGCGGTATGAGAATTGTTCCAGTTTACTGTAAAAACTTGTTAATGAGAACCGTTATTGGTTTGTGGCAATAAAAAACGGCCAGGCGGCCGTTTGTCGATTCAGCGGGCTTCGATGATCCTGCGACCACCGTTGAAGCGCGTCATCCAGTAACTGTTGTTCATGCTTTCGACGCGAACTTCCGCGCCAGCGCGCGGGGCGTGCAGGAAGTGGTTGTCGCCCAGATAAATGCCGACATGCGAAAAAGCTCGGCGCATGGTGTTGAAGAACACCAGATCGCCCGGTTTCAACTGACTGAGGTCGATCTGTTCGCCAAGCTGGCTTTGCTCGCGGGCGGTGCGGGGCAGGTAGGCGCCAATGCTTTCCTTGAAGACCGTCTGCACGAAACTGCTGCAGTCCAGGCCATTTTCAATGCTGTTGCCACCCATTTTGTAACGGACGCCAACCAGTTTGAGGCCTTCGAGGATGACATCCTGCGTGGCGTTGGTGTAACGTTCAACGAAGGACATCGGCGCTTCCTGAATGCCACCGGTTTCCGACGCGTGGGCGGCACTGAGGCAGCCCAGGGCGAGGCAGGTGGCGGTGAGGAAGGAAGCGATTTTCTGGTGCATGGGCGCGTAATTTATTTGAAATCATCGGTACTGTAAAGTCGATTGATAAACAAACGACCTGCGTGTGCCGCAACTATGTTCATAATCCGTAATTATGAATACAATTTCACCCCTGAGTAGCGAGGAGCACACCACAATGGATTCCTTCAAGGCACTGCTGATTGAGGAACAGGAAGGCAAAGTTGGTAACCGTTTCGTCACCATGGGCGTCGACGATCTCGACGCTGGTGAGGTGACCATCCGGGTTGCCTATTCGAGCATCAATTTCAAGGATGCGCTGGCAGCAACCGGTAGCGGCAAGATCATCCGGCGCTTTCCCTGTGTCGGTGGCATCGATCTTTCCGGTATCGTCGTTGATAGTGCGGATGCGCGCTTCAAGCCGGGCGACCAGGTCATCGCGACCAGTTTCGACATCGGTGTCGCACATCATGGCGGTTACGCCGAAATGGCTCGCGTGCCGGCCGACTGGGTTGTGCCCTTGCCTGCCGGGCTAACCCTGTATGAATCGATGGCGCTCGGGACGGCGGGGTTCACCGCGGCGCTGGCGATCGTGCGCATGGAAGAAAACGGACTGACGCCGGAGAAAGGCTCCGTCATCGTTACTGGTGCGACCGGCGGCGTCGGTAGCCTGGCGGTCGACATGCTGGCGCAACGCGGTTATCGCGTCGTCGCCTTGACCGGCAAGGAGAGCGAGGCCGACTACCTGCGCAGCCTCGGGGCGGCGGAAGTCATGCTGCGCCAGAGTCTTGATCTGTCGAAGATTCGTCCGCTTGACCGTGCGCGCTGGGCTGGTGCGGTCGACAACCTCGGTGGCGATGTTCTCGCCTGGATTGCCAGCACGATGGAGCAGGGCGGTACGATTGCCAGTATCGGCCTGGCAGCGAGCATGTCACTGAACACGACAGTCGCGCCCTTCATCCTGCGTGGAGTTTCCTTGCTCGGCGTCGATTCCGGTTATATCCGCGAACCTTACCGGAGCGGTGTCTGGCAGCGCCTGGCCACGGACCTGCGACCGCCGCATCTGGCAAGAATGTCGCGTTCCATCCCGTTTGCCGACCTGCCGGCCACGTTCGACGAATATATCGGCGGGCGTGCCAAGGGGCGGGTTGTCGTGGAAGTCGCCGGTGGCTGAAATGCCGGATCTGCCGCGCGTCCTGGTCGTCGATGATTCCAGGCTCGTCAGGGCTTCGCTGGTGCAGCACATCAAGGCGAGTTATGACGTGAAGGAAGAGGCCGATGGTGAGGCGGCGTGGCAGACGCTGGTCCTTGATCAGTCGATCCGGGCCGTGGTCTCAGACCTGCAGATGCCGAAGATGAACGGCTACGAATTGCTGGAGCGTCTGCGCTCGTCGCGTCTGCGCCGTTTGCAGCAAATGCCCTTCATTCTCGTGTCTGGCGAGGAAACGGAAGAGGAGCGGGGCAAAGCCCGTGGTTTGGGGGCTTCCGATTTCATCACCAAGGGCAGCGGCAGCATCGAAATTCTCGCCCGCCTGGGCAATCTGCTGGCCCTGCAACAGGCGCAGGAGCATCTGGATACCGGTCGCGAGCACATGGTGCAGAATCCGGCCAGCGGTCTGTTTACCCGCAAGTACCTCGAACTCCAGGCGGCGCAGGCCCTTTCTCATTCCGCCCGGCACGGCATCGATGTCAGTCTGATGGTGCTGGGCTTCGATGGCTACAGCGAGCTGAGCAACAAGCTGGGACCAACCCTGGCGGAAGAGGTTGGTAATCGCTTTGCCAAGATGCTTGCCGGCAAGGTGCGCCAGGAAGACAGTCTTGGCCACATGGGTGAGGGGCAGTTTGCAGTTGTTTCTCCAGGGACTGCGCCAAATTACTGTGCCAGTTTCGCCGAGCGCGTCCGCCAGGCAGTCGAGGTTTCCCGTCTCTCCGTTCAAGGCAAGTCGTTGGCGCTGACGGTCAGTATCGGTCTGGCCAGTGTGCCGACAGATCTGGTCAGTTCGGCGGGGGCGCTGCTTGATCTTGCCGCTCAACGTATGCAGATGGCCATGCAGGCTGGCGGCAACCGGATCGAATCCGGCGGCATCCTGCCGGCAACCCGGCCGATTTCGCTGCAACATGCGCTGGAATTGCTGCGCGCCAATCGTCAGGGCCCGGTCTTGCCGCACCTGGACGCCTTGCTGGCACAGTTGCTGCCGCTGCTTTCCCTGATGGACAAGGAACTGGATGTGACTCTGCCGATTGCAGAGCTTGAACATTATTTAGGCGAACGGAAAAGCGATAAAAAATAGCCCGTTCATTTGTTTTGAAGTGCAGGAAACCACTAGCTAGAGGGAGTTATATGGCGACTTACAAGGAGTTTCACCAGTATTCGATCGAGCAACCGGATGCATTCTGGACCGAGCAGGCCCAGCTCATCGACTGGAAGGAACCGTTCACCCAGGTTTGCGATTTTTCGCGTCCGCCGTTTGCCAAATGGTTCGTCGGTGGCAAGACCAATCTGTGCCACAACGCCATCGACCGCCATGCGGCCAAGCGTCCGAATGACAATGCGTTGATCTTCGTGTCGACGGAGACCGACGAGGAGAAGATTTACTCCTTCGCCGAGTTGCAGACCGAAGTCGAGCGCATGGCGGCGATCTACAAGAGTCTCGGCGTCAAGAAGGGCGACCGCGTCCTGATCTACATGCCGATGATTCCGCAGGCAGCCTTCGCGATGTTCGCGGCGGCCCGGATCGGTGCCATCCACTCGGTGGTGTTCGGCGGCTTCGCTTCCGGTTCGCTTGCTACCCGCATCGACGATGCCAAGCCGGCGCTGATCGTTTCCAGCGATGCCGGCATGCGTGGCGGCAAGGCCGTGCCGTACAAGCACCTGCTCGACGAAGCTATCGAGATTGCCGAACACAAGCCGAACCATGTGCTGATGGTCGATCGCGGGCTGGACAAGGGTTTCAACAAGGTCGCCGGTCGTGACGTAGATTACGCGATGCTGCGTGAGCAGCACCTGAATGCCCGGGTCGAGTGCGAATGGCTGGAATCCTCCGAGCCGTCATACATCCTCTATACCTCCGGCACCACCGGCAAGCCCAAGGGCGTGCAGCGCGATACCGGCGGTTACGCCGTGGCGCTGGCTTCGTCGCTGAAGCACATCTACTGCGGTGGCGAAGGCGAGACCTTCTTCTCGACCTCGGATATCGGCTGGGTCGTCGGTCACTCCTACATCATCTATGGCCCGCTGATCGCCGGCATGGCGACGATCATGTACGAAGGCACGCCGTTGCGTCCGGATCCGGGCATCTGGTGGCAGATTGTCGAGAAGTACAAGGTTTCCGTGATGTTCTCGGCACCGACTGCCGCCCGCGTGCTGAAGAAGCAGGATCCGGCCTACATGCACAAGTACGACCTGTCGACGCTGAAGCATGTGTTCATGGCCGGCGAGCCGCTTGATCAGCCGACGCACGAGTGGTTCCAGAACGAACTGGGCCGCCCGGTCATCGACAACTACTGGCAGACCGAGACCGGCTGGCCGATGCTGGCTGCCCTGCATGGCGTCGAAAAGACACCGATCAAGTTCGGTTCGCCGAGTTTTCCGGTTTACGGCTACAACCTCAAGATCTTCCGCGAGGACGGTTCTGAATGTGGTGCCAACGAGAAGGGCATCGCCGCGGTCATTCCGCCGCTGCCGCCCGGCTGCCTGTCTACTGTCTGGGGTCAGGATGATCGTTTTGTCAGCACCTATTTCACGCTGTTCAAGGAGCCGCTGGTTTATTCCTCCTACGACTGGGCAATCAAGGACGACGACGGGTATTTCACCATCCTCGGCCGTACCGACGACGTGATCAACGTTGCCGGCCATCGCCTGGGGACGCGCGAAATCGAGGAGGCCATCCAGAACCATGCGGCGATTGCCGAAGTGGCCGTGGTTGGCGTCGAGGACAAGCTCAAGGGGCAGGTGCCGATGGCTTTTGCTGTGGTCAAGGACGCCACCCGGGTGGCGACGCCGGAACTGGTCAAGGCGCTGGAGAAGGAGGTGTTTTCGACCGTCGATGGCATTCTTGGTGCGATCGGCCGGCCGGCCCGCGTGCATTTCGTCACCGGTCTGCCGAAAACCCGCTCGGGCAAGATGCTGCGCCGCTCGTTGCAAGCGCTGGCCGAAGGCCGCGACCCGGGTGACCTGACGACGATCGAGGATCCATCCACGCTGGAACAGATCAGGAACGCGCTGGCCAGTTGAGTGCTGTTGCAGTGATTGAAAACCCGCCGCTGAACCCGGCGGGTTTTTTTATGTGACGCTTTGTAAGAATCTGGTGATGGGCGGGGTGCTAAAATTGCCGACTGCCTGATCTTAGCGATGATGCCTATCAATGATTTATGAAACCGTAGCTGCGGTCGACCTGGGTTCGAACAGTTTTCGTCTCCAGGTCGGGCGTGTCGTTGATGACCAGATTTACCCGCTCGACTCACTGAAAGAGCCTGTTCGGCTGGCGTCCGGCCTGACCGCAGAAAAAATGCTCGATGCCGATGCCCAGGAGCGGGCGCTGAATGCCTTGCGCCGCTTTGGCGAGCGCTTGCGCGGACTCGATGCTGGTGCCGTACGTGCCGTCGCCACCAATACCCTGCGAGTGGCGAAGAACGGTAGTTCTTTCCTGCCGTTGGCCGAAGAGGCTCTGGGTTTTCCCATTGAAGTCATTGCCGGGCGGGAAGAGGCGCGGCTGATCTATCTGGGAGCCTCGCATTCCCTGCCAACGGCCAATCACAAACGTCTCGTTGTCGATATCGGTGGCGGATCAACGGAATTCATCATCGGCAAACGCCATGATCCGCAGTTGATGGAATCGCTGTACATGGGGTGCGTCAGTTTCACCATGCGCTATTTTCCCGGTGGACGGGTGGACAAGCGCAGGTTGCGCGAAGCTCAGGTGGCAGCGGCCAAGGAAATTGAACTGATCGCACACGATTACCAGCGTCTGGGCTGGAAGGAAGCGGTTGGCTCATCCGGATCGGCGCGCGCCATCGCCGATATTCTGGAAATGAACGACATGAACCCGGGCGGAGAGAGTGGTATCACCCGCTCCGGTCTGGAGCGCCTGTGTTCGATGCTGGTCAAGGCCGGCTCAGCCGACGAGCTGGATCTGCGTGGGGTCAAGGGCGACCGCATGCCGGTGCTGCCCGGCGGAATCGCCATCATGTCTGCGGTGTTCGAGGAGCTTGATATCGAGCGCATGACCTATGCCGATGGTGCCTTGCGTCTGGGCGTACTCTACGACCTGCTCGGCCGCTTCCATCACCATGACATGCGCGATGCGACGGTGGCGCATTTCCGCCGCCGCTATCAGGTTGAGCGCGATCAGGTCGAGCGCGTCGAAACGGCCGCATTGTCGGCACTGACTCAGTTGAGCGGCGGTACGCCCGACGAGTCGGACCTGCAGTTCCTGTCCTGGGCCTGCCGGTTGCACGAAATCGGAATTTCGGTGGCGCATAACGCCTATCACAAGCACGGCGCCTATATTCTGACCTATGCCGACATGCCGGGGTTTTCCAAGAAGGATCAGGCGCGTCTGGCGATGCTGGTGCTTGGACATCGTGGCAAGCTGGAAAAACTGGGTGCGGTTCCTGCGGTCGACACGATGTGGCGACTGGTTTTCTGTTTACGCCTGGCAGTCTCGCTCCATCGCACGCGCGATGACCGGGCGTTGCCGGCATGGCGTGTAACTACAACGGACAGGGGTTTCCTGCTTGAGTTGCCGGACGAGTGGCTGGCGGAAAATCCCTGGACTGCGGCCGCTCTGGGTGAAGAAACCGTGGTCTGGAAACAGATCGGCAGGGAGTTCGTCGTTCGCCCGCTGGTCTGATTGGCGGGGTCAGCCGGCGACGATCCGCTCGGCGATGCGTTGTTTGAGATCGCCGGGGTTGTCATCGAAATGCGTGTAATGCATCAGCGACAGGCCGAATACGCAGGCGTACAGGAGCAGGCTGCGGCTCTTGGCCTCGGCATCCGACATGCCGGAGGCGACAAACAGGCGGCGAGTGCATTCCAGTCGGTACAGGTCGACCGATTCCACGATGGCGGCAGCTCGTGCGTCATGGCGGGCCCAGTCGCGTACCGCAAGTTCGATCGACATGCCTTTCCTGTTCTTGCTGGCGCCGTAGACCTCAATCGCGTAATGCAGTTGTTCCCGTTCCTGCCCAGCCTGCACCGCAGTTGTTTTCTCGATATCGCGGATGCGTCCTTCGCGCCAGCGTTCGAGCACGGCGTCAAGAAGCGCTTGACGGTCCTTGAAGTGCCAGTAGAAACTTCCCTTGGTGACGCCGCAGCGCTTGGCCAGTACTTCAACGCGCAATCCGGCAACACCTTCGCGGGCCAGGACATCAATTGCGGTATCAACCCAGCGTACGGGGTCGAGTGGAGTGCGTGCGCTGGCAGCCTTGCCGGTGGCACGGATGCGGGATGTTTTTGCAGGGAGCTTGACAGCTTTATTTTCCATACGCTACCGTACGCTTTTCCATACGACACAGTATGGAGATTGTGCGGTTTGCCAAGTCGTCTGTCAAACGGCGATAGTTTCGAAAAATACTGACCGATAAAAGGAGATGCCAGTGAAAATTCTCGTTCCCGTCAAGCGGGTGGTGGACTATAACGTCAAGGTCCGGGTCAAGGCGGATGGCAGTGGCGTCGATCTGGCCAATGTGAAGATGAGCATGAATCCCTTCGACGAAATTGCTGTCGAAGAGGCCGTTCGCCTCAAGGAGGCCGGGATTGCAACCGAAGTCGTGGCAATTTCCTGCGGCCCTGCCGCCTGTCAGGAAACCCTGCGCACGGCGATGGCCATCGGTGCCGATCGTGGCATCCTGGTGGAAAGCGATGTCGAATTGCAGCCGCTGGCCGTGGCCAAGTTGCTGAAGGCGCTGTGCGACAAGGAGCAACCGCAGCTGGTGGTATGTGGCAAACAGGCCATCGATGATGATGCCAACCAGACGGGCCAGATGCTGGCCGCGCTGGCCGGCTGGCCGCAGGCGACTTTTGCTTCGAAGGTCGTCATTGCCGACGGCAAGGCCGTGGTTACCCGCGAGATCGATGGTGGGCTGGAAACGCTGCAGCTTTCTCTGCCGGCGGTTGTGACGACTGATCTGCGCCTGAATGAACCGCGCTACGCGACGCTGCCGAACATCATGAAGGCAAAGAAGAAGCCGCTGGAAACCGTCAAGCCGGAAGATCTTGCGGTCGACGTCGCGCCGCGCCTGCAAACCCTGAAAGTTGTCGAGCCGGCCAAGCGCTCGGCTGGCGTCAAGGTGGCCGATGTGGCTGAACTGGTGAATAAACTCAAGAACGAAGCGAAGGTGATCTGAAATGACCATTCTCGTAATTGCCGAACATGACCATCACAGCATCAAGGCTGCCACCCTCAATACCGTGGCGGCAGCTTGCAGGATCGGTGGCGATATCCATGTGCTGGTTGCCGGCGCTGGTTGTGCTGCAGCCGCCGCTCAGGCGGCAGCCTTGCAGGGGGTAAGCAAGGTACTTGTCGTCGATGCCGGGCACTATGAGGCGCAGACGGCGGAAACCGTTGCTGCGCTGGTGGTGGCCAATGCCGCTGGCTATTCGCATATCCTCGCGCCGGCGACGACCTACGGCAAGAACCTTCTGCCGCGTGTCGCAGCCCTGCTGGATGTGGCTCAGATTTCGGAAATCACCGCGGTCGAATCGGCCGATACCTTCGTGCGTCCGATCTACGCGGGCAATGCCCTGGCCACGGTACAAAGTGGCGATGCCGTCAAGGTCATTACCGTTCGGACGACAGCGTTCGATGCGGTTGCCGGTGGCAACAGTGCGCCGATTGAGTCTCTGGCTGCGGTGGCCGATGCCGGCATGACCCAGTTGCAGGGGCGTGAACTGACCAAGTCGGAGCGCCCGGAGCTGGGTGCGGCCAAAATCATCGTCTCGGGCGGCCGTGGTCTGGGTAGCGGTGAAAACTATCACAAGTTGCTTGAGCCTCTGGCCGACAAGCTTGGTGCTGCGCTTGGTGCCAGCCGTGCAGCAGTTGATGCCGGTTTTGTGCCGAATGACTATCAGGTGGGGCAGACCGGAAAAATCGTTGCGCCTCAACTCTATCTGGCGATCGGGATTTCCGGTGCGATCCAGCATCTGGCGGGCATGAAGGATTCCAAGGTGATCGTTGCGATCAACAAGGACCCGGATGCGCCGATCTTCCAGGTTGCTGATTATGGCCTGGTGGCTGATTTGTTCGAAACGGTTCCGCAACTGGAGAACGCGCTCGGCTAAAATGGCCGTGTGAATCTGACCGATAACCTGCTGGGCGAAACGTGGTACTGGGTGGCTTGGGCCATCTGGATACCGCTTTTCGCCCGCAGCGTCTGGCGGGCGCCGTGGAAGCGTCTTGGCGACTCTGAGCAGTCCAATCTCTGGCTGGGCATGGTGGTTCTTCTGGTCCTGCTCTGGAGCCTGAAGGCAGGAGTCAAGCCTGGGCTCACGCTGCATCTGCTGGGGGCAAATGTCTTCACCCTGGCATTTGGTCCGCATCTGGCCTTTATCGGTCTTTCCTTGGTGACGCTTGGTGTTACTTTGAATGGTGCGGCAGGTGGTTTTGCCTACGGGGTTAATGCGCTGTTGCTTGCCGGATTTTCAGTGTTTTTGAGTCACCAGCTGTTCCGGACCCTCTCGAATGTACTGCCGAGGCATTTTTTCGTCTATATTTTCATCAACGGGTTTTTAGGTGCCGCGCTGGTCATCATAGGTGTTGGTCTTGCATCGTCTCTCCTCCTTGGGGGGGCTGGCGTCTATGGGTGGGATTACTTGTTTGAGGAATATTTCCCCTACTATTTTCTTTTGGCGTTTTCGGAGGCTTGGTTGTCGGGAATGTTGGTAACCTTGTTCGTTGTGTATAGGCCGCAATGGATGACGTCGTTCGATGATTCTCGTTATCTTTCCGGTAAATAAGCGTTACAATCAGCATATTTGATCGTCATTTAGAGGTGCGTCGTTGAATCGATTGAGATTTCGCGTAACGCTGGGCGTTTTGATATTCGTCGTTTCTGGCGCGGCATACGCCATTGGCCTCGGTGAATTACGCGGACAGCCCGTTCTTGGTGAACGTATTGAACTGACTCTCAGTATCCTGGGAGTGGACAAGTCTCCACCGAATGCATCCTGCTTTCGCTTGGTTAGGCCACGCGACGGGGATGCTTTGCCATGGCTGCGTCAGGCCAATTTTCGGGTTGCTCCTGGAACGCCTCCGGCCTTGGTTATCAGTACTCATGATGTTTTACGTGAGCCGGTTATCCAGTTGTCCGTCTATCTCGCGTGTGGTCACGAAGTTCAGCGTGAATACACGCTGCTCGCTTCGCCAAGATTCGGAGGGGACATTGATCCTGTCGCGACGCCCCTGGTCAAGGCTGAGTCTTCCTCCCGACCGGCTCCGCGTGGTGCTCGCCAACCCTCGCCAAGTCGCAATCAGTCCGCAACTGCGCTACCCGTTGCCAAGCCTAAACCAGCGACATCGCCGGTTTCTGAGGTGACGGTTCCCGATGTGTCCTCCGGGGTGGTTCCCGAAGATCGTTTGTTGCTGTCTGCGAGCGATGTGGATATGGAGTCTTCACTACGGCTCTCCATCGCTTTAAGCGAACACATGTTGGCCGGTAGTGAACTGGCTGAGGCACAGCGGGAAGTGCTACGGCTGGAATTTCGTATGCTGATGGCTTTGCATGAGCAGGCTACAAGCCAGCTTGAAGCAGCAGAAAAATTGCGCAACATGGAGTCAACGCTAGGCGAATTGCAGGGGCGGGCACTGGCACTGACCGATAGTGCCAAGGCGAATCTTGCCTCTGATACGATGCCGCCAGTTGATGGGCGGCGAATTGACGTGCCTGGTCAGTTGCCACAGGGCGATGATTCGTTCTTCTCCGAATGGTGGCAGTATGGCCTGCTGTTGGGGGGGGTGATAGGCCTGTTGGCTTGGTTGCTCTGGCGAAACTATCGTGAGCGTGAGGAGCAAAGGGAGCTGGCGGAGTTCGTTGCTGCTTCCCCCGAGCCCATCATTGATGCGCCGCGTGCCGAAGAGCGTGAAGAAAAAGGCGGCGTGGATCTGCATCTGGAAACGTCAGCGATGGGAGCCTCGCTGCCGGTTGACGTTGAGCTTGAAGGGGGGCGCAACGAGAACTCGATGCCTGCCCAGCAATTGCTTCAAGCCAGGCCAGGGGACTCTGTCCTATCTATCAATGCGACAACGCTGGACGAACATTTTGAAGCTAATCCTGTTATGGAATTGGCCGATATCATGCTCTCCTTTGGTCGCGTCAAGGGGGCGGCTCAGGCGTTGCAGGAGTATATCGACAACAACCCGCAAGAAGCCTTGCAGCCTTGGATCCGGTTGATGGATGTGTACCGGATGGCAGGTATGCGGGAGGAGTTTGACGCGGTTGCCCGCAATCTCAACCAGCATTTCAACGTTGAAGTTCAGTCCTGGGAAGCGGTGGCAGGCGGGGCGCCGGTGGATTTGGTGCTTGAGGGCGCCAATGATGGGACAGAGGGCATGCTTCCTCCCAAGGCCAAATGTCTGGAAGACATGCCGCGCATTGTCAGTGGCGTTGTCCGGATGTGGGACTCCGAGGATGTGGTTGGCTACCTGTACCAACTGTTGCGAGATAACCGTGGCGGGCAGCGCCAGGGCTTTGCGCTGCCAGTGGTTGAGGAAATATTGTTCCTGATCGAACTGAAGGAAACAGCCAATCGCATGGAGAAGGAAATAGTCAGGCATGGCTGAGGCCTTCCTCCGTTAATTAATTCTGTTTTTCGTTTATAAAGCCCACGATTGATGTTATAGTCGTGGGCTTTTCCACCTTGCCCTACCGCTATCGCATGACGGGGGGCTTATCCCAAAAGGAGTTTGCATGCGCCATTACGAAATCTGCTTTATCGTCCATCCGGACCAAAGCGAACAAGTGCCCGGCATGGTCGAGCGCTATCGTTCCATCGTGACCACCAAGGGTGGTTCGGTGCACCGTCTGGAAGACTGGGGTCGCCGTCAGCTGGCTTACCCGATCCAGAAGATCCACAAGGCACACTACGTGCTGATGAATATCGAGTGCGACGGCGAGACGCTGGGCGAGCTCGAGCATTCCTTCAAGTTCAATGATGCAGTCCTGCGTCATCTGACCGTCAAGATGAAGTCCGCCGTGACGACGCCTTCCCCGATGATGAAGGAAGAAAAGTCGAAGTCGCTGCTGGCTGGCGAAACCGAAGCTGCAGCCGAAGTCGCTGCTGCCTGATCCGGGTTTCACGGGAAATAGCGTACTGAACAACATCACCCTGTCCGGCAGCCTGGTCGAGCGCAAACCCTTGCGCTACACACCGGCAGGCATCCCGGTCAGTGAAGGCAGGCTGCAACACCACTCGGCGCTGATCGAAAACGGCAGCGAAAGACAGGTGGAAGTTGAAATGGCAGTCCTGGCTCTGGGAGATGCAGCGCGCTGGCTCGAAGCGGCACCGCTCGGCGGCATGATGCGAATCGAAGGATTCGTCGCTGCCCGGGGACGCAACAGCAGAACACCCGTGATCCACGCGAACACTATCGAATATTTGGAAGGAAACGAAAATGGCACGATTCTTCAAGAAGAAGGTTGATGACAAGAAAAAGCGTCGCGGCAACAGCCTGTTCAAGCGTCGCAAGTTCTGCCGCTTCACCGCGGAAAAGGTCGAGCAGATCGACTACAAGGACGTCGACGTCCTCAAGGAATACATCCAGGAAAACGCCAAGATCATGCCGGCTCGCCTGACCGGCACCAAGGCCGGCTATCAGCGCCAGCTGGGCACCGCGATCAAGCGCGCCCGCTTCCTGGCCCTGCTGCCCTACACCGACAACCATCAATAATTTCCGGGGAGACGAAACATGCAAATCATTCTGCTCGAGAAGGTTGTCAACCTGGGTAACCTCGGTGACGTGGTCAAGGTCAAGGATGGCTACGCCCGTAACTTCCTGATTCCGCAACGCATGGCCAAGCGTGCCACGCCGGCTGCCATGGCCGAGTTCGAAGCACGCCGTGCCGAACTGGAAAAGGCTGCTGCCGAGAAGCTTGCTGCTGCTCAGGGTGTTGCCGACAAGATGAACGGTACTGTCGTTTCCGTCGCCCGCAAGGCAGGCATGGACGGTCGCCTGTTTGGCTCCGTTGGTAATGCCGACATCGCCGAGGCGCTGGCTGCTGCCGGTTTCACCGTCGACAAGTCGTCCATCCGCCTGCCGGACGGTCCGCTCAAGGCGATTGGCGAGTTCCCGGTTGATGTTGCGCTGCACACCGATGTGCTGGCCAATATTTCGGTGACCGTTGTTGCCGAGTAAGACGGTTTAACTTACGCTTCAAGGCCTCGCAATTGCGAGGCCTTTTTACTTTAAGTCACCATGAACCAGCGTCCGAACAAGCCCAGAAATACTGATCCCTCCCTCGACATGCTGCGGGTGCCTCCGCATTCCATTGAAGCGGAGCAATCGGTGCTTGGCGGCTTGCTGCTGGACAATCAGGCCTGGGACCGGATCGGCGATCAGGTAGCTGAAACGGATTTCTATCGTGATGAGCACCGGCGAATCTTTCGTCAAATCCGCAATCTGCTGGAAAAGGCCAAACCGGCGGACGTCGTTACCGTTGCCGAAGCACTGGATGCAGCGGGTGAAGGCGATCAGACCGGCGGTCTGGCCTATCTTGGTGAACTCGCGGCGAATACGCCATCGGCGGCCAATATCCGCCGTTATGCGGAAATCGTCCGGGAGCGAGCCGTGCTTCGCCAACTGGTGGCGACGGCAGATGAAATTGCTTCCGATGCCCTGAATCCATTGGGGCGTGACGCGGCCTCGTTGCTTGACGAAGCCGAGTCGAAAATCTTCAAGATTGCTGAAGCGGGTGCCGGGCATGCCGAAGGCTTCGTTCATATCAATCCGCTGTTGACCCAGGTGGTCGAGCGTATTCAGGAGCTGCACGACCGGGACAATCCCTCTGACATCACCGGGGTGCCGACAGGTTTTGTCGACCTGGATCAGAAAACCTCGGGATTCCAGCCGGGAGATTTGATTATCGTGGCCGGTCGCCCATCGATGGGGAAGACTGCATTCGCGCTGAACATCGCTGAAAACGTGGCTGTCGATACCGGCTTGCCGGTCGGTGTGTTTTCCATGGAAATGGGTGGTGCCCAGCTGGCCATGCGTATGCTTGCGTCAATTGGTCGTTTGAACTCGCAGAGCTTGCGGACGGGGCGGATGTCGGATGACGAATGGTCCCGGCTGTCGTTCGCGCTCGGCAAACTACATGAAGCACCGATCTATATCGATGAGACAGGTGGCCTGAGCCCGGCCAACCTGCGCGCCCGGGCGCGCCGCCTCGCCCGCCAGTACGGCGGCAAACTCGGCCTGCTGGTCATCGACTACATCCAGCTGATGAGCGGCAACAAGCAGGGCGAGAACCGGGCGACCGAAGTTTCCGAAATTTCCCGCTCGATCAAGTCGCTGGCCAAGGAACTTCAGGTGCCCATCGTTGCGCTGTCGCAGCTGTCGCGAAAGGTCGAAGAACGTACGGACAAGCGCCCGATGATGTCCGACTTGCGCGAATCAGGTGCTATCGAGCAGGATGCCGACGTGATCCTGATGATGTACCGCGATGAATATTACAAGCCGGACACGCCGGACAAGGGCATGGCAGAAGTCATCATCGGCAAGCAGCGTAACGGCCCGACCGGCACCGTACGCCTCGCCTTCCTGGGCGAATACACGCGATTTGAAAACCTCGCGTCGGGTGGTTTCCAAGACGCGCGGGATTGATTCGAGGTTTCGGCGCAGCCAAAACCTCGCGTCGGGCGGTTTCCAGGACGCAAGAGATTAATCCTGGGCGGATTAAAGTTCGACCTGGCGTGCGCTGATCGAATAGGCCATTTTTGCCGGGTGCGCTTCATTGACCCGCTGACCATTGAGATACAGTTCGGGCATGACGAAAAAAGGCAGGCGGTCGGGGTGCTCCGGTAGCCGCAGGTCAGTGCCGACATGGAAGGCCGTCCAGTTCATCTCCCAGACACCGAAGAGAATCCGTTTCAGCGAAGTGAGGCGGCTGTCGTGCTCCGGAATGGCCTCGTAGGCTGCGGCGCGGCGGACATCGCTGGGATCTACGGGAATCCAGCCGTAGCCGGGTAGGTAGAATTCGGCCCGGACATGCTGGCCCTGGGTTGCATCGTCGCTGCGCAGACCCAGACTGCGGAAGAGCCGGGAGCGGCCAATGCGAAGGCCGTAGACACAGCGTGCGGGAATGCCGATGCTGCGGCACACCGAGACGAAGAGGCCGTTGATGTCGGCCGAACGCCCGCCATATTGTCCGGAGATCAGCTGCTGATGAATATTTCCGCTGCCGCAACCTGACAGTGAGGGGTCGTAGATCGTGTTTTCACAGATCCAGTCGTAAATGGCCTTGACCTGTGCGACCGGGTCCTTGATGCGGCCGACGATGCGTTCGCCCAACTGCTTTGCCAGTCCATCATTGGGAATCAAGCTTGTTGCCTGCAGGTTGCGGCGCAGGATGTCGTCCCGATCAGGGGCGATGCTGCGCCGTGTAACGTCGAAATGGCGGTCTGCGATGCTGACATGTGTGACCAGGCGCAGGCTGGCGTTGGCGGCGTCAGGCCATTCGCATTGCAGCAATTCAAGCGCTCCGTCCGGTTGGCGCAAGATACCAGCACGGCTGGGGTTGCCCTGCCAGGTGTGCCCTAGCGTGCGCTGGTAAATGCTTTCCTGGCTGCTCGGTAGCGGCAGCCAGAATCGTGCAGCTTGTCCGGAGGATTTCAGCGTCACAGTGGTGACGATTTCGTAGGTGCGCCAATCACTGGGCAATTCCTGGGCTTTAACCGGTGGCAGGCGGGAGGTGGATGTGCCCTCGGGCGGGCTGTCGATCAGTGGCGTGGTAGCGCTATGCACGGGGGCTCTGGAGGCCTGGGTGCTGGTGTTGCGATTATTGCGGGCGGCCTGGGTGGTTTTTTTCTTTTTCGGCTTGGCTGCGGTCTTTTTCTTGGTAGTACTCGCCTTTTTTGCCGGGGCGGCCGAAGCTTCCGTGGCAAAAAGGGAAAAAAGGGCAGACGCGGCAAGAAAATCTCTGCGTTTCAAGGCTGTCCTCGGGCAATGATCAGGGATCGAAATGAAAAGGCCGTGTCCAAGACACGGCCCTGTTAGGTCGAAATGACTATAGCACGTCGGCTGCGTGATCTGCCAGACGCGAGCGTTCGCCTCTTTGTAACGTGATGTGACCGGAGTGCGTCCAGCCCTTGAAACGATCGACCACGTAAGTCAGGCCGGAACTGCCTTCGGTCAGGTACGGCGTGTCGATCTGGGCGATATTGCCCAGGCAGACGACTTTGGTGCCCGGGCCGGCACGGGTGACCAGTGTTTTCATCTGCTTCGGCGTCAGGTTCTGGGCTTCGTCGATGATCAGGTATTTCTTCAGGAAGGTGCGGCCGCGCATGAAGTTGAGCGACTTGACCTTGATCTTCGAGCGGATGATGTCGTGCGTCGCCGCCTTGCCCCAGTCACCGCCGTAGGGGCTGTTGTCGTCGGTGTGGGTCAGCACTTCGAGATTATCTTCGAGTGCCCCCATCCACGGCGCCATCTTTTCTTCCTCGCTGCCCGGCAGGAAGCCGATGTCCTCGCCGACCGGCACGGTGACCCGGGTCATGATGATCTCGGCGAACTGTTTGCTTTCCAGCGTCTGGGTCAGGCCGGCGGCGAGCGTCAGCAGGGTCTTGCCGGTACCGGCCTGGCCGAGCAGGGTGACGAAGTCGATGTCAGGGTTCAGCAGCAGGTTGAGGGCGAAATTCTGCTCGCGGTTGCGGGCGGTAATGCCCCAGACGGCATTCTTCGGATGCGTGTAGTCGATCAGTGTTTCGAGGACGGCAGTCTTGCCGGCGGTTTCCTTGACGATGGCCGTGAAGCCATCCTTTTCCAGCCAGACGAACTCATTGACCAGAAACTGCGGACAAAGCGGGCCGGTAACCTTGTAGTAGGTCTTGCTGTCCTTTTTCCACGACTCCATGCCCTTGCCGTGCTTGTCCCAGAAATTCTCCGGCAGGGCGCGGGTGCCGGAGTAGAGGATGTCGGTATCCTCGAGCACCTTGTCGTTGAAGTAGTCTTCAGCGAGCAGGTTGAGCGCGCGCGACTTGATGCGCATGTTGATGTCTTTCGACACCAGGATGACCGGGCGTTTCGGGAATTTTTTCTGCAGGTGGATGACCACCGACAGGATCTGGTTGTCGACTTTTGATGTCGGCAGGCCTTGCGGCAGTTCGGCGCTGATCGCCTCGGTCTGCAGGTAGAGGCGGCCGCTGGCCAGCTTGCTCGAGGGGCCGTAGAGATCGATGCCCTCGTCGATGTCGACATCGTCATGCGCCAGCATCTCGTCCAGCGTGCGTGATGCCTGGCGTGCGTTGCGGGCGATTTCCGACATGCCCTTCTTGTGATTGTCGAGTTCTTCCAACGTCATGATCGGCAGGAAGACGTCGTGTTCCTCAAAGCGGTACAGGCAGCTGGGGTCGTGCATCAGGACGTTGGTGTCGAGCACGAAAATCTTGGTCATCGCGGGCTTCTTGACGGCGGGTTGGCGCGGCATGTCGGTGGTCTCGGAGGTGGTTGGGGGGAACTGCGATCAGAGGGTCCTGACGTAATCGAGCACTTCCTGGGCGTGGCCCGGCACCTTCAGGCCGCGCCATTCACGGCGCAGGGTGCCGCTGCGGTCGATGACGAAGGTACTGCGTTCGATGCCGCGGCATTGCTTGCCGTACATCATCTTCTGCTTGATGACGCCGAACAGGTTGCAGACGGTTTCGTCGGCATCCGAGCCAAGCTCGAACGGGAAGGCTTGCTTGCTCTTGAAGTTCTCGTGCGCTTTCAGACTGTCGCGGGAAATGCCCAGAATGACCGCGTCGACCGCAAGAAACTCGGCGTGAAGATCGCGGAAGTTCTGTCCTTCGGTGGTGCAGCCCGGCGTGCTGTCCTTGGGGTAGAAATAGATGACCACGATCTTGCCGCTGTGCGCTGCCAGATTGAAGGGTTGGCCGCCTGTGGCGGGAAGGGTGAAGTCGGGAACCTTGGTATCGAGCATGTTGCCTTCCTGTGATGGGTTTCAGGGCATTTTGTTCGGAGGTCGCTAGCCCGGTCAAGCCTTTGTTAAACTCCCGTCCATGGGAAAACTCTCTGCCTGTTTGTTGCTCTGTACTTGCCTTGCTGCGTGCGGCGAGTCGTGGAATGCACCGTATCCCGCCGGGGACGCCAGCCGTGACATTCTCTACACGGCCTTTACCGACCGTCCGAAGCATCTTGACCCGGCACAGTCCTATACCGAAGATGAAGCTACCTTCACGGCCCAGATTTACGAGCCACCGCTGCAGTACCACTATCTCAAGCGGCCTTATGAACTGGTTCCGGCAACGGTCGAGGCCCTGCCGCATCCGCGTTATTTCGCGGCGGACGGGCGCCAGCTGGCCGATGACGCGCCAGCCGAGAGCATTGCCGAGAGCGTCTACGAACTGACCCTGCGGCCGGGCATCCGTTATCAGCCGCATCCCGCCTTTGCCCTCGATGTGCACGGTCAACCGCTGTATCTGGGCAAAAATGCTGCCACCGGACGACAGCGCATTGCCGATTTTCCAGAAACCGGAACGCGCGAGTTGACCGCCGACGACTACATCTACCAGCTCAAGCGCCTGGCGCATCCGCGCCTGCACTCACCGATCTACGGCATGATGGCCGAGAAGATCGTCGGTTTGAAAGAGCTTGGTGACAGCCTGCGCGGTGCTGCCAAGGAGGTGCCGGACGATGGCTGGATCGATCTCGACCGCCATCCGCTGGCCGGCGTCGAACGCGTCGATGCCCGGACGTGGCGCATCCGCATCCGCGGCAAGTATCCGCAGTTCGCTTACTGGCTGGCGATGCCATTCTTCGCGCCGGTGCCGCGCGAGGTTGACCGCTTCTTTGCACAGCCGGGGATGCGCGAAAAGAACCTGACGCTCGACTGGTGGCCGGTCGGTACCGGTCCCTACATGCTGACCGAGAACGACCCGAACCGGCGCATGGTGCTGACCCGCAATCCGAATTTCCGTGGCGAGACCTATCCCTGCGAAGGTGAAGCCGGTGATGCCGAGGCCGGCCTGCTGGTCGACTGCGGCAAGCCGCTGCCGTTCATCGAGCAGGCGGTGTTCACCCGCGAGAAGGAAGCGATTCCGTACTGGAACAAGTTCCTGCAAGGCTACTACGACGCCTCTGGCATTTCTTCCGACAGCTTTGACCAGGCCGTACGCGTCAATGTTGGCGGTGACGTCGCCCTGTCCGACGAGATGCGCGAAAAGGGCATCGAATTGTTGACCTCGGTGCGGACCTCGACCTTCTACATGGGCTTCAACATGCAGGACGGCGTCGTCGGCGGGCTGGCGGAGCGCCGCGCCAAGCTGCGCCAGGCGGTATCGATTGCGCTGGATCAGGAAGAGTTCATTTCGATCTTCCAGAACGGCCGCGGCATCGCCGCGCAGGGGCCGATTCCGCCCGGTATTTTCGGCTATGAGGAAGGTGAAGCCGGGATCAATCGCGTTGTTTACGACTGGATCGACGGCAAACCGGTACGCAAACCGGTCGAAGTGGCGCGGCAACTGCTAGCCGAGGCGGGTTATCCGAATGGGCGCGATGCGAAAACCGGCGAGCCGCTGGTGCTCAATCTCGATACCACCGCCGGTGGCATGGGCGACAAGTCGCGTCTCGACTGGCTGACACGTCAGTTTGCCAAGATCGATGTGCAACTGGTGGTCCGCACGACCGACTTCAACCGCTTTCAGGACAAGCTGCGCAAGGGTGCCTTCCAGCTTTTCTACCTTGGCTGGAACGCCGATTATCCCGATCCGGAGAATTTCCTGTTCCTGCTGCATGGGCCGGAAGGCCGGCTGCAAGGTGGCGCCAATTCGGCCAATTATGACAATCCGGATTACGACCGGTTGTTCCTGCAGATGAAACACATGGAAAACACGCCGGAGCGTCTGCGCATCGTCCGGCAGATGAACGACATCTTGCGCCACGATGCGCCCTGGGTCTTTGGCCTGCACCCCAAGAGCTATACGCTGACGCATCGCTGGTTGAAGAACCGCAAACCGAACGATGTTGGCAACAACACCCTGAAATACCAGCGGATCGACGCTGCCGAGCGGGCGCAGGCAAGGTCTGCGTGGAATGCCCCGGTGTTGTGGCCGGTGCTGGTTGGATTGGCGCTTGTCGTGCTGGCCGGTGTGCCGGCCGTGCTCGGTTACCGGCGGCGGGAGCTGGCGGCGGTCAGCGGGGAGCGCTGATCGTCCGGCAGGCAGCCAGCGACCATGCGGCCAGGGCTTGCGGATGGTCCACGATGATGTCGGCACCCCATGCCTCAACAGGACCGCTGTCGCCAAAATAGCCCCAGCGCACGGCAGCTGTCCTGCATCCCGCGGCCCGCCCGGCAACGATATCGCGGCGGTCGTCGCCAACATAAACGCTGTGTGCAGGATCAACGCCCAGCAGTTCGCAGGCGTGCACTACCGGCAATGGCGACGGCTTGGCTTCGGCCGTCGTATCGCCACTGACCACGCAGGGTGTGCGCGGGGCGAGGTTTAGCAGGCGGACCAGCGGGTCGGTGAAGCGCATCCGCTTGTTGGTGACGATGCCCCAGCGCAATCCGGCAGCATCGAGGGTGTCGAGCAAGTCCGCGATGCCATCGAAAAGACGGCTGTCGACGCACAGTCGCGTTTCATAGATGTCGAGAAAACGCGCAGCCAGGCGTTCATAATCCGGATGCTGCGGTGTCATGCCGAAACCGGCACCGAGCATGCCGCGCACGCCTTGCGAGGTATAAGGGCGCAGGTGTGCGAACGATTGTTGCGGTCGACCTTCCTGTGCGAGCAAAAAATTGACGCTGGCCGCGAGATCCGGTGCGGTATCGGCCAGCGTGCCGTCGAGGTCGAATAGAACGGCCTCAAGCATTCCTGACGGCGCGCATCAGGTAATTGACGCTGGTGTCGCGGCCGAGGCTGTATTCCTTGGTGAGCGGGTTGTAACTCATGCCGATTACTTCGGCCGGCTCCAGATTGCCCATCTTGGCCCAGCGTGACAGTTCGGAAGGTTTGATGAACTTGGCGTAGTCATGCGTCCCCTTGGGCAGCATTTGCAGGACGTATTCCGCACCGATGATTGCGAACAGGTAGGACTTCGGATTGCGGTTCAGTGTCGAGAAAAACACCGTGCCACCGGGTTTGACCAGGCGGGCGCAAGCGGTGATCGTGCTGGAGGGATTCGGCACATGTTCCAGCATCTCCATGCAGGTCACGGCATCGAAACTCCCCGGCATTTCGTCGGCCAGCTCTTCTACCGCGATTTTCCGGTAATCGACCTTGTGTCCACTTTCCAGCAGATGCAGCCTGGCGACACCGAGCGGCTTCTCGGACAGATCGATGCCGGTCACTTCGGCACCGAGCGCTGCCATGCCTTCGGACAGCAACCCGCCACCGCAGCCGACGTCGAGGACGCGCTTGCCACGCAGCGGTAAGGCGCTGTTGATCCAGCCCAGGCGCAGCGGATTGATCTCGTGCAGCGGCTTGAATTCGCTGTTGGGGTCCCACCAGCGGTGGGCAAGGTCACCAAATTTTGCCAGTTCGGCGGGGTCGGCGTTGATCATGGCTCGATTCGCAAGGTAGAAAAAGAAAAAGCCCTGCCGAGGCAGGGCTTTGCATTGTAGCAGCGGCAGATTACTTGGTGCCGATGACTTCGATGTCAACGCGACGATCCGGCTGCAGGCAGTCGATCAGGGCCTTGGTCTTGGCGTTGCCCTTGCAGGTGTCGCCGGTGACCGGCTGGGT
>Ga0209066_10001329_pt1 | contig 33011 bp, 32 predicted proteins | sample All_14_2_FD_187198 | JGI IMG/M metagenome (GOLD analysis project Ga0209066, IMG submission 187198) | Freshwater microbial communities in response to fracking from Pennsylvania, USA - Allegheny Zone_MetaG_DW_15 (SPAdes) (version 2) ... | reverse complement strand
CGGGGTCAAGCGCGGGGTTGGGGGGCGTTCTCCCTGCCAGCGGGAGACGGGTCGCCTTGCCTTGCGACGCGCGCCTCTGGCGCGAACGGGCGAGGACCGCTAGCGATAGACGAATGATGAGGGGGAACGGGTATGCTGCTTCCGGAACTGAGGCGCTTGTGGCCGACGGGCGGGCAGCCGGCCGCAGCTACGAGCCTTGCGTGAGGCGGTCATGACCTACGCCCCCGCCTTCAAACCCGCCTTTGGCGTATTCGGCCGCACCGTTCGCCGGCAGTGGCCTGTTCTGCTGGGGATCACAGCCGCCTACGGGTTGGCGCAGTGGGGATTGAAGCTGGCGTGGCCGGCCTCCGCTGCGACTCCGGGTGGGTTGGCGCTCAGCCTCACGGCTCTGGTCGCTCTGAGCAAGGGCGGGCTGGCCCTGTTGCTGGTCGCCCTTTTGACCCAGCTGGCTCTGACCGCGTCGGACCAGCGGCCGCTGGTCGCCGGGCAGGCGCTTGGCGACTGCGTTTCAACCTTGCCCGTGCTGGCGATTTCACTCCTGCTGCAATACGGGCCATCCCTCGCCATCACCCTGTGGCGGGAAGTGGCGACAGGATCGGGCGACATACCTCGCATGGGAATCGCCGTGCTTCTGGCCAGCCTTGCGAGCACCCTGTGGAGTTTGATCACGGCGCTGTTTGTCGGGATGGCTGTGCCGATCAGGATTGATCGAAAATCCGCGATCTGGCCCACATTCAAGGCCTCTGCGGAACTCGGCCGACGACGGTGGGGGATTATGATGGGCGTGTGGCTGCTGACCTATTTGCTCGGCTTTGTGTTCGCGATGCTGTTGTCGCTTCGCTTCATGGTGATCACTCCGGAGCAGGGTCAATTCCCGGACTGGGTGGTCAGCCAGGCGCTTTGGGAAATTCCCGTCAGAGCACTGGGCGTTCTGACCTTGCTGTACTGGACGTCGCTCTACGTCGTCTTGCGCGAACAGACGGACGTGGCGGAGACCTTCGACTGATCTGCAGCAGTCTTGATCGGCCTATACCGGCGCTGCCCTCATCCGACCCCACTCCGTGGGGCCACCTTCTCCCGGCGAGCGGGAGAAGGATTTCTGAGGCGGTTACTTCCCCCGGGTCTGCCGTCGCCAGAGGGCGGCGTATTCCCCGGCGCGCTCGAGCAGCTCTTCATGCCGCCCCTGTTCGACCACCCAGCCGCGGCGCAGGACGATGATCCGGTCGGCGTCGGCGATGGTGCTGAGGCGGTGGGCGACGACGAGCGTCGTGCGGCCGGCTCTCGCCTTGCGCAGGGTCTCCTGGATGGCCGCCTCGGTGCGGGAATCGAGGGCGCTGGTGGCCTCGTCGAGGATCAGGACCCGGGGATCGGCCAGCAGGGCCCGGGCGATGCCGACCCGCTGACGCTCGCCTCCGGACAGCTTCAGCCCCCGCTCGCCGACCTTGGTCTCCAGACCTTCCGGCAGGCCGGCGATGAACTCGGTCAGTTCGGCGGCGTTGGCGGCGGCGCGGATGTCGGCCTCGGTCGCTTCGGGACGGGCAAAGCCGATGTTGGCGGCCAGGGTGTCGTTGAACAGGGCGACGTCCTGCGGCACCAGGGCGATGGCCCGGCGCAAAGCGGGGATCCGCACCTGACGCAGGTCGACGCCGTCGAGGGTGATGGCGCCTGACTGGGGATCGATCATCCTCAGGGCCAGTCGCACGAGGGTGGTCTTGCCGGCCCCGGATGGTCCGACCAAGGCCACGGTCTCGCCCGGCGCGGCGGTGAAGCTGACCTCCTCCAGCCCCTGTGAGCGCGCGCCGTGCCGGAAGGATACGCCGCTGAACACTACCGCGCCGCCGCGACCGTCACCGGGCGGCGGGTCCACAGCGTCGGCGGCTTCGGCCACATCGGGCTTCTGGCGGCGCAGGTCGCTCATCGCCTCAAGATCAATGAAGCTCTGGCGGATTTCCCGATAGGCGAAGCCGAGGATGTTGAGCGGCGCATAGAGGTTCATCAGGATCAGGATGGCGGCGGTGACGTCGCCAGGTCCCATCCGCCCCGCCTGGGCCTCGAAGCCGGCCATCAGGGCCATGGCCGCCAGACCGATGGCCATGACCAGCGCCTGGGCCATGTTCAGCAGGCTCAGGGAGTTGGTCGCCATGATCTGGGCGCCGGCGTAGGTCTGCAGCGCCTGTTCATAGTTGGCGGCGGCGCGGGTTTCGGCCCCGAAAGCCTTGACCGTCTCGTAGTTGATCAGGGCGTCGACGGCGCGGCCGGCCGCCTCGCTGTCGGCCTCGTTGAGGGCGCGACGGTGACCGATCCGCCAGTCGGAGATGGCGAAGGTGAGCACGCCGTAGACGACCACGGTGACCACCGCCGCCGCGGCGAAACGCCAGTCATAGGCCTTGGCGAGAACGGCGGCGGCGATGACCAGCTCAATCGCCGTCGGGCCGAGATTGAAGACCAGCGCCCGCAGCAGGAAGTCCATCGACCGGGCGCCCCGGTCGATGACCCGCGAGAGGGAGCCGGTGCGTTTTGTCTGGTGAAACTCGATGCTCAGCGACAGGGCGTGGCCGAAGGCGTCTGCGGCGGCGCGGCGCTGGGCGGCCTGGGCGACCGGGGTGAAGACCACGTCCCGCGCCTGGGGGGCGGCGGAGGCAACAAAGCGGATGGCGGTCCAGCCGATCACCAGACCGGCGAAGGCCGCGCCCACCTGAACCCCGGCACCCTGCCCGGCGCTGAGCTTGTTGACGGCGGCGCCCAGCAGCAGCGGACCGATCACGCCGAGCACCTTGCCGCCGAGCGTCAGGCCGAGGGCTGTCGACAGTCGCCAGCCCAGCCCCGGCGCGCCGCAGGTCATGATCAGGGTGAAGAGGTCGCGCAGGGCCGCCCAGGCGCGGACCGGGGTCTCCGTGGGTTCCGCCTGACCTTTGCCGCGAGTCCGCTCGGGAACCGGCCTCACGAAGCCGGGTCCAGGATCACCGTGCTCTGGACGCCGCCGCCAGGCGTGATCCAGTCGATCCGCCAGCCGGACCCCACCCGCGCGGCCCGGAACGGGCCGTCGAGCGGATCCGCCGCACCGATGGGAACGACAACCGTCTGCTCGCCGGTCTCTCCGGCGATCTCGAAGGTCCGGCGGCCGGGCGCCACCGGCCGGTCGATGACCAGATCGAACCGTCCGCCGTGGTCGGCCTTGGTCGCCCCCTGGGCTGTCCGGTCAATGCGCAGGGAGAGGCCGGCATCGGCTTTGGCCAGTCCTGCAACCGTCAGGGCTCCATCGCGATCAAAATCGACGGCCAGCAATCTTGGCGGATCACTGGGCGGCGCAATGACCATGGCGCTGGTGCCTGACCGCAGTTCAGCGCTGCGTCCGTCAGGCAGGACAGCCAGATAGCCCTGGGCCTGAACCCGGCCGCCAGGCCCCCCGTCCATCGACAGCCCGAAGAGCCGCACCTCCTGAGACGCGGGCAGTCGGACCGTCCAGGCGCCTTGTGCGTCCGACCGGCCGTTGAGCACTTCCCCGGTCGGCGAGCCCAGCCGCACCTCCGCATCCGCTCTGGCCAGGCCGGAGAGAACCACCTGACCCGAAGCGAGACGGCTGGAATTGACCTGGGGCGGCCGCAGATAGCCGGCGTCCGCCGCCGGATCGTCCGGGGCCGGGGGCGCTTCACCACGCCAGGCGCCGGACTCCGGCCCGCAGCCGGCGAGCGCCATACCCCCAAGGGTCAGAGCCGCCAGTAACGCCTGTGCAGTTCGTTTCGACACGATGCTTGAAACCCCGATAAGGAAGACCGATCCTATCACTTCGTGATTTTCCGGCGCGCCCGCAAGCGCGCCTTTTTTATCTGAGGCCCTCATGCCCCCTTCGCCTGGCGCTTCCGACGCCGAGATCGACTCGGTCTGCGTCTATTGCGGCTCGTCGAACGACGCCGATCCGGCCTTTCTCAAGGCGGCTCACGCCTTCGGCGGCGCCCTTGCCGCTGAGCAGCTTCGCCTTGTCTACGGCGGCGGAGGCGTCGGCCTGATGGGAGCCTGCGCGCGCGGCGCACACGAGGCCGGCGGACGGGTGCTGGGCATCATCCCGACCTTCCTGATGGGCCGCGAGCAGCCGTTCGATGATGTCGAGACCGTCGTCGTCGACAACATGCATGAGCGCAAGATGCAGATGTTCGACGCCTCGGACGCCTTTGTTGTCCTGCCCGGCGGCATCGGCACCCTGGAAGAGGTCATCGAACTGATGTCCTGGCAGCGGCTGGACCTGCATCGCAAACCGCTGGTGTTCTACAATCCGCGGGACTTCTGGAAGCCGCTGTTCGAACTGCTCTACCACACCATTTCGGAGCGGCTGAGCCCGCCGGAGTTGGCCCAGTCATGGCGGGCGACCGACGATATCGAGCAGATTGTTCCCCTGTTGCGGGAAATGGGCGCACGACCCGGCAGTCAGTCGGTCAATCCGGATACAAACCGGTTGACTTAGTCCTTATAGGAAACTCCATGGAATGACGCCGGGCTCCCCCCTGGCGCAATCCATGGAGATAACTATGCGTGTGTTTCTGATCGGGGCCCTCGCCCTGTCGACCCTTTCCGCCTTCGCGCCCGCTCAGGCGGCCGGCCAACGTCAGGATGGGTGGCTGACCCTCAAGGAGCGGACCACCCGCGGCAACATCATCCTCGATGGCGCGGTCTGGTCCTGCAAGGGCGACGTCTGCCGCGCTCCCAAGGTCAAGGACCTGCCGGCGGATCGCGCCTGCGCCCGCCTGCAGGAAAAGCTCGGTGAAGTCACCGGCTTCGGCTACCGCGGCGAAGTGTTCACCACCGAACAACTGGCCGCCTGCAACGCCGGCTGAGTCCGGAGCCCTCTCCCCGATCAGGGAGAGGGCGACCCTGGTGCCTTGAGGCCATAGGCCTCGTAGTCCTCATCGATCCTGGGATCGAGCTTGCGGGCCGCCGCGAAGTCCTCGCTGGCCCCCGCCTTGTCTCCGGCCCCGGCCTTGGCCAGCGCCCTGCCGAACAGGCTCGGGGCGGAATCGCCTCTGATGCTCAAGGCCTTGTCGTAGTCGGCGATGGAATCCTTCCAGCGGCCGAGACGCATCAGCACAAAGCCCCGGCTATCCAGCGCGGCCGCACTGCGCGGCTCGATCTGCAGCGCCTTGTCGCAGTCGCCAAGCGCGGCTTCCAGGGCGACGCCATTGGTCGCCTGCTCCCAGCAGAGGTTGTTGAAGCTGACCGACTCGTTGTCCGCCTTGTCCCGGGCGGTGGCGAAATCGCTCATCGCCGCCTCGGTCTTGCCCTGCTTGAGCCGAACGCCGGCCCGCATGGTGTAAAGCGAGCTGTCAGCTCCCTTCAGCCCGAGCGCCGTCGTCAAGTCGGCCTCCGCCCGGACGTAGTCCTTGTTCTCCGCATAGAGCCAGCCCCGGCCCCGATAGGCGGGACCGGATTCGGGATCCTCGGCGATCACCTCATCCATGGTGGCGATGCGGCTGGCGCGGTCAGCTGTGGTCCAACGATAGCTGGTCGGGGCGACCAGATAGACCTTCACTTCGGCCAGCTCCGCCATTTCCTTTTCAATGGCCTTGGCCTGGGACGCCGGAAACTCGGCCTTCAGGCTACGGCCCCGGCTTTCCATGATGAAGACGCCGTCCTTGATCTCGGTCTTGCGGTAGAAGGCCATGCCGCCGACGACCTGATCGACGTCAGCCCCGTCGGTCGAAAAGCCCTTGCCGTCGTCTGGCAGTCGGATCGTCTCGCGGTAATAGGCGTGGAAGGGGTGGCCGACCGCATAGGGGGCATCGATGTTGTCGCTGTCCTTTTCACGCTCGAACGACACCTTGCCCCCCAGCAGATAGCCGTCCGACAGATAGCGGGTCGCGGACGAGGCGTTGATCTCCTCCCAGTCCATATTGGCCTTCCCGGTCATCGTCAGACGCATTTCACCCGTTTCGGCGTCGTAGGCGCTGTCGACCGTGTCGATGTCGATGAAGGGATAGGCCGCCTGCCAATAGGCCTTCCAGGCCTTCTCCAGCTCTTCGGGCGGAGCGGCGTCGGCGGCGGCCTTGGTCACCATCGCCAGATCACCGCGGAACACATGGGACGCGGTCGTCGGCGCCTTCACGTACAGCCCGCCCGAGGCATCGATATCAATGAGCACGGTGAGTTGGGGCTTTACGACGGGATCAATTTTCAAGGCTTCCAACTGCCCGCCGCTGGCGCGCAGAGGCAGGGCCCAGAAGAAGGCCGGTGTCGTCACCTCCTCAAGCCGGCTGTCGCCATTGCGGGTGCCATCCAGCCAATAGGTCTTGCCGCCGATTTCGGCACGGACAATCACATGATCAAACAGGCCCACGATCGGCAGACGGTCGTTCATGCCGTCGCCGTCCTCGCTGCTGACGATGGCCGCCTCGGCCTTGATCCCGAGTTCCCGGAGAATGGCCATCAGCAGGGCGGTCTTGGCCTTGCAGTCGCCGTAGCGGCGGGCCCAGGTGGATTCCGCTCCGGCTGGCGTCAGATTGCCCGAGTCCATGCCGAGATAGACGTAGCGGGTCCGCTCCTGAACCAGCGACAGGGCGAGGCCCGCCTGAACCACCGGATCATTTGAAGCGGCGCGGATCTTGTCCACCTCCGCATGCAGCCGCGAGCCGGGCTTGATGATCGCCGCCTTGTCATACAGGGGGGACATCAGGGCCGAGAGTTCCGCCCAGTCCTTGAACTGGGTCAGCTCGATCCCCCGTTCGCGCCGGTAACGGTTCGGCGCTCCGTTCGGCGCCTTGAAGGGCTTCTGGGACTTGAGATCGAAGATCAGTTCGGTCTCGCCGGCCCTGGTCTTGCCGACCTTCGGCGGATTCAGCCCCTGAACAAGCCGCCAGCGGATCGGTTTGGCCTTGGGATCCCACAGGACGCGCAACTGCCGCTCATCGATCTGGGTCGAGGCGGGCGTCTGGATCAGGTCTTCGGAATAGTCGCCTGTCACCCCGTCCTTGCTGGTCAGGGTGTAGGCCAGGGTGACGATGTCCCCGACCTCGATGCCTTCCGGCTGTATGGTGGCGGTCAGCACGCCGTCGAGCATGGCGTATTCGAGGCGGTTTTCCCGGCGCAGAACGGTGAAAGCCTGATCGGCCAGCACGTCGATGACCTTGTCGCCTCGCCGGATCTCCAGCCGGTGAACGGTCAGGGTTCCCGAGTCCGGGTTCCACGGCAGAGCCACGGAGCCCATCACCGACAGGCCCTGGGCGTTCTGAATCCGGACGACGCTCTCGACGTAGACGCTGTCGCCCTCGGGACCGAAGTGGATCTGCTGGTCCAGGCGCAGCTGACGATAGGGCGCGCTGGTCGACGGGCTGTCGTATTTGACCGGTCCAAGCGGCTTGACCCAGGCCGGCGCTGGCTCGAGCAGGGGCTCCGGCGCCGCGGCGGCGCTTCCCGCCCAAAGCATGGCAACGCCGAACAGACCGACGATCAGAGACCGCATATTACCCCCCGCACTACGCGAACACAGGACAACTTGCGCGAAGCATCGGGAGGCAGCAAGCGCCAGTTGCGCTCTCAGCCTCGATCAGGCCGTTTCGCCGGCCAGTCGCTTCAGGGCTTTTTCCCGGCCGATCAGACCCAACATGGGCCCCATCTCCGGGCCGTGTTCCATGCCGGTCAGCGCCAGACGCAGGGGCCGGAACAGACCCCGCCCCTTGGCGCCGGTCGCCTCCTTGACCGCCGCGGTCCAGGCGCTCCAGGTCGAGCCATCAACGGTTTCGGGCAACAGGGCCGCCGCCTGGGCGAGGAATTCCGGCCCTTCGATGACCGGCGTCACCGCGCCGCCGATGACCCGGGCCAGCGCCCCGACATCGGAGAACCTGGCGAGGTTGGGACGCACCGCGACCCAGAAGTCTTCACCGAGGTCCGCGCCGAGATTGGACAGGCGCGGCTTGGCGGCCGCGTAGTCCATCGCGTGCAGCACACCCGCATTGACCCGCTCGAGATCTGCGGGATCAAACCGGGCGGGATGGCGGCCCATCTTGCCGAAATCAAATGACGCCCCCAAGGCCGCCAGGCTTTCACCGGCCTCAAGTGGATCGGAGGTGCCAAGCTTTGCGATGTGCGAGGTCACGGCGAGAGGCTCAAAGCCCTCCTCGCGCAATTGCAGGATCGACAGCGACCCCAGACGCTTGCCCAGAGCCTCGCCATCGGCCCCGACCAGCAGGCTGAAGTGGGAGAAGACCGGCGCCGGAGCGCCGAGCGCCTCGAAGATCTCGATCTGCGCGCCGGTGTTGGTGACGTGATCCTCACCCCGGATGATGTGGGTGATGCCCATGTCGATGTCATCGGCGACCGACGGCAGGGTGTAGAGGAAGGCTCCGTCTTCACGGATCAGAACCGGGTCGGACATCGACGCCGTGTCGACCTCGCAGGCGCCGCGCACCAGGTCGGTCCACTTCACCCGCTTGCCTTCGAGCCGGAAGCGCCAGTGCGGCCGGCGGCCTTCGGCTTCCAGTTCGGCGCGCTCGGCATCGGTCAGCTTCAGCGCGGCCCGATCATAGATCGGCGGCTGGCCCCGCGACAGCTGGACCTTGCGACGGCGATCCAGCTCGTCCTGGGTCTCATAGCAGGGGTAGAGCCGGCCCTGTTCCTTCAGCCGGTCCATAGCCTGGTGGTACAGGGGAAAGCGGGCTGATTGACTGTGCTTCTCGTCCCAGGTCAGACCCAGCCAGGTCAGGTCGGTTTCAATCCCCTGTTCGTACTCTTTGGTCGAACGCTCCAGATCGGTGTCGTCGATGCGCAGCACGAACTGACCGCCCTGCCCTCTGGCGAACAGCCAGTTGACGATGGCGGCGCGGATATTTCCAACATGGAGGCGGCCCGTCGGAGACGGGGCGAAGCGGACCTTGACGGTCATGGCAGTTCATTCCCTGGCGAAGGCGGGCTAGGTCGTCCTTCGAGGGCCTCAAGTCAAGCCGGGGCTTGTGCGCCCCCGCGCTTTCAGTCGTCCCGATGAACCCGCTCGCGCCGTTCGTGGCGCTCCTGGGCTTCAAGGCTCAGGGTTGCGACAGGACGGGCGTCCAGACGGGCCAGACCAATCGGCTCGCCCGTTTCCTCGCAGTAGCCGTAGGAGCCATCCTCGATTCGGCGGAGGGCCTCATCGATTTTGGAAATCAGCTTCCGCTGGCGGTCGCGCGTTCGCAACTCAAGGGCCCGATCTGTCTCCGAGGTCGCCCTGTCGGCCAGATCCGGGTGATTTTCGGTTTCTTTCTGGAGAATAGCGACCGTCTCGCGAGATTCGCGAAGGATGCTGTCCTTCCAGTCGATGAGCTTCTTCTTGAAATAATCAAGCTGACGCTCGTTCATGAACTCTTCGTCGTCTGAAGGACGATAATCCTGAACCATGCCTAGAACCGTAGCCGTCGTCATTTGACGCCTCACGCCCCCATTACCCCGCTCACAGTGAGCGGGGCCTTATAGCAAAACGGGAACGCCATACAATGAACCTCTCGTTCAAGGGGCGTTCAGGCGGCGAACTTCGCGCGTTCAAGTTTGGCGAGTTCCACCGCGGCCCGCGTTTCAATCTCGTCCAGCACCCCTTCCAGACCTGCGTCGTCAGTCGCGTCGCGCTGGTCCCGAACCGCCCGCATGAGACGGTCGAGATTGGCCGGTGAAACCTCGCCATCGATGACGGCGATGCGAAGATCGTCGAGGACATCCAGGATCCGGCCCGCCCGGCCAACCGCCTTGCGTCGCCGCTGCAAAGGACCGTCCGCTTCCTGCAAGGCCAGCAGGGCATCCAGAGAGGCGACGCCCGTCATGCCGCTCGCCCGGGCCGCCGATGTCGCCGCGGCGGCGGCCCCGACGCCGGGAAGATTGAAGGACGCGCCGGAGCCGGCGCTCCGCGCCGCGCCGGCAGCGCCCTTTGCCGTCAGTCCGCTCGATGAGCCAACCTTCATGGTTCGTCACGCTCCAACTCTTGAATCGTGACTTTCCGCCTCCGGATTTGCCGTATGGTTAATGCCGGGCAATTTCTGCCGCCGCGCTTTGCGCTGTCGCTACATTTTGTTGAATTTGTTGATGTTTTGGTTTGGCCCGCTTCTCGCAAAGACCTGAAAGATATCTGCGTCTTTAGGTGAAGTGGCATGCAACGGCTTGTTTCTGCGATCATCCTGACCCTGTCCCTCGCTCTCGCCGGGCCCAGTCTGGCTGCGTCGCGGATCAAGGACATCGTCGAGGTCGAGGGCGTTCGCGAGAACATGCTCGTCGGCTACGGCCTGGTCGTCGGCCTCAATGGCACCGGCGACAACCTGCGCAACACGCCCCAGGCCAAGCAGAGCCAGGAAGCGATGCTGGAGCGGCTGGGCGTCAATATCCGCGACGCCAACCTCAATTCCAAGAATGTCGCGGCCGTCATGGTCACCGCCCGCCTGCCGGCTTTCGCGGCGGCCGGCTCGCCGATCGACGTCACGGTTTCCTCAATCGGGGACGCCAAGAGCCTGATGGGCGGGACCCTGCTGGTCACCACCCTGCTCGGCGCCGATGGCCAGGCCTACGCCCTTGCCCAGGGCACGGTGCAGACCGGATCGATCTCGGCCTCCGGCGCTTCGGGTTCATCGGTGTCCAAGGGGGTGCCCACCGCCGGCCGCATCGCCGGCGGAGCGCTGGTTGAACGCGAGCTTGGTTTCCAGATGGCCAACATGGGACAGGTCCGTCTGACCCTGCGCAACCCTGACTTCACCACATCGCGCCGCATCGCCGACGCCATCAACGCCCGCTATCCCGGCACGGCATCCTCCGACAACCCGACCATCGTCACCCTGCGCCCGCCGATCGGGGCCTCGGTCGTCAGCTTTGTCACCGCCATCGAGAACCTGCCGGTCGAACCCGACTACGGCGCCAAGGTCATCATCGACGAGGTCGCCGGCGTCATCGTCATGGGTGAGAATGTCCGCATCTCCACCGTCGCCATCGCCCAGGGCAACCTGACGATTACGGTTCAGGAGACCCCCGGGGTCAGCCAGCCCGCCCCGTTCAGCCAGGGCCAGACAACGACCGTTCCGCAATCGGCCGTCACCGTCGAGGAAGAGCGCGGCAAACAGCTGATCACTCTGAAGAGCGGGGCTTCCCTGTCCAGTCTTGTCGCCGGCCTCAACGCCCTGGGGGTCAGCCCGCGCGACATGATTTCCATTCTTCAGGCCATCAAGGCCGCAGGGGCCCTGCAGGCCGACATCGAGGTTATGTGATGAGCACCCTGTCTCCCGCCGTCGCCCCGGTGAACATGCTGATGGCCCAGGGCCAGAGCCCGGCCGCCGCAACCCAGTCCCGGGGCAAGATTCACCAGACCGCACAGGCGTTCGAGTCCAGCTTCCTGTCGGTGATGCTGGCGCAGATGTTCCAGGGCGTCGACGCCGAGGCCCCGTTCAGCGGCGGCGACGGCGAGAAGATGTTCCGGACCTTCTACACGGACGCCATCGCCAAACAGGTCACCAGGTCGGGCGGCATTGGCCTCGCCAGCACGATCGAACGCGAAATGCTCAAGATGCAGGGCCTTCAGGAGGAGCTTCCCCATGGCGCTTGACGCCCGCGACGTTCACGACCGTGTTGAACAACTGATCATCCTCACCGAACGCCTGACGGATCTGATCGCCGATCAGGCCCAGGCCTTCGAGGAGCGCCGCCCGCAGGATGCGGCCGCGAAGCTGGAAGAAACCTCCCGGCTGGCCAACCTGTATCGGCATGAGTCGGCGAGGGTCAGGTCCCAGCCCGGACTGATCGAGGGCGCCGCCCTGGCGCGCCGTGTCGCCCTGATGCGCGCGACCGAGGGCTTCGACGCCGTGCTGGCGCGTCAGGGCCGGGCGCTTGAGGCCGCGAAAACGGTGACCGAAGGCCTGGTCAAGGCCATTGCCGAAGAAGTCGCCGGACAGCGCAATTCCGGAACCGGCTATGGTCCCGCCGCCACGGCGACCTCGGCCGACGCCCGCGCGATCACCCTCAACCGCAGCGCCTGACGCCCTCAGGCCTCGGCGGCCTCATCGGACAGCTCCAGCACCGGGGCCGGCCAGAGCCGGGCCTGAACGGCGTTCCAGAGCCCGCCTATTTCCTTGGCCGCAGCGCTGCTCGGCGAGGATTCCAAAACCGTCTGGCCCTCGCCGATGGACTGCTGATAGGCGATCCGGGATCGAAGACCGATTGGCATCACCGGAATGCCCATCGCCGACAGCTGACGTACCGTGTCGCCGACGCAGGCCATTTCCTTGTTTGAACGCCGGGGCGGCGCCTGGTTGATGACAAATGCCCCTGACTTGCCGAATCGCGCCACCAACTCCGCGGTTTCAGCAACCGCCCGCACATCCAGGAAGCTCGGCCGCAGGACGATCAGACAGAAGTCCGCGCATCGCACCGCGTCGGCCAGTTCCTCACTGGCGGTGGGGCTGGTGTCGATAATCATCAGGTCGCGGCCGGCGCGATCAGCCGCCTGCTGGGTCGCAAACAGGGCGGCCGATTTTGCGGAAATCACCACGGGCCCGGTGGTTCGACGTTCGCGTCGCCACTCACCCGCGGACCCTTGCCGGTCGCAGTCCGCCAGCAGAACGCCCAGGCCGGCGCGCCAGGCGGCGACCGCCAGGTGAAGCGACACGGTGGTCTTGCCCGTCCCGCCCTTACGCGAAAGGATTGCGAGCGTTTTCACCCCGCCGCCCCCGTGGTCTCTTTCATCCCGATCCGTCTCACCCGGCAACCCCCATCCCCGTTGCGCTCGGGTAACATGGGAATGTGATCCGATACAGGCGCCATGGATGACAGAGCCATCCCTCAGGAGGAATTTGTCTCCTCTGAGGCGCCTCCGAGCGTCAGGCGCCGATCAATACCGACCGCTTCGAGAAACCGTTCGTCATGGCTGACGACCAACAGAGCGCCGTCATAGCCGCGCAAAGCGGACTCAACCGCTTCAACCGACGTGAGATCAAGATGATTGGTCGGCTCGTCCAGGATCAGAAACTGCGGCGGGCTCAGTCCGGCAAGCACACAGGCCAGCGCGCCGCGCAGTCGCTCTCCGCCGCTTAACGTGCCGACCCTTTGCCCGGCGGCGATGTTGCGGAACAGAAACCGAGCCAGCGCCGTCTGGGCCTGCTGGCGGGTCGTGCCCGGATTGAGGCGGCCATAGGCTTCAAGCAGGGTCTCGTCGTCTTTCAGAACCTTGGCGCGCTGATCCAGCATGACCAGAGGAACGCCCCGGGACACCGTCCCCCGGGTTGGCGACAGGTCTCCGACGACCAGCCCGATCAAGCTGCTCTTGCCGCTTCCATTGGGGCCGACGACCGCAATACGCTCAGGTCCGTGGATTCCAAAGGTCAGCTCCTCGAACAGGGCGGGTCCGTCCGGCCAGCCAAAGCTGACCTGATCCAGGCTCAGCACCACGCGCCCCGTCGCAAGGCCGCTCGGCGGCAGGTCGAAGGCAAGATTTTTCGCCCGCTCCACCCGCTCCGTCGCCTCGGTCACCTGCTGTTCGGCCGCATCGCGCTTTCTCTCGGCCAGCTTCACCCCGCGTGCGCCGGTGTTCTCGGCCCGCTCCGCCTGGGCCCCGAGGAGGATTTTCGGCTCGCTGCCCCGCGCGGCGAAGCGGCGACCGGCGGCGTCTGACCTCGCCTTCCGTTCAGCGGCCAGTCGGCTCTCCTTTTCGACGGCGGCGGCCAGCTTGCGGGCCGAGGTCAGGTCACGCTCGGCGGCGGCCCCCTCCTCCGCCTTTCTGGCCTGATACAGGCTGTAACCGCCGCCATAGACCCGCGCCCCGAGGCTGGAGAGTTCAACGATCCGGTCCATGGTTTCCAGCAGGTCCCGGTCGTGACTGACCACGACCACCCCGCCCTTCCAGCGACGGATGGCGTCGGTGATGGCCTGACGACCGTCACCGTCCAGGTGGTTTGTCGGCTCGTCGAGGAGCAGAACATCGGGCTCCTGCAAAAGCAGCCCGGCAAGCGCCGCGCGTGTCGCCTCTCCGCCGCTCAGGGAAGACGCTGCCCGCTGTGGCTCAAGGGGGCCCAGGCCGACATCGGCCAGGGCGGTCTCGATCCGCGCCGGAAGGGTCCAGTCGGCTTCAGCGAAGTCGGTTTCGTCTCCTTGCCCGGCCTCGATGCGGTCAAGTCGCTCAAGTCCGGCGCCCACGCCCAGCAGGTCCGCCAGGCAAGCCTGCGGCGCGACGGTCGGATCCTGCGGCAGAACCGCGACCCGCCCCGTCCAGGACACGTCGCCTCCGCCGGGCTTCAACGCCCCGGACAGGATCCCCAGCAGGGTGCTTTTGCCTACGCCGTTGCGGCCAATCAGGCCGGTGCGTTCGCGGCCGATGGAAAGGGTCAGGTTGTCGAAGAGGAGTCGGCCGTCAGGGGTTGCGGCGGAAACGGTATCCAGGGTGATCAGGGCGGACATGGAAGCTCACGGCGAGAGGGGCGCTAGGGGCGAAACGGGGGTCCGTTGCGATGATCAAAGCGCTCTCCAATGCCTGCGGCCCGATTGCCGTCCTGTCGCGGAGAATAGGACAGGTGCGGACGGCCTTGCAAATTAAAGCACCGCAAGGATCGGAGCGCCGGCAGGCGGAGCGACGGCCAGAACGGGCTCAACAAGGAGATTCCCATGCCGTTCACCGTAACCGGCCTGTCGCCTGACGCCTTCCGCCCGCTGTTTGGCCTGGATGAAACCGCCCTCGCCGCCAAAGGCGTGGTGCGGGTGAGGGTCGAGCAGCCGGCCAGCGCCCCATGCCGGATCACGCTTGAGGATGCTGAGCCCGGTGAGACGGTGCTGCTGCTGAACCATGAGCATCTGGCGGTCGACAGCCCCTACCGCAGCCGCCACGCCATCTACGTGCGGGAAGAGGCGAGCGAGACGGCTGTCGCCAAGGACGCCCTGCCTCCGGCTCTGCGGCGGCGGCTGCTGTCCCTTCGCGCCTTCGACGGCGACGACATGATGGTCGAGGCCGAGGTTATCGAGGGACGTGAGGCGGCTCCTTTGATCGAAGCCTGGCTGGCGGACCCAAGGGTCGTCTATCTGCATGCCCACTTCGCCCGCCGGGGCTGCTTTGCGGCGCGTATCGACCGTCGCTGACGCCCTTGAGCGCCCGACAACCGTGCGCGCCCCTCACCATCCGCCGACCCGCCGGATGATCAACCGGATCGGGCGCCTGCTGCTCCGCCAGCTGCGTCAATCAGGGCGGCGAGCGTCTCGCCGGCTTCGAGGATCGGAGCGTCCGATCGCGCGGCGCGGGCCAGGATAAGCGCTCCTTCCACCGTAGCGGTGACCAGCAGGGCCAGGGCTTCAGGATTGGCGGTTTGCGACAGGCGATCCGCCAGAGCATCCCGCCAATCCGAGATCGCCGCCTGCGCCGCCGCGGCGATGGCGTCCGTGTCAGCGGCCTCCTCCAACACCGTGGTCGCGATCGGGCAGCCGTCGCGAAAGCCGGATGTGCGCATCCAGCCCGCCATGAGCCGGCTGTATTCCCGCAGGAAGTCACCGGGTCGCTCACCTTTCGGCAAAGCGGCAATTGTGGCGCTGACCGTGGCTCCGGCAGCCGTGACCGCCGCCGCACCGATCGCGGCCTTTCCGGCCGGGAAGTAATGGTAGAGCGAGCCCTTGGGCGCGCCGCTGGCCTCGACGATCTGCGCCAACCCGGTGGCTGCAAACCCCTGACGGCGGAACAGCCGCACGGCGGCGGCGACAATGGCCTGACGATGCTTCGGCTTGGCGGACACGGCTTGCATTCCTCTCCGGATGCAGAATTATATAGACCGGTCTAAATGAAAGATGAACCGATGCAAGCGCCAGAAGGCTTTGAACCTCACTTCCGCAAAAGCGGCCTGACCGATCCCTGGGAGCCGATCTACAGCCGCACGGTCCCGGGCGAGGCCGTGATCATCGGCCTCGAGGCCGGCCCCGCCCATGTGAACAGCCGGGGCATGGTCCACGGCGGCCTGCTCGCCACCCTGGCCGACAACGCCATGGGTCTGTCCTGTGGCCAGCACCTAGCCGGCGACGCTCCGGCCGGCTTGGTGACGGTCAGCCTGTCGATCGACTATCTGGGACCGGCGAAGATCGGCCAATGGCTCGAGTTCTCGACAAGCTTTGTCAAAACAGGACGTTCGATCTGCTTTGCGCAGTGTTTCGTTACAGCGGACGGCAAACCCTGCGCCCGGGCCAACGCCAGCTTTGCGGTGACCCGGGCGGCCTGAGCACAGGCCTGCTGCCACATCATGGCAACAGATTGAGCCTGCCGCCCCTTTGTTCGCCCAATGTTCTTGTGTTAACTGCCGCAGTGAGCACTACATATAGCCGTTGCGCCGCAACCTTCCGGGTCGGCTCGAGCTTTTCACGGACAGCATGGCCGAACAACTGAACTTCATCCGGGTGCGCGGCGCGCGCGAGCATAACCTCAAGGACGTCAGCGTCGATATTCCGCGCGGCGAGCTGGTGGTCATCACCGGCCTGTCGGGCTCGGGAAAAAGCTCGCTCGCCTTCGACACCATCTACGCCGAGGGCCAGCGCCGCTACGTCGAGAGCCTGTCCGCCTACGCCCGCCAGTTCCTGGAACTGATGAGCAAGCCGGACGTCGATCTGATCGAGGGCCTGTCGCCGGCCATTTCCATCGAGCAGAAGACCACCAGCCGCAATCCGCGCTCGACCGTCGGCACGGTCACGGAAATTCACGACTACATGCGCCTGCTGTGGGCGCGTGTGGGCATTCCCTATTCGCCGGCCACCGGCCTGCCGATCGAGAGCCAGACCGTCAGTCAGATGGTCGACAAGCTGACCGCTCTGCCCGAGGGCGAGCGGCTATATCTGCTGGCGCCCGTGGTTCGCGATCGCAAGGGCGAATACCGCAAGGAAATCGCCGAGTGGCGCAAGGCCGGCTTCCAGCGGCTGAAGATCGACGGCACCCTCTATCCGATCGAGGACGCGCCCGATCTCGACAAGAAATTCAAGCATGACATCGACGTCGTGGTCGACCGCCTGGTCACCAAGGACGGTCTTGAGACCCGCTACGCCGACAGCCTCGAGACCGCGCTGCGACTGGCCGACGGCATCGCCGTCGCCGAATGGGCCGAGGCGAAAGACGGCGAAACCGAGCCGCGCCGGATCATCTTCTCGGAAAAGTTCGCCTGCCCGGTCAGCGGCTTCACCATCGCCGAGATCGAACCGCGCCTGTTCTCGTTCAACAATCCGGCGGGCGCCTGCCCGGCCTGCGATGGTCTGGGCGCCAAGATGGCCTTCGACCCGGACATGGTCATTCCTGACAAGGACAAGACCCTGCACAAGGGCGCTGTCGGCCCCTGGGCCAAGGGCCCCTCGCCGCTCTATACCCAGACCCTGCAGGCCCTGGCGCTGCACTACGGCTTCTCGATGGACAAGCCGTGGCACGCCCTGCCCGACAAGGCTCGCGACGTGGTGCTCTACGGAACCGGCGCCGAGAAGATCAAGTTCGTCTATGACGACAACGCCCGCAAATACGAGGTGGTGAAACCCTTCGAGGGCGTTCTTCCCAACCTCGAACGTCGCTGGCGGGAAACGGACAGCAGTTGGGTGCGCGAGGAACTGGGCCGCTACCAGTCCGACACCCCCTGCGAGGCCTGCGGCGGCGCCCGGCTGCGGCCCGAAGCCCTGGCCGTGAAGATCGCCGGCAAGAACATCTCCGAAGTCTCGGGCCTCGCCATCCGCCCGGCCAAGGAGTGGTTCGCCAGCCTTGAGGGCCAGCTTTCCGACAAGCACATGGAAATCGCCCGGCGGATCCTGAAGGAGATCAACGATCGCCTGCGCTTTCTGGTCGACGTCGGCCTCGACTATCTGAACATGTCCCGCGCCTCCGGCACCCTGTCGGGCGGCGAAAGCCAGCGCATCCGCCTGGCCAGCCAGATCGGGTCCGGCCTGACCGGCGTGCTCTACGTGCTCGACGAGCCGTCCATCGGCCTGCATCAGCGCGACAACACCCGCCTGCTGCAATCGCTGCAGGGCCTGAGAGATCTGGGCAACTCTGTCCTTGTCGTCGAGCACGATGAGGAAGCGATCATGACCGCCGACTATGTCATCGACATGGGTCCGGCGGCCGGAGTGCATGGCGGCGAGATCTGCGCCGAGGGCACCCCCGCCGACATCATGGCCAGCGACAAGAGCATCACCGGCCAGTACCTGATCGGGACCCGCGAGATCGAGGTGCCGGAAAAGCGCCGTCCGATCTCTAAGAAGAAGGTCGTCCGCGTCATCGGCGCGACCGGCAACAATCTCAAGGAGGTCACCGCCGAAATCCCGGTGGGCACCTTCACCTGCATCACCGGCGTCTCCGGCGGCGGCAAGTCGACCTTCACCATCGAGACCCTCTACAAGGCGGCCGCCCGCCGGCTGAACAACGCCTCCGATGCGCCCGCGCCGCATGAGCGGATCGAGGGGCTGGAGAACTTCGACAAGGTCATCGACATTGACCAGAGCCCGATCGGCCGAACCCCTCGGTCGAACCCGGCCACCTATACCGGCGCCTTCCAGCCGATCCGCGACTGGTTTGCCGGGCTGCCGGAATCCAAGGCCCGCGGCTATGGGCCGGGGCGGTTCAGCTTCAACGTCAAGGGCGGCCGCTGCGAGGCCTGTCAGGGCGACGGGCTGATCAAGATCGAGATGCACTTCCTGCCCGACGTCTACGTCACCTGCGATGTCTGCAAGGGCAAGCGCTACAACCGCGAAACCCTCGAGATCCTGTTCAAAGGCAAGTCGATCTCCGACGTCCTCGACATGACCGTCGAAGAGGCGGCCGAGTTCTTCAAGGCCGTGCCGCCGGTGCGGGACAAGATGGAGACCCTCAAGCGGGTCGGGCTATCCTACGTCAAGGTCGGCCAGTCGGCGACGACCCTGTCAGGCGGCGAGGCCCAACGGGTCAAGCTGTCCAAGGAGCTCAGCAAACGGGCGACGGGCCGGACCCTCTACATCCTCGATGAGCCGACCACCGGCCTGCACTTCGAGGATGTCCGCAAGCTGCTGGAGGTGCTCCACGAACTGGTCGACCAGGGCAACACCGTGGTCGTCATCGAACACAACCTCGATGTCGTGAAGACCGCCGACTGGCTGGTCGACTTCGGGCCGGAAGGCGGCGACGGCGGCGGCGAGATCGTCGGCGTCGGCACGCCGGAACAAGTCGCGGCCATCCCGGAAAGCTGGACCGGCCGCTATCTCGACGTCCTGCTCAAGCGCCACCGCGACCGCGCCGCAGAACGGCGCAAGAAGCGGGCCTGACCGTCAGTCGAAGATGTCGATGTCGCCCTTCATCTGGCCGTAGATGGTCGGGGCGGCGCAGAGGAAGATCAGATAGCCCAGCGCCGAAAACACCGACATGCCGAGCGTGTAGACGATGGCTGCCGGGGTCATGTAGGCGCCGAATGACGACATATCCGGGTTGGTCATGGCCGCGCCTGCTGCGGCGAAACCGAAGACCAGAGCCATGAAGACGAACACCAGCGCCACCCCCAGAAGGGTGACAATCACACCCATGACGCCGGCAAGCAGAAATGCGCCAAACAGGTTCCAGAAATGACCGCGGGTCATGTCCCATGAGGCGCGCAAGGCGATCTTTCGGGTCTCGAAGGTTATCGTCGACGCCAGGGACAGGCGCACCGACAGATAGATAAACAACCCGATGATGCCAAGAAGGCCAAGGAAGCCGCCGAGCGCCCCGAGCGGGGCGGCGACGACGGCCAACACGCCCACAAGGACGCCGACCGCGACCGAGGACGCCAGACCCACGCCAATCATGATCAGGGCGATCAGCAGGGCCAGCAGCATCTGCCGGAACTCATCTGGTCCGAGCCTGATAAAGCCGGTCGCCCGGTCAGCGGGATGGAGAACAATTCGAACAGCGGCAGCATTGAGAATGCCGGTGAAGAAGAAGGACACAAGGACGATCAACAGATAGGCCGGGGCCATCTGCCCGTAGAGGGCGCCGAGCGCTGCGGGATCAGCAGCCGCCGGCGAGGCGCCTCTGAGTTCCTCCATGGCGGGGCCAGCCAGGGTGACCAGCAGAAATGTCGTCACCAGGCTGCTGACCAGGGTCAGGGCCGCCCAGATCGGCACAACGGCGGGATGTTCCCGCGCCAGCTTGAAGCCGACCAGTCCTGCGTCGGTGGCTGAAAACGTCGCCATGATCTGTCCCTGCGTCGCCAGGCCGAAAGCAGCCTCTCGCCCCTCATACCAGACTCACAGCATCGAGCCAGCGCCTGAGGACGCGGCGACTGGCGGCGCTGTCGGCCCCGTGCCACCCTGCGGTCAACAACAACAAGACCAGGAAACGCAGGATGATCTACTACGGTGAACGCAACCCCGCTCCCAATCCTCGCCGGGTGCGCATCTTCATCGCCGAGAAGGGCATCGACCTGCCGGAAACCCAGGTCCAGATGCGCAAGCGGGAGCACAAGAGCGAGGAACACCTGGCCAGAAACTCCCTCGGCCAGCTGCCGACCCTGGTTCTGGACGACGGAACCGCCATTTCGGAGAGCATCTCGATCTGCCGCTATCTGGAAACCCTGCACCCCGAACCGCCGATGTTCGGCCGGACCGCGGTTGAACAGGCCACGGTCGACATGTGGATTCGCCGTATCGAGTTCCAGTTGATGACCCCGGTCGGGATGTTCTGGCGTCACGCCCATCCGCTGACCGCCGCCCTGCTCACCCAGTTCAATGACTTCGGAGAGAGCAATCGCGACCTCTATGCCCGGTCCTGCCGTTGGCTGGACCGCGAACTGGCCGCCGGCGGCCCCTTCGTCGCGGGAGACGCCTACAGCATGGCCGACATCGCCGCCCTGACCACCATCGACTTCGCCACCTTCACGGGGCTGGAGATGCCTCAGGAGGCCACGGCGCTGCGCGCCTGGCACGAGCGCGTGTCGGCGCGCCCGAGCGCATCAGCCAACAGCTGACGCACCGGTCGTCGGAAACCGGTTGGCGGGACAGAGGCTCTGTCCCGCCGTCTCCGGAGATCAGTCGAAGACCGAGGTTTCGGTCGAGGTCTGGCGCAGGATGTCCGGCGCGGGCGCCAGCATGCCCAGATTGATGACGATCCCGAAGATCTGCATGAACGGCAGCGCCAGCAGATAGAGTATGATGATCGTCGGGGTGAACACCTTGGCCATGGCTTCCGGATCGCTTCCGGCGGACAGGGCGGCGAAATTGCCGCCGAAGGCGATCAGCATCACGATGCCCATGACCAGATACATGACGATGACCGCGGCGATCGCCAGGACAAACGACAGCAGATAGGCGCCCAGGATCGGCCAGAAGCGCCCCTTCGTCGCCGCCCAGGATCCGAATACATTGACCCGCTTGGTCGTGAAGGTCAGGGCGCTGCCCAGCGACAGTCGCACCATCAGAAAGATGAACAGGCCGAACAGCAACAGCTGAACGATGAAGCCGACCAGCAAGCCGCCGGCATCGCGCAGCGCCAGGCCCGTCACCGCGTTGACGGCGACCCAGCCGACAACCCAACAAATGCCGAGGAGAATATAGACGAGGGACAGCAGGATCTGCCGCCACTCATCGCCGCCGATCTTCAGATAGGCGAACCCGCGCTTTTCCGGCGTCAGGATAACCCGGTTGACAGCACACTGCTGGATGGCCCCGACCAGGAGGCCGAAGGGGATCAGCAGCAGATACATCGGCAGCACGGCTCTCATGAGCGTCGTGGGATCCGGCTCGGTCGCACCGCCGGCGGAGACCGCAGCAAGCTCTTTGAAGGCCGGAAAGAACAGCAGCGCCAACAGACCGAAGAAGACGATGGTCGCGACAAAGCTGATCCCGGCCCAGGCGAGGACCAGCAACGGTCGTTTAAGGGCCAGTCGAAAGCCGCTCAGCGCAGCCTCTACCGCAGAAAACTCGTTCATTTGATTGCTCTCCCCAGCGCAATGCGGACCGGATCACCGGTCCCCCTTCGCAACCATAGCAGAGGGGCGGCCTGAGGAAAGCTTCTGGGCCCTGGCCCGGCCTGTCCGCCAATGGGCGGGCAACGACAGTCAGACAGGCTGATCGACAGCCTCGTCTTCCAGCCACGCCGGCGGCTCGTCACCGCGTCCGCTCATCGTGCGATAGGCGTAGACGAGGCTGCCACAGGCCACACAGAAGCCGACCGTCTGCTCGGCGGCCAGAATGACCTTCCACATGATCGGCCCTGGCCCAAAGTGCACCAGAACGCCCGCTTCGGGGGGCGGCCAGACAAAGTCATGGAACTGCTGCTGGTCGATGCCGGAGGCAAAGGCGATCACCGTGCCCAGAACGTAGAACAGGCCCCGGGCTGACAGGATCACCAGCAGCACCAGCAGGAAGGCCAGAAGCGCCGCCGCCAGCATCCGCCAGAAATGCCCCCGGGTCAGGTCCCATGACGCCCGGATATCGAGCTTGTGGGTGTCCACCTCGATCAGCGCCGCCAGCGACGACCGCAAAACGATGAAGGCGAACAGCAGGAAGGAGAGAAACTGGCTGAGGATCGGCACGATCCACCGCAGGCCAACGGTCTCCGCCAGTCGCCCGGCATAGACCCGGCTGTAACCGAGCAAGACGCCGGACGGCACCGCCGCCAGGGTGATCAGCACCAGCACCGCCAGAAACAGCCAGAACATCCGCGCCTCATCGGCGCCGAGCCGGAACACCGGGCTCCGGGTCTGGCCCAGCATGACCCGGAAGATCGACGGAGCAATGATGCAGAGGCTGGCGAAGGTCAGGAACAGGGCGATGATGATGGCGGGCAGCAGGTGCACGGCCAGGTCGGCGAACGCCGCCACGGACCAGTCGAAGCCGAAAGAGGTCCTCAGTTCCTTGAGCCGCTGGGCCCAGGGCGAGAGATTGAACGCCGTCGCGGCCAGGTTCAACGCCAGCAGCGCCAGCATCCAGATGGTCACCGGACGCGGGCGATCCCGAATGAACCGGAAGCCCTCAATGGACGCCTGAACGGGCGAAAAGACCATGCGAAAACAATCAATCCCCTGCCTCAGGTCGGCTGATTCGCTTCACCTTCAGGCCTGCTCATCATACGCCAGCTTGCCGCAACAATGCGACCGCTACGGCCCGGTCAGGCGGCTTCTGCGTCTTCGGGCCGCAACTGGGCATAGGCCTGCGCCCAGGGGGCGGTGATGAAGGTCAGCAGATAGCCGGAGAGGACCCCGCTCACCGCCAGAATAGCGATCACCCAGGGCAGGAGCTGACGGAACGTCTCGCCGGTGTAGAAACCCGGATCCTCAAGGGCTTCCGGCGAAAAGCCCGCGGCCCCGGCCATCGCCACACCCAGAATGCCGAACGCCACGCCGCCGAAAATCACTTCCAGCACACAGGCGATGATGATGTTGATCAGTCCCATCAGAAACAGACGGCCGGACTGGCCTTCGGTCAGGGGCCAGCTTTCAAACAGCAGGAAGCTGCGGTTCTCGAAGCTCAGCCCCCAGGCCAGGGAATAGCGAAGCGCGCCCCAGATCAGCACGCCGATCGCCGCCAGACCGGCGACGATGCCGACGATAATCCCGGCCGGCTTGGCGGCGACAAAGGCGATCCCGGACAGAATCGCGACAAGAACGACGGCAAGGACGAGGGCGATAATCAGCATCACCGTGAAGACGATGTTGATGGCGATCAGCATCACCTCGGCCAGTCCGACCCGCAGGTGGAACCAGCTACGCTCGTTCGGTTGCAGCACCGCCCGGAAGATAGCGCCGGTCACCAGACCCTGGGCGGCGAGGCTGCAGACAAAGGACAGAGGCCAGATCAGGCCCATCTGTCCCTGCAGGGACATGATGGCGTCCATATCCGGCTGCTCGCCACGCGCCGTCGCCGGCAGGATGGTGGCGAACATTTCGAGCATGATCGGCAGGATCAGAAGCATCGGTCCCGCCACCAGGACCATCCGGACCAGGCCCCAGACGGCCGGAGCCAATGGACTGCGCTTGATCACGCCAAAGCCGGAAAACGCCGCTTCGCTGATATTCAATCTGGCCATGATCGCCTCCCCAGGGACCGTGTGAAGCCCAGACTCCACCATAGCGGCCGGAGGATCGCCACTTAATTCGCGTTCACCCGCCTGGCGCGCGGCGCGGACCGGCTTCCCCTGCGCGCCCCTGCGCCTTATGTGTCCGCCCATGACAATGAGCCCTATTCACGTGATCGGCGGCGGCCTGGCCGGGTCCGAAGCCGCCTGGCAGATCGCCCGCGCCGGTGTTCCCGTGGTCCTGCACGAAATGCGCCCGGTGCGCGGCACCGACGCCCACCACACCGACAATCTGGCCGAGCTGGTCTGCTCCAACAGCTTCCGCTCCGATGACTGGCGCTTCAACGCCGTCGGTCTTCTGCATGCCGAGATGCGGCGCTGCGACAGCCTGATCATGGCCTGCGGCGACGCCCATCAGGTACCCGCCGGCGGCGCCCTGGCCGTCGACCGGGACGGCTTCTCCTCCGAAGTCACCCGCAGGCTTGAGGCTCACCCGATGGTGACCATCTCCCGCGAGGAAGTGGCCGGCCTGCCGCCCGCCGACTGGGACAAGGTGATTGTCGCCACCGGCCCCCTCACCTCCCCGGCCCTGGCCGAGGCGATCCTGACCCTGACCGGCGAGGACAGCCTGTCCTTCTTCGACGCCATCGCGCCGATCGTCCATCTTGAGTCGATCAATATGGACATCGCCTGGCGTCAGTCGCGCTACGACAAGGAAGGTCCGGGGGGCGACGCCGCCGCCTATATCAACTGTCCGATGAACCGCGAGCAGTACGAGGCCTTCATCGACGCCCTGCTGGACGGGCCCAAGGCCGAGTTCAAGGAATGGGAGAACGTTCCCTACTTCGACGGCTGCCTGCCGATCGAGGTCATGGCCGAGCGTGGCCGCGAAACCCTGCGCCACGGCCCGATGAAGCCGGTCGGACTGACCAATCCGCGCGACCCCCTGGTCAAGGCCCACGCCATCGTCCAACTGCGCCAGGACAATGCCCTTGGCACCCTTTGGAACATGGTCGGTTTCCAGACCAAGCTGAAGCACGGGGCCCAGGCGGACGTGTTCCGGATGATTCCGGGCCTGGAAGAGGCCCAGTTCGCCCGGCTGGGCGGTCTGCACCGCAACACCTTCCTCAACAGCCCCCGTCTGCTCGACAGCCAGCTGCGCCTCAAGGCCGATACGCGTCTGCGCTTCGCAGGCCAGGTCACCGGCGTCGAGGGTTATGTGGAAAGCGCCGCCATCGGCCTGCTGACCGGCCGCCTCGCCGCCGCCGAGCGACTGGGCCAGACGCTTGAGACACCGCCCATGACCACGGCGCTCGGCGCCCTGGCCGCCCATATCACCGGCGGCTTCCTTGAGGGCGGCGGCAAGTTCCAGCCGATGAACATCAACTACGGCCTGCTGCCGCCGATGGAGGCGCCGAAAAAGGACGCCGACGGCGGCAAGATACCGATGAAGGAGCGCGGCCGCGCCAAGAAGCAGCTGATGAGCCAGAGGGCCCTGGACGATCTTGACGCCTGGCTTGGAGACGGTGCACTGCAGGCGGCCGAATAGGCCTTCGGGCGCGAGAAGCCGGCTTCAGAGCAGAGCGCCGCGCATTACCGCCCAGGTCATGCGCACCCGCTTGAAGACCGGCCCGGGACGAGTCGGGCCGGCATAGGCGGATGCGAGAGCCGCATGCGCCACCGCCGGAAAGGCCGCCGTCGACAGGCTGTCCGCGGCGGCTTTTCCGCGTTTGAGAATGGCGCGCACCGCCGCCCGGTCGGCCTGACCAGAGCGGGCCAGCACCAGCGCCCGCGCGGCGTCTGCGACCTGTTCGACCCGCGCCGCAGGATCAAGCCGCAGAGCCGCCAGTCCCATCACCACCCCGTCGGTCTCGTCGATCCTCGCCAGCAACGCCTCTTCGCCCTCTTCGGGCTGTAGCCCGTCGATGTAGCGGTCGGGCAGGCCCGCCACCGTGGGCATCGGAAACTGCGCGCCCTTCAGGGCTTCCAGCACAGGATGGCCCCGCGTCGCGCCGGTCGCCACCAACCCTTCCAGCGCCTCCCGCCACCAGGCCAGACGCATCTCGCCGACCAGGGGGTCGCTGACCTTGCCGGACACAGCCGCCAGCTCATTGTCGAGACTGTAGAGGGCGACCAGATCGGCCCGCGCCGCCTCGTCTTCGACAAAGCGGCTGGACAGCCACCGATCAGGGTCGCGCAGGGCCAGTTCGGCATCAAGGTTTCGCGGGGACGGGTCGGACATGGGATCCTGCAAACAGCAAAAGGCCCGCCGTCGCCAGCGGGCCCCTCACCTGATAGCCGAAGTCCGGCTTTAGCCGAAGATGGTCTGGCTCATGGTCATCGCCACCAGCATCGGAAGCGACAGCAGGGTGTTGATGCGGGAGAAGATCATCGCCTTCTTGCCGGCCGCCGCCTTGGCGTCGGCGTCGAACCCTTCCTTGATGCCGAGCGCGATCTTCTGCGCCGGCCAGATCAGGCCCCAGACGTTGAGGAACATGATGGTGGCCAGCCACATGCCGATCCCGATCAGCATGTTCTGCGGGCTGACGAAGCCTTCGCTGGCGCCGAGCGTGAAGGCCGAGACCAGATAACCGCGATGGAAGGCCAGCAGGACCCCGAACACGAAGGTGAACAGGGCCGCCCAGCGGAACCAGAACAGAGCTTCCGGCGCGATGTACTTCGACACCGCCGGCTTCAGCTCGGCCGGGATTTCCGGCATTTTCCGGATCTGCACGAAGTTGAAGTAGTAGAGCAGCCCGATCCAGAGGATGCCGGCCACCACGTGGAGCCAGCGCAGGACGCCCATGGCGAACTCGGCATGGCCGCCCGGATTGAGCTGGAAATAAGCAAAGATCATCACGAGCGCGAGAATCACGCTGACGATCATGGTGTTTCGGAAATTGGACAGCAGCGCCGTCATGTTATTGCCCCTCGTAGAGTCCTACCCAGGGGGTCAGCTATAGGCCGCTTCGCCGGCCCTGCAAAGATCGCCGTTAGACCGCGATCAGCGCCGCCGCGAGACGCCGGCCCTCGGAGGCCAGCATGTTGTAACTTCGGGCCGCCGCCTCGCTGGACATGAACTCCAGGCCAAGGCCCCGGGCGCGCAGACCCTCACGGATGTCGCGGGGCGGGAGCGCCTGATCGAGACCCGTTCCGAGCAGGACAAACTCGACCGCCGTCCCGGCCGCAAACACCGGCTCGAAGGCCGCCAGGGTCAGTTCCGACAGGCTGGAGACGGACCAGAGGGCCGGCTCATCATTGACGATCAACAGCGACCCGGGACGCCAGAGGCCGGAGACCCGAAAGCCTCCGCCGCCCCAGGCGTCGATGGACGGCGGCTGCCTCATGCTCAGGGCCGGGAAGCCGGGCCCAGGACGACCGGGGTCGCCTCTTCATCGGTCCGCTTGGCGCCCCACAGCAGGATGATCGGGGCGGCCACATAGATCGACGAATAGGTGCCCAGCGCGATGCCGAACATCATGATGATCGAGAAGCCGAACAGCGCCGCGCCGCCGAAGATCGCCAGACCGCCAAGGGCGACCACGGCGGTCAGGCCGGTGATCACCGTCCGGGACAGGGTTTCGTTGATCGACAGATCGATAACCTCCCGCAGCGGCATCTTCTTGTACTTGCGCAGGTTCTCGCGCAGGCGGTCAAAGACGACGACGGTGTCGTTCATCGAATAGCCGATGATGGTCAGGATGGCGGCCACGGTCGTCAGGCTGAACTCGAGCTTGAACAGGGCGATCATCCCGAAGGTCAGCAGCACGTCGTGGAACAGGGCCACGACAGCGCCCAGACCAAACTGCAGCTCGAACCGGAACCAGATGTAGAGCAGCATCAGGCCAATGGCGATCAGCAGGGCCCAGATGCCGTTGCGGAACAGTTCGCCCGAGACCTTGGGGCCGACAACCTCGGTCCGGGTGAAGGCCTTGTCGCTCAGGCCCAGGTTTTTGGTCAGGGCCGCCTTCACTTCCTCGACCTTCTGAGCCGGGTTGGGGCCCGGTTCGAAGCGCGTGGAGACGTTGTAGACACCCTTGGGGTCGGCGGTGGTGCCGAAGGCCTGAACCTGCGGATCACCCAGTCCCTGGGAGGCCAGGGTCGAACGGATCACACTCAAGTCGGCCGCCTTTGGGGCGGTGTTGAACTCCAGAACCGTGCCGCCCTTGAAATCGATGCCGCAGTTCAGACCGCCGCAAGGCGGACTCAACGGGAACAGCGCCAGATAGATCGAGGCAATCGAAGCCAGGATGGAGATCACGGCGGCGTATTTCGAGAAGGATACGAACCGGAAGTCGGTCTTGACGGGAAGAATTTTAATCAACGGCCACATGGTCATACCCCTATGCGATCGGCAGGATCTTGGGACGGACGGTGCGATACCAGACCGCCAGAAGAACCTGGGTGATGAGCACGGCCGAGAACACCGAGGTGAACACGCCGATCGAAAGGGTCCAGGCAAAACCGCGCACAGGACCCGCGCCGAAGAAGAACATGATGAAGGCGGCGATCAGGGTCGTCAGGTTGGCGTCGACGATCGTCGACATGGCCCGCGAGAAGCCCGCGTCCATCGAGGCCAGCAAAGGCCTGCCTGCTCTGACCTCGTCGCGCATCCGCTCGTAGATCAGCACGTTGGCGTCGACGGCGACGGCCAGGGTCAGGATCAGACCGGCGATGCCGGGCAGGGTCAGGGTCGCCTGGGTGACGCTCATGGCGGCGAGGATCAGGATACAGTTAACCACCAGGGCGATGATCGAAATGCCGCCGAACAGGCCGCCATAGGCCAGGAACATGAAGACCAGGATCGAGACAAACCCGACCAGGGTCGAGATCTGTCCGGCCCGGACCGCGTCAGCGCCCAGTTCGGCGCCGACCGTGCGCTGCTCTTCCACCTTCAGCGGCGCCGGCAAGGCGCCGGCGTTGAGAAGGATCGCCAGTTCATTGGCCGTCTGGATGGTGTAGTTGCCGCTGATCTGGCCGGAGCCGGTGGTGATCGCGTCGTTGATCACCGGAGCCGACTGCACCACGCCATCGAGGATGATGGCGAAGGGCTTGCCGACATTGCGCGAGGTGACCGAGCCAAAGCGCTTGGCGCCTTCGCCGTTGAGACGGAAGTCGACGACCGTCTGGCCATTCTGGTTGGTGCCGACGCCGGCGTTGGTCAGCATATCGCCGGAAACCTCAACGCGCTTCTTGACCAGGGTCTGACCGCCGTCCTTGTTGGGCAGCAGTTCAGATCCGGGCGGAACGACGCCATCGCGAAGTTCGTCCTGACCGGCCTCGTCGACCATCTGGAAGGTCAGCTTGGCGGTCTTGCCGATGATGTTCTTGAGCTTTTCGGGGTCGCTCTCACCCGGCGCCTGGACGACGATACGGTCGGTGCCCTGACGGGTGATCGAGGTTTCCTTGGTGCCCAGTTCGTCGATCCGGCGACGGATGATCTCGATCGCCTGATTGACGGCGTTGGCCGAGGTCGCCGAGATCGCCGCGTCGGTATAGGCCAGACGGATCATCTGGCCCGACTCGCGACTGATCTTGATATCGGCGACGCCGGTTGACGAGATCGTCTGCACTTCGCGGTTCAGCAGGCTGAAAGCCTGATCAACCTGCGCCGCATCGGTAATCCGCACCGATACGCCGTTCGCCTGGGGCGAGATGCCGGCAAACCGGACCTTGCCCTGTTCCAGACTGCGCCGGACCTCTTCGCCGAGGTTATTGACCTTTTCCTTCTGCAGAACGTCCGTCTGGACCTCCAGCAACAGGTAGGATCCGCCCTGCAGGTCGAGACCCAGGTTCAGGGTGTTCTTCGGCAGGAACCCGGGCAGACCGGCCCGGATGTTGGCCGGGAGGGCGTTGGGGAAGGCGAACAGGATGCCGAAGACCACTGTCGTGATGACGACAATGAGCTTCCAGCGCGACAGCTGCATCATGGTGGAACAGTTCCTCGGACGACGTCGTCAGACGACAGTCAGCTCTTGGCGTCGTTGGCCGGCGCGACGTCGCCCTTGGTGCGGACAACCGCGATCAGCGGCTTGACGACCTTGACGGTCACGCCCTGGGCGATCTCGATGCCGACTTCACGGTCTTCAACACGAACCACCTTGCCGATCAGGCCGCTGGACAGCTCAACGGTGTCGCCGCGCTTGAGATTGGACACCATCGCCTGATGATCCTTGGCGCGCTTTTGCTGCGGGCGCAGGATCATGAAGTAGAACAGCACGATGAGAAGGATCGGCAGGCCGACGGCCTGCAGGAGGCCAGAGGCGTCTCCAGTCATTTCAACTCCAGAGTCTTGGTCGGGCGCAGCCCTCTCGGGGCGCCGGTTTTCGGGTCGGCGGAAACTAGGGCTTGGACCCCGTCATTGCAATGAGCAGGGGTAAACCAGACTGGACCCTGTGGTATTTCTCCTTCATGGCCGTGTCTCAAGCAGCACGACGTACCCGAATGACCCCTTCTGATCTTGTCCCGTATCTGAGTCGGATCGCCGAGGCGCTGGAGCGCATGGCCCCCTCGCAAGCCTCCGCGCCCGACTTCTCGACGGCCAGGCTGTTCCGCCATGATCCGGCGGGATCAGCCTTCTTGCCTGCACCGGACTACCCACTGCCCCTTGACCTGCTGGTCGGGGTGGAACGCCAGCGGGACAGGTTCCTCGAAAATCTGCGCCGCTTTGCGAAAGGGCTGCCGGCCAACCACGCCCTGCTCTGGGGCGTTCGCGGCACGGGCAAGAGCTCGCTGGTCAAGGCGGCCTTCATGGACGCGGTCGCCGCCGAGGCGCGCCTGAAGCTGGTCGAGATCGACCGCGACGAGGTGACCGCCCTGCCCGCCCTGTTCGACACCCTGCGGGCCTTGCCGGAACGCTTCGTCGTTCTGTGTGACGACCTGTCGTTCGAGGACGGGGCCGCGGCGGCCAAGGCCCTCAAGTCGGCCCTGGAGGGCGGCGTCGCCGGTCCGCCGGAAAACGTCCTGTTCGTCGCCACGTCCAACCGCCGCCATCTGATGCCGCGGGACCATGCCGAAGGTCGCGGCCTGATCGCCGCCTCGGAAGACGCCGAGGAAGAGGTCAGCGTGTCTGATCGCTTCGGTCTGTGGATAGGCTTTCCGCCGATGGACCAGGCCGCCTATCTGGCCGCGGTCAAGACCTATGCCGGCCGGTTTGAGCTGAAGGTCCCCAACCTGGACCGCCGCGCCCTGCAATGGTCACAGGCGAGGGGTTCGCGCTCGGGCCGGGTCGCCTGGCAGTTCATCCGCGACCTCGCCGGAGAACTTGGCAAGCCCCTGCCCTGATCGGGCCCTATCGCCGTCCCAGCCGGTTGATGGCGACGTAGTTGGCCCCTTCGGAGACGGCAAAGACCAGATCAGGCCAGCCGTCGCCATCGATATCCCCGACGCTGACGTTGTAGGTGTCGACGGGGTCAGCCGGAATGTCGACAGCTTCGAACCCATTGGACCGGTTGAAATACACGCGGTTGCGCACTTCCGAGTTGGCCATGGCGACGTCGATGCGGCCATCCTTGTCGAAATCCGCCAGAGCCACGGCATAGGTGGCGTCGGTCGCGGAACCGAAACGCCGGATCTCGCCAAACCCGCCCTTTCCGTCGTTCACGAAGATGACGCTCTGCGCCTTCATGCCGCCGGCGACGATATCCACAAGGCCATCGCCGGTGACGTCGCCAACGGCGATCCCGCGGATTTCCAGATCAAGACCGCCGCCGAAGCTACGGGGCGATCCAAAGCCCGTTCCCGTCCCGAAGTAGACCATCACCCCCTCCCCGCCGCGATTTGAGAAGACCAGATCGGGATGGCCGTCAGCATTCAGGTCGGCGATCGCCACCTGAATGGTCTGCTCTCCGCCTTCCAGGTGCCTGTAGTTGTCGAACCCGCCGGCGCCGTCGTTGAGGAAATACAGGTTCGGCTGCCCTCTCTGGGCCAGGACGATGTCGATATCGCCATCGCCGTCGAAATCGGCGGCGCCGATCCCACGCGCCTGGGCGATCGGACCGATCTCCCTGGCCTTGGTGAAATGGGCGGTTCCATCATTGAACAGCAGCAGGGCGGGAAGGTGATCACGGGCCACGGCCGCGTCGAGGTCGCCGTCGCCGTCGAAGTCGGCCAGAACGGCCTGATAGGAGGTCGAGCGGTCCGGGCCCGCGTCACGGGCGGAGCGGAAGCCGCTCTTGCCATTGTTCAGAAACACCTCGTCCTGCTGGATCCAGTGGCGTCCGTTGGCGGCGAAGCCATCAAGGTCGCCGTCCCCGTCCAGATCGCCCAGGCTGACTGACGCCGTCAGCCCGCTCTCGTCGCCAAAATAGTTGTAGGGGTGGACCCGGAAGGCCCCGTCCTGAGCGACGGCCGGCGCTGCGATGCAGGCCGATGTGGCGATGGCGATAATCAGTCGGCGCATGAGGTTCCCCCTTCTGCCGACGACACCTTAGGTCGCCGGCCGCAACGGGGCCACCCGGGCAGAACCGCTCCGGAGCCAAGCCCGGAGCCGGACCGCCTCTGGCCGACGGCTACTTCGGCAGAACCAGCTGGGGATCGATCGCCTTGGCCTTGAACTTCGACGACGGCGAATAGCGGACCTCGAAGTGAAGCTGCGGACGCGGCGCGTCACCGCTGGAGCCGACCTGACCGATCTGCTGCCCCTTGGTCACCCGTTGCTGCATCTTCACATCAGCGCGTTGCAGGTGACCATAGACCGTCACCCAACCATCAGCGTGCTGGATCAACACGGTCACGCCAAACCCGGGAACGTCGCCGCCCGAATAGACCACCGTGCCGTCGGCAGCCGCGCGGACCGGCGTTCCGGCCGCGGCGCCGATGTCGACCCCGTCATTCCGCTGTCCCATGGTCTTGGGGCCGTATCCAGAGACCACCGTCCCGCGAACCGGCCAGTCAAAGCGACCAGCCGCCATCCGAGCGTAGTCGGCATCGGTGTAGACGGGCGGTTTGTCGTCCTGAAGCGGAGCAGGCTTCGGGGCCGGGGTGCGCACGGGCGGAGGCGTCGCGACCGGCGGGGTGGCCACCGGCGGAACGGCGACGGGCGGCGTCCTGACCGGCGGCGATTTTGCCGGGGGCGGGG
>Ga0209066_10001328_pt1 | contig 33026 bp, 35 predicted proteins | sample All_14_2_FD_187198 | JGI IMG/M metagenome (GOLD analysis project Ga0209066, IMG submission 187198) | Freshwater microbial communities in response to fracking from Pennsylvania, USA - Allegheny Zone_MetaG_DW_15 (SPAdes) (version 2) ... | reverse complement strand
GCCAAGCCCTCCTCGGCTCTCGCCTCGTCTGCCCCGAACGCAAACCTCAACCAAAAACCCGATCAAAAGCCGAAACGACCACCGGCTTCACATCCTCAATCCCCACCGCACGCCCCAATTTCGAACTCAAACTCGTCACCCCATGACCCACAACCCCGCAAGGCACAATCAAATCAAAGACCCCCAAATCGTTTGAACAGTTAATCGCAATCCCGTGCAAATTGACCCACTTCTTCACCTTCACCCCAATCGCCGCAATCTTTTTATCGCCAACCCAAGCCCCCGTGTTCACATCCCCGAGTCGTCCCGCCTCCACCCCAAAATCTCGGCAAGTCAAAATCATCGTCTCTTCCATATCCCGCATCCATTTATGCAAATCTTGGCCATGCTTTTTAATATCAAAAATCGGATAAATCACAAGCTGCCCTGGCCCGTGATAAGTCACATCCCCTCCCCGATCCGTTCGCACAACATCAATCCCCCGCTCCGCATAACCCTCCCGGGTCAAAAGCAAATTCTGTTCATGAAAATTCGCCCCCAAAGTCAAAACCGCATCATGCTCCACAAAGATAAGCGTATCGTCCGCCCCGTCCATAACCTCCCCATGAATCTCTAACTGCCGATCCCAGGCCGCCTGATAATCTAAGTGCCCCAAGTCAACAACCCGCACTATTCGTTCTCCAAAGTCGGATTCAAAACAACATAAACCTGTTGACCATCAACTGTCCGCGCCATCTCCGCAAGCTCCACTGTCGCACGAATAGAATCCGCTACCGCCTTACTCACCGCAATCCCCCCAACCGGAGCCGTTGCCTCAATATGTGCCGCAATATCAATCACCTCATTGAAAGGAGCATCCGCCAAATTCGCTTCCGTATGTCCGGCATGGATCCCCACCCGCAACCGGAAAGGAATGTCCAACCGATTCCGCCGCATATTAAATTTCGGCAACGCCGTTAAAAGCTCTCGCGCCGCCAAAACCGCCAATTCCGGCCGCTGAAACCCAACCACCGCGCCATCACCCGCTGTCGAAAACACATGACCCCCATGAGTCCGCGAAATTTCATCCACCAACGTTTGATACTCCCGAAAACTCCACTCTATCTTCAGCGGATCTGCATTCGATTTCATCTCCGTTGACTTCGCCACATCAACAACCATGACCGTCGTCGCCTGCTGACCAAGCCCCAACCGCCAATGAATCTGAACCTGCTCCGCCAAAAGCGACGGCAAATCGTCCGTCCGCAATTTCTGCGCTCGATAATTCCGATCCTCAACCAATGCGCCATAACCCGTCAAAGTCCCAAAGACCACCACATAAGTAATCCCCTGAATCAACGAAGGTGCCGATAATTGCCCCAAAGCCATCTTCGGACCATAAACCCCAAGCGGAAACCAATAAGCCACCCAAATCCCCACGATCATCGCAAAAAGCGCACTCATCGCTCGGCCCGGACGACCCGCCACAAATCCCGAAACCAATCCCAAAGCTATCTTCGTCGCCAAAATCCCAAAAGATAAAAACAGCACGGGCAAAGGCATCTGTGGCCCGATCTCAATCGCCCGACCCGTAAATCGCGTAAACGATCCAAACACCAAAACTTCAACCATCCCCACAGCAAGCCCGGCAAATAGAATGTTCAAAAAGAAAGTCGGCGAAGTTCGCAACCGATCAACCCACCGCATTTTCATGGTTCGGCGCGTCGAATCAATCTGACCCAGCCTGTGATCGAGCATAAACAGTCGATCAAGCAACTCTTGACGGGAGACCTCACCCTCTTCCCGTGAATCCCGGCGATACTTCGAATAACTTCCAAACAAAGTAATCGTCACCGCAAACAAAAAGTACATAAACGCCAACAAACCCGAAGCCAAAATCAATCCAAATTGAACCGGAACCCCTTCCGTATCCACTCCTTGAACAACCCCGCCCCTCACAATCCAAAACAAGAACAGAATCCAACCCGCAAAAACAACCCCCGTCGATCCCAGCGCATACCGCACCAATGCGTGCCGATAATAACAAACCCCCTGCAAACTCACACCAAGCACCACAACCGCCCCAAACAGCGCCCCTGCCGCCCCCGTCGTCGCAAAGTTCTGTCCCAACCCCAAAGCGATCTGAAAGCCCGATAGAAGCGCTAAAACCGCAAACGAAACCCCAATCGTTCCAAACAAACAAATCCACGGACGAGCCGTGATCTCATCAAACGTATTCCTGATCGAACGACCAACCGCCGAAACTGAATCCTTAACCGCCCGCGCCCCAACTTCCAAAAATGATTCTTGCTCCACCGGCGCCCGCATCGCCGCCATGAAGCTCTTTACAAACTCTTCCTCAACCCCAAATTCTGCCGCCAACTCCCCCGCCGGTCGACTCATCCCCGCTGGATTGGCCCGAATATATTCGGCAAACTCCGTCCAATCCGCCGCAGACTTCATCGCCGCCGCTTCCGCCAGAGTCTGAGTCACCGTGTCTGCCAAAGTCGTTCCCTCATCCAATGTACCAAAACCCAATCCCTTTCCACAAAAAAAACCCCGCGCACTTGGTTAAACGTGCCCGGGGCTCTTCGGTTTGAAGATTAAGACCCTTTGCTTAGTCTTCTTTCGGTTCTTCAGTCGTTTTCTTGGCCGCCGGCTTTTTCGCTGCTGGCTTTTTCGCTGCCGGTTTCTTCGCCGCTACTTCTTCGCCTGCAACTTCTTCAGTTGCCGCCGCTTTCTTTGCCGGAGCTTTCTTAGGTGCTCCAACGGCTTTCACTTCTGCTTTCGCAGTTGTCTTCTTCTTGCCACCCGCCTTCTTATCGGCAATAGCTTCCTTAATCAATTCTTTAACGCGCTTCTCTTTGCGATTGCGGCGATTGCGCATTTCTTTATTTCGAACTCTCATAAATCTCCGTCCGTCTGGTCTAGCTCACCATTCTACCAACTCAAGACCGCCAACCTAAAGGGACCGAATAGAATCCAAGTCTTTCTTCGAGGGAACTGCCACTCCAATATGCTGAACAACGCGTGCTCCCGTCTCTGCCGCCAACCCAAAAACTTCCTCACAAAATCCCCGGCGAGCCATCCCCATACCGACCGTCGCCAAAACCGTATCACCCGCTCCCGCAACATCATACGCCTCCACCTCCGGTGCCGGAATTTCAAAAGTCTCCGAATCCGACCGCGCCACCATTCCCCCCTCACCCAAAGTAATCAAAACAGACTTTGAACCAGTCACTTGCAACAAATCCAACCCCAAAGCGCTGGCCCGATTCCGATCCTTCGGCTTCTCACCCAATACTCCTCCAACTTCCGCTCGATTCAAACTCACCAAATCCGCCCCAACAAAAAATCCCGCCGACTCTGGCTTAGCATTCGCCAACACCGGAATCCCCTTCTTCCCCGCGAGTTCTAAAAATCGCCCAACAAAATCCGCCGTAAGCAAACCCTTGCGATAATCACTCATCAAAACAATATCCGCCGTCTCCAGCCATCCCCCCCAATCACCCAAAAGCTTCTCCGCCGTTTCGTCCGAAATTGGAGTCGTATCCTCTTCATCTATCCGCAAAACCTGATGCGAATGGTTTGCCACCACGCGGGTCTTCCGCGTCGTCACCCGACCACCCTCCGCAACCAAATCCGCCTTCATTCCCGCCTCCGCATCAATCCCCCGATTCAGCAGAGCCCCACCGTCGTCCAGTCCAACAATTCCCAAAACCACCGCTTCGCCCCCCAGCGCAGCAATGTTCTTCGCCACATTCGCCGCCCCACCCGGTACCCATCGCGAACTCGTCTTCTTCACCACCATCACCGGTGCCTCCGGCGATATCCTTTCCACCGATCCCACAACATATTCGTCGAGCATCACATCGCCCAACACCACAACTTTCAACCCCGCAAAACTATCCAGCAACTCGGAATAGGCCATCACACTTTCCCAGCTTTCGCCTCAAGTTTTTCCCGCTGAGCCATCGCCGCCTTAAAAAGGTCATCTCGACCCTCATTCGCAAAAACCCGCAAAACAATATCCCAAGCCTTTGTCGTATGCACGTCTGAAGCCTGCAAAAATGCCATCCCCGCCTCGCTTTGTTCGTCAACTTCAACCAGCATATGTTGCTCAATCGCTTTCTCCAAGAAGATCGCAAGCTCAACATCTTTCCCTTTCCCCTCGCCCGCCGGATAAATCTCGTACAGCGCCGCCATCAAAATCGGAGCTTTCTCTTTGGGAGTAGCCGAAAAAGTAGATTCGCCCACCTGAATCGCTTCATCCACATCCCCCTGCATCGCCATCACCCTGGCCAATTGAAGCGTGTCGTTCACCTTCCGATCCGCATCGGCCGCATGTTGAACTGCCCGCTCATAAAGTCGCCGCGCAACATCCAACTCACCCGCCTGACGGAACAAATCCGCAAACCGCCAAGCATCATCATTCGGTACCGAACTCACGTTCACATACCCCGCAATCTTCTGAACCAACTCAAGAATCATCTGATTCTTCTGCTCTTCAGTGATCTCCCCTTTCTTAACCCGTTGACCCAAAATGAAGTGAGCCTGAGCAACATTCCGTTGCATCACTTTCGCATCGATATACTCAACTCCCTGAATCTCATTCGGATCTTCAAGCTGGGCAAAAAAGCACCCACTCAATCCAAACAAACACAGAAGAACCAAACTATTCCATCGCCAGTTCATACCGCTCCTCATTAAACAAAGAATCCCGATAAACTTCGCTACCACAGAAGGTCAAAACCGGTTTCCCCACAAAACTCCACCCATGATAAGGAGAATTCTTACCCTGAGAAAAAGTTCGGGTCGCATCAAAAACCCATTCCAAATGCGGATCAATCAACACAAGCTGAGCCATCGGCGTTTTGCCCGGAATCAAGCTCCCCGCATCCAATCCCAAAATCTCCGCCGGAGCCGTACTCATCTTACGAATCGTTTCAAGTGGACTCAAAACGTTCTTCGCCGTAACATGAGTCAAAATCACGCCCAAAGCTGATTCCAACGTCGACATTCCCATCGGCGCATCTTCAAACGGAACCTCAACTTCAAACGGCGCATAAGGCGAGTGATCACTCGCAATCGCATCAATCGTTCCGTCCGCCAACCCTTGCATCAAAATGTCAATATCAACTTCTGTCCGCAAAGGCGGAGTCGTCTTAAACATCGGGTCAAATTCACCCACATGCTCATCCGTCAACGTCAAATAAGGCGGACAAACTTCGCAAGTCACAGGCGCACCCAAATACTTAAATTGCCGCACCATCTCCACCCCACCCCAAGTGCTCAACCGCATAAAGTGAACCCGGCACCCCGTATTCAGCGCTAAAACCCCATTCCGCATGATCATGATCTCTTCCGCACTGCGCGGAATCCCCGGCAGACCAAGCATCGCGCTTGTCGGACCATCATTCATGCACCCACCTTCACTCAAATTCAAATCTTCGCAATGCACCATGATCGGCAAATCGAGTTGTAAACAAAACTCCATCGCCCGCATCATCACACTCGCATCTTGAACCGGCCCGCCTTCATCACTGACCGCCGCAACCCCCGCCATCTTCAAAGCCGCAAGATCACCCAGTTCCTTGCCAAGCTGACCCTTCGTCAAAGCACCAATTGGCTGAACAAAAATTCCGCCTGCTTCCGGACTCGACGCCTTATCCAAGATAAAATCAACCAAGCTCGGAGTATCGAGCGGAGGATTCGTATTCGGCATACAACAAATCGTCGTAAATCCACCCGCCGCCGCCGCCTGAGTCCCGCTCTTAATCGTCTCTCGACTTTCCCCGCCCGGCTCCCGCAAGTGGGCATGCAAATCAACTAAGCCCGGCGCAATCCAAAGACCTTCACAATCATAGATCTCATCAAACTCCCCAATCTCAACATCCTCACCCAAGTCAACAACCTGACCATCCTCAACAATCACTGACCCAATAACATCAAGTTCCTGAGAAGGATCTAAAATCCGCCCATTCTTAAAAACCGTTCGCATTAGTTCGCTCCTCCATCTTCAAAAATCCACTTCAAAACCGCCGTCCGCACAAACACCCCGTTCGAAACCTGCTCCGAAATCACACTCTTCGGGCCGTCTGCCGTCATGTCATCAAGCTCAACCCCTCGGTTCATCGGCCCCGGATGCATCACAATCGCATCGTCCTTCGCCCATTTCAAAGTCGCCCGATTCACCTGATAGAGCCGCCGAAACTCGCCAATCGAGCTCAACCGACCGTCCGTCATCCGCTCCTTCTGTAACCGCAAGCACATCACAACATCCGCACCCGAAATCCCGGTTCGCAAATCGTAATGAACTTCGCCCGGCAACAAACCCATCGAACTCGGCATCAATGTCCGTGGCCCGACAAACCGCACTTCGCTTCCCAGCTTCGAGAACAACCAAGCGTTACTCCGAGCCACTCGGCTATGCATCACATCACCGACAATCGCAATCTTCAAACCATCCAAGCGACCCTTGCGCTCCAAAACCGTCAACGCATCTCCCAAAGCCTGAGTCGGATGCTCATGCTGACCATCCCCTGCATTGATCAGCGGCCCCCCAAAATAACCCTGGCCCAACTGAGCACTTCCGCTTGACCGATGTCGCATCACCACCGCTTCCAGTCGCTCATGCTTCAACGTCAAAATTGTATCCTTCAAGCTCTCCCCTTTATTCATCGAGCTCCCCGAACCCGCAAAGTTCACAATCCGAAAGTCCAAATAATTACAGGCTTGCTCAAAGCTCACCCGCGTTCTTGTCGAATTTTCAAAAAACAACAATCCAATCGTGCGCCGGCGACCTGCACTCACTTTCCGATCATGCAAAATATCGTCTTTCAAACGCGCAGCCAAAGAAAGCAACTCCTGAATCTGACCCGCATCCATATGCCGAATCGCAATTAAACTCCGACTCACCGCAACGCCCCCATCTCTTCCTCATTCATCAACATAACGCTGTCCTCACCATCAAAATCATTCAACTTCACTGTAATAAAATCGCTCCGCAAAGTCTCAACTTTGCGACCCACATAATCCGCCTGAATCGGTAACTCCCTGTGACCCCGATCAATCAAAGTCGCTAACTGAACAACCTTGGGCCGCCCCTGCTGCATGATCCCCTCCAATGCCGCGCGCACCGTCCGCCCCGTAAACAAAACCTCATCGACCAAAACAACCCGTCGATCATTAATCTGAAACGGAATTTCCGTCCCATCAACCCCAATCTCTTCCTTAGAATCGTCGCGATAAGGACGAGCGTCCAGCTTCCCACAAGGAATCGTAACCCCCTCAACTTGGGTCATCAAAAAAGCCAACTGCTTCGCCACCGGATACCCCCGCCGCAATATTCCAACCACGACAAGCTCATCCGCCCCACCATTCCCATCCAATATCTCGTGCGCCAACCGAGAAAGCGTTCGCCGCATCCCCGCCGCATCCAGCAATACCTCTGGCATTGGACTCATTATGACGCCAAACCATAAACCCACGGGCCTATTAATCGTTTCATCTCATAACTACCGGAACTGAGGGCAATCATCCTCCGGTAACACAAAAAACAAGGGCAAAAAAACAAACCTCTAAAAGGAGCAAACAATGGGCAGCATCTTCCAATACGCAGTTAAAGTTCTCACCGTCACCGCCAAACTCGTGATCGCCGCATTGACCACTACCCCGGCTCACCAAACCCCACCCATAGCCCCCGTGCTCACCGAAAAGTCTGCCCCGGCTTATCACATTTACATGAAGCCGTCAACCGACGACCGGTCAGTCCGTTACTTTGAAACCAGCGAAGGAAAAGTCTTCATTTTCCGAGACGATCGCGGCATCCTTCCGTAGACCATTCACCATTTAATCTGCAACCACAAGCAGGTTCAAAATGTATAATGGATCGGAAAAAGTATGATCTCTCGATTCTTTTCTGATCCCACAAATACCCCCTTTCTCGTGTCTCTGGCAATCCTCGTCACACTTAGCCTAATCGTTGCCGTTGGTTCCATCCTCGGGTTCATAGGCGATCTCAATATCGACTTCGATGCCGATGCCGCTTCACCCGGCGAACATGCCCTCGATTTCCTCGGAGCCTCCGCGATTCCAAGCAGCATTTTTGTAGTCGTCAGCGCCACATCATTCTTCCTTGCCGGATTCATCATCCAGTCAATCGCCTATGCGCAAACCAATAATTTCGTGAATGGGTGGATAGCGATAATTCCCGCTGCACTCGTAACAATCTTTATCCTCAATGCAACCGGAAGAACTTTTAAAAAGTACAAAGTGAAGGTGGATTCCTCTGCTGTACATGGGGACAGTTTTGTAGGAAAATCGGCTGTAATAACCGAAGGCAATGCCAAAAAAGGACTCCCTTCACAAGCAAAGCTCACCGACCAATTCGGACAAACTCATTATCTCCTGGTCGAACCAGTGACAGAAAATGATGAATACCCGGCTGGCACCGAAGTCATCATTCTGCAAAGGAATGGATCCAAATACATCGGCGTCTCCGCTTCATCAGAAAATCTCAAAAGTCTCGACCTAGAAGAAATTTCAAAATCACTTAATCAAAAGCAATGAACACACAAGAACTCTATCCTTGGCTAGTCGGCATGGGCATATTCGCCCTCGCCATCATAACAATTATGCTCATCTTCTCCCGCCTCTATAAGCGGGCAAGCAAAGAACGAGCCTTTGTAAGAACCGGATTTGGCGGGCAGAAAGTTGTCATGAACGGTGGCGCGATGATCATCCCCGTCATCCAAGAAACCATCGAAGTCAACATGAACACAATGCGACTCACCGTCGCCCGCAATAACGAAGCCGGACTCATCACAAAAGACCGGATGCGCGTCGACGTTCAATCTGAATTCTTTGTCAAAGTCAAACCGACCGAAGATGCAATCGCCGACGCCGCCCAAACATTGGGTAGCCGCACCATGCAACCCGAAAAACTCAAGGAACTCGTCGAAGGGAAATTCGTCGACGCACTCCGATCAGTTGCCGCTGAACTCACCATGGAAGAACTCCATGAAAAACGCGGTGAATTCGTCCAACGCGTACAAACCACGGTCAGCGAAGATATCCTCAAAAACGGTCTTGAACTCGAATCAGTCTCACTCACCGCTCTCGACCAAACAAGTCAAGAATTCCTCAATCCACAAAACGCGTTTGACGCCCAAGGACTTGCCAAACTCACCGAAATCATTGAAGCAAAACGCAAACAGCGCAACGATATCGAGCAAGACACCCGCGTCCAAATCGAACTAAAAAATCTCGAAGCCGAAAAGCAATCTCTAACCCTCGAACAAGAACAAGAATTTGTTCGCATGGCTCAGCAACGAGAAATCGAAATGCGCCGTGCCCAACAAGAAGCGGAAATCGCCCGCGAACAATCCGTCCGAAGGCAAGAAGCAAAACAAGCCGAAGTTGAAGCCTCTCAACAAATTCAACAAACTGAAATTGAGTCAAAGCGAATCGTCGAAGAAAAACGAATCGAACTCGAAAGAGCCGTCGCCCAACAAGAAGTTCAAAAGCAAAAATCTGTCGAATCCACTCAGATCGACAAAATGAAAGCCCTCGAACTTGCCGAACAAGATCGCGCCATCGCTATCGCTGAAAAAAGCAAAGAGAAAAGTGAAGCCGAAGCCCTCGCCGCAAAGGCCCGAGCCGAAGCCGTACGTGCCGAAGAGCAAGTCACAACCGCCCGAGACCTCGAAACCGCCGAACGACGCAAGTCAATCGAACTCGTTCTCGCCAGCGAAGAAGCCGAACGCGAAGCAATCAAAATCAAAGTCGCCGCAACCGCCGAAAAAGCCGCTGCCATCGACCAATCCGAAGCCATCCGCACCCTCGCCGAAGCTGATGCGAACCGAGTAAAACTTGCCGCCCAAGGTGAAGCCGAAGCTGAAAAGCTCCGCGCCGACGCTATGGCAAAGTCACTGGAAGTAGAAGCTGAAGGGAAACGCAAAATCAACGAGGCCGATAACATCCTCAACGCCACAATTCTTGAAGCCCGAATCAAGCAAGTCCTCATCGAAAATCTGCCCAGCATCATCCGCGAAAGCGTCAAACCCATGGAGCAAATTGAAGGCATCAAAATCATTCATGTCGAAGGCTTAGGCGGTGGCAACGCCGGATCAGCACCGGGCACCAATAACGAAGGGTCACTTGCCGATCAACTCGTCAATTCCGCCCTCCGCTACCGCGGACAAGCCCCCCTGGTCGATAGCCTGATGCACGAAATCGGGCTCAAAGGCGGCGACCTGAATGCGCTCACAAACGGACTCAACGGAAACGGTTCTACTCTCGTGGAAACTAAGCCAGCGACCAATTCGGAACCTGCAAAGCCATCAGAAAAACACCATGAGCCCGCTCCATCTACCAAAGTTGTAAAAGAAAATAGATCAACACCATAAATCAAATACGAACGCACGCCAACAACTAGAGTACTTTTAGAATCACTAATTGTTGGGTTTGAGGGTTCGTCGCAAACACAAGGCGAACCCTCAAACCGGTTTCTTTAGTTTCGCAGAGGCAAGGTGTGAGTAATCCGATAGACTTTTGTCCGATTCGTTCTACTCAATGTAATGCGCTCAAGTCCAAGATTCATTGCCAAAGTCATGTGATTGGCAAAGTCTGGTTGAAATGTTCTTCCCTGAGTGAGCGTTCCGTTATTGGCTGCCACGCCAAGCCAAATTCCTCTGACTTCAACTGCCGCATTTCCAGTATAGGGCTCATAAACCGCACCACCACCTCGGCCCTTCTGATACAAACCGATCTGAACTTCTTCAATCGGAGTCTGAGACCCAGATGCCCATGGCTTAAAGATTGCCGACATATTTTGTGAACCTTCACCGATAGCACTCGTGCGAACATCCTCTAGGTAAGAAGGAAAACCCTGCCAAATCGAGTCGGCCGTCTCACCAACGTAAGGTTGCCCAACCGAACGGCGGTAAACCACTCGTTGAAACTCCGCATCTCCTCGCCGTCGAATCAATGCATGTATTTCTGGTCGATCATCGCCTTTATAAGGCCCCCACAAAAACACCGTCAATCGAGCATTGAGGTTCGTCAAAGAAGGTGCGAACTGGATCGGCTCATACAAACTGTTGATCGTGACTGCCTTAGTCCCTTCTGTAATCTTTCCGCGAAGACCACGGAAATCCATCTCAACATTGTCTCTGTCCGCCAAATTTACTCGGACTCCAATCTGGCTTATCTCCCAGTCATCTGCATTACTTGGTCGGTCACCAAAGTAGCGAAACTTTGATTGAAAATCACCGAATTTCGAGTAACAAGATTTGAAAAGAACCACTTTCATCAAATCTGAAAGCCTTTGATTTCGACTACCTAACGGAATTGGTAGGACAGATGCGTTCCTCGACTTCAGTCCAAGTCCACGACCAATATCGACTCGACAAGATGTCCCGTCGCGAAAGAATAGAACCGCTCCTGCAGAACTGTCATCGCGCAAATCATCCCCCGCCGTTAACACGACGAGTTTCCAATCACGCGCAAGCGTATTGTTCCCTTCCAAATCATAAGTAGACCAATCCGGGCTCGTCCAAGTCAAAGAATCCCAAGAAAATGAGACAGGCTCATCATGCCCCCAAAGAACTTGTCGGCTGGACTGATTGATAATCTTCATCCGCCGAACATCCCACCCTTCACGAATTGGCACTCCCGGTCCATCTCCAGAAACACGGAGACGCACATGCTTAATAAGCCGTGTATTCACACGTGGGGTGATATTGAATCGCACCCGGTTAAAATCATTCGCTTTGAACCCATTCGGATTTGGTGGATCAATAACACCAGTTCCCAAAATTGCTGTTCCCGTTGGCCCCCCCAAAAGCTCAACTGTGATGCGATAGCTTGGCGGACAGCCCCGTGCTCCATGAGTAAGGTCAAGTTCAACTGAGTCTAGATTTTCTGCTAGCCCAATTGAAAAAATTCCGACAAGACCAGCAACCACAATGGCTCTGAGAATCAATCTAAAATTTCTCATTTAACTCCTAGGATTCAAAATCCTAATATTATAATAATCGCAATTTATTCCAAAAAGATTCTCTCTCGAAGCTCAAAAGTGAAACACGATCACTATTCTTACTCACCCCAAAAGATATATGCGGGCCATAAAACATTTCCACTTATGAAGTTACCCAATTATTCTGTCCAACTAAACCAGAGAGTGTCCCAAAACCTTCTCCGTCGTCTTAAAGTGCGTCTTCGCAACCTGACGCAATACATCCGCTCCCCGCTGACTCACCAAATTCCGGGCCAACTGATCAACCCCCGGCCCCGCCCCTTTCAGCAAAGGCACACCTAAGTCATCTCCCAACTTCTCCAGACCACGTAAAAATGTTGCCCGCGCCAATACACTCGCCGCCGCTACCGCCAAATCACTCTCCGCCCTCACCCGGCTCTCAAGCTGCACATCCATCCCCTTTGTCTTCAAAACCCGCATCAACCCCGCCGGATTCGCAAACTGGTCACTAATCACTTCCTTCGTCTCAACCCCCTCCAAAGCCAAAACGTTTTCAATCGCCTTCGCATGGCCCCATTCAAGCATCCGGTTCAAATTCTTCATCTTCGCATGCATCTCGTTGTAGCGTTCCGGCCCAACCGCAATCACACTACAAGGACAATGCTCCTTAATAATCCCCGCCAACGCCAAAGCCTTCTTGTCGGTCAGCTTCTTCGAGTCCATAACCCCCTCCAAAAACGCCTCATGCCAAGGCGCAACATAACAAGCCGCAATCACCAGCGGACCAAAATAATCCCCTTTCCCACTTTCATCAACCCCAATCCGACCAACCAAACTCATCTCCGGTGAGTATTGCCGAAAACCAAGGGCCGCTATATCTAATCCCGAACCCAAAGCCTTACGGCGTAACGCCGTGATTCACTCGATATGAGATAGATCGCTGGTTCTTGCTCAAAACTTTCACGCCCGAGAAGTTAGTGGCCAAAGTCACAATGCCTTTTAAGGGCCAATATTCTGTTTGATTAATGCCCCCGCCACTTCCAAACCATATTCCACGAATTGCAACTTTTCGGTCACCTCTATACGATTCCGTCAACAATCCACCGGGTCCCGGTCCAGACCAGAGACTCAGCCGAATCTCTTCAACAGGTCTTTGCGGAAAATCTCTCCAAATCGGAGAATCCGCATACATCATGCAGTTCCGACTCGACCCCCCATAATTCCTTCCCGAAAAATAATGGGCATCACCCATCCATAAAGCAGGTTCCCTAGTCCCTAGATTCAGTTCGTTCTCAGCTGTTCGAACCGTCAACGGCACCCAAGTTGTCGACCCTCGGTGCCGAACTTCAGCATGAACTTCCGGAGCTCCAGCCAATGCGTAGCTCGTTTCGTCAAGAAAAATCAATAAACGGGCCTGAACTAGCTGATACGATCGACCAATCGTCGGCATAATCACGGTTCCCGGACTCTCCCAAATTTTCATGTCGTCCGTCAATCGACCAGTCAAGCTTGGAAATGATTTACTCACCTCGACACCTCCACTTATTGTTCCAACGACCTCAACTTGATCCACTTGCCAGCCGTCTGCATTCAAGGGTCGTGTCGCAATGTTGTAATCCGTGTATCGAAATCGAGTCAGATTTGACAGTTGCGATTTAAATAGGAAAATCTTGACGACTTGGTTGAGGGTCGCGAATCTTGAAAAATCAAGGGACACCCGTGAAACCGAGTTCCCAGCAATACCGACTCCTCTCCCAAAGTCTGCTCGAATTGTATTGCCGTTTCTCAAAACAACGACGACACCCGCCGCACTATCTTTTCGCAAATCGTCTCCGCCCGTTCTAATCCTTACTGTCAAACCCGCAGTTTGCTGATCCCACCCTCGCGGATCATAGCTCGGCCACCCTGGACTATTCCAAGTTGTGCGTCCACCATTCAAAGCAATATTGTTGAGCGTTGGGTATTCCCAAATTGCCACACCACTAGTCGTTTGGAATGACACACCCTTAATATCCCATGCCGTAGTAATCGGAACCCCCGGGCCATCGCCTCGAATTGTAAATCGTGCCCGTCGGACGAAACGAAGTTCCACCTCTCGATCCAGAGTTACGTTCGCCCTGGAAACTCTGCCCGCAACAAATCCATCAGGATCCGGGGGATTCAAATCGCCCCTCGCCAAAACTGTTGCGCCAGTATCCCCGCCCAGCAATTCAATCTGAAGCGTAAGCGAGCTAGAAAGACCACGATTGCCTGTCGTAAAGTCACATCGCATTTCACGAAAACGGACCCCAAAACTCGTACAAATCATCCCCAGAACTAAAACCAGAAACCCAATTCGGAGGCAACTTCTCATAACAGATTTAGTATGCGCCCAAACTGTCCCGATTTCAATATCTGATCCAAATCCAACGCGACGCCACGCTAAACCTCAAAATGCCCTTCCCAATCCACTAGTGATCAAACCATCGTAGCCGAGTGCGAGTAAAATTAGCCGTATATGGCACAAATCCGGGAACCCTTTAACGCCATATCCCACCTCATCGGTGCCGTGTTCATTGGCATCGGAACCATCTTCCTAATCTTCGGCGCAATCCCCAATCCCCTCGCGATCGTCGCCTACATCATTTTCGGCCTCGGAGGAATCTTCATGTTCACCTCCAGCACCCTCTACCACTGGCTCAAACTCGACTACCAGTGGCTCCAACGCATGGATCACAGCGCGATCTACGTCATGATCGCCGGCTCATACACCCCCATCTGCCTCCTTGCCCTCCCCAAACCCGAAGGCTACGTCGTCCTCGCCCTCCAGTGGACACTGGCAATTTTTGGTGTTATCGTGGCCGCCACTCGCGAAAAAACCCCCACCTGGCTCCGACTCACCCTCTACCTCGGCATGGGATGGATGCTCGTTGCCGTCTTCGGACAATTTGTCAAAGTCGTGCCCCCCGCCGCCATCGCTTGGGTCACCGCCGGAGGACTCTCCTACACCATCGGCGCCATCGTCTACGGAACAAAACGCCCCAAACTCTGGCCCGGAAAATTCTCCTCCCACGAACTCTGGCACCTCTTCGTTCTCGGCGGAGCCGGATGCCACTTCGCCACCATGCTCTACATCACCAAATAAAAGTCCCAACCCCTTTTGAACCTAATAAGTCGCCAATTGGGACTAAAACAACATGTTTGAAACATTATCTTCTCCCAATTTCTTACCCTGTCATGCAAACCAAAAAACGAGTCCTCGCCGCCGCCGTCGCCATTCCCTTACTTGCCCTCGGATGGGCCGCATTCCGACCTGAGCTGATCTTCGTCAACAAAACCGTTAACGAGAAGCTTCCCACAACATCTGCCGGAACAGCCACAATCCTCGCAAGCGGAATGTTCGCTAGCCAAGCCCACGAAACAAAAGGCACCGCCCAACTCGTCACCACCGGCGGAAAAACATACGTCCGACTTCAAGACTTTCACACCTCAAACGGCCCCGATGTCCGCGTCTACTTGGTCAAAGGAACACAAGGAACCCCCGACGAAGTTACGAGTAAAGGGTTCATCGACCTCGGCACGATCAAAGGCAATATCGGTGACCAAAACTACGAAGTCCCCGCCGGCACAAATCTCGACGATTTCAAATCCATCAGCATTTGGTGCAAAAGGTTCTCCGTCGGATTCGGAAGTGCTCCTCTCCAACCAGATGAAATGCCCGAAGTCAAGCAAACAAGCAAAACAAACCAAGCCAATTTCCAACTCACCACCTTCTCCTCACCGATCATCGTCACCTTTGGCAAAGCCCAGGGCAGCTCAATGTTCTCCGGCAAATCAACAATCCTCGAAGAAAATGACAAACGCTACGTCGAATCAAATTTTACAAAAATCCCTAATAGCAAACATGAACTCCGCCTAGTCAAAAAAGAGTCGCTCAAGCTCGGAACCTTTCCCTCCGACGTAAAATTCGAAAATCTTGGCCCTCTCAAAAAAGGCAAAAACCGAGTCTCCATCTCAAAGTCCCTCGATGTCTGGCTATACAGATCAATCGCCGTCATAGATGCGAAAACCGGGAAAGTAGCAAGTTTCGTTCATCTTCGCTCAGAACAAGAACAAAACAAGATGACTGATTTATTCAAGCTCACCATCATCTAAAAAATCACATCCCTCCGCGCAACGGGCCACCAATTTGAACCTAAAAACTTCTCCGGGCCCAGATTGCGCCACGACCAAATCACAATTCACATCGGAAAAAACAATGAAAACAATCAACACAATCCTCGTCGCTTCGGCCATCCTGGCCTCCGTCACCTACGCAACCGCAAATGCCACGCCGCAGTCCAACATGAACAACGACAACAAAATGTCCATGGGGCAAATGCAAATGATGGATCTTGGAAAAACCGGAACCTTCAAAGGCGTCGAAGTAAACGCGGGCTCAGCATCCATCTACAAAATGGACAACAAATACCACCTCAAATGGAGCGACGATTTCAAAATCCCGACCTCACCCGCCCCAAGCTGGCAAATCGTTGACGCAAAAGGCAACGTCTATCTCCTCAACCAACTCAAACTCGTCGGAGACAAACAAAACCGCGACATCGTCCTCCCCAGCTACATCAAGTCCGTCGCAAAAGTCCAAATCTGGTGCTCTTTCGCCGAGGTCAATCTCGGAGAAGCCAGCTTCAAAAAGGCGATCAACATCAACTAAGGAAACCGTGGTGGGAATAAACTATTCCCACCACACCGCCTCCCAAGAGCAACACCCAAATGAACGCCGCATCCCAAAAACCAAACATCAGCGACGTCCTTAAACGTGAGCTTGAACTCCTCTATCGAATCGCACGAAGACTCACCGGCAACGACCCCGACGCCGAAGACCTTGTCAGCCAAACCATTGAAATCGCCTTCAAAAACTGGGACAAATTCGATGGACAACATCCAAAAAGCTGGCTCATCACCATCATCCGCAACGAATTCTATCAGTCGATCCGCAAGAAAAAACGACGGTCAGAAACAACATTCGAAGAATCCCATGAACCAATCGAGCAAGACTTCTGGCAAGCAATCGACCAAAAACTCGAAGTCGAAAAAATCCTGGAAGCTGTCGATTCCCTCGCCGACGATTACCGAGAAGTCATCACCCTCTGCGACATCGAAGAACTCTCCTACGATGAAGCCGCCACAATTCTAAAAATTCCCATCGGCACAATCAAAAGCCGCCTCTTCCGAGGCCGCAAGCAAGTCCGATCCATCCTCATCGCTCAAAACCCACAGTAAGAAAGAAAAATCATGCCACTCCACAACGATCACAACGCCCCACCTTGCAAGAACATGGAAGCTCTCCTTCAGCAAGTTGCCGACGGCTCCGCTACCGGAATCAAAAAGTTCTACGCCGTCGCCCACGCCTCACGATGCAATCGGTGCGGCAGCTTCCTCCAACGCTTAAAGATCACCCTCGAAGTCCTTCGAGAATCAAAAAGTCGATCTGAAAACGCCCCCCAAGATGCACTGGATAGGCTCAAAACTAAAATCCAGACTCTCGAAGATGCAAAATAATCGTAGAAGAAACTGTGCCTCCCAAACTCTCCCACGTCCACCTCAAAGTCAACGACATCCCCACCGTCGCCCCCTTCTATCAAAACCTCTTCGACATGCAAATCACCGAAGATCACGGCACTTTCATATTCCTCAGCAACGACCAAACCCACCACATCCTCGCCCTTCAGCAATCCCCTTACTCCTATCTCAACCCGCAAAAACTCTATCACATCGCGTTCGAAGTCCAAACCGAAACCGAATTCAACGCCTTCGCCCACAAACTAGATGAACAAAACATCACCTACTCCGCCGTCGATCACGGCATCTCCTGGGCAATTTATTTCAATGACCCCGAAGGCAACGGACTCGAACTCTTCCTCGACCGCCGCTCCGCCCCCAACGGCATAGATAAATGGGATGGAGCAACAACACGTCTTACAATCCCTCAAAAAAGCTAAAGAGGTTTTACAGACCGGACTTGGACTACGAAACTGAAAAGCAAAAAAGAATTCCCTCCCAACTTTGGTAGGGAATTCTCAATATTTTACGACGTAAGCCAAATCCCCTCCCCAAAGTCTGGGGAGGGGTGGGGGTGGGGTTGAAGAGAAAAACTACCGAACTGCGCCTTTACTCGCTTTCTTCTTCCCGCGCACCTTCACCTTATTGCCAACCCAAGTCGGTTTCCCAACCGGCTTGCCACCATTACGATGCCGAGCTTTCTTCGGTACTGCCGCACCTTCTGCCATCGGTTGCTCCGGACCCTTGCGATGCTTCTTCTTCGATCGATCCGAAGGATTACGCGTCAAATCTTGAGCCGAAGGCACATCTGAACCCGAGATATCAATCGGTCTCACATCAACTTTATTAAATTGAGTCCGAGGTGCTTTCGGCTTGTCAAATTTCGGCTTGTCAAAACGAGGTCGTTCATCTCGCGGCTTCTCAAATCGCGGGCGATCATCTCGATTCTGATCAAACCTTGGGCGATCAGCTTGCGGCCGATCATTCTGAGGACGATCTCCACGAGGTCGGTCATATTGCGGACGATCGTTTTGAGGTCGGTCTCCACGCGGACGATCATATTGCGGGCGATCACCCTGATTGCGATCAAACTGCGGACGATCTTCTCGTGCCCGATCATAAACCGGTCGATCACTATTCTGTGACCAATCGCCACCACCTCGATTCTCAAAACGCGGCTGCGAATTCTCACGCTGCGTAATCTTCACCTTACGAGGACGATCTTCAACAAAGTCAGGTCGAGCAACCGGTCGTCGGTCATCAAACTGGTCTGGACTTACCGAAGGTTTGCGTGATGGATATTCACCACTATCTCGGTAACCCGGCTTCGGCTTGCGAATCTGACCACCAACCAACATCTCATCGCCCATCAATCGCTCAATGTTGCGAATCAAACGCTTCTGACCTGGCAATGCCAATGTGATAGCGCGACCCTTAGCCCCCGCTCGGCCCGTTCGACCAATCCGGTGAATGTAATCTTCTGAGTGCTCCGGAACATCAAAGTTGACAACAACTGTAATGTCCTTGACGTCAATCCCGCGAGCTGCAATATCCGTCGCAACCAAAACGCGGTAACGACCATCTTTAAAGCCCGAAAGCGCTTCCCGGCGTTGAGCCAGCGTCCGATCAGAGTGAATTTCTGCCGACTTGTGTCCCTCTTCACGCAACGCTTTCGAAATCTTCCGCGCTCCATGTCGAGTTCGTGAGAAAACCAAGAATGTTCCTGGAGCCTCATCCAAAATCTCTGTCAACTTATCGAACTTCTCTTCGTGGCGCAAGTAAATCAATTCTTGAGTAACAAGCTCACTTGCCGTCCCTTGAGGAGCAACTTCAACCCGCTTCGGTGAATCCAAGAACTCCATCGCCAAATCCTCAATTCCGCGCGGCATCGTCGCCGAAAAGAGCAACGTCTGTCGCGGAGTTGGGCATTGACTCAAAATCAATCGAATATCCGGCGCAAATCCCATGTCGAGCATGCGATCCGCTTCATCCAAAACCGTGATCCGAATGCGGCGAAGAGTAAACGTCCCCTGTCGCAAGTGATCCATCAATCGGCCCGGTGTTGCCACAACCACATCATGCGGTCGTCGCAACTCACCCACTTGGCGGCTCATATTCGCACCACCAACCACCAATACTGACCGAACACCCAAAATCTCAAGCGATTCGGCAATCTGTTGTGCCAATTCTCGAGTCGGTGCCAAAACCAAACCAACTTCGCCGCGATCCAATCGCTCAACCATCGGCAAGCCAAAGGCTAAAGTTTTTCCGGTTCCAGTCTGTGCCAAACCAATCACGTCATGTCCCGCAAAAGCGAGCGGAATTGCTCCTGCTTGAATCGGGGTCGGTTCAACAATCGACTGGCGTTGTAACCTGTTGACGAAGTTTTCACTGACGCCAAGCGCCAAAAATCCTGTTTCTGTTATATTCATTTGAATCCACGGCGCGCAAAGAGATTTCGCCGCGCGCACGGCTTATTGCTTGCTGTCTTCCATGCTCAATCATCAAAAGCAACGATCGGGATTGAACCGGCGCAAGCCCATCTAACACAGTCCGTGAGATTCTCGCGCAAGGGGAAACTAAGTCGACCTTCTCCAATCAGACATCTGGAGAATGGTGGGCCCAGCTGGATTCGAACCAGCGACCTCACCCTTATCAGGGGTGCGCTCTAACCAACTGAGCTATGGGCCCGCTCAGAGGTCAAAATAATACCATCCCACAATATCCTGAGATACAAAAGACCCGCAATGTCCCTATCGCCATGGCTTAATCTCCTGACTTTGGAATTCTACAAGTTTTCCTGACCGATCCAAAAACTGAATACATGATCCTTCGATATGAAAATTAGACTTCCAACCGCCGGTATCTTCACCATAGCCAGATGCATCCATATACGGAATTTCATACCCATCCTGTCCACCCTTAACCCAGAGCCGTCGACCTGAAGCCTTATGATTAGCGTTGACATAAAAAACCTCATCAGGGCTCACATAGTAGAGTTCCCCCTTTGAAACGACATACCACCCGCCAACAGAGTCAAAAACTCGGTAGTCCCCCGACTGCTTCTCAAACCGCTCGATCCCAACTCCCAGCCAGCTTTGATTCTCAATATAATCCCAAGGCAAATACACCGCCAAAAATAAAAGAATCCAAGCCACTCGCTTGGGCCAACTCATATATTTAATCCAATTGCGAAATCTTTCTAGAAGTCGATTGAAACTAGCTACGAGATTCTTCTTCACCTCAAAAATTGTACTATTTCTGCCTCATCGGCCCGAAATCTTCGGTCGAACAAACACCTTATACATCAGCCCCAAAACCGAATCCCCATAACTCATCGCAAACCTCGGCAACAAACAACTGTCATCCGCAGAACTAATCTGGCGTTTCTCCACCGTAAAACCCACCTCATAACCCGCCGCCCGAATCGCCGCCGAAGTCTCAGCTGAATAGTGACCGTATGGCAAACAGAACGTTTTCGGGTTCAACCCCTCCGCCACCAGTCGCTCGTGACACCGCCGAATCTCCGCCACTTGACCCTCAAAGTCCAATTTCCCAAAACTCGCATGGGTCGCCGTATGGTTCCCAATCTCCATCCCCCTCTTCTGTGCCTCTCTCAATTCATCCCAGCCCGCCAAACTCTCGCCCGAACACCCCTCCCAATCCGCCGTCAGCCCCACCCGGTCACTCACCGCATAAATCGTCGCCGGAACTTTCAAAGCATCCAAAACCGGCACCCCATTCTCCAGCATCGAACTAAAAGCATCGTCAAATGTCAAAGAAATCGCTCGGTCAACCCCCTGATCAAAGATTCTCGCCGCAGGTATCACTCCGTAGCCACGCCGCAAAAAAAACTCAATGTGCTTCCGCAAAGTAACCGGCGAAACATTAATCCAGCGCCCCTCTTCCGACTCCAAACCCACCTTATGGTAACAAAGCACGGCCCGCATCAACTTCAATCATATCCCCGAATCAATAACCCGCGTGACTTTATCCAATTCCAAATCGTCCAAAAACTAGACCAATAACCGTGACAACTCAAGCCATCGCCCGCTATACTGGGCATGGCCCAAATCGGGTCACGATCAAAGGACACTTGATAATGCGATTGATTCTGAGAGCAATTCCCGCCGTCAGCGTAATGGCGCTTACCGCATTCGCTACCGCGGACATAACCGGACCGACCCCCCTCGCCTGGAGATGGGCCGAATCGGCCAAAATCTCGCCGAGTGGTACCCCGCAGTTTCATGGCGATGACGTCATCGTAGCCGTCGGCGGACGCATCTACAGCCTGAACAAGGCAACCGGCAACATGAACTGGCGATTCCCATCCGGAGAAGCCATCGCCGGTAGCTTCGATAACGGATGTGTCGTTGCGGGCGACGTTGTCCTCGCCGGAGCCGATGAAAAGTCAATCTACGCCGTCGACATCAACAACGGCAGCCTCAAATGGCAGTCACTCTCCGATGAACCTGTAACCAGCAACCTCGCCGTCGCCGGTAACAACGTTGGATTTGTCACCAATAAACAAACGATCCGCATTATCGATCTCAATACCGGCACATCAATCGGCGAACCGTTCAAAGAAGATTCGTTGGTTCACGATGCCATCGAGTCATTCGGCGATCAAATCATCTACACAACGCAACGTGGCAAACTTGCTTCGTTCGATACAGGCAGCTTCAAAACCAAGTGGGATCAACGCCTCAACTCACTCAAGCCGACCGGAAACTTCTCAATCTTCAACGATCGCATCTATGTCAACTCCAGCAACTACCTCATCTGCCTCCGGGCCAGCTCTGGATCAGTAGTTTTCAATGAAAATGTTGGCAAAGACCTGATCGGCAAACCCGCCGCCAACGACAGCACCATCGCGACCCTCACTTCCCGAGGAGAATTGATGCTGTTCAACTCCAACGGTCGAGCCATGTTCGGCAAAGGGATCGAAATTGGAATCCCCTTCGGATCTCCTTCATTCGTCGGCAGCAATGTTGCTATAGCAACCGCCAACGGTGCCGTCAACCTGATTGATCCAAAATCTGCAAGCATCATCTGGAGCTATGTGATCGCCCCGATCACCACAACTGCGGTAAATAATGCCGCCGCACCCGCTGGTGGACCAAGTGGTGCGGGTGGAGAAGGCGGTGGTGTTGGTGCTCCTGGTGGGTTGGGAGGCGGTGGTGCAACCCAAGCTCAAGCCGCAGCCCCCGCACGAACGTACACCCTCGTCGCAGGAACACCCGCAATGAGCGGAAATTCACTTTTCGTTCTCACTCGAGACGCCAGCATGCTGATGTTCGATAAAGACCTCGGCGTCGATCTCACCCCGCCAACCGCAGAACTTCTTTGGCCAACCCCCGGCAACGAAGTCGCCGGAAAAGCCCCGATGGAAATGATCTTCAAACTCGAAGATCTCGGCATCGGAATCAACCCTGATTCGGTCAAAGTCGATGTCAACGGCAAGGAATACATCCACCGATTGTCAACCGACGGGTATGTCAGTGTCCTCGTCATCTCACGAGGTGCCAACGCCCAAATCGCAAACGGACGAGCAACCATCACGGTTACCGCCGCCGACTGGCTCGGAAACACAATGAAGCGAGAGTTCTCAATTAAAATTGATAACTCCTTGCCTCCTCTCGGTAGCCCGCCAAAAACCACCACCCAACCGGGTGGAGCAGGCGGACTCGGTGGCGGTGGTTTAGGAGGCGGCGGACGTGGCGGCAATGGCGGCGACGGTCGTTAGCCAAGCCGACAAAACCTAACACCATGTACCCCGAGCGATTTTGGCAAGTCTTTCTCGCCGCTTCGCTCAATCCCAAAAAGGCCGAAGAGTTCCTCGGAACTCTTCGGCCTTCCGATTCTGATCCTACGGAAATCTTCCTCTCCTGGCCCAAACTCACCGACGTCGAAAGAAATCGCATTAACTCCCCAAAGCCCGGCCAAGTTGAAGCCGCGTTCAATGCCGGAGTCACAATCCTCCAACCCCACGACTACCCCGAAACACTCCAGCAAGTCGCCAATCCCCCCCGAGCCCTCTTCATTCGTGGCAACGTCAACTGCCTCTACCAAACGAAAATCGGCATCGTGGGCACCCGTCGAGCCACCACCCAAGGCAAAGCCATCGCCCAAAAATTCGCCGAGCACATGGCCCTCGCTGGTTGCACCATCGTCAGCGGCGGAGCATTTGGTATCGATATTGCCGCCCACCAGGGTGCCCTCGCCGTAAACAAACCCACCGTCTGCGTTCTCCCCTGCGGCGTCGATATCGCCCAACCACCTCGCCACGCCGATTACTTCGAAAAGATGACCGTAAACGGCTGCCTCCTCAGTCCATACGCAATTGGATCTCCCACATCAAAAGAAAGTCTCCTCGCGCGCAACGCTGTCCTCGCCTCCCTCGTCGATGCCCTCCTTGTCATCGAAGCACCCCTACCATCCGGTTCCCTCAACACTGCTACCCACGCCGGAAACTTCAACCGACCACTCTACGTCGTCCCCGGTAGCATATCGCTCGATAACTACCGCGGATCCCACCAGCTCATCCGCGACGGAGCCACCCTCGTCGATCACCCCGACCAAATTCTCGAAGACCTCCAAATAGAACCGCCCTCCCAACAAGAAACAATTTCCAATCTCAACCAAACCCAAGCCACAATCTTGCATTTACTCGGCTCAGAATCAATGCCCCTCGAAACAATCTCCGCCGAAACCGGACTCTCCACCCAGACCCTCCTCTCCGAACTAACAATGCTTGAACTAGACGGACTTGTCAAAAAACACACCGGAGGCTACGCCAGAACCTAAATGAACGGAATTTTCAAAGCCCCCGGCCCCCAAGGATGGGACACTTACGAAGTCACTTTCCACAACAATCAGCCCACCTTTGCCCCCGCAAATCGAGAGGCCGAAGGATATTGCATCCCCGGATTCGTCGATCTCCATATCCACGGTGCATTCGGCATTGATTTCATGTCCGCCACCCCCCAAGAACTAACCGAACTTGCGAACCTCCTCCACAACGAAGGTTACGCCGGATTACTCCCCACCACCATCACATCCGACGCCGAATCCGTTCAAACCGCAATCAACAATCTCCCCGACCACCCACTCATTTATGGGTTCCACCTCGAGGGCCCGTTCATCTCCCCCTCCTACCCCGGTGCCCAACCTCCCGAATCCATCATCCCTTTCCCCACCGAACTCTCCCCCTGGGACAACATCTTCAACGATCCCCGGCTCAAACTCATCACCCTTGCCCCCGAACAGCCCAACGCCCTCGCCAACATATCCAAGCTCTCCGAACATGGCGTCATTGTCTCCGCCGGGCACACCAACGCCACTTACGCTGAAATGGCCACCGCAGTCTGCCAAGGTCTCAGCCACGCCACCCACACCTACAACGCGATGCGACCCCTCCACCATCGCGAACCTGGTGCCCTCGGGGCTGTTCTCAACCTCGATCAAATCACCGCCGAGCTAATCTACGATCGGCAACACGTCAGCCAACCCGCCGCCGAAATCCTCCTCAAATCAAAGCCGCTCGATAAAGTCATCGCCGTCAGCGATTGCACCCTCGCCAAAGGCAAATCTCCCGGTGAAAAATTCTCAATGTGGGGCCACGAGGTAGTCAAAGGAGAAAACGATGTTCGCCTCACCCTCAACAATTCCCTCGCCGGATCATGCGCCACCCTTTACGACTGTTTCAAGTTGCTCGCCCAGGACTTTTCCCCAGAAATCGCCACTCGGCTATGTTGCACAAACCCGCTATCTGAACTGAAAATCCAAACCCCCACCCGCTGGATTACCCTCGATAATAATTTCGCTATACAAAACTAGCCCAATAAAAGCATAATTATCCTTTGCTGGGTCACCAAATAACCGGTGTCAGCAAACATGAGTAAAACTCCACTCAAACACCGACTTTTCGGTAAACCCATTCACCGAAGTCACGCTCACAACGAAAGACTCTCCGTCCCGTTCGGACTTGCAGTATTCGCTTCCGATGCCCTCTCTAGCGTCGCCTACGCCACCGAAGAAGTTCTCCTTGTCCTCATCCTCGCCGGAAGCACCGTAGCTTGGGGAATGACTGCTTACAGCACCCTGCCCTGGATTGCAGTGGCCCTCTCCGTTCTTCTCGCCATCATTGTTTTTAGCTATTACCAAACGATTCACGCCTACCCCGAATCCGGCGGAACCTATATCGTCAGCTCCGACAATCTCGGACCAAAAGCCGGGCAAGTCGCCGGCGCCGCCATCCTCATCGACTATGTCCTCACCGTCGCTGTATCCATCTCCGCCGGCGTACAAGCGGTCGTATCCCTCGCACCCCAAGTCCAACCATTCGCCGTCGCCATCGCTTGTGGTGCAATCGGTGTCCTCTGCCTCATGAACCTGCGAGGCGCCAAAGAATCAGGCATCATCTTCGCGATTCCAACCTACGGATTCGTCATCCTCATCGTTATCCTCATCGTCAAATCGGTCGCAACCGGCATATCGACTCCCCCCGTCACCCCACAACTCCCCGCTTGGGATGGCGACCAAATGCACATGATGGGCGCATTCCTACTCGCCCGGGCCTTCACCGCATCATGCACCGCGCTCACCGGAACCGAAGCCCTCGCCGATGGTGTCAAAGCCTTCAAGGAGCCGTCTCAAAAGAACGCGAGTCGTGCCCTCGTTCTCATGGCTGCCCTCCTAATTTTTATGTTCTGTGGACTTTCATGGAGCGCTTGGCACTCGGGATTAGTCCCAAGTCACATGGGTGAAGAAGGCTACCGAACCATTGTCGCCCAGCTTGCATACCTTCAATTCGGAAACGGATTCTTCTATTCAGCAATCATGCTCATGACCGCAGGAATTCTCTTCCTCGCTGCAAATACCGCATTCGCTGATTTCCCCCGCCTCTGCAGTTTTGTCGCCCGCGACGGCTATCTCCCCCGACAGCTCATGTCCATCGGCGACCGACTCGTTTTCCAAAACGGAATCATCGTTCTTGCATTGCTGTCGATGTTTCTCATCGTCGTCTATCAAGCCGATACCCACTCCCTCATTCCCCTCTACGCCCTCGGCGTCTTCATAGCATTCACCCTATCCCAAGCCGGAATGTTCCAATTCTTCCGCAAACGACGCTGGCTCATCAAAACCCGGAAACAGCTCGAAGCAAACGATGAAACCCCGACCCACACCGAAGCCGAACGAAAAAAAGCCATCCGCAAAACCTACTGGCAAGGATCAATCTCCGGATTCGGCACCATCGTCACATTCGTAGTTGGCGGGCTCCTCCTCGTTACCAAATGGGCAGAAGGTGTCTGGCTCGTCCTCATTGCGATGGGTGTACTCATCACCATCTTCCAATTCATCAATCGCTACTACAAAAAGCTTGCTTCCCAACTCACCGTCGAAGACTCCGACCAAGTCGTCGAAACCCACGGCACCACCCTCCTCCTCATTCCCAGGCTCCACAAAGGCGTCCTCCAGGCAATCCAATACGCAAAAGCCACCAGCCCCGACTGTCGGGCCCTCCACGTATCCATGAACCCAAAATCGGCCGAGAAACTCAAAGCCGACTGGATGAAATTCGGCGCAGAAATGCCCCTCATCATTCTCGATTCCCCCTACCGTTCCATCGCCGAGCCAATCATCGACTATGTCGATCAACTCATTAAAATGGACTCGAAAAGAATGGTCACCGTCATTGTTCCCGAAGCCGTCCCCGCCCACTGGTGGCAGGCCCTTCTGCACAATAACGCCGCCATTCAGCTCAAACTCATGCTCGGAAGAAGGAACAATGTCGTAATTACAAATGTCCGATATTTTCTTGACCAAAAACCAAAATGATTGTTGAAGCCAGCGAAGATGTCATCACGTTATCCGGTTCACTGAACCACCCGTTCTGGGAATCAGTTCAAACCGCGATCGCCCTCACTCTAAATCGACACCCATCCGGAGTCATTGTCGATTGCGCCAACATCGCCAACATCACCGAAGACGGTGCCAAAACATTCCAATACGCCATCGACTACGTTCTCGGACAAAACGCTCGCATCATCTTCGCCAGCGTTCCCGAAAAAGTCATGGCCGTTCTTCAACAAACGCCCCACGTCAAATCCCAACTCGCAACCGCCCCAAGTGTCGAAGAAGCACGAACTTCCCTCGACCTCCTCCTCCGAAGCGGCGAAGAAAAGAAAAAACGAACAAGCGAAGGCGTCCGCTCACGGCATATCCTCGCCGTAATCTCCCCCAACGAGTGCGACGACCACTTCGTTCGCCAACTTGAACAACTTGTCAGCTCCGCCCCAGCCCACATCGTTTTCCTCCTCCCCATCGAAGTTCCTCGCGAACTCCCCCTCCATGCTCCTGTCCCCGAAGAAGAAGCAAGACTCGTCACCTATGGCGACAAAGTCAAAGGAGCATTCGCCAAGGGCCACAATCTCACTGAAATCAGGCTCGAAAGAACCCGCGATGTCCCCACACTAATTGCCGAAGTTTCCGAAGAAATCAACGCCGAACAAGTGATCATCGCCATCCCTTCGTCAATCTCCGAAAACATCGAATCCGGAAAACTGTTCGAGTCAATCCTCAAAAACGTTTCCCGCCCACTCATGTTCGTCCGCGCAACCTGCGGATCTACTGCAAACTAGCGCTCGCCTTTCGCAACCGATCCCAAACCGCTTCCCATTCCGGCAACTCCGGCGGCTCTTCCACCAAAATAATTTTCGGCCCCTTACTATCAAGTTGCTTTAATGCCCCATAAAGAACCGCCCCATAAGCGCGCGGCTCCTTCGGCATTTTCACAAGCATCTCGCTCTGATTCGCCGAAAACGTTAACCCACATTCATCCGCTTGCAACGGCCGATCCACCAACCGAACTGGAGATTTCGGCGCATAATGTCGTCGATACATCCCTGGCGCTTTCCGAATCTCACTCGGAGGCATATGCCCCAACGGCCGCCCCACCAAAGTCTGAATATCCGCCCGGCTTACCGCACCTGGCCTCAAAATCCTCGGTGGATCCTCTGTCAAGTCCAGAACTGTACTTTCCAACCCATATTCACTCCGACCCCCATCAATAATCATATCAACATCAATCAAAACTTCCGGATCAACATCCTCCGCCTGAGTCGGGCTCAACGCCATAAACACATTCGCACTCGGTGCCGCGATCGGGCAACCCGCCGCCTCAATAATCGCCCGCGCAACATCATGCGCTGGAACCCGAACCGCCACCGTATCAAGCCCCCCTGTCGTCACCGAAGGAACCTCCGGATTCCGCTTCAAAACCATCGTCAACGGACCCGGCCAATACCGTTTCGCCAACTTTCGCGCCAATTCCGGGATTTCAATCGCAACATCATCAAGCTGATCTGCCGAAGCCAAATGAATAATCAACGGATTCTCCGCCGGGCGACCCTTAATCTCAAAGACACGACGAACCGCCGCCTCGTCCATGGCGTTGCACGCCAACCCGTAAACCGTTTCCGTCGGAATAACCACAACCCCACCTTCAAGCAGAACTTCCCCCGCCTGCCCAATCACCTCTTCACTCGGCTGCAATATTGTCATAGCCCTACACTGCGAAGCATAGCCTCTCGCGGCGCCTCTTTGCCCAACCACCACTCAAATGCCAGGGCTCCCTGCTCAACCAGCATCGGCAATCCATCGCTGTTCCTCCAGCCATTCAAAGTCGCCGCTCGCAAAAAAGGCGAAGGTTCTTTGCCATAAGCCAAATCAAACGCAAATCCCCCTTTAGGCGAGTTACTCCACTCAATCGGCAACTCCAGATCCCCCAAACTCGCCGAAGTCGCATTCACCACCGCCTGAAAACTGTCCACGTTAGCCAAATCCAAAATTTCAACCTCAACCCCCAACTCCTCAACCATCCCTTCCAGCCTCGACCGAGTTCGATTCCAAGCCCCAACCAAATACCCCGCATCCGTACAAGCCGCAATCAAAGCCCGCGCCGAACCACCCGCCCCCAAAATCAACACCCGCTGACCCGGCACAATCCCGTTATCCGCCAACACCTTCAAAAACGCCGGCACATCCGTATTAATCCCCACCCGATCAACCAACCGGATCGTATTCACAGACCCAAATCGCCACGCCCCACCTTCAACATGCTCGCACCATTCAAAGGCCGCTTCCTTATGCGGAACCGTCACATTCACCCCCAAATAACCCATATCGCGCAGCGCTTCCATTGCCATCCCAAACTCTCCCACCGGAACCCTCACGGCCTGATAAACCAAATCCAACTCCAAATATTGATAAGCCGCCCGATGCATCCGGGGCGACAAACTATGCCCTATTGGATCGCCCAACACCGCGAACTCCCCATCTGTCACATCGCGCCAATCAACTGCACTCATTTTTTTCTAAAAGTCCACAGCCGCTGACCCGTGAAGTTCCAAATGAATCCCGCCATCATCCCCAAACCACTCCCCGCCAAAAAGTTGAATGTTTCGTTCATCTGCGCTAACCGCTGACCAACCGTCCCCACCGTAATCGAAATCAACATCCCCACCAAAGCCACCGCATAAAATTGCCCCGCCTGCTTCAAATTCGCCTTTTCGTGGGTCACTTGGAACGTAAACCACCGATTCAACAAATAGCTCACTAAAATCGCCAACATCACCGGACCAAACTTCAGCGGCGCATAAGCCGCTTCCAGCAAATGACTCCGATCAAGAGGCCAATCTAGTCCAAATCGTTCAATCACCCACCGACCCACTACGTCGTGCAAAAGCACTCCATTCACCGTTGCTCCAAACATCAAATATGAGTGGATACCAATATCAACCGCCGTCGCAATCGCCCCGACAACGCCAAATTTCAATATCTGCTGAACAACTTCATGTCGAAAAAACCCCGGCTTAACATCAATGTCCAAACCATCCGCCTGAAAATAGTTATGCAACAACCGACCAATCACCCGCTCAACATTTCTCGATAAATACTTCGTCCCCACAAATTCCCGTGCTCCAATTGGCTTCACCCAAATCGCATCGATCCCCGCCCGATTCGCCCCCCAAATATCCGTCATCAACTGGTCGCCAATCATGACCGCCTCCGACTCATCCACCCCATATTTCCCCAATGCCAAAAAATACATCTTAGGACTCGGCTTAAACTTGTCACGAATAAAATCAACCCCCAGCTTTTCACACAGCCGTGTCAACCGTTCTGGATTCCGTGTATTGCTCAAAATGCAAAGATCAAATCCCAATTCCCGCGCCCGAGCGAGCCAATCAAAAGTCGATTGAGGAATTTCTTCACTTTTCCATGGCAAAAGCGTATTGTCAACATCCAAAAGCAGAAGCCGCTTGCCCGCCGCATAAAGCACATCAAGGTCAACCTCCTCCAATGCGTGCAATGCCTCAACCGGCGAAAAGCGCTGCAAATGCTTCGGCACCCGAGTCCGATCAAATGTCCCCGACTTAAAATGTCTCAATTACCACCCTCTCTCTCCACTTTCCACTCCGCGCGCGCCTTATTAATCGCCGCTCGGTGCAAACCATAATCCGACGTAAAATAATGGCTCCGATTCGGACGCGCCACATAAAACAAATAGTTATGACTCTCCGGATTCATCGCCGCTTCAATACTCTTCAAGCCCGGTGAACCAATCGGCCCCGGCGGCAAACCCGAATTCAAATATGTGTTATAAGGCGACTGAACCGTGTTCACAACGCCCGGCCCCAACTCCTTCCACTCACCCAAAGCATAAAGCACCGTCGCATCAATCTGCAACCGCATCCCATCCTTAATCCGATTCTCAATCACCCCCGCAACCCTGGGCCGCTCCTCATCCAAAGCCGCCTCAAGCTCAACCATCGAACCCACAATTAAAGCCCGACTCAAATCCTCCGTCCCAATCTTATCCACGACCTTTTTCTCAAAAGTTCGCAACTGCATCGTGATAACCGCCTTCGCCCCCAGCATCGGCGGCATATCATAAGTATCCGGGAACAAATAACCCTCCAAACTCTCCTCCGGCAAGTCAAAACTCACAACATCCTTAAACTCCTCAGGCTTACCCGCCAACTCAATATATTCGTCCGCTTTGCAAACCCCTTTCTCTTCCAAACGTTTTGCCACCCGACTAATCCACCAACCCTCCGGAATCCGCACATTCTGACTCAGCGGAGTCTTCAATGACTTCACAACCTCATCCATCGTCATGCCAGGGCGGAACGAATAAGTCCCCGCCCCCACCTTCACCGCCTTCTTCTCAAGCTTTGCCAGCCGAGTAAACAACCAAGCATCACGCACCACTCCCTTATCTTCAAGCTCAGAAATCGCATCATCAAAGCTCATCGAATCCCAACGAACCATAATCTCTGGGCCATCGGGCATCGGCGCAGTTCCCTTATCAAACCAAGTAATAAACCCAAAGCCAACAATGCACCCAAAAACAACTCCGATCAATGCCTTCTTCGCATTAGTCATTGCTTGTCACCCCCCAAAGTCTGAAAGTGCCGTTCCAAAATCAAACACGCCGCTTCACTGTCCAATCGCTTCTTCCGCTGACTCGCTTTCAATCCCGCCTCAAACATCGCCGAGTTCGCCTCCGAACTCGTCAAACTCTCATCCACATAAAAAACCGTCAAACCCCGATTCTCCAGCTCCCCTCCAAATCGTCGCATCACCGCACTCATCCTTGTCTCCTCACCCCCATCCAGCGGCAACCCCAAAACGACCCCCGTCGCCTGCTCTTTTTTAGCAACCAAAGCAACCTGCTCCGCATCCTTCGCCAACGCCGCCAATGCATTCATCACCTGCAAGGGCCGGGCCAAACCAACTTCCATGTCCATAACCGCGAGTCCAATCCTCTTCTTACCCAAATCCACCCCCAAAAGCCGCATCAAAAGGACTCCATTATCGTGCTTTTCAACCCCGGAACCGCACTAACCAGTTCCAACTGGTGATCCGGCAACCCGCCATCCAGCACATCCGACCCATCAAACTTCATACAAACCCCACCCGCTTCCTCAACAATCGGAATAACCGCACTCACATCCCAACGGCTCACCACCGGGTCAATCATCGCCTGAACCCGTCCACTCGCCACCAACATATGACCATAAGCATCCGACCATGTCCGGAGCGCCATCATCGGTTTCACCAAGTTCATCACCCCCTCCAACCGCCCATATTTTTCCAGCGAATTCAAACTCCCACTGCAAACCACACACCGGTTCATCTCCGGCTGCTCCATCACCCGCATCGGTCGATGATTCCAAAAAGCCCCGCCCCCCCGCTCCGCATAAAAAAGCTCATCCAACGCCGGAAAATAAACCACCCCCAAAACCGGCTGACCATCCACCTCATAACTCAAAAGCGTCGAATAAAGCGGCACCCCGCATACAAAACTCTTTGTCCCATCAATCGGGTCAACCACCCACCGCGTATCCCCCGCTTCCGCCTGACCTTCTTCTTCCCCCAAGATCATTTCCCCCGGAAACATCTCCGCCACCCGCCGACGAACCAAAGCCTCTGCCCCCTTGTCCGCCGCCGTCACCGGGCT
>Ga0209066_10001327_pt1 | contig 33037 bp, 30 predicted proteins | sample All_14_2_FD_187198 | JGI IMG/M metagenome (GOLD analysis project Ga0209066, IMG submission 187198) | Freshwater microbial communities in response to fracking from Pennsylvania, USA - Allegheny Zone_MetaG_DW_15 (SPAdes) (version 2) ... | reverse complement strand
CGAGCCATTCTAGCCACAGCCCACGCTCCGCCCGCACCCGTCCAGGGGAACGGGCGGCCGATGATCAGTAGCCGATCGAGCAGGTGTAGTCGGCGGCGGTCTGGCCGCTCACACCCGAGATGACGGGAAGCCCCTCGTTGCTCACCGGCGCGGCGGTCGACGCCTCGTCGACCTGCTCCTGCGCGGAGGCGTTCGGGTCGATCGTCGAGCCCTGGCCGTCGCCGGCCGACTCGAGGACGAAGGGCTGGTCCGAGGCGATCTGTGCGAAGAGCGCGTCGGCTGCCCACTGCACCGGCTGCACCTTCCCCGAGTAGACGCCCTCGCCACCGGTGGAGCCCGGGTACTGCACGAAGGTGATCCGCTCGAGCGGGATGCCGCGCACCGCGAGCGCGATCGACGCGAGCGTGTAGACGTCGGCGAGTCCGGGCGAGAGTCGCATGTTCTTCACGGCCGCGTTGGCGAGGTTGAAGACTTTCTTCGCGTCGGTGAGCGTGCCCTCGGACTTGATCTTGCGCACGAGCGAGGAGAGATAGACCTGCTGCGAGCTGATGCGGGTGAGATCGGAGCCGTTGCCGACGCCGTGGCGGGTGCGGAGGAAGGCGAGCGCCTCGCCGCCGTGCAGCGTGTAGGTGCCGGCCGCCGGGAGGTCGATCCCGGTGTTCGGGTCCTGCACCGGCGAGGTGATGCACACGTCGACACCCCCGATCGCGTCGGCCATGCCGATGACGCCGAGGAAGTCGATCATGCCGGCGAACTGGATCGGCAGGCCGGTGAGCTGCTCGATGGTCATGACGACGCACTGCAGGCCGCCGTAGTAGAGCGCGGTGTTCAGCGGCTCGGTCGAGTAGTACTTCGTGTCGCCGTTCTCGTCGGGGCACTCCGGGATGCCGACGACGAGGTCGCGGGGGAAGCTCACGACGGTCGCGTTGGTCTGGTCCTGCGAGACGTGCAGGAGGATATTCACGTCGTTGAGCTCGCCGCCGGCGTCGTCCTCGGTGCCGCCGATGCCCTCCTGGCCGGCGCGCGAGTCCGTCCCGACCACGAGGATGTTGAATCCGCCCTCGATCGCGCCGATCTCCGGCGGCGGCCCCTCGGTCTCCGAGATCTGCACGACGTTGGCCTGCACCTGGGAGCTCAGCGAGTTGAACACGACGCCGGCGACGGCGAGCGTGCTCACGAGCACGACCGCGACCGTGATCCCGAAGACCCGCATGACGGAGCCCCACGGGCCGGGCCGGCGTCCGTTCGCGTGGCGAGCGGACTCGCCGAATCGCAGGTCGTCGTCCCGACGGGTGACCTCGCTCATCCGTACCTCTCGTTCCTGCTCGTGCCGGTGGTGCCGTTCGTGTGCCGCGGAGGGCGTGGGATTCGAACCCACGAGGCGTCTCCGCCCACCGGTTTTCAAGACCGGCTCCATCGGCCGCTCGGACAGCCCTCCCTTGGAGGGTTCCGAGTCTACCCGCGGCCGCTCCGTTGCCATCGGCACCGTAGCCCCGGCGGCTGGGAAGGCCCTGACCCGGCGCTGGACGACCGCCCAGGGACGCGGCTAGGCGATCGAGTCGAGGAGGTCGGCGAGACCGTCGTCGACGTCGGCGCCGGTCACCTCGGACGCGACCTCCTGGACGTCGCGCGGGGCCTGCCCCATCGCGACGCCACGACCGGCCGCCCCCGCCCAGGCGAGGAACTCGAGATCGTTGCGCCCGTCCCCGACCGCGACGACCCGGTCGCGCGGGATCCCGAGCTCGGCGCGCACCCGCTCGGCCGCGGTGGACTTGTTCACGCCGTCCGGCGCGATGTCGAGCCACGCCGTCCACCCGACGTTGTAGCTCACCTGGTGCAGGCCCATGAGCTCGACGATCTCAAGGAACTCCTCCGTGCCGTGGCGCGGCGACAGCACGACGACGCGGGTCGCCGGCCGATCGAGCAGGTCGTCGAACTCGACGTGCTCGGCGGCCCCGCCGAGCGACCCGTCGGGGAACGAGCCGCAGTAGCGGTAGACGCCCGCCTCGTCCTCGACCGCGTACGCGGCGTGCTCGAGGCTTCGGCGGATGGTCGAGAGCACCTCGCGAGGCTGGAAGGTCTCGACGTGGACGCGGGTGTACCCCACCGGAGCGGCGGAGTCGCGGCGCAGCGTGATCGCGCCGTTGCAGCACACGACGAACTCGGGCGCGATCCCGAGGCGGTCGAGCACCGGCAGCGTCATCGCCACGGACCGGCCGGTCGCGAGGGTCACCTCGTGGCCGAGGTCGCGGACGCGGTGGACCGCGGCGAGCACGCGGTCGGTGAGCGTGCCGTCCTCGAGCAGGATGGTGCCGTCGATGTCGAGCGCGATGAGCCGACGGTCGTCGCGGGTCGCGCTCACGATGCGGCGCCGGCCGACGGCTCGAGCGCCTCGAGCCCGCCGAGGAACGGGCGCAGCGCCTCGGGGACGCGCACCGATCCGTCCTCGCGCTGGTGCGTCTCGAGGATCGCGACGATCCACCGGGTCGTGGCGAGCGTGCCATTCAGCGTCGCGACCGGGGTGGTCCTGCCCTGGTCGGCGCGGTGGCGGATGTCGAGGCGGCGCGCCTGGTACGTCGTGCAGTTGCTCGTGGACGTGAGCTCGCGGTAGGTGCCCTGCGTCGGGACCCACGCCTCGATGTCGTACTTCCGCGCGGCGGAGGAGCCGAGGTCGCCGGCCGCGACGTCGATCACGCGGTACGCGAGCTCGCACGCCTGGAGCATGCGCTCCTGGAGCGCGAGCAGGCGCAGGTGCTCGGCCTCCGCGTCCTCGGGGGCCGCGTAGCTGAACATCTCGAGCTTCTGGAACTGGTGCACGCGGAGGATGCCGCGGTTGTCCTTGCCAGCGGCACCGGCCTCGCGCCGGTAGCAGGTCGACCAGCCCGCGTAGCGGATCGGCCCGGCGGAGAGGTCGAGGATCTCGTCGGCGTGGTAGCCGGCGAGCGCGACCTCGCTCGTGCCGGTGAGGTAGAGGTCGTCGGCCTCCAGCCGGTAGATCTCGTCGGCATGGGCGCCGAGGAACCCGGTGCCGGACATGACCTCCGGGCGCACGAGCGTCGGGGTGATCATCGGGGTGAACCCCGCCTCGATGGCGGTCTGCAGGCCGAGGTTGAGGAGTGCGAGCTCGAGCCGCGCGCCGACGCCGCGGAGGAAGTAGAACCGGCTCCCCGAGACCTTCGTGCCCCTCGGGATGTCGATCGCGCCGAGGCGCTCGCCGAGGTCGACGTGGTCTCTGGCGGGGAAGTCGAACGCCGCGGGGGTGCCGACCTCGCGCACGAGCGCCCAGTCGTCCTCGCCGCCGGCGGGAACGCCGTCGATGACGAGGTTGCCGAGTCGGCCGACGACGGCGGTGAACGTCGTCTCCGCGTCGGCCGCGGCCTGCTGCGCGCCCTTGACGGCGGTGGCGAGCGACTGCGCCTCGGCGACGAGCGCGGCCTTCTCGTCCTTCGGCGCCGAGGCGACGCGCTTGCTCAGCACGTTCTGCTCGGCCCGCAGCGACTCGAATGCGCCGATGGCCGCGCGCCTCGCGGCGTCGGCGGCGATGGCCTCGTCGACGAGACCGACGGACTCGCCCCGCGCGGCCTGCGAGCGCCGGACGCGGTCGGGGTCCTCGCGGAGGATGAGCGGGTCGATCACGACGTCAAGCCTAGAACCTGCAGCCAGCCCCCGTTCCCGCGCCGCCCACGGCCCACTAGCGTTGCACGCGTGACCCCGGCACCCCGCGACCAGGCGCCGATGGCGGCCATCGTCGCGAATCCGATCAAGGCCGACATCCCGCAGCTGCGCGAGCTCGTCGCGGCCGCCGAGGCGGCGGCCGGGTGGCGGCCGACCCTCTGGATCGAGACGAGCGAGGCCGATGCCGGCCAGGCCGCGACGGCGACGGCCCTGCGCCGAGGAGCGGCGGTCGTGGCCGCCGCGGGAGGCGACGGGACGGTGCGGGCGGTCGCGGAGGGTCTGCGCGGCAGCGGGGTGCCGCTCGCGCTCCTGCCGGCCGGCACGGGGAACCTGCTCGCGAGGAACCTCGACCTGCCGCTGACGAATCCGCAGGAGGCGGTCGCGATCGTCTTCGGCGACGGCGAGCGCACGGTCGATCTCGGCGTCGTCGCACCCCAGCGGGTGCGCGGCGAGTCGGCGGGCGAGCACGTGTTCCTCGTCGTGGCCGGGCTCGGCATCGACGCGAAGATGATCAAGAACACGAACACCCAGCTGAAGAAGGCGGTCGGCTGGCTCGCCTACGTCGACGGGATCACCCGCTCGTTGCCCGAGCTGAAGCCCGTGCAGCTCACGTACTCGATCGACGGCGGGCCGAAGCGCTCGACGACGGCGCACAGCGTGCTCGTCGGCAACTGCGGGCTCCTGCCGGGGGGCATCCTCCTCATGCCGGAGGCGCGGATCGACGACGGCGTGCTCGACATCGCCGCGCTGCGCCCGCGCGGCCCGTTCGGGTGGGTCAAGGTGTGGAACACGCTCATGTTCGAGAACGGCGTGCTGCGCCGCAGCCAGCTCGGCCGACGGATCATCGAGCTCGGCTCGAAGAACGTCAAGGACGTGGTCTACCGCCGCGGACGCGTGCTCACCCTCGACGTGGCGGCCCCGGAGGAGTTCCAGCTCGACGGCGACGAGTTCGGCGAGGTCGTCGCCGTGCGCGCGTGGGTCGAGCCCGGCGGGCTCGTCGTCAAGGTGGCCGAGGACGCCTGACGGCCGCGCGCGCGGGGTGCCAGGATGGTGGCATGCACGAGCGCGCAGGCACGCCGGCCACCGCGGCGGACCTCGTCGACCTCGACGAGCTCATCGCCGCCTATCACGACCGCGTCCCGGATCCGTCGATCCCGAGCCAGCGGGTGGTGTTCGGCACGAGCGGGCACCGTGGCTCGTCCCTCGACACGGCCTTCACGGACGCGCACATCGCGGCGATCACCCAGGCGATCGTCGAGTACCGCGCCGCGCAGGGCATCGCCGGGCCGCTCTTCATCGGCCGAGACACGCACGCCCTCTCGGCCCCTGCGGAGCGCACGGCGCTCGAGGTGCTCGCCGCCAACGGCGTCCGCGTGCTCGCCGACGCCGCGGACGGCTTCGTGCCGACGCCGTCGCTCTCGCGCGCGATCATCGTCCACAACGAGCGGCACCCCGACGATCTCGCCGACGGGATCGTCATCACCCCGAGCCACAACCCGCCGCGCGACGGCGGGTTCAAGTACAACCCGCCGCACGGCGGACCGGCCGACTCGGATGCGACCGGCTGGATCGCCGATCGCGCGAACGCGCTGCTCGCCGAGGGCAACGCGGGCGTGCGCCGCGTGAGCGGCCAGGAGCCCGGCAGGTACGACTTCCTCGGCGCCTACGTCGACGACCTGCCGAACGTCATCGACCTCGACGCCATCCGCGCCGCCGGCGTGCGCATCGGCGCCGACCCGCTCGGCGGCGCGAGCGTCGACTACTGGGCGGCCATCCGCGACCGCCACGGCATCGACCTCACCGTCGTGACCCCGGACGTGGACCCGCGCTGGGCGTTCATGACGCTCGACTGGGACGGGAAGATCCGGATGGACCCGTCGTCGCCGAATGCGATGGCGGCGCTCATCACCCGCCGGCACGACTTCGACGTGCTCACCGGCAACGACGCCGACGCCGACCGCCACGGCATCGTGACGCCGGACGCGGGGCTCATGAACCCGAACCACTTCCTCGCCGTCGCGATCGACTACCTCGTCGCCCACCGGCCGGGTTGGGGTCAGGATGCGGCGATCGGCAAGACCCTCGTGTCGAGTTCGATGATCGACCAGGTCGTCGCCTCGCTCGGCCGACGGCTGTGGGAGGTGCCGGTCGGATTCAAGTGGTTCGTGCCCGGTCTCGTCGACGGCTCGGTCGCGTTCGGCGGCGAGGAGTCGGCCGGCGCGAGCTTCCTCGAGCGCGACGGCACCGCGTGGACGACCGACAAGGACGGGATCATCCTGGCCCTGCTCGCCGCCGAGATCACCGCGGTCACGGGGCAGAGCCCGTCGGCGCGCTATCGCGAGCTCGTCACCGCGCACGGCGACCCCGCGTACGCCCGCATCGACGCCGCCGCCACGCCCGAGCAGAAGGCACGGCTCGGCCGGCTCGACCCGAGCGCCGTGACGGCGACCGAGCTCGCCGGCGAACCCATCCTCGCCGCCCTCACATCGGCGCCCGGCAACGATGCGGCCATCGGAGGGCTCAAGGTCGTGAGCGCCTCGGCGTGGTTCGCCGCGCGCCCGAGCGGCACCGAGGACGTCTACAAGATCTACGCGGAGTCGTTCCTCGGGCCCGAGCACCTCGCGCTCGTGCAGGCGGAGGCGAAGGCGATCGTCGACGCGGCCCTCGGCTGACGCGGCGCGCGGACCGCGCGCCGACGGGCCTCAGCCCGCGTACGTCGGGGCGGGCGGCAGCCCCCAGTAGTCCTCGAGTGTGGTGATGCCGCGATCGTGCATGTCGGTGGCGACGTCGAGACCCACGTAGCGCAGATGCCACGGCTCGTACTCGTAGCCGGTGATCCCCTCGAGCCCGTTCGGGTAGCGCACGACGAAGCCGAATCGCCAGGCGTTCGCGGCGACCCACTGCCCCTCCGGGGTGTCGCCGAAGCAGACCTCGAGCGAGCACGAGGCCGGGAGGGCGCTCACGTCGATCGCGAGGCCCGTCTGGTGCTCGCTGTATCCCGGCCGCGCGCTCGTGAGGTCGGCGGCCGCCTGCCCCAGCGAGGCGACCCAGCCGTTGTAGACCTCCACCTGCGCCTCGTAGCTGCGATACGCGCTCTGCGACTGCAGCTGCAGTCCGGTCTCGGCGGTGATCGCGGCGAACATCTCCTCGATGTGGTCGGCAGCCTCCGGCCGCAGGTACGGCTCGTTGACGTAGGGGACGTTCACCGGGCGCAGCTCGGGCGCGAAGTCGACGGGGTTGAGCGGGCGCAGCTTGTTCACGACGACGAGGATCCCGTTCGGGTCGTCGATGTCGCCGGTCGGCCGCGCGACGGTCGGGGTGGGGGTCGGCGTGGGCGTCGGGGTCGGCGTCCGCGTGGCACTGGGCGACGGCGTCGGGGTCGGCATGGGCGCGGCGACGGGGCGCAGCAGCACGACGACGATGACGACGAGCACCGCGAGGATGGCGATCGCGAGCAACGAGATCGCCCCGGCGACGAGTCGACGTCGGCGCAGGACGGCGGGCGACGGGTGGACGGGCACGGATCGATGGTACGGCGCCGTGCCGAGTGCCGCCTGCACCCCCTCGCGCCGAGCGGGGCTCAGGCCGAGTCTCGGACGACGAGCTCCGTGTGCATGATCGTCACGCGCTCCGCTGGGCGCCCGGCGAGCCGCTCGAGCAGCACGTCGGCCATGACCTCGCCCTGCCGGCGCGACGGCTGCCGCATCGTCGTGAGCGCGGGCGCGAGGCTCGTCGCCACGGGCGAGTCGTCGAAGCCGATGATCGCGATGTCGCCGGGCACGCGGAGGCCGGCCGCCGACAGCACCGCGATCGCGCCGCGAGCCATGAGGTCGCTCGCGACGAAGACGGCGTCTGGCCGCTGGCCCCCGTCGAGGATCCGCTGCATCGCCCTGGCGCCGCCGTCGCTCGTGAACCCGCCGTCCACCATCGCCGCCTCGCGCAGTCCGGCGGCCGCGAGCGCCGAGCGGAAGCCGTCGAGGCGGTCGATGCCCGCTGGCATGTCGAGCGGACCGGCGATGGTCGCGATGCGGCGGTGGCCGCGCTCGACGAGGTACTCGGTGGCGAGCCGACCGCCCTCGACGTTGTCGACGTCGACGTAGTAGTCCCCGCCTCGCTCACGGGCGGGCCGACCGCCGAAGACGACCGGGACGGAGGAGGCGATGCGGTCGATGTAGATGTCGTTCGTGTGGTGCGAGACGACGATCGCCCCGTCGACGTTGCCCGCGGTGAGGTAGCGGGTCATCTTGTCGCCGGGGTCGTCGGAGGCGATGAAGAGGTTGAGCACCGAGTCCGAGCGGCTCATCCTCGCGTTGATGCCGCTGACGATCGCCGCGAAGAAGGGGTCGCCGAAGAACCGCGTCGTGTCCTCGGGCACGACGAGGGCGATCGCGTTCGTCTGCCGCGTCGCGAGGGTGCGCGCGGCGCGGTTCGGCACGTAGCCGAGCGCGTCGATCGCCCGCCGCACCGACTCGAGGGCCTCAGGGCTCACGGCGGTCGAGCCGTTGACGACGCGCGAGACGGTCGATCGCGAGACGCCGGCGGCGGCGGCGACCTCGTCGATCGTCGCCGCCGGCCGCGCGACCGCGCGGATGCCGTTCACACGCGCCTCCCGCGAGCAGTCGGTGGTCGGGTCACTCCGCGGGGACTGCGGAGGGCGCCTCGACGGCCCGCTCGGAGATGATGCGACGATACTCCAGTCCGCTGTCCTTGACGGACCGTTCCTGGGTGTCGAAGTCGACGCGGACGATGCCGAATCGCTTGTCGTATCCCCAGGCCCACTCGAAGTTGTCCATGAGCGACCAGTAGAAGTAGCCGCCGACGTCGACGCCCGCGTCGATGGCGTCGAGGATCGCGCCGAGGTGCACCCGGAGGAACTCGGTGCGGTCGGCGTCGTGCACGCGCACGGCGCCGTCCTCGACGACGGGCTCGTCGTCGTAGGCCGCGCCGTTCTCGGTGACGTGCAGGCGCACGCCGGCCGGCGAGGCGTAGTCGGTCCAGAGCCGCGTGAGCAGGCGCGTGAGGCCCTCCGGCTGCACCTCCCAGCCCTGGGCGGTGCGCGGGAGCCCACGCTCGACCCAGTGGATGCCCTCGCTCGCCGGGAACGGCGAGGCGATCGGGCGATCCGTCGGGGCCTCGCCGGCGGGCGGCAGCTGCTCGGGGACCGACCCGCTGAGCAGCTCGCCGTGGTAGTAGTTCACGCCGTGCGTGTCGATCGGCGTGGCGATCACCTCGAGGTCGCCAGGCAGGATCGCCGCCTCGAAGCGCGCGACCGCCTCCGCGTCGACGGCTCGGATGTCCTCGACGATGTCGGCCGGGTAGGCGCCGAGGTAGATCGGGTCGAGGAACCAGCGGTTGAACTGGCCGTCGATGCGCCTGGCCGCGTCGACGTCGGCCGGGTTGGCCGGGTCGAGCGCGTCGGCGACGGTGTGGTTGAGCGTGATGCCGAGGTCGAGCTCGGGGTTGCGCGAGCGCAGCTCGCGGATCACGAGCCCGTGGCCGAGGAGCAGGTGGTGCGAGGCGAGGAGGCCCTCGGCGACGCTGCGGTGCCCGGGGGCATGGGCGCCGGCGGTGTAGCTCAGGAACGACGAGCACCACGGCTCGTTCAGCGTCGTCCAGATGCGCACCCGGTCGCCGAGCGCGTCGTGCACGCTCATCGCGTAGTCGAGGAAGCGCTCGCTCGACTCGCGAGACACCCAGCCGCCGCGGTCCTGGAGCGCCTGCGGCATGTCCCAGTGGTGCAGGGTGAGCCACGGCAGGATGTCCGCCGCGAGGAGCTCGTCGACGAGACGGCGGTAGAAGTCGAGGCCGGCCTCGTTCACCGCGCCGGCATCCGGGCGCACCCGCGACCACGAGGTCGAGAAGCGATAGGTCTGCAGGCCGAGGTCCTTCATGAGGGCCACGTCGTCGCGGTACCGGTGGTAGTGGTCGCACGCGACATCGCCGTTCTCGGCGTTGATCACGGCGCCGGGCACGCGGCAGAACGCATCCCAGATCGACGCGGTGCGGCCGTCCTCGAAGGCGGCGCCCTCGATCTGGAAGGCCGCGGTCGCCGCGCCGAACAGGAAGTCGGCGGGGAAGGCGCGGGGCGAGGACGCGGAGGTCACTGGGGCGATCCTCTCCTGGATGGTCATGGTCAGCCCTTCACCGCACCGGCCATGATGCCGCTCACGAGCTGCTTGCCGGCGAAGATGAACAGCAGCAGCAGCGGCACCGTGGCGAGCACGACGCCGGCGAGCACGAGCGAGTAGTCGACGAAGTAGTTCGACTGCAGGAGCGAGAGCGCGACGGGCAGGGTCGGGTTCTGCCGGTCGAGCACGATGAACGGCCAGAAGAAGTTGTTCCATGCGCCGACGAAGGTGAACAGGAACAGCATCGCCGCCGCGGGCCTCGCCGCGGGCAGCCCCACGGTGAGGAAGGTGCGGAACATGTTCGCGCCGTCCATGCGCGCGGCCTCGATGAGCTCGTCTGGCACGGCCTGACGCAGGTACTGCGTCATCCAGAACACGCCGAAGGCGCTCGTGAGGGCGGGAACGATGATCGCGCCGATCTGCCCCGTCCAGCCGAGCTCGGAGAAGAGGATGTAGAGCGGCACGACGCCGAGCTGCTGCGGGATCGCCATCGTGGCGACGACGAAGACGAGCAGGGCCGGTCCGCCGTGGAAGCGCAGCTTCGCGAAGGCCCAGCCGGCGAGCGTCGAGGTGATGACGACGGCGGCGGCGATGAGGAACGACGAGTAGATCGAGTTCCACAGCGCCGGCCAGAAGTTCACCGCCGGGTTGCTCACGACCGTGATCGCGTTGTCGATGAAGTTGCCGCCGGGCCACCACGGTCGGGTGCGCAGCGACGACGAGTCGCCTGAGCCGATGACGAACGACCAGTAGAGCGGGAACGCGGAGGCGATGAAGACGACCGCGAGGGTCGCGTACGTCCAGAACCCTGGACGGCTGCCGCGGATCCGGATCGCCTTGGCGCCGCGCTTGGAGCGCTTCGCGTTCGGCATCCCTGACTCCATGATCGCGAGCGGTGGCGGGGTGCCGATGCTCATCGCGTGACCTCCTTCGCCTTCGCCGCGGCCGCGGCCTTCGCCGCAGCCGTGGCCTTCGCCTCCGCGACGGCCCGGCGCTTCTCGCGCTTGCTGAGTTCGGTGCGCAGCCCCTCGTCACGGACGAGGCTTCTCGTCACGATGAGGTTGATGAGGCCGATCCCGAGGATGATGATGAAGAGGATCCAGGCCATCGCCGCGGCGCGGCCGAAGTTCCATTGGCCCCATCCGACGTCGTAGAGATAGAGCGAGATCGTGAGCCATTGCTGGCCGGCGCCGCCTCGACCGAACTGGTCGAAGACGCGCGGCTCGTCGAAGATCTGCAGACCGCCGATCGTCGAGGTGATGATGACGAAGATGAGCGTCGGCTTCAGCGACGGCAGGGTGATCGAGAAGAACTGGCGGATGGGGCCGGCCCCGTCGACGGTGGCCGCCTCGTAGTACTCGCGGTTCACGGCCTGCATCGCGGCGAGGAGGATGAGGGTGTTGTACCCGGTCCAGCGATAGTTCACCATCGTCGCGATCGCGACGTGGCTCCAGAACGGGTCCTTGTGCCACTGGATCGCCGGGAGGCCGATGTCGGTGAGCATGCCGTTGACGAGGCCGAAGTTGTCGGCGAAGACGACGTTGAAGATGAGGCCGACGGCGACCGGCGCGACGACGAACGGCAGCAGGACGGCCATGCGCCAGAAGGTCTTCGCGCGGATGTTGCGGTCGAGCACCGAGGCGATGAACAGCGCGAAGATCAGCTGCGGCACGCTCGAGAGCAGGAAGATGCTGAAGGTGTTGCGCAGCGCGGTCCAGAAGTGGGGCTGCGTCAGGATCCAGATGTACTGGTCGAACCCGACGAAGGTGCCGGAGTTGCGGACCAGATCCCAGTCCTGGAAGGAGATGACCGCCGTGTACACGATCGGGAAGATCCCGACGATCGCGAACATGATGAAGAACGGCGAGATGTAGAGGTACGGCGAGAGCTTGAGGTCCCACCGGCTGAGCCGGTGCGAGAACGAGATCACCCGGACGGGCTTGGGTGCGTCGGGTTGCGCGTCGCGCGCGGTGGCTGCGGTCACGGTGGTCCTCGGTTGCAGATCGGATCGGGCAGGGAGTCGGTGCGGGCCGCGTCGTGGTGGTGACGCGGCCCGCACCAGGGGGTCAGGGCGTCAGAACGCCGAGACCTCCGTCACCCAGTTGTTCCAGCTCGTGGTCTTGTCCTCGAGGCCGTCGAAGACACGCGTGACCGCGTTCTGGAGCGCGTCGTGGAACTGGAAGTACTTCGGGCCCTTGAACGGCGACACCGTGACGGCGGCCGCGCGCTCGGTGAGGATCTCACCGGTGGGAGCGTTGTTGAAGTACTCGTTCGTGGCGCTGAGCAGGACGTCGTTGCTGAGGGCGTCGACCTGGCTCGGGAAGGTGCCGGCGTTCTCGAACGCCTTGATCTGCGTGTCGGGCGAGGTCAGCCAGTCGGCGAGCTTCTGCGCGGCCTCGACGTTGGCACCGTTGGCCGGGACGACGAGGTACGAGCCGCCCCAGTTGCCGCCGCCGCCCGGGAACGCGTTCGCGATGTCCCAGCCGGTGGTCTCGGGCGCGTTGCCCGAGATGACGCCGAGCATCCAGCCCGGGCAGAGCATCGTCGCGAACTCGCCGCTCGCGAGCGACGCGAACCAGTCCTCGCTCCACTGACCGGCGTACGCCGAGATCGGGATCGCCTTGTCGACGACCGTGTTGTAGGCCTCCTCGACGACCGGGTTCTCGGTCGCGATGATGGTGCCGTCCGGCTCCTCGTAGGTGAACTCCTCCTGGTTCAGGATGCCCTGGAGGACCGCGTTCGCCGAGTCGATGAACGGCTTGCCCGTGGCGGCCGTGTACTGGGCGCCCACCGTGAAGAAGTCGTCCCAGGTCGGGAACAGCGCGGCGACGTCGGCGCGGTCGGTCGGCAGACCGGCGGCGGCGAAGAGGTCGGAGCGGTAGCAGATGCCCTGCGGGCCGATGTCGGTGCCGTACGCGATGAGGTTGCCGGCGCCATCGGTGGCGGCAGCCTCCTTCCAGTCGAGCCAGCGGCCCTTCAGGTCGTCGGGCACCGGGGCGAGGAGGTCGGCGTACTGGAGCGCCTCGGCGAACCAGTCGATCTCGACCGCCTCGACGTCGGCGAGACCCGTCTTGCCGAGCTTCTGGAAGAAGTTCGCACGGGCGTCGTTCGACGTCGCGGCCTTGTTGTGGACGACCTCGATGCCGGTCTCGGCCGTGAACTCCGCGAGCAGCTCGTCGGTGTAGCCGAAGTCGTTGAACGTGGCGAGGGTGAGCGTGACGGGGCCGTCACTCTCGGAGGGGGTGCCGCCGCTCGTGCAGCCGGCGAGCGCGAGGGCGCTCACCGAAACCGCAGCGACGGCGATGGCGCTCTTGCGGAAGGCGCGAGTCTTCACTGTCACTCCTTTGTGTCTCAGGATTCCGTGGTGCGGGCAAGGCGGACCGGTGTCCGCCTCGGTCGTCTGGTGGCCTGTGGGAGCGCTCCCATCCGACGAACCGAGCGTATGGGAGCGCTCCCACGGTGTCAAGCGAGGTTCACGGGCCGATGGTCCCATGCGCGGATACACTGACCGCATGGCCACCGAGGTCGTCCAGGACGACGCGACGTCACGATTCGAGATCCGCGAGGACGGCGTCCGCGTCGGCCACATCGACTTCCGCATCCGCGGCGACGAGATCGTGCTCGTCCACACCGAGATCGATCCGGCGAGGCAGGGCGAGGGGCTCGCCGGCACGCTCGTGCTCGGGGCGCTCGACCTCATCCGCGCCGGCGACCTGCGCGTCGTGCCGCAGTGCCCGTACGTGGCCGCGTGGATCGAGCGGCACCCGGACGCTCAGGACCTCACGACCCGCTGAGCCCGCGGCCATCCTCGTCCCGGTCGTGCCCGTCGTCGGGCGCGAGCTCGATGCGGACCGAGCCCGAGTAGATCCCGCGGTCGCCGTCGCCCGGGATCGGCGCCGGCGCCGGGAGCACCGCCTCGCGCGCGAGCTCCTGCGCCGCCTCCGCCCGCGTCGGGAAGAACACGTCCTCGATGCCGGCGAAGGCGCCGGCCGAGCCGCCGCTGCGACGCGAGTCCGAGAAGTCCACGAGCCCGAGCCGCTGGAGCACGATGAGGACCACCACCACCGCGGCGCCGACGATCAGCGCGACGAGCCAGCCGTCCATGCCGCGAGCCTAGGGCGGGAACCCGGGAGCGGCCTCGGAGCCGCGCGCCGTCCCGGTGTCGGCCGCCCGGTCAGCGCGCCGCGGATCGGAGGGGCACGACGAGCGGGACGCCGTCGAGCTCGACGACGCGCACGGGGAGCCCGTATGCGGCCGCGACGAGCTCCTCGGTGAGCACCTCGGCCGGCGTGCCGACCGCGACGAGGCGCCCGTGGGCGACGAGCGCCATCCGGTCGGCGTACGCCGCGGCGAGGGCCAGGTCGTGGAGCACGACGCCGACCGCGCGGCCCTCGGCGGCGATCCCGCGCGCGATGCGCATGACCTCCTCCTCGTGGCGCAGGTCGAGCGCGGCGGTCGGCTCGTCGAGGAGGACCGTCTTCGCCCGCTGCGCGAGGACGCGGGCGAACGCGACGCGCGCCTTCTCGCCGCCGGAGAGCGCGGTCATCCGTCTGGCGGCGAGGTCGGCGACGTCGGCGGCGGCGAGCGACTCGGCGACCACCGCGACGTCGTTGCGGCTCTCGACCGTCCTCGCCCAGGGGGCCCGGCCCATCGCGACGACCTCGGCGACGCGGAAGGGGAAGCTCACCGCGTTGTCCTGCGTGAGCACCGAGCGCGCCCGGCCGAGCTCGAGCGCGCCGTACTGGCCGATGGGGCGGCCGTCCACGACGACCTCCCCCGCCGCCGCCGCGCGCTCGCCGGAGAGGATCGAGAGCAGCGTCGACTTGCCGGCGCCGTTCGGCCCGACGAGCACGAGCACCTCGCCGTCGCGGATCTCGAGGTCGACCCCGTCGAGCACGACGCGCCCCTCGAGCTCCGCGCGGACGCCGCGCGCCGAGATCATGCCCATCCCCCCGAACGGCGGCGCTGGCGGAACAGGAGGAAGAAGAAGAACGGACCGCCGACGAGCGACGTGAGCAACCCGATCGGCAGGTCGGCGCCGACGACGATCGTGCGGGCGAGGATGTCCGAGCACACGAGCAGCAGGGCGCCACCGAGCGCGCTGCAGACGAGCAGGGCGCGGTGGGAGGGGCCGATGAGCATCCGGATGAGGTGCGGCACGACGAGCCCGACGAAGCTGATGATGCCGACGAACGCGACCGCGGCCCCCGTGAGCAGGGCGACGAGGATGATCGACAGCAGCCGCAGCCGCTCGACGTCGACGCCGAGGTGGCGGGCATTGCGCTCGCCGAGCGCGAGGAGGTCGTAGCGCCGCGACCGGCCGAGCGCGATGCCGCCGGCGACCGCGACGACGACGGCGACGATGGCGACTTCGGGCCAGCGCGAGCCGTTGAGCGAGCCGAGCTGCCAGAAGACGATCTGCTCGCGGCTGCCGGTATCGGCGACGAAGAGCAGGAAGGCGAGCCCCGCCCCCGCGAAGGCGTTCACCGCGATGCCGGTGAGCAGCAGCGTCACGACCTCGGTGCGCCCGCCGGAGCGGGCGACGGCATAGACGAGCACGGTCGCGCCGAGCGCACCGGCGAAGGCGAGGAGCGCGCTCGTCCACATCCCGAGCACCGTCGCGCCGAGCACGATGCCGAGCGCCGCGCCGAACGCACCGCCCGCCGAGATGCCGACGACGCCCGGCTCCGCGAGCGGGTTGCCGAAGATCGCCTGCATGACCGCGCCGGCGACCGCGAGCGCGGCGCCGACGACGACCGCCATCGCCGTGCGGGGGAAGCGCACCGCCCAGAGCGTCGCCTCGACGGTCCGGTCGGTCGGCGCGAGCGACGTGTCGATGCCGATCGCCCGCAGCGCCGAGCCGAGCACCTCGGACGGTGGGATCGGCAGCTGCCCGATCGCCGCGGAGGCGAGGATCGCCGCGAGCAGGAGCACGGCGAGCGCCACCCCGAGGGTGACGCGTCTGGCGAGCGGATTCACGGGACCCGATGCACCCACTCGGGTGTCGCGAACTTCTCGGCGACGAGCGTCTCGGCGGCGGCGAGCTCCTCGGCCGCGAGCACGTCGTCGACGAGCCCGTGCTCCGAGCGGAACGTCTCGACCATGCGGTCGACGATCGCCTCCCGCGTGAGCCCGGTCTGGCTGCGCAGCGGGTCGACGCGCTTGACGGCGCTCGTGATGCCCTTGTCGCTGAGCTTCTCGCGGCCGATCCGCAGCACCTGGACCATCTTCTCGGCGTCGATGTCGTAGCTCATCGTCACGTGGTGGAGCACGCCGCCGGAGCCGAGGCGCTTCTGCGCCGCGCCGCCAATCTTGCCCGTCGGGCTCGCGATGTCGTTGAGGGGCTGGTAGGTCGCCTCGATCCCGATGGACCGCAGCGCCTCGACCGCCCACGCGTCGAGATAGGCGTAGGAGTCGGCGAAGGTCATCCCCTGCACGAGCTCGGCCGGTGCGTAGATCGAGTAGACGATGACCGAGCCGGCCTCCATGAACATCGCCCCGCCGCCGGAGATGCGGCGGACCACGTCGATGCCGAAGCGCTCGGCCGCCTCGAGGTCGACCTCGTTGCGCACGGACTGGAAGCTGCCGATGACGACGGCGGGCTCGGTCCACTCCCAGATGCGCAGCGTCGGCTCGCGCAGGCCATCGCCGACCCGCTCGGTGAGCACCTGGTCGAGGGCGAGCTGGGTGGCCGGCGGCAGGGCCGGGCCGCGCAGCAGCCGCCAGCGGTAGTCGCGCCAGTCGGTCGCGCGGCGCACGGCGCGGCGCACCGCGGTCGCGATCGAGTCGGCGGCGAAGCCGAGGAGCACGGCGTCGGCCGGGAGGGCGGCCTGGACCGCCTTGACGATCGCCGGCGCCTCCGCCTCGACGGGGAGCCCGTTGAGCGCGGCGTTGATCGCGTCGAGCGCGCTGTCCGGCTCGAGGAAGAAGTCGCCGGCGACGCGGACCTCGGCGAGGCGGCCGTCCACGACGTCGAGGTCGACGACGACGAGCTTGCCGCCTGGGACCTTGTACTCGCCGTGCATCGGACCAGTTTAGAGCCGCGTCATCTGGCCGACCCGCGAGTCGAGCCAGGCGACGAGGTCGCCGATCACCTGCTCCTTGTTCGTCTCGTTGAAGACCTCGTGGCGCGCACCCGGATACACGATCGCCTCGACGTCGCTCAGCCCGGATCGGGTGACGTAGGCGTCGGCGAGCCGCGCGACCGACTCCTCGCCGCCGAGGGTGTCCTCCCCGCCGATCATGATGAGGATCGGGAGGTCGTTCGGCAGGTCGCGCGCCGGCCGGCCCATGAGCCGGAGCGCGTCGACGACGCCGAAGCGCTCCACGACCTTCGCGTCGAAGGTGAGCGGGTCGGCGCGGAAGGCGCGGTGGACCTCGGGGTCGCGGCTGAGCCACTCGACGCCCGTGTCGCCGAGGTGGGCGTGCCGCGCGTTGAGGTCGCCGCCGTTCATGTGCCGGATGGTGCGCAGCGCGGTGCCGGTGAGCACGGCCGCGTCGTAGTCCTCGGAGTCGGTGTTCACGAGCATCTGCGCCATGAGCGAGCCCCACGAGTGGCCGAGGAGCACGAGGGGCAGCCCCGGGTTCGCCTCGCGGACGATCGCCGTGAACCGGTGGAGCGCGCGCACGGTCGCCCGGAGCCCGCCAGGGCCGAGCTTGCCGAGCTTCGCCGGGACCCCGCCGTGCTGCTCGTGCCCGGTGCGTCCGTGCCCGCGGTGGTCGTCGGCCCACACCGCGTAGCCGGCCGCGGCGAGCGCCTGTCCGACGTGCTCGTAGCGCAGCGCGTGCTCGCCGACGCCGTGCGCGAGCTGGACCACGGCCTTCGGCCGTTCCGGCGCCCACACCGAGTAGTGGATGCGGATGCCGTGCTCATCGACGTAGCTGTCGTCGCGTCGGGTGATGGTCGCCTCGGGCATCGTCGCCTCCTCGGCGCTATCGTACGCGTGCGGCGAGGGCCGAGGCGAGGGCCGCTCGGTCGGGGAGCGCGGCGCGGGCGCCGAGGCCGAGCGTCGCGAGCGCGCCGGCGGCGACCGCCTCGCCGACCGCGGCGTCGAGCCCGAGGCCCGCGGCGAGCCCGGCGACGAGGGCCCCGTTGAACGCGTCGCCGGCGCCGGTCGTGTCGACCGGGTCGACGGGGATGGCGGCGATCGCGCGGTCACCGCCGCCGTCGAGGATGCGCGCCCCGTCGCCGCCGAGCGTCGTCACGACCGCGCCGACGCCCGCCGCGAGCAGCGCCGCCGGGTCGCCGAGCGCGGCGAGCTCGGTCTCGTTCGGGGTGAGCACGTCGACGACCGCGAGGAGCTCGGCGGGCAGCGGCGCCGCCGGCGCGGGGTTGAGCACCACCGTCCAGCCGAGCCGCCGGCCGGCGACGGCCCAGGCGAGCACCGTGTCCATCGGGATCTCCAGACACAGCAGCAGCACGCGGCGGCGACCGTCCGCGGCGAGCGCCGCGGCGTCGTGCGCCGAGTCGGGCCGGAGCATCGCGTTCGCGCCGGGGGCGACGATGACGACGTTCTCCCCCGAGACGTCGACGGCGATGCCCGCGACGCCCGTCGGCGCGGCGACCCGGCGCACGCGCGCGAGGCCGACCCCTCGCGCGGCGAGGTCGGCGATGGTCTGCTCGCCGAAGCCGTCGTCGCCGACGGCGGCCACGAACTCCACGCTGGCGCCGAGCGTCGCCGCGGCGGCGGCCTGGTTCGCGCCCTTGCCGCCGGGCACGGTCGTGAAGGCCGCCGCGGCCGTCGTCTGCCCAGGCGCCGGGATCGCGTCGAGGCCCGAGAAGACGAGATCGATGTTCGCCGAGCCCACGACGACGACGGCGCCGTCCGCGGCGTCGCGGCCAGCACCGTCCGAGTCCACGGGACCACGCTATCCCCGGCAGGCCTCCCGCGACGGCGGGAACGCGGCGCTAGGCCTCGCGGGTGATCTCGACGGTGACGAAGAGCGTCGAGTTGAACGGGCCGGCGTAGACCCCGCGCAGCGGCGGGACGTCGTTGTAGTCGCGACCCCGGCCGACGAGCACGTGGCGCGCGGCGATGTCGATGCCGTTCGTCGGGTCGAAGCCGAGCCACGCGTCGCCGGCGAACCACTCGACCCAGGCGTGCGACTCGCCCGCGACGGTCTCGCCGATCTCGGCGCCCTCCCTGGGGTGCAGGTAGCCGGAGACGTACCTCGCCGGGATGCCCACCGAGCGCAGCGCGCCGATCGCGAGGTGCGCGATGTCCTGGCAGACGCCCTTGCGCTCGACCCAGGCGTCCTCGGCCGAGGTGTGCACCCCGGTCACGCCCTGCACGTACTCGACGGCGTCGCCGATCGCGATCGTGATCTCGCGCGCGGCGACGACCGGATCGGTGTGGTGGGCCGCGATCCGCGCGGCGAGCTCGGCGACCTCGGCCGGCGGGCGGGTGAGCCGGGTCTGGCCGAGCTGCTCGACGGTCACCGTGGACCGCTCGACGGCGGCGGCGAGCTGCGACCAGTCGATCGGGTCGACCTCGACGGCGCGCGGCCGCACCTCGACGACGCTGTTCGCCGTGATCGAGAGCTCGTGGTGCGGGGTGAGCACCTCGAAGGAGGCGACCCGGGTGCCCCAGTAGTCGACGTAGTGGTGGTACGAGTTCACCGGCGAGATGTCGAAGCTCGAGGCGATGACGAGCTGCCCGTCGGAGCTGACCGGGAGCATCCTCGCCTCGTTGTACGACGCGGTGACGTCGCCGCCGTAGGTGAAGCCCGTGACGTGGCGGATGCGGAGGCGGTTCACGTCGTCTCCCCCACCCACATCGGCATCGCGTTCGTCGGGAAGTAGCGCTCGCGGATCGCCTCGCTCGCTGCGGACGTCGCCGACTGCACGTTCTCCATGTGTCCGGTGAGGTTCTCGAGGATGTCGGCGATGGGCCGGTACTCGAGCTCGCTGCGGATCTGGCCGAGGAGGCGCTGGGCCTGGTCGCTGAAGCCGACCCGGCCGCCCGGCGCCGGCTCGATCTCGCGGAGGCAGAACTCGGCGCGCTGGACGGAGAAGAGGATCGACCGCGGGAAGAGACGGTCCAGCAGCAGGAACTCGGCGGCGTTGCGCGTCGACGGCACGCCGCGGTAGGTGCGCAGGTAGGCCTCGTAGGCGCCGACCGAGCGGAGGATGGTCGTCCAGCTCGGTCCGCTCGCGTCCGTGAGCGATCGGGTCGCGAGGAGTCTGGCCGTCATGTCGGCGCGCTCGAGCGAGCGCCCGAGCGTGAAGAAGCGCCACGCGTCGTCGCGGCTCGTCGACGACTCGATGATGCCGACGGCGAGCGCCGAGCGCTCACGCACCCAGCCGAAGAAGTCGTGCACCTTCTCGCTCGAGACGCGCCTGGGCATCCGCGCGCGCGTCGTGTTCAGGCACTCCCACAGCTCGGTCGAGACGATCTCGCGGGCGCGCCTGGCGTTCTCGCGCGCGGCGTGCAGCGAGTAGGCGATCGACGCCGGCTCGTTGCGGTCGACGGCGAGGATCGAGAGCACCTCGTCGCGGTTGAGCGCGAGGTCGGCCGGGGCGGGCGAGCCCATGACCGACAGGAGGGCGCGGCACGCGAGGTCCTCCTCGATCCAGGGGTCCTCGAGCAGGAGCTGGAGGTGGACGTCGAGGATGCGCGCGGTGCCGTCGGCGCGCTCGATGTAGCGCCCGATCCAGAAGAGCGACTCGGCGATCCGCGAGAGCATCACTCGGCCCCCCGCCCCTGCTGCTGTTGTTGCTGCTGCGGCGAGTGCGCCTGCGCCTGGGACTCGTGCTGGCCGTGCTGCTGGGCCGGCAGGCCGAAGTCGCGACCCTGGTCGACCGGCGGGTTGTCGAGGTCGATGATCGGGATCGCCTCGGTCACCGCGGCCTGCCCGGCGACGAGGCCCTGGATGCTCGTGCGCTGCACGTGGATCGGCTCGTGCCCGACGACCCACGTGTCCTTCGATCCGCCGCCCTGGGAGGAGTTCACGACGAGCTGGCCCTCCGGCAGCGCGACGCGGGTGAGGCCGCCGGGGAGCACCCAGATCTCGGCGCCGTCGTTGACGGCGAACGGGCGCAGATCGGCGTGCCTCGGGCGCATCCCGTCCTCGACGAGGGTCGGGATCGTCGAGAGCTGCACGACGGGCTGCGCGATCCAGCCGCGCGGGTCGGCGAGCAGGCGGGCGCGGAGGTCGTCGAGCTCGGCGGGGCTCGCGTCCGGGCCGACGACGAGGCCCTTGCCACCCGAGCCGTCGACGGGCTTGACGACGAGCTCGTCGAGGCGGTCGAGCACCTCCTCGAGGGCGCCGGCGTCCTCGAGGCGCCAGGTGTCCACGTTCGGGATGATCGGCTCCTCGCCGAGGTAGTAGCGCATGAGGTCGGGCAGATAGGTGTAGACGAGCTTGTCGTCGGCGACGCCGTTGCCGACCGCGTTCGCGATCGTGACGTTGCCGAGCCGCGCGGCGAGCATGAGCCCTGGGCTGCCGAGCATCGAGTCGGCGCGGAACTGCAGCGGGTCGAGGAACTCGTCGTCGACCCGGCGGTAGATGACGTCGACGCGCGTCGGGCCGGCGGTCGTGCGCATCCACACCCGGCCGCCGGAGCAGAAGAGGTCGCGGCCCTCGACGAGCTCGACACCCATGAGCCGCGCGAGCAGCGTGTGCTCGAAGTACGCGGAGTTGAAGACGCCGGGGGTGAGCACGACGACGGTCGGGTCCTCGACCCCGGACGGCGCGCTCGCCCTGAGCGCCTGCAGCAGACGGTGCGGGTAGTCGCCGACCGGGCGCACGCGCATCGAGACGAACATCTCCGGGAGGGTCTGCGCCATGACGCGGCGGTTGGAGATGACGTAGGAGACGCCGGACGGCACCCGGACGTTGTCCTCGAGCACGCGCCAGGCGCCCTGCTCGTCGCGGATGAGGTCGATGCCGGAGACCTGGATGCGCACCCCGTTCGCCGGGTCGATGCCGGCCGCCTCGCGGTGGAAGTGGGCGCTCGAGGTGATGAGCTTCGCGGGGATCACGCCGTCGCGCACCGCGCGCTGCGGTCCGTAGGCGTCGGCGAGGAAGGCCTCGAGGGCGCGGACGCGCTGCTGGACGCCGGCCTCGACCGAGAGCCACTCGGCCTGGTCGATGACGCGCGGGACCGCGTCGAGCGGGAACGGCCGCTCCTCGCCGGCGAAGTCGAAGGTGACGCCCTGGGCGAGGTAGGAGCTCGCGAGCGCATCGGTGCGGCCGCGCAGCTCCTCCTGGGTCATGCGGGCGAGCGCATCGTGGATCTCGCCGTACGGCCCGCGGATCCCGCCGGCCTCGGCGAACATCTCGTCCCACGGCGGAACGCCGGGCCGCCGAGTGGCGGTGGCGCCGTAGCCGTCGAACAGGTCAGCCATGTCGCAATGCTAGGGCCGCACGTGTTGCGACGGTGTTTCGGCGCTACGCTCGGCGGGTGCCTCAGCCCGAGCAGGTCGCGACACCGCGTCGCGAGCCGTCCCGCCGCCGGCCGATGCGTCCGGCGCGGGTCACGATGTTCGGCTTCCTGGGCGGCGTGACGATCGGCACCGGGCTGCTCCTGCTCCCGATCGCCAAGAGCGGCCCGGGGGGCTCGACGCTCATCGAGGCGTTCTTCACGGCGGTGTCGGCGATCTGCGTGACCGGGCACATCATCGTCGACACGGCGACGCACTGGACGGTCTTCGGCCAGGTCGTCATCCTCCTGCTCATCCAGGTCGGCGGCTTCGGCGTGATGACGTTCGCGTCGATCATCGGGATCGCCGTCGTGCGCAGGCTCTCGCTCTCGTCGCGACTGACGACGGCGGCGGAGACCCGCGCGATCGGCGTCGGCGACATCCGCACGGTCGTGCTCTCGGTCGTGAAGATCTCGCTGGTCGTCGAGGGCGTCACCGCGCTCGTGCTCTTCCTGTGGTTCTGGCTGCACTACGGCCGGACGCCGCTCGATGCCGCGTGGATCGGGGTGTTCCACGCCGTCTCGTCGTTCAACAACGCCGGCTTCTCGCTCTTCAGCGACAACCTCATGGGCTACGTCGACGACCCGGTCGTCTCGCTGACGATCTGCGCGGCCGTCATCATCGGCGGGCTCGGCTTCCCCGTGATCATGCAGGTGCTCAAGCACGCGGGACGACCCCTGCGGTGGACCATGAACACCCGCATCGTGCTCTGGGCGACGCCGGTGCTCCTCGTCGCCGGTACCGCGTTCATCACCGCGGTCGAGTGGAGCTCGCCAGGCACGCTCGGGCCGCTGCCGTGGCCGGAGAAGCTCCTCGCCGGGTTCTTCCAGTCGGTGCAGACGCGCACCGCCGGATTCAACTCGGTCGACATCGGGGCGATGAGCGACGCGACGCTCTTCGGGATGTCCGCGCTCATGTTCATCGGCGGCGGCCCGGCGAGCACGGCGGGCGGGATCAAGGTGACGACGTTCGCCGTGCTCCTCTTCATCCTCATCGCCGAGGTCCGCGGCGACGGCGCCGTGACGGTCTTCGGCAAGCGGCTCGCGCGATCGGTGCACCGGCAGGCGATCAGCGTCGTCCTGCTCGCGGTCGGCGTCGTCGTCGTCACGACGATCGCCATCATGCTCCTCTCCGGCGAGCGGCTCGCGCTCGTGCTCTTCGAGACGGTGTCGGCGTTCGGCACCGTCGGTCTCTCGGCCGGCATCACCGCCGACCTGCCCGTCGCCGCGCAGCTGCTGCTCGCGGCGCTCATGTTCATCGGGCGTCTCGGCCCGATCACCTTCGCGTCCGCACTCGCGCTGCGCGAGCGGCGGGTGCTCTACCAGCTGCCCAAGGAAAGGCCGATCATTGGTTAAGTTCCTGCGCTTCGGCGCCTCCGACGCGGAGCGCGTCGCCCAGGCCGACTCGGTCGCGGTCATCGGCCTCGGCCGATTCGGGCGCGCCCTCGCGCTCGAGCTCATGGACAACGGCACCGAGGTGCTCGGGATCGACGCGAGCGAGGAGATCGTCCAGGAGCTCAACGGCTCGCTCACGCACGTCGTGCAGGCCGACTCGACGAAGGAGGAGGTGCTGCGCCAGCTCGCGGTGCCGGAGTTCGACCGGGTCGTCGTCGCCATCGGCCACGACGTGCAGGCGAGCATCCTCACGACCTCGCTGCTGCTGCGCTTCGGCATCCGCCACCTGTGGGCGAAGGCCGTGAGCGAGGCGCACGGCACGATCCTGCGTCAGCTCGGGGTGCAGCACGTCGTGTTCCCGGAGAGCGACATGGGGCGGCGCGTCGCGCACCTCGTGCGCGGCTCGATGGAGGACTTCCTCGACGTCGGCGACGACTTCTCGCTCGTGAAGATGACGCCGCCGACGACGATCGTCGGCCGCACGCTCGCGGAGTCCCAGGTGCGGCAGAAGTACGGGATCACGATCGTCGCGATCCGTCGACCGGGCGAGACGTGGTCGTTCACGACCGCGGACACCGTCGTCGGCGCCGAGGACACCCTGCTCGTCGGCGGGGCGACGGCGAGGGCGGAGCTGTTCAGCCAGCTCCGGTGACCGTCCAGGCTTGTCTGACAATCTGATACCGTGTCTGATGGTCGGCGACGCGCCGCCCTCGACGGATCGGACGACTCGACCATGGCGCAGCACCTCACCCTCGGCGACGAGGTGCCGTCGCGACTGCGCGAGGACGTGCTCGACCTCGTGTTCGCCCCTGGCAGCCCCGTGACCGAGGCCGCCGTCGCCGTGCGATACGGCGTCGCGCGGCCGACCGCGCGACTCGCGATCGAGCGGCTCGTCGCCGACGGCCTCCTGCGCCGCGAGCCGAACCGCGCCGCCCGCGTGCCCCGCATGGACGCCGACGACATCCGCGACCTCTATGACGCGCGCGCCGTCGTCGAGGGTGCCGCGGCGGAGCGGCTCGCTCGCGGCGGGGCGATCCCCGCCGAGGCGCTCGCGGCCCACCGCGAGCTGCTCGCACTCGGCCGGGATGACGGCGGGTTCGCCCGCATCGACGCCGACTTCCACCGCGCGCTCGTCGCCGGCCAGGGCAGCGCTCGGCTCGCCAGGCTCCACGCCCAGCTCATGGGCGAGGTCGAGCTCTGCCTCGCGCAGGTGCAGGCCAGGCGACTGCTCACCGCCCCCGAGATCGCCGCGCAGCACCAGGGCATCCTCGACGCCGTCATCGCCGGCGACGCCGCCGCGGCCGGCGACCGCGCCAGGGCCCACATCGACGGCGCCAGAGACCGGCTCCTCGCCGCCGCCCCCGACCCCGACCGCGCCACATGGCGCACCGAGAGGACCGACTGACATGGTGCAGCGACAGCTCCCCCGCCCCGCCGAGCTGCTCGAGCTCATGCAGTTCAAGCGGCCGGAGCTCGACGCGCGCCGGCGCCGGCTCGACGCGGCGCTCACGATCGCGGACCTCCGCGCGATCGCCGCGCGCAGGACCCCGCGCGCCGCCTTCGACTACACCGACGGGGCCGCCGAGGGCGAGATCTCGCTCGCGCGCGCGAGGCAGGCCTTCGACGACATCGAGTTCCACCCCGCGATCCTCAACGACGTGTCGACGGTCGACCCGTCGACGACGATCTGGGGCGGACCGTCGGCCATGCCGTTCGGCATCGCGCCGACCGGGTTCACGCGCCTCATGCAGACCGAGGGCGAGATCGCCGGAGCCGGGGCCGCTGGCGCGGCCGGCATCCCGTTCACGCTCTCCACCCTCGGCACGACGTCGATCGAGGACGTCGCCGCCGCGAACCCCACCGGCCGCAACTGGTTCCAGCTCTACGTCATGCGCGAGCGCGAGATCTCCTTCGGGCTCGTCGAGCGCGCCGCGGCGGCCGGCTTCGACACCCTCATGTTCACCGTCGACACCCCCGTCGCCGGGGCGCGGCTGCGCGACAAGCGCAACGGCTTCTCCATCCCGCCGCAGCTCACCCTCGGCACGATCGCGAACGCGATCCCGCGGCCGTGGTGGTGGTTCGACCTCCTCACGACCCCGAAGCTCGAGTTCGCCTCCCTCTCCTCGACCGGCGGCACGGTCGGCGAGCTCATCGACTCGGCCATGGACCCCTCGATCGCCTTCGCCGACCTCGACACGATCCGATCGATGTGGCCTGGCCGGCTCGTCGTCAAGGGCGTGCAGACCGTCGCCGACGCGGCGAAGCTCGTCGACCTCGGCGTCGACGGCATCGTGCTCTCGAACCACGGCGGGCGCCAGCTCGACCGCGCCCCCATCCCGTTCCACCTCCTCCCGGAGGTCGTCCGCGAGGTCGGCCGCGACGCCGAGATCGCGATCGACACCGGGATCATGGACGGCGCGCACATCGTCGCCTCGATCGCGCTCGGCGCGCGGTTCACGCTCATCGGCCGCGCCTACCTCTACGGGCTCATGGCCGGCGGGCGCGCCGGCGTCGACCGCAGCATCGAGATCCTCTCGGATCAGGTGGTGCGCACGATGAAGCTGCTCCAGGTGCGCTCGATCGCCGAGCTCGAGCCGCGGCACGTCACGCAGCTGCAGCGGCTCGCGCCCCGGGTGCTGCCCCCGCGCTGAGGCCGACTCAGCCGGCGACCGACCGACGGATCGGCAGGTCGACCGACGAGACGCCGACGGCGAGCTCGAACGCACCCGGCTCGAGCCGCCAGCCCTGCTCCCAGTGCTCGAACGCGCGCCGCGGCACGGCGATCTCGACGGTGCGCGACTGCCCGGGCGCGCAGCGCACGACGGCGAAGCCGACGAGCCAGAGCGCCGGCCGGTCGACCGACGACGCCGCGCGCGACGCGTAGACCTGGACCACCTGCTTGCCCGCCCGGTCGCCGGTGTTGCGCACCGCGGCGGTCACGACGACGCCGTCGGCGGTGGTGCCGGCGACCTCCGCCGACTCGATCGCCCACGTCGTGTAGCCGAGGCCGAAGCCGAAGGGATACGCCGGCGTCGCGCCGGCGCGCGCCCAGGCGCGGTAGCCGATGTGGATGCCCTCCGCGTAGCGCACGACGCCGTCGATCGGGGTCACGTCGAGCACCGGGACGTCGGCGCCTCGAACGACTCCTCGAGGTCGTCGAGGGAGATCGGCGACGTCGACGCGACCTCGTCGGAGAAGACCTCGGGCACCGGCTCGGCGATGATCTCGATCGGTCGCGTCGCGTCGATCTCGAACCGGAGGCGCGCCTCCCCGGCGCGGTGCACGCGGCCGCTCGCCACCATCCACACCGCGCCGATCGCGAAGCCCGTGAAGCCGGCCGCCGCCGCGACGAGGATCGCCGCCCTCGGGCCCCACGCCTGCGCGACCGCGCCGACGATGGGCGCGCCGAGCGGCGTGCCGCCCATGAGGATCGCCATGTACACGGCGAGCACGCGACCGCGGACGTGCGAATCCGTCGTCGTCTGCACATAGCCGTTCGCGGTCGTGAGCATCGTGACGATCGCGAACCCGACGAACGGCAGCACCGCGGCATAGGACCAGAAGCTCGGCATGAACGCCGAGACGACCTGCGCGACACCGAAGACGAGCGCCGCGCCGATCGCGACCCGGAGCATCGCCCGCGCGCGCCGCGCCGCGAGGAGCGCGCCGACGAGCGAGCCGATCGCGAGCATCGAGGTGAGCAGCCCGAAGCCGTCGGCGTCGTTGCCGAACTCGACCGCCATCGTCGAGGCGTAGATGGGGAAGTTCATGCCGAACGCGCCGAGGATGAAGGCGATCACGAAGAGCACGATGAGGTCAGGGCGCTTCGCCACGTAGCGGAAGCCGTCGGCGAGGCGACCGGTCGAGCCGCCGTGCGGCCGCGGCATGAGCTCGTGGGTGCGGATCGCGGCGAGCGCCACGAGCATCGCGAGGAACGTCACGGCGTTGGCGACGAACACCCACCCGCCGCCGACGGCGACGATGAGGACGCCGGCGACCGCGGGCCCGACGAGCCGCGCCATGTTGAAGAGCGCCGAGTTCAGGGCCACCGCGTTCGCGGTGTCGTCGGCGGAGACGAGGTCGGAGACGAATGCCTGCCGCGCGGGGTTGTCGAAGGCCGCGACGACGCCGAGGGCAGTCGCGAAGCCATACATGAGGAGCAGCGTCATCGCCCCGGTGAGCAGGAGCACCCCGATCGCGACGGCGAGGAGCATGAGCGCGGCCTGGGTCACGGCGAGGATGCGGCGGCGATCGAAGCGGTCGGCCACCCAGCCGGCCGGCCCGACGAGCAGCAGCGGCGGCGCGAACTGCAGCGCCATGGAGACGCCCATCGCGGCGGCGTCGCCGTCGGTGAGCACGGTGAGCACCACCCAGTTCTGGGCGGTCATCTGCATCCACTGGCCCGTGTTGGAGACGAGCGCGCCGACGAACCAGACGCGGTAGTTGAAGAGCCGCAGCGAGCGGAACATCGTGCTCATCGGGCGGCGATCACCTCGAGCAGGGGCACGGCGCGCGCGACGGCCTCGCGATCCGCCTCCGGCAGGGAGTCGAGCACGGCGTCGAGCCACGCGTCGCGGCGGCGCACCGTCTCGGCGACGAGGTCGATCCCCGCGTCGGTGAGGAGGATCCTCACGCGGCGGGCGTCGTCCTCGTCGGCCTCGCGCCGCACGTAGCCGGCGGACTCGAGACAGTTCACCGTGCGGTTCATCGACGGGGCGGTGACCCGCTCCCGCTCGGCGAGCGCGCCGAGCGCATGCGGGCCGTGGACGCTGAGGATCGCGAGCACCGCGAACTGCCCGTCGCTGAGCGAGTCGTCGGCACGCTCGGCCCGGAGGCGGCGGGCGAGGCGGAGGACGGCCATGCGCAGCGGGCTCGCGAGGGCGACCGTGAGGGGCGGCGAGGGGGGCGATGAGGTGGCTTCGGACACGATTCATTAGCGTAGCTCATTAGTTGTGCTAATGAAATCCGGTCGACGTCACCGCGCGGGACGCAGCACGGACGGGATTCCGGCCAGAAGATTAGGTCCCCCTTACTGCCCTAAGTCCTATCGCGCTCGGGACGATGAGGAGCAGACTCATCGCGGGGTGGCGCATCGCCGCACCCTCCATCGCCACAGCAGCACGGCGCCCTGGTCGCGCCCACCGAGAAAGGTCCGCATCGTGGATCCGCTTGAGATCGCCCGCTGGCAGTTCGGCATCACGACCGTCTACCACTTCGTCATGGTTCCGCTCACGCTGGGGCTCGGCGCCCTGGTCGTGGTCATGCAGGCCGCCTGGTTGAAGACCGGCAATGAGCAGTGGCTCAGGATGACGAAGTTCTGGGGCAAGCTCTACCTGATCAACTTCATCATGGGCGTCGCCACCGGCATCGTCCAGGAGTTCCAGTTCGGCATGGCGTGGAGCGAATACTCCCGATTCGTCGGCGACGTCTTCGGCGCACCGCTGGCCATGGAGGCGCTCATCGCCTTCTTCCTCGAGTCGACGTTCCTGGGGATCTGGATCTTCGGCTGGGGGCGTCTGAAGAAGGGCCTCCACTTCACGGTGCTGCTGCTGGCCGTCGTCGGCTCGTGGTTCTCGGCGATCTTCATCATCGTCGCGAACTCGTGGATGCAGCACCCGGTCGGCGTCGAGCTCGTCGACGGCCGCCCGGTCATGAACGACATCTGGGCCGTGCTCACGAACAACACCGCGATGCTCGCCCTCCCCCACGTGCTCACGGGAGCGGTCGCGGTCGCGGCCGGCCTCCTCGTCGGCATCGCGTGGTACCAGCTCTGGCAGCGCCGCCGCAGCGGCATCGACACCGTCGACGCGAACGGTCGCGTCGTCGTCGGCGAGAACCCGAGCATCCCCGGGCGCGACAAGGCCGACCACAAGGTCTGGCTCACCTCGCTGCGCTTCGGCGCCGTCATCGCCATCATCGCCTTCCTCGGGGTCTCCGTCACCGGCGACCTGCAGGCCAAGCTCATGTTCGAGCAGCAGCCCATGAAGATGGCCGCCGCGGAAGGCGCCTGCGAGGACACCGGCGACCTCTCGCTCATCACCATCGGCTCGTTCACGACCGACGGTGCGCACGACTGCGATCAGGTCACCACCTACCTGGTGCTGCCCGGCATGCTCTCCTTCCTCGCGAAGGGCACCTTCGACGAGACGGTCCCCGGCATCGACACGCTCGTGCCGATCTACGAGGAGAACTACGGCGCGACGCTCCCGGACGACGCCTTCCTCGGCGACCGCGCGGGCGCCACGATCGACTACGTGCCGAACATGTTCGTCACCTACTGGGGCTTCCGCATCATGATCGGCGCCGGGCTCCTCTCGGCGGCGTTCGCAGCCCTCGCCCTGATCCTCGCGAGGAAGGGCACCGTGCCCGCCTCGAAGGGCTGGATGTGGGTCGCGATCGCGAGCATCGCCGGCCCGTTCGGTGCGAACATCGCCGGCTGGGTCTTCACCGAGATGGGCCGTCAGCCCTTCGTGGTGGCGCCCAACCCGACGGGGGTCGACGGCGTGTGGCAGTTCACCGCCGCCGCGGTCTCGCCGGGCGTGAACGGATTCGAGATCGTGTTCTCGCTCGTCGCGCTCGGACTCGTCTACCTCGCCCTCATGGTCGTGGAGCTCGTGCTCATCGTGCGGACCGTCCGCGGCGGTGTCGCGGGCGTCATGCCCGGCCACTTCAAGGACCCGGACGACACCGGCGCGGCCAAGGCCGACGAGTCGGACGTCCTGGCGTTCGCGTACTGAGTCCCTCGGAAACAGGAACGGATACGGATCATGGAAGCCCTGCTGCCGACCATCTGGTTCATCCTCATCGCCGTCCTTTGGATCGGCTACCTCGTCCTTGAGGGATTCGATCTCGGCGTGGGCATGCACATGCTCACCCGCGGTCGGACCGACAAGGAACGTCGCGTGATGCTCAACACCATCGGACCCGTCTGGGACGGCAACGAGGTGTGGCTGCTCACCGCCGGCGGCGCCACCTTCGCGGCGTTCCCCTTCTGGTACGCCTCGCTGTTCTCGGCGCTGTACATCCCGCTCACGCTGGCGCTGCTGGCGCTGATCTTCCGCAACGTCGCGATCGAGTATCGCGGCAAGGGGAAGACGCAGGCGTGGCGGACCTTCTGGGACTGGGCGATGGGCCTCGGCTCCTTCCTCGCCGCCTTCTGCGTCGGGGCGCTGCTCGCGATCACGACGACGGGCCTGCCGCTCAACGCGAACGGCGACCGTGAGGGCGGCGCCTTCGCCTGGCTCACGATCTACGCGGTCATCGGCGGACTCGGCGCGGTGGGCTACGCCTACGTGCAGGGTGCGACCTTCCTCGCGCTCAAGACCGACGGCGAGGTGCGCGACCGCGCGAAGGCGTTCGTCGTCCGCTGGATGCCGGTGCTCATCCTGCCGCTCGCGGTCTGGGCGATCATCATCCAGCTGCAGACCGGAGAGATCTGGACCTGGGCCGTGCTCGTGCTCGCGGTGCTCGCGGCGGCCGCGGCCTGGGTGTCGGCTCGGGCCGGGCGTGAGGGCTGGGCGTTCATCGCCTTCAGCGGGTTCCTCGCCCTCGGCGCGGTCTCGATCTTCGGCGCCGTGTACCCGGTGGTGCTGCCGTCGACGATCGACCCGGCATACAGCCTCACGATCGAGAACGCCTCCTCGAGCCCCTACACGCTCGGCGTGATGTCGCTCGTGGCCCTCTTCGGGGTCCCGATCGTGCTCGCCTACCAGGCGTGGAGCTACTGGGTCTTCAAGAAGCGCCTCTCGGTCGAGCAGATCCCGGACCAGCACGTGATCGAGCCGGCCATCGCGCAGCACTGACGCTCGGCACAACGGCGGGGCCCGCATCCTTCGGGGTGCGGGCCCCGCCGTCGTCTGCGCGGTGGTCCCGGGGGGGGCGGTGCCGCCAGCGCGGGTGCTCGCCGTGGCGCGACGGGACGTTCGGACCGCGATCCCGGTGCGAGACTGATCGGGGCGCGGTCCCGAGAACCCGCCCGACGTGGAGGTCGACGTGCGACGTCTGGAACTCGGCCCCGACGGGGTGCGCGGGCTCTTCATCCTCGGGCTGCTCGCGGCCGTGAAGGCGGCGACGCTCGTCGCCGTGGCCGAGGCGATCGCGCGCGGCATCGTCGGCGCGATCGAGTCGGACGCGCGTGCCGTCGAGGGCGCCGTCGTCCTCGGCATCGCCGGCGCCGTCGTGCGCGGTCTCGTGACGTGGGTCTCGGCCTGGGTCGGCGCGCGGGCCGCGGTCACCGCGAGGGTCGCGCTGCGCACCGAGCTCGCCGAGCGCGTGCTCGGCGCCCCAATGCCGGGTCGGCGCGTCGGCGCCATCACCGCCGTCGGCACGGTCGGGCTCGACGCGCTCGACACCTACTACCGCCAGGTGCTGCCGTCGGTCGTCGGCGCCGCGACGATCCCGCTGCTCGTCGGGGCGAGGATCCTCTCCGTCGACTGGGTCAGCGCGCTCATCATCGTGCTCACGGTGCCGCTCGTGCCCGTGTTCATGGCGCTCATCGGCCTGCACACCCAGGAGCGCACCGACGAGGCCACCCGCCGGCTCCAGCGACTCTCCGACCACCTCGTCGACCTCGCCCGCGGCCTGCCCGTGCTCGTCGGCCTCGGCCGCGTCGAGGAGCAGACCGCGGCGCTGCGCGACATCGCCGACCGCTACCGGACCACGACGATGCGGACGCTGCGCACCGCCTTCCTCTCCTCGCTCGCGCTCGAGCTCATCGCGACGATCTCGGTCGCGCTCGTCGCCGTCTTCGTCGGCGTGCGGCTCGTCTACGGCGACATGACGCTCACCGTCGGCCTCATCGCGCTCATCCTCGCGCCCGAGTGCTACCAGCCGTTCCGCGAGCTCGGGGCCGCGTTCCACGCCTCGCAGGACGGGGTCGCCGCCCTCCGCTCGGCGCGGGAGACGATCGCCGAGCCGGTGCCGGCGACCTCGCGGACCGCCGACGGCGAGCCCGGCGTCGAGGCGCTCGAGGTGCACTATCCGGATCGCGCCGAGGCGACGGTGCGCGACCTCACCTTCTCGGCGCCCCGCGGGCGGATCACGCTCATCGAGGGTCCGAGCGGCGCCGGCAAGTCGACGGTCCTCGCGGCCGTCGCCGGCGCCATCGCGCCGACGGCCGGCCGGGTCACCGGCGTCGACGACGCGCGCATCGCCTGGATCCCCCAGCACCCGCATCCGGTCGCGGCGACCGTGCGCGGCGAGCTCGACCTCGTCGCCGGCGACGCGCCGGAGGCGATCGCCTCGATCGACGGCGTGCTCGTCCGGCTCGGGATCGCACACGCCGCCGAGTCGGACCCCGCGCGACTCAGCCCGGGGGAGCTGCGGCGCCTCGCCGTCGCCCGCGGCCTCGTCCGCGTCGCCGCCGGCGCGACCGTGCTCGTCGCCGACGAGCCGACCGCGCACCTCGACGCCGCGA
>Ga0209066_10001324_pt1 | contig 33100 bp, 34 predicted proteins | sample All_14_2_FD_187198 | JGI IMG/M metagenome (GOLD analysis project Ga0209066, IMG submission 187198) | Freshwater microbial communities in response to fracking from Pennsylvania, USA - Allegheny Zone_MetaG_DW_15 (SPAdes) (version 2) ... | reverse complement strand
GAGGGTTCATAATGAACGGTGCCTATTTCAGTTCTGCTTCTTGCGATTTCGATGCAGGGATCGTTTGGTTCAGTTGTTGTTAAGGATGCGGAATCGGTGAGGACGCTTTTGACGACACGGGGGCCCAGCAACGTTGAGATGCGGTTGGAGCCGAGCAGTGGGAGGGCTCAGGCAAGGGTGTGGCGTGCGGAAGAAGAAATCGACGGAAAGACGTTGAGCTTCAGCATGATGTCGGCAATGCCGGAGGCGATGGAGGAAAACAAGAAGACGATCCGGGATGAGATTAATCGCCGGGAGACAGAGTTCGAAAGGGAGGGCGGGCGCACAATGACGATTGAGCGCGGGAACTTTAAGGTTCGGCTCACAGCCCGTCAAGGCTTTGATGGGTCGATCGTTTTGCATGAATCTTCGACTGCGCCGGTGCTTTATTATCGAACAATTGTTGCGGAGGCGGGGATGGTTGATCGGGCGAAGTCGATGCTGACTGATCTGACGCTGATGAATAGCGACGGGTCATTGATCCAGATGTATGACCGGGGTTTTCCTTCGGGTTGGACATATGAATTTGCAGGAGTCCGGGTTAAGGTGCCGATTCCAGCTCAGTGGGAGTATCTTTCGGGGGTCGAGGAAGCAGATGGTTTTTCGGGATCGATTCGCTATGTGACTCATGACTCGAAGAAAGAAAGTAGCTGGGGGATGACGGAGCGAATTCCGAAGTCGGAGGATTCGATTTTAGATCTAGCAAAAAGCCCTTTGCCGCGAAGTACCGATTTTAGTCCGAATGCGCGAATATTGAAGGCAGATTTGGTTGAGTGGAATGGGAAGATGATGTTGCGTCAACAAGGTTTGTATGGCAATGGGGAGTTTGAACGAGAGTGGATGTCGTTGACGGTTCGGGATGATTTTTGGCGGTTGCACACGGTCTTTTTGAAGAAAGATAAAGATGCGTCATGGCCAACCACGCCTTTCCCAGTTTTGGCATCGGGAACCCCGGTCGTTGAAGGTGCTTGGAAAAAGCCGCTGGGAACCTATGAGCGAGTTGTTGACTTTGGTGGTGGAGCGAAGTTCACCTATACAGTTTGGGGAATCCCTGATGCGGAGCCGCTCAACGATGTGTATACGATTGCGAGTTCGACGAATGAAGCGACAACGCTGAAGGTTCGGGAAATGGCTACGCAAGCTTTTAAAGAATGGGATATGCCGAGTGGTGTCTTGTCGCCCGCGGTATTGGTTGCCGCGAAATTCAGAATTGTGGATTTACAGTGGCGAAAGGAAGGGGCAACGTGGTGGCTGAAAACTCGATTCCTATCGACAGGCGAGAAAGGCGAAGATATCTTTAGATTGATTGAAGTTGTGGGGACAGAACAAGGGGGGGAGAAGTTTGTTTTTGCTCAACTTGGCCTTGATACTGAAGGTTATCACCGTACCTTTCAGGCGGCCGTGATGTCTTGTAAAGGTGGGGACGGGCGACCGCTTTTTGATGCTTATCCGGAGGGGCGGGCGGGGAGTGAATATGTGCTGCCCTATCACAAAACAAGGGGACATGTCCAGGGTCTTTCGATGATCCCGGCGATTTCGCTTAATGACGGCAATGTTCTCCTGAGCGGCTACATTTTGGAGAATGATACGCGGATTTTTCATAGTATGGAACTCAATAAGTGGGGCGGAGTGCCGCATTTGCAGCGAGTTTTTGAAGCGATATTCCGAAATCAAAAGCATGGTGGGTATTCGCAGGTGAAGTTTAAATCGCTTGCGGGGGCAGAGATTAATGCCGAGAGGCGCAATTATAAAACCACCGATGGCAGGGATGCATTTGTGACTACGTTTGAGTTTGAAGATGGGATTTACACTCACGTTTTGCAACCGAAAGGATTGCCGGAAAACGTATGGCGAAAGCACGTTGGAGTTCAGTAAAGGACGTTTTATTCGGACTCCGATTCAATCTTATTGAATGATTCGTGCCAGTGTTACTTAGTGGTGGTGAGCCTAGCACCTGGCGGATTTTCGCTTTTTGCCGATTCGCCCTTTGTCGATGGCTTTGCGGATGTAGTCGGGTGAGAACGGAACTTTGCAGTCGGTGTCGCCCATGTCTACAGTAACTGGTCCAATTTCTTCACCCGCTTTGAGAGCGTCGTCAGTGAGTTCTCGAACATTGGAACCAAGGGCGATGACGAATCCATTCATTTTGTCGCGAACACGATTGGGACTGGAGTGGATGGTGGTTTTGACTCTTTCTAGCAGACTTTTGAGAGCGGGGATGTCGAGCTGATCATCGGACTTAACGGCGACCCAACTGGACAGCGTTCCCCATCCGGCAACAGCGGTTTTGTCATCGTTTGATTCGATCCACTCTAGGGCGAGATCCCAACCGTGAGGGCCATCAGCGGCGACCCAGGCGACGGCAAATTCGGCTACGGCGTCGCAGGAGGATTGTTCGAGCCATGACTGCAGATCAGCTTTTGACATTTTGGTTTCGTCGGCGATGAGCCCGGCAAGATACATCGCATCATAGACACCGGTATCGAAAAGATCGAGGGCGAGTTGATAATCCTTTTTAATGGCTTTTTCGTACTTTTTGAGTTCGGCAATTTTGACGCCATAGAGCAAGCCCGTGATGCCGTGCCTGCGCAAAATATTCCGGTAGCTTTCGCTGCCGAGAGGTTCGATTTCGCTAAGAATTTGGTGGGCGGTCATTTTGATTTCCTTAAGTACGTCACTGAGTTTATCTGAATTCATATTCTGCGCGGGAGTGAATTTGTGAGTGCGGGTGTGGATTTTGTTGAATGAACTGATCGGTTTAACTTTTTATGGGACACATAAAATTCCTGTTTAAAATTCTGTTTTAAGAAGTTGCTCGCTTCAATCTGCGGTAATTTTACTCGTGCCCTCGGCATAATGGAGAAACTGACATGACACCGAAAAATACGATTTGCCTGTGGTATGAGAAAGACGCTTTGGAGGCGGCACGATTTTATGCGGAAGTGTTTCCGGATACGGAAGTCACGGCGGTTTTTGAAGCACCGGCGGATTTCCCGAGTGGCAAGAAAGGTGATGTTCTCACAGTGGAGTTTACAGTGATGGGGATTCCTTGCATTGGCCTTAATGGCGGATCATATTTTTCTCAATCGGAGGCGTTTTCATTCCAGATTGCGACGGATGACCAGGAGGAGACGGATCGGTATTGGAATGCAATTGTGGGGAATGGCGGGGCGGAAAGCGAGTGCGGGTGGTGCAAAGATAAGTGGGGAGTTTCATGGCAAATTACGCCCCGGACTCTAACAGAGGCGATGGCGGCGGGGGGAGATGAGGCGCGCCGGGCATTTGAAGCGATGATGACGATGCAGAAGATTGATGTTGCGGCAATTGAGGCAGCGCGGAAAGGATAGATTAGAGCCAACTTCGAATGTGAAAGTTCGACGGCACTTTGCTGTACACTTTAAATAGTGCCCTGCAAGTGGGGCAGGAATGCTCCATGCACAAACTTTCAACCATTGCGATTCTCTTGACGCTCGGCGGAACGGCTCATGGCGCGGTCATTTACAGTAACTTTGCGCCGAACAATGGTTATAACACTGTAGTTGGACACCTTATTCTTCATGATCCCGAGATTTACTTTCCGCAAGGTGAACGATTTGTGGCGGGGGCAACGGGTCAGGCGTTGACGCTTGATATTGCGATTGGTCATGTTTCGGGCAATACGGCGGTCGATATGGGGATGTTTTTTGATGTGGGCGGATCGATTTTTGGTCAACTCGGGAGCTTAGTTCCAGTGACAACCCAGCCGGGTTCTTTTACGACACAGAGCGGATATCAGAGTATTGATGTTTCGGCGGCAGGCTGGAATGTGGTTTCGGGATCGACGTATTGGCTGGTTGCTTTTCCGACATTTAATTCGAATCACGCTTGGAACTTTAATTCGATGGGCGTATCGGGAATTCACTATGCGGGAGGTAACTACAACCCATCGAATACGCAGGGTGCGTTTCGATTATCGGCAGTGCCGGAACCGGGAACCATTTTTGGTTTCGTGTTTTGCGCTTCAGTTTTGTCTCGTATGAGGTCGCGTCGTTTGCGATAGAAATTTGTGCTTAGAGTTTATTCATTTGATTTGCATTAAGAAAATTGAGCAAACCACTCGTTTCCGCTTCGGTACTCAACATCGGAGTAGAAAGGAAAATGCGACCCCTTGAACTAATTACCGCTCAAGACATTGTTGAGATTTCCAACTTGGCATCTGGAGTGTGCGTTTCACTTTATGTTCCGACTCAGAAAGCGGGGCTTGAAACCCGACAGTCGGGCATTCATTTGAAGAATTTGCTGAGTGAGGTTGAAGCTCAGCTTTCCGATCAAGGATTGCGGTGGAATGAGATTGAAACCGTTATTTTAGATACGAAGGCTCTGATTGATGACGACGATTTTTGGCAACATCAGGGTGAAGGGTTGGCGATATTTTTGAGTTCGGAAGTTTCTAAGATTTTTAAACTCCCCATCTCAGTTCAGCCGCGACAGTTGGTTGCCGAGAGTTTTGATATTTTGCCCCTGTTACCAATTCTTTCGGGTGATGGTAACTACTATGTGCTGGCTGTCAGTGAGAATGAGGTGCGTTTGTTTAACGCATCGCGGGACAATTTTACAGAACTGGATATTGATGAAGTTCCGGACGGGATGGCGGAAGCACTTTGGGCAGATGACCATGAGAAGCAACAGCAGTGGCACTCGGGTGCAGGTTCGGCTCCAAAAGGCGGTGGTCGATCGGCGATGTTCTTTGGCACGGGCGATGAGGGGAGTATGGAGCAGCATAAAGTGGACTATAAGAGGTATTTCGACAAGGTTGATGCCGCTCTATCGACAACGTTTAAGCAACATCCGGCCCCGGTTGTCTTGGCAGGTGTTCAGTATTTGTTACCGATTTATCGGCAGGCGAATACATCGGCGCATTTGATTGAAGCGGAAGTTCACGGCAACCAGGAGAGAACGACAGAAGAGGCTATCCACCAAGCATCATGGGACGTTGCGGCACCGCACTTTGAATTGGTCGCGCAGACGGCGAAAGATCGATTCCATGAGCTTTTAGGCACCGGGCTTTCTTCGGCGGATTGGAATGAGATTCGTAGTGCGGCGGAGGCGGGTCGAATTCAGACTCTATTCGTTTCAGGCGATATTCCGGTTGAAAATGAACAGGAGATCAATGCAGTAGCGATTCAAACCTTGCTCAAAAAGGGTGAGGTTTTGGCGTTTCCGGCGGATTCAATGCCAACGGAAGAGGCGATGGCGGCTACGTTTAGATATTAGGTGTGGCGGTGCATTATTTGGCTCCGTAGTGATTTGACTGCGTAGCCAAATCACTGCGTTATTCGGCTTTTGTCATGAAGAAGATTTGTCGTACCTCTACCTGTGCACGACAGGCGATGACGGCGGGGGGAGATGAGGCGTGCCGAGCATTTGAATCGATGATGACGATGCAAAAGATTGATATTGCGAAAATAGATGCCGCCCGGAAAGGATAGCTTCCCGGGCTTTATTGGTTGACTAGGAGAAATAGATGTTGAGGTCGCCCCAACACGTTTGAAGATAGTCAATTTGGGCGGCGTGTCCGAGGGCATGAGTGCCAGGAAGGGTCATGAGTAGTTTCATGGGGAGAAACCACCCGAGTGAGGAGTTCAGCTTGATATCCAAAATTTCTGGGGTGACTGAATCCATGGCGAGAATCACAGCGTCGGTGTTCTTTTGAAGCAAGGTAGCTATTTCGGCTCGATCAATGAGGTTTCTTTCGGCGGCATCCCGATTGGCGATAAAGTCAGGAATTTCTTCTCCGGCGGGAAGACGTCTTTCTCGGATCATTTCAGCGAAGTGTCCTGCGGTTAATGCCGTATGGGCAGCAATTTGCAGGGCTGATTTTGATGACGATGTTGGCGACCACTCAAGTTTGTCTTCCGGAACATGGGCAAATGACTTGAGAAATTGTTGCATTCCGAAGATTGCACTTTCTTTGCAAGATGCGACAAAGATTTCCATATGGTTCATGCTACTTGATGATTTATGTTATGTGGCAATTCGACTCAGGAACTTGTAGTTACTTTGCCGAATTGCCATAGGGACTCTTTGTAGCAGTTCAATAGAACTGCCGAACTTCAACCTGCGCCCAGCAAGCGATGGTGGCTACGCTTAGAAATTAGGTGTGGCGGCGCATTATTGGGCTATTCAGCTTTTGGCATGAAGAAGAATTGACGTACCTCTACTGGAGCGCGGCAGGCTAGAGCGGCTTTTCGACCCCACTCAGTTGCTTCTTCCATGCTGGCGCATTCGAGAATCCAGAAGCCCCCGATGTATTCTTTTGTTTCGAGATATGGGCCATCGGTGGTGAGCACAGATCCATCTGGCTGGGCGCGAAGAGTTTTTGCGTGATTGCGAGGCGGCACGAGTCCGCCGGCAAAGTCTCGGACACCGGCTGCTTTCATTTCGTCGTTCAAGTCATCGATTGCGATGCCCATGGATTTATCTTCTTTTGACCCGTCGTAGCCTTCGGGGTGGTGAATTGCAACTAAAAATTTCATTTGAATGTTCCTTTGATTGATTGTGGGCGAGCGGTTTTCTCGCTTTCAAGAAGTGGTCGAACGGCTGAGCCAGGATTCGACAGTATGGGCAGATTTTTTATGAATTGGATTGAAGTTCGTTGATCCGCTTTTGCAGGAATCGTTTTTCGGGAGCCATTTGGGAGAGGTGAAGGGCTTTGGTGTAAGCGGTAAAAGATTCGGCGATGTTGCCTTGTCGCCGGAGGAGGTCGCCGCGGGCGGCATGGGCGAGACCGTAGTTGTTGAGCTCATCGCTGTTGATGAGGTCGGTGACTTGTTGAAGTCCGAGGTCGATTTGTCCGGACATAGCGATGGCAACGGCGCGGTTGAGCTTGATGATGGGGGAAGGCATGAGATAATCAAGATCATCGTAGAGTTTTATAATTTGAATCCAATCTGTGGCGTTGCTTGCGGGGGCGTTTGCATGTTTGGCGGCGATCTGGGCTTGGATGGTGTAACCTCCGGCCGGGCCCAGACTTTGAGATTGCTGGAGAAAACTGTTGCCGGCGGTGATGAGTTCTTGGTTCCAAAGTGATCGGTCTTGATCTTCGAGCAAGATGATATCGCCATCGTGTTCACGAGCTATTCGTCGAGATTCAGAGAGACACATGAGGGCGTTGAGCCCAAAAACTTCCGGGTGGGGCATGAAGTGGGCGAGGAGTTTGCCGAGCCTGATCGCTTCTTGGGAGAGGTCGGCGGAGGTGAGGGAATCTCCGGATGATGCGTAGTAGCCTTCGTTGAATACGAGATAGATGACGCGGAGGACGCTGGCGAGGCGTTCAATGACTTCGCTTTTGACCGGGGACTCGAGAATGGCCCCGGCATTTCGGAGTTTTGCCTTGGCGCGAGTGATTCTTTGAGCCATTGTTGTTTCGGAGACAAGGAATGCTCGAGCAATTTCATCGGTTTTGAGGCCGCAGACTTCGCGCAGGGTGAGGGTAACTTGGGCTTCGGTTGGGAGGACGGGATGGCAACAGATGAAGATAAGCCGGAGAAGGTCGTCTTCGATTTGTTCTTGGATGACGCGATCGAGGTCGGCTGAATCCGGGGCGACGAGTGCCTCGGTTTCTATCAAATTGGTTGATTTGCTATCTCGACGAATTTTGTCGATCGCCTTGAACCGAGCGGTTGAGATGAGCCAGCTTCGCGGATTATTTGGGATTCCTTCGTCGGGCCACTTTTCGGCGGCGATGGAGAATGCTTCTTGCATTGCGTCTTCGGCAGTGTGTAAGTCGCCGAGGATGCGGATGAGGGAGGCGAGGATATAGGGCGATTCAGCGCGGAACAGTTGGTCGAGGTCGTTCTGGATCGAGTTATTCTGTCCGTTTTGCATTGAGAGTTTGTGCGGAGTGATTTTACAGTAGTAAATCCTTGATTTAGAAAATAGCAGCCCTTGACATATTGTTTCCTGGGAAAGTATAGTAGATTTGTTTCCGGGGAAACAAATCAGTTTGGGTGCTAAGAATGGAGAAATCGGTCGCGGAGCTTTCGGCATTGGAAGATCATTTGGGTTACTGGCTGAGGCTCGTTTCGAACCGTGTATCGGGGCGATTTGCAAGGGAGTTGCAGGCGGAGAACTTTACGGTTGCGGAATGGGTGGCGATGCGCCACGTGTTTGATCGGCCGGGAATTTGTTCGACCGAACTGGCGGATCGGCTCGGCATGACACGCGGGGCGGTTTCGAAAATTCTGGACAAATTGGAAGAGAAAGCGCTGATTGAGCGGGTTATGAAAGCGAACGATCGCCGGAGTCAGTCTATCGAATTGACACAGTCGGGGCGTGATTGGATTCCGGTTTTGACGAGAGTTGCGGATGACAATGATAGCGAGTTTTTCGGAGACCTTGATGACGCGGATAGGCATGCATTGATGACATTGCTTGGCAAGATTGCCGAGAAACACAGTTGGAATGAAGCTCCGACGGATTAGAAAAAAGGAGAAATTGATGAGTCAAGAGATTGAAAAGTTGGTTAATGCACAGAAGAAAGCAATTGCTTCGCGACCGAAGATTGGAGGCTTTCCGGTGTTTGCGGATTTACTTCATAGTGATGGAATTATGCGGAATGTCTGGCACTTGCCGAGCTGCCAGAGCACTTATTACGCGACTTTTGGGACGGTGGTGCAACAAGGGAATCCGCTGTTTGTTGGCGCAGAGGTTGTTCCGGATTTTGATCGGGACGCATTGATTGAGGCACTCCGGAGAGATCAGCGAGGGGAAGGCAGTTTTCCAGAATTTTTGGAATCAGCTTGGCGCGCGGGGGTGGTTTCTTACGAAGTTGATTTTGCGGCTCGTACTTGCGTTTACTTTGGTGCGAATGGCGAGCAGTATTTGGAAGAGTACAGTTTACCGGGGGCATTAGATGAATAATCCGGCTATAGATAGTTGTGGAAGGGCGGATTACGGAATAATGGGACATCGTGTTTAGCGTTATTGCTTCTGCGCATTTCCTGTTGGGTCATGCTCAAGTGAAAGTCGAAAAAATTGATCGCCGCGCACTGGTTGCTCGGCATGAAATTAAGATATCTGATTTTAGTAGCAAGCGACCCCTGCAGGTGGGGAACGGGGAGTTTGCGTTTAGTTTTGATATCACGGGATTGCAGACTTTTACGCCGTTTAATACGATGTCGAATTGGGGATGGCATAGCAGCCCAATGCCTGCTGGTGCGTCGGTTGACCAGTTTGAGGGCCAGACCTGGATGGCTCATGGTCGTCCGGTGAAGTATCCGATGCCTGATCCGGCGAGGCCACAACTTTCTCAATGGATGGCATCGAATCCGCACCGGATTAATTTGGGTCGGATCGGTTTGATTTTGGAGAAGAGGGATGGGTCGGCAGTTAATGTCTCGGATTTGAAATCAGTTAGTCAATCACTTGATATGTGGTCGGGGGTAGCGGTGAGTCGGTTTACTTTGGAGGGAGTTCCGGTGATGGTGAAAACCGCGTGTGACCCAAACAGCGATACGCTGGCAGTTCAGGTTTTTTCGCCGCTGATTCAGCAAAAGCGGCTCTCGGTTTTCTTGGCTTGCCCAGGGGATGATCCTCGGTATTTCGCGAGTTATGTGGGGGATTGGTCGCATCCTTCACCGCTGAAAATCAAACAGTTAACGGGTGAGAATTCCGCTGTTGTTAGTCGGGATATCGATGAGGGTGGACACAAGATTAACCTGAAGTGGCAAGGATCGGTGACGCTGAAGGAATCAGTTCCTCCGGTTGAGAAGCTGTCGATTTTGAAGGCGGAGTACGGCGTGGGGCATCAGTGGGCGGATGTTACGGATGTTGTGAGCAGAGCGCTCGTTGATGATAGGCTTGTTTATCGAACTGGGCCAGGTTTGCCCGATCCGGCACCGGGCAAAGGGAAGTCGTTGAAGGTGACTTACCTGATTGACGGCATGGTTCAGGTTGTGGAAGCAGCGGAGAATAACGAACTCGTTATTGCGAGTAGTGCCGAGCGTAACCGGGTGGAAATGGTGCCGTCGTCGGATAATGGTTCGCTCATTTTTACCCCTCGATTTGCTCCAGGGGAAGCACCGGTTGATTCAGCGGAATCAATTTTTGCGGCGTCGCGGAATCATTGGAAGAATTATTGGATGGGGGGTGGGGCAATTGATCTTTCAGGAAGTAGTGATCCCCAGTGGCGCGAGTTGGAACGCCGAATTGTTTTGTCGCAGTATCTGATGGCAGTGAATGAATCGGGATCGTTGCCACCGCAGGAGAGTGGTTTGGTCAATAACACTTGGTATGGGCGATTTCATATGGAGATGGTTTGGTGGCATGGCACGCATTGGGCGTTGTGGAATCGGTGGTCGCACCTGAATCAGTATTTGGGAATCTATGAGAAGTTGCTCCCGGGAGCAAAGAAATTAGCGAAGGATCAGGGGTATTTGGGAGCGAGATGGCCGAAATGTTTGGGGCCAACTTTGCAGGAGTGGCCGGATCAGATTCATGCGCTTTTGATTTGGCAACAGCCTCATCCGATCTTTTTTGCCGAACTTGAGTATCGAGCGAACCCGACGGCGGAGACTTTGCGCAAATGGGCGCCGATCGTGGAAGCCTCGGCGGATTTCATGGCTTCTTATGCTCACTTTGATGAAGCTGGAGGTCGGTATGTTTTGGGGCCACCGATGGTTCCGGTTTCGGAGAATGTTGATCCAAAGACGAATATCAACCCAACATTTGAGCTGAGCTATTGGCGATTTGGTTTGCGGACAGCGAATGAGTGGCGTGCCCGGATGGGGCAAGCAAAGAATCAAGATTGGCTTAAGGTTGAGAAGGGGTTGTCACCGTTGCCGCAGGAGGATGGCGTTTATGTATTGAACGAAGGGATTGAGGATATGTGGACTCGTTTTAACTTTGAGCATCCGGCTTTGACCGGGGCATACGGGATGTTGCCGGGGGATGGGGTTGATCGACCGGTGATGAAACGTACGCTTGATAAAGTTTTGGCGACTTGGCGATTCGATCACGTTTGGGGATGGGATTTGCCGATGCTCGCTATGAGCGCGGCCCGACTTGGGGAGCGGGAAAAGGCGGTTGACTTGCTTTTGTCATCTTCGCAGAACTTTCAATTTGATGAAGCGGGATTGGCCACTGGGGGGCCGTACCCGTATTTTCCTTCGAATGGAGGATTACTCTATGCGGTGGCGATGATGGCTCGGGGATGGGATGGCGCACCATCCGGTCACGCTCCGGGCTTTCCGGCTGAGGGTTGGAGGGTGCGTGGGGAAGGGTTGTCGACGGCGCCGTAAAAGTTGGATCATTTTGAAGATTTGTTTGAAGCAGATTCTGTTGTAGACTCTATGAGTGACAGGAACAGCAAAAGCTTTTATTGGGAGCCTTGTTGCTTGTGTAGTTACTTTGGTTGTAATCGCAGTCTATGAAGGAAAGCAACCGGTAAGCAATCCGCGAAGCTCAAATACGGCAACAAATAAGGATCCAGTTAATCTGTCGCGGGCCACCACAGTTCCCAAGCATGGTCAGCCAATTGTTTCACCGAATCTCAGCGGTTCGACGAGTAGCTATATGATTCAGCTTAAGCCGATGAAAGAGCCTATTCAATATCGGGTCTCCCGCAAGGAGAGGACAATTGAGACTATTCAACCTCAATATACAACTAACATTGACCTGCATTTCGAAGTTGCAGTTCGTGGTGTATCGGCTTGGCGTTACATGTTTACATTTAATAATGTCGATGGAAAAGATATTGATAATGTGCAAACAAAGCACCTCAAAAGAATCGGCAAGACAATAGAGACTCTGCAGATGGTAAGGGAATTCGATTCACATGGACCAGTGAGTGAATTTCAGTTCCTTCATTCAAACCCTGCAGGCTGGGCGGGAATGATGGTGGCGAGGGCATTAGGTCGAGAAGAATATGGTTTTCTGGATATTGATTTTCCGCGTGAAAGGATTGGTTTGGGCGGCACATGGATCACAACCAACGATCTCGATAAAGATTCAATGTTCGTTCCCTCTCCTGAACATGAATCTGGCCATGACTTGTACAGTAGCTCCAAAACGATTGAAAAAGATGGGGAAGCGCATTATCTATTGAAATCTGTTAAACAGGAAAAGGATGGGTTTATGGGAGAGATCACCTATAGGTCGTCGAGAGTTCTGGATAAAAGTTATGAAAGTGAGATGTTGGGTGACAGTCAATGGCAAGAACGAATCGTGGAGTCCGGAACAATATGGGTTGATCTTGAAACTGGTTGGCCAGTTCGCTCTAGCATTGTGAGGCGTATTGAAGCAGAGTATAAGGATGGCTTGATCATCGATGAATATTCGACTTTGATTGAACGCATTTGAGGGACGCCTTTTACGACGGCAGTCACTGATTCATGGACGGACTTAAATGGATATAATCAGACCAACATGATTTCAGCTTCGGCAGTCCCCCTTTTTGCAGCCCTCGTAGCATCGCAGAGTCACGCTTCGGGCGGAGAGTTGAAGCTGGAGCAGGCTGTTTATGATGTTTTGACTTACGATATCTCGATTAAGGTTGATCCGGAGGCGAAGACGTTGGGGGGAACGACGATCATGACGGCGAAGGTTGTTATTCCGACGGGGAGCGTTTTACTGGATTTGGATGACCCATATACCGTTTCGAAAGTTACGGATGGAAAGACGGCGTTGCGTTATGAACGGATGAAAGGGATGATTCGGGTTTATTTCCCGCTTTCTAAGCAGCCGGGTGAGGCGATTCGGATTGAGACCACTTATAAGGGAACTCCACATGTTGCGAAGAATGCGCCTTGGGATGGGGGAATCATTTGGACGAAAACGTCGCGTGGAGCGGATTGGGTTTCGGTGGCATTGCAGGGTGCGGGGGCGGATTTGATTTTTCCGTGCAAGGATCATCCTTCGGATCGGCCGAACAGTGCAACGATGCGGTTGACAGTGCCGGATCCTCTGATGGGAATTGGGCCGGGGAAGCTTGAGAAAACGGTCAAGAACAGCGACAAAACTTCGACTTACACTTGGCACATGGCTTTGCCGATCAATAATTATTCGTTGGTATTTAACGCTGCGCCCTATGAGCTCGTGAAGGACTCGATGAAGTCGATAGGAGGACAAACGGTTCCGATTCATTATTACGTTTTGCCGGAGAATAAGGAAAAGGCTCCGAAGTTGATTGAGGAGCAAAAGAAATATTTTGCGTTTATGGAGAAGTATTGTGGGCCGTTTCCATTCAGAAGTGTGAAAGCGGGGATTGTTGAAACTCCGCACTTGGGGATGGAGCACTCGACGGCGATTGCTTATGGGAATCGGTATCGATTTGCGGCCGATGGACTTGACTGGCTATTGCTCCATGAATTTGGGCATGAGTGGTGGGCGAATTTGGTTTCGAATGCGGATTGGCGGGATATGTGGATCCATGAAGGGTTCCAGAGCTTTTTGGATACGTTTTATGTGGAACAGATTCGCGGGAAAGATGCTTATTTGATGGCGATGAAGGGGCGACGGCGGGCGATTCGGAATGAAGCGCCAGTTGCGCCAAGGGCAGAGACATCGAGCGAAGCATATGGGGGTGATATCTATGATAAAGGCGCGCTTATTTTGCACTCCCTTCGGTATCTGATTGGGGACGAGGCGTTTTTGCGGTCGATCAGGCGGATGGCATATCCGACTCCGGAGATGGAGAAATTGGCGGATGGTCGAGCGATGAGACTGGTGACAACGGACGATTTTGTGACAATTGCATCGACGGAATCGAAGCAGGATTTGCGCTGGTTTTTTGAAGTTTATGTTCGTCAGGCGAAATTGCCGACCCTGAAAAAAGTAGTAGAGGATGGCGTGATGCAGTTGGAATGGGTTACGCCGGAAAACTTGCCTTTCGCGATGCCGGTGGATGTTGTGATTGACGGTAAATCGGTTCGGGTTCCGATGGTGGGCGGCAAGGGATCGGTGAATTTTTCGGGTGCAGAACCGGTTATTGATCCGAATGGATGGGTGCTGAAAAATTAGTCTGTGATTGGCTCGGCAACGGGGCAGCTTTGGCTTTTGTCGTACATTCCGGTTCGGTCGAAGCAGCAGACTCGTTTTTTGCCTTTTGAGAGCATGTCCATGGCTTTTTCGATTCGAAGAGGACGGGTTTCAGCTTTTTTGCCGGTGGTCATCCACTGAATCCAGTCTCGGCGGGCGATGGCGGTGGTTGAATTCCATGCTTCTTGCGCGTGAGGTGTTGCGTCAAGAGCGGCTTGTAAGTCCTCAGGAATTTCCGGTTCGGGTTCGACTTTGACGGGAGCGATTTCGAGGGTTACGGTGTCGCCCGGGTTTGCGTTTACGGTCGTGCTGAGTTCAGGTTTTACTTTGAGCCAGTGTCCGCCTTCTCCGTCCGGGTTGAGGGTGTCTTGGAAAGGGTGGTTGTTGAAAGTGCCTTCGATGGAGACCATGCTTCGGGCGGGGAGTTTGTCGCTTGCGTCTTGGGGGAGTCGGAGGAATGTCCAGGGGGTATCGCTTTCTGGTTTGGCGGGGCGGAGGAGGGTGGTTTGGAAGATGATTGGTGTGACAGTTTTTGTCATTGCTCTCAGTTATATTTTACGTCACCACGAATGCAGACATCTATTGATTCTATTATATCTAAATATCTCGATATATGGTGGTATAGTTGATATGTGAGTGAAATTGATGTGGCTCCGATGTTCAAGGCACTTGGGGATACGACTCGGAAGGCGATCTTTGAGTTCTTGTGTGAGCGGTGCTGCCCGGTGGCGGTGGAAGAGTCGGGGGAGGTTCACCAGATTCAAGGGGTGACGGTGGGGGAAGTTTGCTGCCATATCACCGGAAGCGACAAGTTTAGTTCGACGATTTCATTTCACATTAAAGAGCTGAGATTGGCGGGGTTGATTCAGGCGGAAAAGAGTGGCAAATTCATGATTTGCAGCGTGAATCGTGGTGCCGTCGCAACGATGATTTCCTATCTCGGTGGATTGCCGAGCCCAGACGACACAAGTTGTCAATCCTAACAAATTGAGAGAAAAACAATGAAAACACTTCAAATATTTGACCCTGCGATGTGCTGTTCGAGCGGAGTTTGTGGCCCGAGCGTTGACCCGAAGTTGGTCACGCTTTCCGCGAACATTGCGTTTCTGAAAAGCAGAGGTGTATCGGTTGAGCGATTTAATTTGGCTCACCAGCCAGAGGCGTTTACTTCGAACGCTTTGGTGATGACGGAGATGGGAGCAGAGGCCGAAAACTTGCCTTTGTTCTTAGTTGATGGTGCAGTTTGTGCAAAGGGAACTTATCCCAATCGTGCCGAACTCGCATCGTGGTTTGGACTGGAATCGGGGAGAACTGAGCTGACGATGGCAGCAAAACCTTGTTGCGATTCGGACGGCGAGGATTGCTGCTGATGTGGGCAGATAGGTTGACAACACGGCATCTCTTTTTTACCGGAAAGGGCGGAGTGGGCAAGACGTCTTTGGCCTGTGCAACTGCTCTCAAACTGGCGGAATCGGGCAAACGAACTTTGATTGTCAGTACCGACCCGGCGAGTAATCTTGATGAAGTTTTTGGGACTAAACTTGGAACAAATTCGACAGCTATCGAGGGAATATCGGGGCTTTTTGGTGCGAACCTTGATCCGGAAGCGGCGGCGGCGAAGTATCGCGAAAAGATGGTTGCGCCTTACAGGGGGAAGTTACCCGAGGTGGTTATTAAGAGTATGGAGGAGCAGTTTTCGGGAGCTTGTACGACGGAGATTGCAGCGTTTGATGAATTTGTTCGATTGATGGCAGATCCCTCGGCGACGGAGAGCTTTGACCACATCGTATTTGATACTGCGCCGACGGGACATACGCTTCGGCTCTTGAGCTTGCCGAGCGCGTGGTCGGGGTATTTGAATACGACAACGGCGGAGGCGAGTTGCCTCGGTCCGCTTTCGGGATTGAGCGAGCAACGGGAGCTTTATGAATCGGCATTCCGGCACCTCTCTGATGCGAGTGATACGACGGTGGTCTTAGTCGCGCGGGCTGAGCGTTCGAGTTTGAAGGAAGCGGCGAGAACACAGTCTGAACTTGCGGAGCTGGACATCAAGAATCTGCAGCTTGTTGTGAATGCAGTTTATGAGCCAGCAGAGACGGATGATCCCGTGGCCATCTCATATGCTCAAGTTGTGGCGGATGGACTTGGATCTATGCCGGAATCTCTTGTCGCGATACCGCATTCTTTTGTGCCACTTTTGCCAGGGAATGTTGTTGGAATCCAATCGCTGGAGATGCTCTTGAATCCGGGGGACATTGCAGTGCCACTTGTTGATGTTAAGTTGGCGAAAGGGGGCGAGGCTTTCGATGAATTTGTTGATGGTCTAGCGGAAAAGGGTCATGGAGTGATCATGACCATGGGGAAAGGAGGCGTTGGTAAGACGACGGTTGCGATCCGGATTGCAACTGCGCTTGTCGCGAAAGGTCATTCTGTATTGTTGACGACGACTGATCCGGCGGGGAATGTTTTGGATTTGGTTGGAGCGCACGATGGGCGGCTAGAAGTGAGCCAGATTAGTGCAGAAGAAGAGGTTAGAAATTATACGGAAGCGGTGCTGGCAAAGGCGGCAGAAACGGTGGACGAAGATGGCATTGCTTTGTTGCGAGAAGATTTGCGGTCACCTTGTACAGAAGAGATTGCAGTTTTCCGGGCATTTGCGGAAACGGTGGCTCAGGGGGAAAATCGTTTTGTCGTGATAGATACGGCTCCGACAGGACACACGATTTTGTTGATGGATGCGACGGAAGCGTATCACCGGGAAGTTGCGCGAACTCAGAGTGATGCACCGGAATCGGTTCGTCAACTTTTGCCTCGATTGCGAGATTCGGACTTTACTCAGGTTGTATTGGTCACTTTGCCCGAGCCGACACCGGTTCATGAAGCGATGAAACTGAAACAAGATTTGAAACGAGCGGATATTGATACTTACGGATGGGTGATCAATCGCTCTCTCGGAGCGGCTGGGGTTTTGGAACCCAGACTAGCAGGGAAAGCGGCGCAAGAATTTGGGCCGATTCAGGAGGTGATCGATTCGGGGGATCGTTTGACAATTTTGCCTTGGTCGGCGCAGCCCGTTGGAGTGAGTGAGGAGACTTTGGTGGGATGAAAATCGCGGTTTTTTCCGATGTTCACGCCAACTTACCGGCTATGGAGGCGGTACGCGATCACATTTTGGGGCAGAACTACGATGCGGTCTATTGTCTCGGGGATTTGGGGGGGTACGCCTCTCAGCCCAATGAGGTTCAGGCTGTGATTATGGGAATGGGGTGCCCAACGGTGTTGGGAAATTATGATGAGGGAGTTGGATTTAACCGTGATGACTGCGGGTGTCATTATGTGAAGCCGTTTGACATTGAGATGAGTAACACTTCGTTTTTGTGGACGAGAGAAAATACTTCGGATTCGAGCAAAGAATGGCTGAGAGCATTGGCGCGCGAGATTCGGATGGAGGCTGAGGGATTGAGTGTTCTTTTCTGCCATGGGTCGCCGCGATCGACGACGGAGTATTTGTTTGATAATCGATCGGATGCCTATTTGAGCCAATTTGTTGCGGGGGCAAAAGATGATGCAAAAGCGGATGTCATCTTGTTTGGGCACACCCATGTGCCGTTTCACCGGGTTGTTGAGGGGGTGCATTTTATCAATACGGGATCGGTGGGGCGACCGAAAGATGGCGATCCGAGAGCGGGATATGCGGCGGTCGAGATTTCCGAAGGAAGGGTTTCGGTGGAACAGATTCGGGTGGATTATGATGTGGAGCTGGCTTGCTCACGGTTAGTGGAAGCGGGGTTGCCTTCCTATTTTGCGGAATATTTGCGAACCGGTGGAATTGTGAATAGCTGAACAAAGTGTGGAAAAGGTCCCAAAACACGACTTCGCGTAGCAATTTTTTAGGTTGAGGTCTGATAATAGCCCCAAGAGTTTTTATGACCTCCCGTGCAACCGCTCAAGAACTTAGCAGCCTTTCCCTTGGATTGGCCCTTCTTCTTGTCCTTAGCATTATCGTCATTATTCCATTGACGTAATTCCGGGAAGTAGTCGAAAATAAAGAAGCCTTCCCGGAAAACGGGAAGGCTTCTTTATTTTTAACTGGGGCAATGATGCGCCAGACATTGAGACTTGGTTGGCGCCGTAGCCTGACAAACGTGATTGACGAAGCTGTCATCGACATATCGAAGAAGGACAGATCATGAATCAAGAACGAACAGGCGCGCAAATTGTCATGGAGGCGCTGGCTCAACACCAAGTGGATACGATATTCGGATATCCGGGTGGAGTTGTTTTGCCGCTTTATGACGAAATGACGCGGTGGCCACAGATCAAACACATTCTTGTGCGGCACGAACAGTGCGCGGCACACATGGCGGACGGCTATAGCCGAAGTACGGGCAAGGTGGGGGTTTGCCTAGCGACAAGTGGGCCAGGGGCAACCAATTTGGTAACGGGGATCGCGACGGCGATGATGGATAGCATTCCGATGGTGGCGATCACGGGCCAGGTGAATTCGTGGGCGGTCGGCACGGATGCTTTCCAGGAAACAGATATTCAGGGGGTGACGATTCCGATTACTAAGCATAACTATTTGGTGACGGATATTCATCAATTGCCTTATGTATTAGCGGAAGCGTTTTATTTAGCGAACACGGGGCGAAAGGGTGTTGTTTTGGTGGACATTCCGAAGGATGTTTTTACGGCGAAAACGGATGCTCCATTCCCAGACAAAATTGTTCGCAAAGGTTATCAGGCAGCGGCTCCGATGCGACCGGAAACGATCGCCCAAGCTGCGGCAATGGTGGCGGAATCGAAACAACCCGTGGTGATCGCCGGAGCGGGAGTGGTGTGGTCGCAGACTCACGAAGCACTCCGAGAGTTAGCAGAGAAGGCGGATTTGCCGATTATCAATTCACTTTTGGGGCTTGGTTCGATTGATCGTCAGGATTCCCGCTCGCTCGGAATGATGGGGATGCACGGGGAAGCAACCGGCACGAAAGCGGTTCAGGAAGCGGATTTGCTGATTGGGATTGGGATTCGATTTGATGACCGATTGACCGGTCAGGTCGCAGGATTTGCACCGAAAGCGAAGATCATCCACTTTGACCTCGATCCAAGTGAATTCTCGAAGGTTGTCGATACGAATTTGTGTGTTCCGGGTGATTTGTCGGAGACGTTGCCAGCGTTTGCGGCAGCGGTTCAGCCGAAGAAAAATGACTTGTGGTGGGAGATGTTGAATGCTTGGCGTTCGGAGTTTCCGCTGGTCGTTCCGGACTCTACGGGATTGATGGCTCGCCACGTTCTTTCGGCATTGAACGATTTGACCGAACAGAATGCGATTGTGAGCACCGATGTTGGTCAGCACCAGATGTGGACGGCCCAGTTTTATCAGTTCAAGCGACCGTTCCAGTGGCTATCGAGCGGCGGGCTAGGAACTATGGGCTACGGTTTCCCAGCAGCGATGGGGGCCGCGTTTGCGAATCCTGATGCGGAGGTTTGGGCGGTCGTCGGTGATGGCGGCTTCCAAATGACGCTGCAAGAACTGCAGACGGCGGTCGAGAACAATTTGGATATCAAGATTTGTTTGGTCAATAACGGTTATTTGGGAATGGTGCGGCAGTGGCAAGAACTGTTCTTCGAAAATCGTTACAGTCATGTTGCGATGGGGAACCCGAACTACGCTAAGTTGGCGGAAGCTTACGGCGCTAAGTTCCTGCGTTGCTCGACTCGGGCTGATCTTGACGAGACGATCACGAATGCGCGTTCGATGAAGGGAGTTGTGCTTGTGGAATTCATGGTGGAGATGGAAGAGAATGTCTTCCCGATGGTTCCGGCGGGCAAAACGAATTCGGATGTGCAAATGGATCCGGCTTTGAAATCGCGCGTTAAGGTGGAGGCGAACTGATCATGCAAACGGCACCTCATTTGGTCAGTGCGCTTGTTCAGAACGAGCATGGAACATTAAATCGACTTGTGAGCTTGTTCCGGCGGCGGGGCTTTATGGTCAATAGTCTTTCGGTCGGGGACTGCGAGGAAGCGGGCCTAAGCCGGTTGACTTTAGGCGTTGATGCGAACGATAACATGCTTCGGCAGTGCGTTATGCAACTGGAGAAATCGGTGGATGTGATTAAGGTGGAAGACCTTGGTCAGAAGGAGATTGTTCACCGAGAGTTGGCATTTATCCAGGTTCATGCGCAGCCGGAAAAACGGTCGGAGATTATTGATATTTCGCGCGTTTTGAACTGTGAAATTGTTCATCTGGGTCAAACCACGATGACTTTGCAGGTCGTTGCAAATGCGAAAAAGATTGAAGGTTTGATCACACTGCTCAAACCTTATGGGATTCGGAAAATTACACGTTCGGGCGTTGTTGCGATGAACGTTGAAGAAGATGCGGAATTGGAGAAGAACTGAAATGGCAAACGTTTACTACGAAAAAGATACACAACCAGAATTGGCGAAGTCGCTCAACATTGCGGTGATCGGATATGGATCGCAGGGGCATGCTCATGCGCTGAATTTGAAAGACAGTGGGTGCACCGTTCGGGTTGCATTGCACGCGGAGAGCAAGAGTCGATGCCGAGCGGAGGAAGCTGGGCTTGAGGTTATGCCGGTTGATGCGGCCACGAAATGGGCCGATATTTTGATGTTCTGCACACCAGATGTGCCGATGCGGACAATTTTTGCCAATGACGTTGCCCCGCATTTGAGTTCGGGGCAAACGGTTTTGTTTGCCCATGGGTTCAACGTTCATTACGGGTTTATCGAAGTGCCGGAAAATGTTGATGTGGCGATGATCGCTCCGAAAGGGCCGGGACACCGATTGCGCGCAGAATTTGTCGGCGGAAACGGGATGCCGGCGTTGGTCGCGGTTCATCAAGATGCCTCGGGTGAGGCGAAGGATCGGGCTCTTGCCTATGCGTGGGGGATTGGCTGCGCGAAGGCGGGAGTTTTGGAGACGACATTTAAGGAAGAAACGGAAACAGATTTGTTTGGTGAGCAGGCGGTGCTTTGCGGTGGGCTTTCTGAGTTGATTAAGGCGGGCTTTGAGACGTTGGTTGAGGCGGGCTACCAACCCGAGGCTGCTTATTTTGAGTGCTTGCATGAGACCAAGTTGATCGTTGACTTGCTTTATGAAGGTGGTCTTTCGTATATGCGATACAGCGTGAGCGATACGGCAGAGTGGGGCGATTATACGGCGGGCAAAAAGATCATCACGGACGAATCTCGGGCGGCGATGAAGGACTTGCTGGCGGACATTCAGAGTGGAGAGTTTGCGAAGAATTGGATTGCGGAATCGGAAGCGGGAGCTCCGAATTTGCTGGCTCATCGCAAAGCCGGTCAGGAGCATTCGATTGAGAAAGTTGGGAAAGAACTGAGAGGCATGATGCCGTTCTTGCAACCCAAAGAAGTTCCACAAGGCAATTGATTGGCGATGAACGTAAGCGAATCGATTGATGATGTGATTGTGCATTCGCCGGAGGAATATCTCCGGCGAATGCGGTCATCGTCGGTTTACGATGTGGCCCGTCGTAGTTCGGTCGAGATTTCGCCAACGATTTCTGAGCAGCTTAGGCAACACGTTTGGGTTAAACGAGAAGATCAGCAGTCGATTTTTAGTTTTAAGATTCGTGGTGCTTACGAGCGGATGGTTCGGCTGGGGGCGCGGGGGTTTGGGAATGGCGTTATTGCGGCAAGTGCGGGAAATCATGCGCAAGGCGTCGCGGTTTCAGCAAAGATGTTGAGCACATCTGCGACGATTGTTGTTCCGGAAACGACTCCGGCGATTAAGCGGGAGGCGATTCATAAATTGGGTGCCGATTTGATAGTTTTTGGGGATAGCTATGACGATGCTTACCAATATGCGATGGAACTTGGCGAGAAGCGGGGGCTCTCCTTTGTTCATCCCTATGATCATCCAGACACGATTGTTGGGCAAGGCACGATTGGGCTTGAACTGGTGGAGCAGATTCAGAATTTGGATTCGGTATTTGTTCCGGTTGGGGGTGGAGGATTGATTGCGGGGATTGCAATGGCGATTCGTCAGATTTCGCCTTCGACACGAATCATTGGAGTGGAAGCGGACGATGCCGACGCAATGACACAGTCTTTGCGACGTGGTGAGCGCGTACTTCTGCCGACAGTCGGAACATTTGCAGACGGATGCAGTGTGCGGCAAGTGGGTGTTGAGACATTTAGGATTGCGCGAGAGTTTGTCGATGACATGGTGACGGTGACGAACGATGAGATTTGTGGGGCGATCAAGTCTTTGTTCGAGGATTTGCGGGCATTACCTGAACCAGCGGGGGCACTTGGTATGGCGGGCTTGATTAAGTATTCGCAGAATTTTGAACCTGGAAGTACATTGTGTGCGGTGCTTTCGGGCGCGAACTTGAATTTTGATCGGCTGCAATTTATAGCGGAAAGGGCGGCACTGGGTCGGCAAAATGAGGCGATTTTGGCGATATCGATTCCAGAGAAGCCGGGATCGTTTGCACGGTTGTGTCGGGCGATTGGGAAGCGGAATTTGACAGAATTCAACTATCGATTTGAACCGGGATCGGAGGCGACAGTGTTTGCAGGGGTCTCAGTCAGTGACGAATCTGACTTGCAGAATTTGAAAGTTTCCCTATCTGAAAGTTCTTTCGCGTATAACGATTTGAGCGGAGATGAGCTCTCTAAATTGCACTTGCGGCATCTGGTCGGTGGGAGGCACAGTGATCTGACTCCCGAGCGAATCTACCGGGTGGATTTTCCGGAACGAGCGGGAGCATTGGGGCACTTTTTGGGGCAGTTGGGGGATCGATGGAATATCTCGCTTTTTCATTATCGCAATCACGGGTCGGATCGGGGCAGAGCGCTGGTGGCGTTTCAGGTTCCAGTGGATTCGGCGAGCGAATTTGAGTTGTTTACACAACTCCAGCCATTTTCGATGATTGAAGTCACGCAGTCGAGCGCGATTTCACTTTTTTTGACAAACAAACAAAACCATGTTCAACAGTAAACACAAATCAGACGTGATTGCCCGAGGGGCAGATAAGACAGCAAATCGAGCAATGCTCCGGGCGATGGGGTTGGGGGATAAGGAGATTTTGGATCAACCTTGGGTGGGGGTTGCGAGCGTTTGGAGTGAGGCGACGCCGTGTAACTGGAACTTGAACGATCAGGCTCGGGCGATTGCGGACGCAGTGAACGAAAACGGTGGGACATCGAGGCGGTTTGATACGATTTCAGTGTCGGACGGAATTGCGATGGGGCACGATGGGATGAAGTGTTCGTTGATTTCGAGAGAGGTGATTACGGATTCGGTTGAGCTGATGATGCGTGGGCATTGTTATGATGGACTTGTGGGGGTTGCGGGATGTGATAAATCTTTGCCGGGGATGTTGATGGTGATGGCTCGGTTGAATGTGCCGAGCATTTTTCTGTATGGAGGAACGATCTTGCCAGGTCAGTATGCAGGCAAGGATGTGACGATTCAGGATGCATTTGAAGCGGCAGGGGCACATGCGGCGGGCACGATTGATGATAACGAACTTAAGAGTATTGAGTGCGCAGTATGTCCGGGAGCGGGGGCATGTGGGGGGCAATATACGGCGAACACAATGGCTTGTGTTGCAGAGGCTTTGGGGATGGCCCTGCCGGGGTCTTCTTCACCGCCGGCGGTATCGAGTGACCGAGCAGTTTTTCTGAATGCAATTGGTCCGGCGATTGTGAATTTGCTGAAGATGGGATTGTTGCCGCGCGACATTATCACGCGTAAGTCGCTGGAGAATGCAGTGGCGGTGGCAAGTGCGACAGGAGGTTCAACTAATGTTGCTTTGCATATTCCGGCGATTGCCCATGAAGCAGGCATAAAGTTCGATCTCGATGACATTGAGGAGGTTTCGGCGAGGACGCCGACTCTGGCGAATTTGCGTCCGGGTGGGAAGTATGTGATGCTTGATTTGCACCAAGTTGGCGGTGTTCCGGTGGTCTTGAAGGCGTTGCTTGATGCAGGATGTTTACACGGCGATTGTATGACCGTCACCGGGAAAACGATGGCAGAGAATCTTGAAGGAGTCACTATTCCGGATGGTCAAGATGTTGTTCATACGGCAGAAAACGCCTTTCATCCGACGGGTGGATTGAAGATATTGAAGGGGAATGTCGCTCCGGAAGGTGGGGTTTTGAAGACGACCGGGGTTAAAAAGCTGTCGTTTACGGGGCCAGCACGATGTTTTGATGGTGAGGAGCAGGCGATGGCGGCAGTGCAGAATCGTTTGATTCAGAAAGGCGACGTCGTTGTGATTCGATATGAAGGGCCGCGAGGCGGCCCGGGGATGCGTGAAATGCTTGGAGTAACGAGCGCAATTGTTGGTCAGGGACTGGGCTATGAAGTCGCGCTGATTACGGATGGTCGCTTTAGTGGGGCAACGCGGGGCATGATGATTGGCCATGTTGGGCCAGAGGCTCAATTGGGTGGCCCAATAGCGCTTTTGCGCGATGGCGATGTCATTACGATTAATGCGGATGAGAATTTGCTGGAGGTTGATGTTTCGGCGGAAGAGTTTGAATCTCGCCGCGTGCAATGGCAAGCACCCGTTGTTACGGATGGTGGGGTTTTGGCAAAGTATGCGAAGCAGGTTGGTCCAGCGTGTTTTGGGGCGGTGACGAGTTGAGTGAATCTTTAATCATTAAATAGTGGTTAGCATGGGGTTTGTGAATGTAAGATGCGGGACATGATTTCGCGTCGCGACTTTTTGCAAACTGCAACGGTACTTGGTTCGGCAGGTCTCCTGGAAGGGAATTTTTCGGAGATCGTTGCAAAAGTTGCGGGAATTGATCCTGATCCGGATACGACTTATTTGGATGCGGAGCATGTCGTCATTCTAATGCAAGAGAATCGTTCGTTTGATCATGCCTATGGATCGCTATCGGGTGTCCGGGGTTTCCGGAATCCGCGACCGTTTTTGCAGAATGATGGGACGCCCGTTTGGTTTCAGCCGACTCAAGACGGTAAGTACATTCCGCCTTTCCGCTTGGATATGGGAGGTTCGAATGTCACTTGGATTGGAGGAACTCCACACTCCTGGCGCGATCAGGTTGATGCGCGAAATGGAGGGCGTTATGATAACTGGCTCGTGGCAAAACGGAGGTCTGACCAGTTTCCGATGACAATGGGATTTTTTACTCGGGAGGACATTCCATTTTATTACGCTTTGGCGGATGCCTTCACGATTTGCGATCAGGCGTTTTGCTCTTCATTGACGGGAACGACTCCGAACCGGCTGTACCTCTGGACGGGGACGATTCGGGAAGATGCGAAGAGTCCGGCGCGGGTTCAGAACGGGGATACAGATTATGATTCTGAAGCGGCCTGGAAAACGTATCCTGAGCGACTTGAGGATGCGGGGGTTTCTTGGCGAATCTACCAAAATGAACTTTCGATTTCGACTGGTTTGTCGGGAGAAAAAGAATCTTGGCTATCAAACTTTACTGACAATCCGATTGAGTGGTTTAGTCAGTACCGCGTGCGCCATTTGGTGACACGCAAGGCGCACGTCAAGACGACAATTGCGGATTTGACGAAACGCATAGCCGAGTCGGAACTGAAATTGAAGGATAGTTCTCTGACCGAAAAGGAGCGAACGGATTTGACGGCAAGCTTGGCTAAAGACAAGCAGAATCTTGTTCGACATGAAGAGGAGATGACGGCATTTACGCAGGAATCTTGGGATGAATTGTCTAAGTATCAGAAGTCAATTCACGCCAAGGCGTTTTGCACGAACACGTGTGATGCGGATTACCGAGAATTAGCCCAACACACTTATTCTGATGGTGATGTTGAGCGCACGATCTCGGTGCCGAAAGGTGACGTGTTGCATCAGTTTAGAACGGATGTTGAGAATGGCGAATTGCCTGCCGTTTCTTGGCTTGTTCCACCCGAGAGATTTTCTGACCACCCTGGTTCGGCTTGGTTTGGGGCTTGGTATTTGTCGGAGGCGCTCAACATTCTTTCTCAAGATCTGGAGGTTTGGAAGAAGACTATTTTTATTTTGTGTTACGACGAAAACGATGGTTTCTTCGACCACATTCCGCCGTTTATTGCGCCACATCCGGGGCGTCCGGAAACGGGGAAAACTTCCAAAGGTATTGATACGACAGAGGATGTTTCGGATGCGCATGGTCGGGATCATTCGATCGGTTTGGGATATCGATGCCCACTTTTGGTTGTATCGCCTTGGAGTCGTGGCGGATGCGTAAATTCGCAGGTTTTTGATCACACGTCTGTATTGATGCTGATTGAATCTTGGCTGGAAGGGCGAGGAACACCGGTGAAAGAGACGAATATCTCGGATTGGCGCAGAACCGTCTGTGGGGATATGACTTCGGTCTTTCGACCATATGGTGGGGAGTCATATCCGGTGCCGAAATTCTTGGAGCGGGATAGCGAAGTGAGTCGAATTCATAAAGCCAGCTTTAAGAAGCGGCCAACTCCGGGGGCGGTTATTGAACGGCCGGAGCTTGCCGGATTTGATGTTGGGGCTTTCCAGGAGAAGGGGACGCGGCCAGCTTGTCCGTTGCCTTACCGGATAGAAGCCAATTTGGCGATTGAATTGGGCGAGGTTGTGGTGACGATGGAATCGCGAGGCGAGGTTGGCAGTCCGTTCAATTTCTATCTTTACGGTTCAGCGTTTGTTGCCCGCGCATATGCGGTTTCTGCGGGAGACAAGATTGAGGATCGGTTGGCCGCGAAGGGGGATGTTCGAGCACGGATTGATGGCCCGAACGGATTTTTACGAGAGGTTCAGAGTGCGGGTTCGCCGGGCTTTTCGGTGAACGCAAAGGTGGACGGCAAGGCTTTAAGTTTGCAGATTAAGAATTTGGGTTCGGCAGATATTGAAGTCGAAGTCCGAGATGACTCTTATGGCGCAAAGTCGCAGAAAGTTGCCTTGCGAGGAGGGCAATCGAAGTCAGTTCGACTTTCGACAGAGCCGGGCAAGCAGTGGTATGACTTTGTGGCGGCGTCTGGTTCTACATCTCATCGGTTTGCAGGAAAGATTGAAACAGGAGCTTGGGGCGTGACTGACCCCGCAATGGCATAGAGGCTACTTTTGCCGTTCCACCAGACAAGCGCTTGATCGAAAATGCTGCGGAGGTGTTCGCTTGAGTGGAACCCTTCGCCGGCGTGCCATTGGTGATCGTAGCCTTTGAATTTGAGGGCGGATGCCATTTGAGCATTGCCGAGGAACCAGTTTCCGAACTGGTTATCGAGGTCGTGGGTGCCACCTTGGATAAATGCGCGAATTGCTTTGGATTCTGATAGCCGGATGAGGAAGGGATAGTTGTGTCCGCCTTCGATTTTTGATTCGCCATAGGCGATGTTGTCGAAACTGCCTACTCCGCTGATGACGGTGCCGAATTGGTCGGGTCTTTGCCAGGCAAGGGTGAATCCGCAGATGCCGCCGGAACTAATGCCGACATGGGCGCGATGTCGAGGATTTGAGCTGAGTTTGACGATTTTTTGGACTTCGGGGAAGATTTCTTCGAGGAGGAAATTGGCGTAATCGGGGGTAAGTCGGTCGTATTCGTATGATCGATTTGAATATGTTCCGGGGGTGTTTTGGCCGGGCTCAATGAAGATTCCGACGGTCGGGGGGATGAGCCCTTCGCGAGTGGCGTTTTCGATGGCATTGGTTTGCCAATTGCGATCCCATTGGGCGTCGGTGCCGATGAGGACGGGGTGCTCGTTGGATTTATCGAAATTGGGGGGGAGATAGACGTACCATTTGCGGGTGGTGTTGGGATAGATTTTGCTTTTCCACTCGCCCATTTCTCGAAGCTCCCCTTTGAGTCCTCCGGGAGGGGTTTCGATAATGGGGTTGGGGTTGTATAGTTCGAGGTTGTAAGTTTTGGAGGTGGGTTTGCCGTCGATGTTGTATTGGAGGGTTGTTCCTATCCCTGACCGGAAACTAAAAATGCCGATGTGGAGTTTTCCGACTTTGGGAAGAGGGGCTTGTTCGAGATTATCGCCGATTATGCTGACGTTGACCGCGGATGAGTTTGTTTCAATGGCGAAGAGGGCGGTCGTTCCTTCTTTGAGCGGTGGGGTGCCGAGGGGGAGGTCTTCGGGCTTGAATTTGGAACGGATGAGTGATTCAGCGCGGGCGGGGTCGGCCTGGATTGCCTCGCGGACTTGCTCGATAAATGATGTTTGGGATTCGGAGGTGATCATGGTTGTTAAGGCAAAGGTGAAGGCGAGCATCATTGGATATTACCGATACAGTGCGAATGGAGCTTTATTTTTGACGTTAGAAAATTACGGGGTATGAAGTTTAGTGAAGGCGAGCTGAGGGAATCGATTGATGGTTTGAGTAATTTGATTGAGTCTCAATCGGCAGATTGTTAAGTTGCCCTGATATCAGGGTAGGTAGTTATTTGTTCAGAAGATTTGATTTTGCATGATTGAATTCTTCTTCGGAGAGGGTGCCGTCGGCTTTGAGTTTTGCGAGTCTTTCTAGCTCTTGAGCAGTGCTTTGTTGTTTCCTTGTGAAAAAACTGAGGCCCCATCCGACCATTCCCACGATCCACCCGATCCAACTGACCGAAGGTGAAACTAGGCCAATGTAGCCTGCTAAGACAACGGCGGTTCCACCGATATAGCAAATCCAACTAATGATATTCAGTGTCATTTCAATCAATTATGCATGTTGCAATCTGTGAACTGTGTTTGGTGCGATCAACGTCATTGGTAAATTTCAAGACATTTTTGGAATGGGCCGTTGTGATTCAGGGTCAGCAAATGGGTTACGGCTTCGATATGCAAGGGAGAGTGGGTGTTTAATGGAATGCCGTGGGTAAGATTTTATTTATGGTTGGGTTGTTGGTTGCGGCTTTGGTATTTCCGAAGATGGGGGTTGAGCAGATTGAGGGGTGGACGGTGCGAGTGGAGGACGGTCTGGCGGGAAATGCCGATTGGGTTTCGGCGAAACGGGAATTGACGCGGCAGTTGCAGCAAGTGAATCGGGTGGTTGCCGACGAGCCGCTGGCGAAGTTGAAACGGGTCACGATTTGGGTGAACCGGGAGAGCGCGGGAAGCATTTGTATGGCTTATCATCCGGGGGCGCAATGGTTGAAGGATCGTGATTTGAACCCAGAAATGGCTCTGGGAGTGGAGATGGGGAACGTGAAGAACTTTGTGTCTTGGACTTATGAGCAGCCTTGGATGGTTATGCACGAGCTGGCACATGCTTATCATCACCAGTTTTTGGAGGATGGGTTTGAGAATAAGGTTGTGAAAGCGGCTTTTGAGAAAGCGATGGCGAGTAAGAAGTACGAGAAGATTTTGCATTGGAATGGTTCGGAAACCAAACATTATGCAACTAACAATCAGATGGAATATTTTGCCGAATTGACGGAGAGTTATTTTGGGACGAACGATTTTTATCCGTTTGTGCGGGCGGAGCTGATGACTTATGATCGGGCGAGCTATGCGTTGATGGAGACGATTTGGGGGAAGCCGGTTAAGCGTCAGTGAGGAAATGAGTGGATATTAAAGAATCACTTAAAGGGCAATATAGAGCGAGTTTGAAAATGATGCGGGAGTGTGTTGCCGTCTGCCCGGAAGATCTTTGGGTAGCGGGCGAGCATCCGCGGAATTTTTGGCGGATTGTTTACCATTCGCTTTATTACACTCACCTTTATTTGATGCCTTCTGAGAAGGAATTTGTGGCATGGGGGCGGCATCGGAGTGATTCGCGGATTTTATGGGATCAGCCAGCGGTTGAGGAACCATATTCGGTTGCGGAGACATTGGAGTATTTGGATTTTATTGCGGATCGGATGGAAAAATGGGTGGACGCCCTTAATTTGGAGTCGCCGGAGACGGGGATTCCTTGGTATAAGAACATGGGCAAATTTGAACATCAGCTAGTGAATTTGAGGCATATCCAGGGGCATGTTGGCCAGCTTTCAGAGCTTTTGATGGCACGGGGGATTGAGACGACTTGGGTGGGGAAATCGTGAACCAAGCGGATTTGATTCGGGCGCAACTTGCATCGGTTCGGGGTGAGCTGATGGAGGCGGTGGATCGGTTGGATGATTCGATGTTGGCTTGGGCACCGGGGCCGGGGATGCGGACGATTCACGGTCAGCTAGTCGAGATTTTGATGACGGAGGTTTCGTTGCAAGATCGGCTGAGCGGCAGCGAGCGGCGGGCGGTGAAGGAGATTGAGGCACCATTTCGGGCAGCTGAATCTGTGCCGGAGCTAAAGGTATTGCTGGATGATGTTCGTCAGGAAACCTTACGACTTTTGGATGTTCGTGCGGATTCGGGTTTGGACGACGTGATTGAGGTCTCGGCCGGGTTTGCTTCGTGGTTGGGTTTAGAGACGGTTGTTGCTTCGGAACTTTTTCGGCACATTGCGCGGCATGAGGCTTATCATGCGGGTCAGTTGGTTTCTTATCTGTGGGCGAGGGGGGATGACCCTTACGAGTGGGATTGAAGCTGAATTGGGCCGCGAAATCATTCCTGAATCCAGCCTACTTTGTAGATATTGTTGGATTGATAGCTATGACATAGTATTCGACAGACTTTACTATGCGGCCCTCTCGATTTAGTGCATCGTAGCCAACGGGAAGATTATTATCGAGGTCAATGAATGTCTGTGTATCCAGGCGAGTGGTACGATCGCTTGCTTTTAGAACCCATGTAAACGTACGGCTAGAATCGAGGTTGGGGTAAGTGAGCAGAGATGTTCCGGAATACTTTTTCTTGGGCGCACCTGTGAGTGACTCCATTCCACGGAGACCAAGGCTTGGTGCGGAAACCCACCGGAATTTCTTTTGCGAAGTGATTAAATTCTTGCCTCGGTCAAATCGAAACGAACTCGGAACTGTATCCGGCTCGATCCAGGCTTTACCATTTCGGCGAATATAAATATGCTCTGTGACGTTTTTGGTTGGGTAATTTCGAAATTTGGTTATTCGCTTCAGAAGAATTGTTTTAACATCCTTGAGACTCTGGCTGACCGCAGCCGCGATTTCAGACTGGTTTCGTTGCCCTGGAACGGTTTCGATCTGAGTTTCAGATAAAAGGGTAACTCCATATGGCAAACGTGTCTCTGGATTGATAGAGAGAGTTCCATTCTCATCACCGCTCCTGTACGATATCACCCAGGCTGGATACTTCGTTTCGACTTTCACCTCACCGAAGATATCGAGTCGTGCTTTTCCAGAATAGAATGATTCAAGACCCTTAACATAATAGATGTCTGTTGGTTTAGCCGGTCGGTGGATTACATCACCAGTATCAAAATGCAGAAACCACTTACCGTCACAATCCGTTCTTATGTTTTTCATCCGCTCGGAATATCGGTTTCCGGGTTCAATAGTGACGGTTACGAATGTATCCCAAGCATCAGGGCCGGTATCGAACTCATACTTGATTGCGGCGGCGGATTTCACTCTATCTTGGATCTCGTTGTATAGAGCCCTTGAATCGTCAGGGGCTTTATTCAAAGTAAGTAAGCTTAACGCCGCGAACATGCTAATTGCTAGACGAGTGAGGTTAAAAAGATGCACATGCATTTTGCCTAGCTCGTATAACCAGCCCGATCAAAGGGGGAGAAGTTGAATTGCAAATCGGGCAAAACCCTAACGGAAGTCCTCTAAGTACGTGAAAATTTGCCTTGTGATATGGCTATTCACAAGGCAAATGGACGAGGAGCAGGTAATACTTTTATGGCTGGTAGGATTTCAAAATGGTGAAAGACTTCTCAGCGCTTAATTTAGTGACGGAACGGCTGGAGTTGCGCGCGTGGCAAAGAGATTATGCGGCGGGTCTTTTTCGATTGCGGTCGAACCCGGAAGTGATGCGTTATTGGACGGCGGGGCCTTATGAAGACATGGCTCGGGCGGAGAAAACCGTTGCTGACTTGATGGAGAATAATCGGGAGGGTGCGGGTTTGGAGCTTGCGGTCTTCGCGGGAGATGAGCTGATTGGTACGGCGACCTTACACAGCATTTCTTGGTCGAACCGGCGGGCGGAACTTGGCTATATGTTGTTGCCGGAGTTTCAGGGGCGGGGCTTGATGCATGAGGCGCTGGTGGCGGTCGTCAGTTATGGCTTTGACACTCTGGGGCTTAACCGGTTGGAGGCGGATATTGATCCTCGGAATGGAGCTTCGCGGCGGTCTTTGGAGCGGTTGGGCTTTCGCCGGGAAGGTTATATGCCGGAGCGTTGGATTGTGGAGGGTGAGGTAACGGATACGGAATTTTTTGGGCTGTTGGCGAAGAACTGGAAGATCGACTGAAATTGATCAGATTCACTGCCAATAGCGGGACGCCCATTTGATAAAGTTTGGCCAGTTTGGTACGTTGGTGTGGCCACCGGTGTGTTGGCTGTAGGCGAGGTCGGTTTCGGTGAGAGGTGTGCCTTCGGAGGGCATTTCAGATGAGGTTGGCCCGGTTTTGCCCAGCAGTTGATAGACCGGAGTGGCCATGGTTGTGGCAAGGAACATTCCGCGAGCATCGACCCAAGTGCCTTCGACTTTGGGTGAGCCGACTCCGATAAAGACAGGTCTTGGTGCGCAGAGGGCGATGAGTTGATGGGAATCAACCGGCAGATCGGCAGGGGTGAGAGGATCAGCGGCATATTTTAGGAAGTTCGGTGTCATCCAGTGGTATTCACCGCTGCTGGCGATGTTGCCTTCGGTTTCGCCGAAATTTCTGCGCCAGAGCTTTGCACCACCCGCGCCGCTACTGCCGACGAAGGCGAGAGAGAAACGTGTGTCGTACGCCATGGTGACGAGGGCGGCTTTTCCGTAGCGGGAGAGACCTTCGATCGCCACTCTTTTCGCATTGACTTGGGGGTCGGTTTCGAGATAATCGAGGACTTGCGATGCGCTCCACCCCCATGCTTTGAGGGTTCCCCAGTCATCGGCTTTGCGAAGCTGGCCGCGATTTGTGAGACCGATAATGCCTTTGGTTAGGCCCGCTCCGTTATCGGCTTGGGCGGTGGTGGGGGTGAGTATGCAGAATCCCCAGCCTTTGGCGAGCAGGGCACTTTGCC
>Ga0209066_10001322_pt1 | contig 33143 bp, 28 predicted proteins | sample All_14_2_FD_187198 | JGI IMG/M metagenome (GOLD analysis project Ga0209066, IMG submission 187198) | Freshwater microbial communities in response to fracking from Pennsylvania, USA - Allegheny Zone_MetaG_DW_15 (SPAdes) (version 2) ... | reverse complement strand
TGCAGCGCCTGGGCTTTGACGCGCGCTTTCAGCGCATCTGGGAGTTCTACCTCGCGTACTGCGAAGCGGCGTTCGACATGGGCAACACCAACGTCGTGCAGTACACCTTGCGCAAGCCTGGCTGAGCCGCCGGCAAGCAGACCACGCCATGTCCAGTGCCACCCTGACCCACGCAGCTTGCGCGCGCTATGGCCTGCTGGGTTTGCCATTGGCTTTCGTGGCCATGCCGTTGTACATCGTCATGCCCTCGTTTTACGGGCAGACACTCGGGGTGCCGCTGGGCATGCTGGGGGCCGTGCTGTTGGGCACCCGCCTGGCCGATGCCCTGGTCGACCCGCTGCTGGGCCGATGGGCTGACCACCTGCTGGACAAGCCGGCGCGCGCGCGCTGGGCCGTGGGCCTGGCCGCGCTGATGCTGGTGGTGGGCTTCATCGCGCTGTTCTTTCCACAGGTTCAAGCGCAGGATGCCCTGCTGGCCTGGTGCGCGGCCACGCTCGTGGTCACCTTCCTGGCCTACAGCCTGGGCAGCGTGCTGCACCTGGCCTGGGGCACGCGCCTGGGCGGGGCAGTTGCACAGCGGTCCAGGCTGGTGGCCTGGCGCGAGGGCTTTGGTCTGGCCGGCGTGTTGCTGGCCAATGTGCTGGCCGTGCAAGCGGGGCATGGCTGGACGGCGGCGGTCTTGTGCCTGGCCCTGGTGCTGGGTGTGGGCGCGCTGCTTGGCGGCCCGACGCCGCTTGAAGCCGGCTTGCCTGCTGCACGCCATGCGGCGCCTCAGGCCACCGCGGCCTTGATGGCGCTGCCCTGGCGCGGCAAAGGCTTTCGGTACCTGATGAGCCTGTTCCTGCTCAATGGCGTGGCCAGTGCCATCCCGGCCACGCTGGTGCTGTTCTTCATCCAGGACCGACTGGAAGCCGGGCCCTGGACGCCCGTCTTTCTGGGCGCTTACTTTCTGGTGGCCGCTGCCAGCGTGCCGTGGTGGGTGCGCCTGATCGAGCGGGCCAGCCCCATGCAGGCCTGGGCGCTGGGCATGGCCCTGAGCGTGTTGACCTTCGTGGGCGTGCTCACATTGCAGTCGGGCGACACATGGCTCTACCTGCTGATCTGTGTGAGCAGTGGCTGGGCCCTGGGGGCCGACCTGACGGTGCCCGGCACCTTGCTCAGCGGTGTGGTGCAGCGGGCCGGTCACGCAGGGCAATCAGAAGGGGCTTATGCAGGCTGGTGGCAATGGGCCACCAAGCTGAACCTGGCGCTGGCCGCCGGCCTGGCGCTGCCCGCGTTGCAAGCGCTGGGCTACACGCCCGGTGCCCGCGACCCCCAAGCGCTGCTGGCCCTCACCTTGATCTACGGCGCCTTGCCTTGCGCTTTCAAGTTGCTGTCTTTGACTTTGTGCTGGCGATGGCGCCGACACGAAGCCTTGTGTTGAACGCTGTGCCAACGAGGTCACCCACCATGCTTGCCCGTTTGAAGATCATCCTGCTTGTGCTGTCCATGAGCATGCTCACCGCTCTGTCGGGTTGCGGCAGTGCGCCCGTGGCGGCGGACTATGCCAAAGAGCAACCGGCCCTGAACCTGCGCGACTACTTCAATGGCCCTGTCACCGCGCATGGCCTGTTCACCGATCGCTCGGGCCGTGTCGTCAAGCGCTTCACCGTGCAACTGGTCGGGCGATGGGACGGCGCAAAAGGCGTGCTCGAGGAAGACTTCGTCTACAGCGATGGCGTGAAACAGCGCCGTGTCTGGCGCTTGACCGACCTGGGCCAGGGCCGTTGGCGCGGCCAGGCCGATGACGTGGTCGGCGACGCCATCGGTGAGTCGGCGGGCAACGCCCTGAACTGGCATTACACGCTGAAGTTGCCCGTGGATGGCAGCGTCTACGAAGTCCAGTTCAACGACTGGATGTACCTCATGGACGCCCACACCCTGCTCAACAAGGCGGTGATGAGCAAGTGGGGCTTCAACCTGGGGGAGGTCACCCTGACCTTCCACAAGCCCTGAGCCGATCACCAGCCCTGAAAGCCCGAGCATGTCGCTGAACCCCCGCATCACCAACTGGACGGGTCAGACCGTCTGGCTCATCGGCGCCTCGACCGGCATTGGCCGGGCCACGGCCTCGCGCCTGCACGGTCTGGGGGCCAAGGTCATCGTGTCCGCACGCAGCGAGGCCGCCTTGCGCGGCTTCGTGCTGCAGCACCCGGGCAGCGAGGCCGTGCAGCTCGATGTGGCCGACGAAGCGTCCATGCGACAGGCCCATGCCCAGGTCATGGCCTTGTCGCGCGCCGACAGGCTGGACATGGTCATCTACTGCGCGGGCTACTACAAACCCATGCGTGCGCAGGACTTCGACCTCACCGAGGCCATGACCCACCAGCGCATCAACTATGTGGGCGTGCTCTACACCCTGTCCCAGGTGCTGCCAACCTTGTTGAAGCAGGGCCATGGCCACATCAGTCTGGTGGCCAGTGTGGCGGGCTTCAGAGGTCTGCCCAAGTCCCTGGCCTACGGGCCGACCAAGGCGGCGCTCAACAACATGGCCGAAACGCTGTACCTGGACCTCAACCCCCTGGGCATCGGCGTGTCCGTGATCAACCCCGGGTTTGTGCAGACGCCCATGACAGCGCACAATGACTTCACCATGCCCGCGCTGCTGACGCCCGAGCAGGCCGCGCAGGCCATGGTCGATGGCTGGCAGGACGGGCGGTTCGAGATCCACTTTCCCAAGCGCTTCACCTTGTGGCTCAAGCTCTTGCGACACCTGCCCTATGCCTGGTACTTCCCGGCTGTGCGCCGGGTGACGGGTGAGTGAGACTGGCGAACAAAGGACTGGCGTATGAGCGTGACACCCCTGCCCGGAGGGCGTCTGGATGTGGCCCAGCAGGCCATGCCGCGCATCGTGGCGTTTTTCGAGAACCTCAAGGCGAAAGACCTGCCCGTGCTGGCGCAGATCTATGCGCGTGACGCCCGCTTCAAGGACCCCTTCAACGAGGTGCGCGGCCTGATCGAGATCGAGGCCATCTTCGCGCACATGTTCAAGAACGTGGACCAGCCGCACTTTGTCGTGCAAGACCGCATGGCCCATGGCCAGCAGGCCTTCCTGACCTGGGACTTCCGCTTTCGTTTTCACGGCAGCGAAGCCTGGCAGACCATCCATGGCGCCACCCGGCTGCAGTTCGATGCCCATGGCCTGGTCGTTGAGCACCGCGACTACTGGGATGCCGCCGAAGAGCTGTATGAAAAACTGCCGGTGCTGGGTGCACTGATGCGCTGGCTCAAGCGCCGTGTCATGCGCCACTGAGCAAAAAAAACCCCGCCATGAAGGCGGGGTGCGCAATCCCTTTTGTTTTGTGCTGCTTGTTTTGTTTTTCTCCCCCCTCGATCCCGTGTGACAGCACATGTTTAAAAATGTAGAGGGATCCGACACGATCCTTATCCCTCTGTAGGGGGGGCATCAACAGACTTGCACATCGCGGAACGCGATCCCCCTGGGGACAGGGTGGCATGCCGCCCCGCGACCACCTGAATGAGGGGGTGCTTGTGCACAAACACACGCCGGGGTGCTGCACAGACTTGGTGCCCCTCAAGTTGGGGGGTGACGGCACCGAAGGACAGGTCATGATGGGCTTGAGGTCGACGTGATTGGCCTTACCTGATAAGGCAAGCCTGTAGGACCACGGAGTAGTTCATGCACATGCTTTACAACTCGGACAGTTATGCCGTCGTGCAGATCGAGCTGCCCGCAACCGAATTCGCCTTGTCGGTGGACCCCGCGTCCAGCCTCAAGCGCGGCGGTTATGAAATCGTGGACAAGTTCGCCCGCAAGGAACTGTTCATCGAGGGTGCCCTCGCCGAATCCTTCAAGGAAGGTGTGGAGGCCCTCATCGAGACCTCGCCCAGCGTCGAAGAGTTCGACGCCTACCTTGAACGTTTTGCCGGGATGGCACAACAGCCGGTTGTGATGCATTGATCACGACCGGGCCCCGTTGAATCCGGGGCAGTCTCAAGACAGCGCGCACCGCGTCGATATCCGATCACGGACAAATAAATGATCAGGTATTGGCGCCAGACCCTCCTGGGAGGTGGGGTCTGAACAGAGGAAATGCGCATGTCACAAACATCAATGGGAATCTCGTTCCATGTCTGGCCCCTGGCGGCCGCTTGGGTCATATCGGTCTACGCCCTGTATTTGCAAAGTCTGGTGGTTCGCCGTGTGCGCGCCAACGACCGCGATGCCGGGTTCGGCTGGTTGCTTGGTGGCGCCTTGTGCGTGGGCACCGGCATCTGGGCGGAGGGCTTTCTGGGCCTGATTGCCTTGCAACTGCCGATACAGGTCGGCTACGTGCGTGCGATGGTGCTGGCCTCCTGGTTGCCCGCTGTCGTGATCAGTGCCGGCACGATCTGGATGCACTGCAACGGGCGCCTGTCCTGGCGATTGCGGGTGCTGGGTGGTGTGCTGGTCACGGGCAGTCTGGGCTTGCTGACCTTCATCAATGTGTCGTCCATGGTGATCCAGCCGCAAGTGCATTGGGACACCCGACTGGTTGCCGGCGGGCTGGTCGTGCTGCTGCTGGCCAGTGCGGTCGGCTCGGTGCTCATTCGACGTGCCTTGCGGGGCGCACTCAGCCATGTCGCAACGCTGGGTGTGGCGGCGGTGGTCGCCTCCCTGTTTCGTGTTGGCCAGATGCTGATCGTGCTGGCCGTGGGCATACCCGCTGGCGCGGTGTGCCTCAGTGCCGACCAGTTGTCGGGGGGCGCACTCGAACTCGTGTTGCCCATGACGGTGCTCATGCTGCTCTTGCTCGTACACCTGGGCACCATCCAGGACAGCCGGTCGCAACAAAAGCACGCGCAGTTGCGGCAGTCGCTCCAGCAGGCGCAGGCTGCGCTGGAAGAGGCCGCGCAACACGATGTACCCACGGGCCTGCTCAATCGCCTGGGTTTCGAGCAAGCCTTGCGCAAGACCTTGCAGGGTGATTGCAGCGCTGTGCAGCACCTCAGCGTGCTCAGGCTGCACCTGGATGGCTTCAAGACCTTGGTTGACACCTACGGCCACGACCTGGGCGACACGGTGGTGCGCTTCCTGGCATCGCGGTTGCGCGGCCTGGTGCGCGATGGCGATGTGCTCAGCCGCTCCGAGACCGACGAGTACCTGCTCATGTGCCGCGGCCTGGACGACGAGCATGCGGCGGCCCAACTGGCGCAGCGCCTGGGCGAGGCCCTTCACGAGCCCTGTCTGATTCAGGACCACGACCTGGTCCTGAGTTGCTCCATCGGCATCGCCTGCTACCCAGCCAGCACCAATGCCGATCAGCTGCTCAGCCATTCGCAAGACGCCATGCTGACCGCGCGCAAGGCCGGCGGGGGCGTGTACTGTTTTTATGAGCGCGGCATGGACCGCATCGGTGCCGAGCAGGTCGAGATGCAGAGGGACTTGCGCCACGCCATCGAGCGCCAGGAACTGACCGTCTACTTCCAGCCCAAGCTGCGTGCCGAGGACAACACGCTGGCCGGTGTCGAAGCCCTGTTGCGCTGGACGCACCCCGAGCGCGGCATGGTCAGCCCGGCGCAGTTCATCCCCGTGGCCGAGCGCTTCGGGTTGATCGGTGAGCTGGGCCTGTGGGTGCTCAACGAGGCCTGCCGCTACGTTCGTCTGTGGCACGACGCCGGGCTGGACATCCCCGTGGCGGTGAACCTGTCGGCCCACCAGTTGCGCCAGCCTGATCTTGAGCTGAAAGTGCGTGATGCGCTCAAGCGCCACCGCGTGCCGGCGCGCATGCTGATCATGGAGATCACCGAGTCGGCGGCCATGGACGACATCGATGCCTCGCTGCGCGTGTTCGACATGCTGCATGACATCGGCGTGCGCCTGTCGATCGATGACTTCGGGACGGGCTATTCCAGCCTCAGCTACCTGCGCCGCCTGCCCGCCAGCCAGCTCAAGATCGACCGCAGCTTTGTGCGGGACCTGGCCAGCAGCCCGGACGCGCAGGCGATTGTGGAGGCGGTTGTGCGGCTTTCTCACGCGCTGGGCCTCAAGGTCGTGGCCGAAGGCGTCGAAACAGCGGTACAGGCCCGGATCCTGGCGCGGCTGCAATGCGATGAGCTTCAAGGCTTCTTGTTTGCCAAGCCCATGCCCGAGCCTGAACTGCTGGCCTGGCTGGTGCAGCATGGCACCACGGTGCCCGCATCCGAACAGATCGGGCAAGCCAGCCATGTTGCGGCAGACGAGGTGCCCTTGTTTGAATGGTCCGATCTGGAGCTTGCTCGTTTATGACGTCTGCGCACTCAACCTTGTCCAACTGGTGGTGGTTGCTGACCGCCTTGCTGGGTGTGGGCATGTTGATGTCGATCCTGCGGTCCTGGCTGAGCAACCGTGAACGCGAGGCGCACCAGAAGGCTGTTGAGCCGCCACTGCCGTTGCCGGCGCCCGACCTGCCTCGCCCTGACAGCCAGGTGCAGGACCCCCTGACCGGCCTGGCCACCCGCTTGTGGCTGGAAGACCAACTGGCCGCCGCCGTGATGCGGGCCGAGGCGCGCCAACGCCGCCTGGCTTTGCTCTACATCGACCTGGACGGCTTCAAGCCCATCAACGACTCGTTTGGCTACGCCTGCGGCGATGCCTTGTTGCGCGAGGTGGGGCTGCGTCTGCAAGGCATGGGCCGTTCGACCGACACCATCGCGCGCATGGGCGGCGACGAGTTCCTGATGCTGCTGGATGGCGACCCGGACAGCGCCTCGGCCGCCCTGGTGGCCGATCGCATCCGCCACAAACTGCAGCGCCCCTACAGCGTGGACGGCAAGGAGGTGCGCTTGTCGTGTTCGATCGGCATCGTGCTCTACCCCGACCACGGGCCACGCGCCAAACTGATCGCCCGCGCGGACGCGGCCATGCTGGCAGCCAAGCATGCGGGCGGCAACATGCACTGCTTTTTCGACCAGCGCATGGACCACGATGCCGAAGGCGCCATCGACCTGCAGCGCGACCTGCGCCGCGCCATCGAAACGCACACCGAACTGGCCTTGCACTACCAGCCCAAGATCGACGGCCGCACCGGGCGTGTCACCGGGGCCGAGGCCCTGTTGCGCTGGCAGCACCCCACACGTGGCATGGTCAGCCCGGTGGTGTTCATCCCGATTGCCGAGCGCTTTGGCCTGATCGGTGACCTGGGCCAATGGGTGACCGATGAAGCCTGTCGCCAGGTGCGCGCCTGGCTGGATGCTGGCCTGAGCATGCGCGTGGCCGTCAACCTGTCGGTGCACCAGTTGCGCCAGGTCGATCTGGTCGAGCGCATCCAGGAGTCGCTGCAGCACCACAAGGTGCCGCCCGAACTGATCACCTTCGAGATCACCGAGTCGGCCGCCATGGAAGACGCGCAGGCCTCGTTGCGCATCTTCGAGCGCATCGCGCAAACGCGCGTGTCGCTGTCGATCGACGACTTTGGTACCGGGTACTCGAGCCTGAGCTATCTGCGCAAGCTGCCCGCCACCCAGTTGAAGATCGACCGCAGTTTCGTGCAGGACGTGGACCGCGAGGAAGACGCCAAGTCCATCGTGCGCGCCGTGATCAAGCTGGCGCACGCGCTGGGCCTGGAGGTGGTCGCCGAAGGGGTGGAGACCGAAGCGCAGCAGCGCATCCTCATCCGCATGGGCTGCGACCAGTTGCAGGGCTACCTGTTTGCCAAACCCATGCCGCCCGACCAGCTGCAGCAATGGGCCACCAGTGATGCGCAGCCACCGCACCAGGCCGTGTTCCACGAAATGCTGTTCAACCAGGACGAGGATGGCGTTGGCTCGGGCGCCGTGCCACCTGCCCAGAACTAGGGTTGCGTCGTCATTCGTGTTGATACGGTGGCAGTGCCGCCCCGCAGCGCCAGCAATAGCTGGCCTCTGGTGAGTGCCCTTCGGTCAGGCAGGCATGGCAGGTTCGGGTGGTGGTGGGCGCGCGCATGTTGCGCTGTGCGCTGATCTCGGCGGTCACGATGCCGGTGGGCACGGCCAGCACCCCCCAGCCCAGCATCATCATGAGGGCTGAAATCAGGCGGCCCAGATCGGTCTTGGGGGTGATGTCGCCAAAGCCGACGGTGGTCATCGTGGTCACCGCCCAGTACATGGCCGTGGGGATGCTGGTGAAGCCGTTGGCCGGCCCCTCCACCACGTACATCACCGTGCCCATGATCAGCACAGCCATCATCACGATGGACAGGAAGACCAGGATCTTGCGTCGGCTGGCCTGCAGCGCGCGGCCCAGCGTGTTGTACTCGGCCACATAGCTGCCCAGCTTGAAGACCCGGAACATGCGCAGCAGCCGCAGGATGCGCACATCGATGAACACATGCGCGCCCGGCGCCAGCAAGGCCACGTAGGTGGGCAGGGTGGACAGCAGGTCGATGACACCAAAAAAACTGCGCGCATAGACCAGCGGGCGCTGCACGCAGACCAGGCGCGCCAGGTACTCGATGGTGAACAGGCCGGTGAACAGCCATTCCAGCACGTCCAGCACCGGACCAAACCGTGCCTGGATGCTGGCCACGCTGTCCAGCACCACGACGGTGACGCTGAGCAGGATCACGGCGATCAGGCCCTGGTCGAACAGGCGCCCGGCGCGGGTGTCGGCCTCGAAGATGATGGTGTACAGGCGCAGGCGCCAGCCGCTCAGGGGTTTGCCGAGGTCCTTGTTCATGCCAGGGTTATACGTCAGGCGGCGCGCCGGCTAACACCTCCTAAAATAGCGGCATGAACAGCCCCGCCACCTCCGCACCGTCCACGGCCCAGGCCCGCCCGCCCGTCGAGCGCCGCCCCTACACCCGTGCCGCCAACCTGCCCGCGATCATGCGCGAGCGCATCGTGGTGCTGGACGGGGCCATGGGCACCATGATTCAGCGCTACAAGCTGAGCGAGGCTGACTACCGTGGTGCACGCTTTGCCGAGCACCACAAGGACCTCAAGGGCAACAACGAGCTGCTGCAGCTCACCCGCCCCGAGGTGATCAGCGAAATCCACGAGAACTACCTCAAGGCCGGTGCCGATCTGATCGAGACCAATACCTTCGGCGCGACCACGGTGGCGCAGGACGACTACGACCTGCCCGAGCTGGCCTACGAGATGAACCTGGCGGCCGCCAGGCTGGCCCGCGCCGCCTGCGACAAGTACAGCACGCCCGACAAGCCCCGCTTCGTGGCCGGCGCCATCGGCCCCACGCCCAAGACGGCCAGCATCAGCCCGGACGTGAACGACCCCGGCGCCCGCAATGTCGATTTTGACACCCTGCGTCAGGCGTATTACGAGCAGGCCAAGGCCTTGCTCGAAGGGGGCAGCGACGTCATCCTGATCGAAACCATCTTCGACACGCTCAATGCCAAGGCCGCGATCTTCGCGGTGGACCAGTTGTTCGAAGACACAGGCGAGCGCCTGCCCATCATCATCTCGGGCACGGTGACGGACGCCTCGGGCCGCATCCTCTCGGGCCAGACCGTGAGCGCCTTCTGGCATTCGGTGCGCCATGCGCATCCACTTGCCATCGGCCTGAACTGCGCGCTGGGCGCCACGCTGATGCGGCCTTACATCGAAGAGCTGTCCAAGGTCGCGGGTGACACCTTCATCAGCTGCTACCCCAACGCCGGCTTGCCCAACCCCATGAGCGACACCGGCTTTGACGAGACGCCCGAGATCACCGGCGGCCTGGTCGAAGAGTTCGCCAAGTCGGGCTTTCTCAACATTGCCGGTGGCTGCTGCGGCACCACGCCGGATCACATCGCCGCCATTGCGCGGCGTGTGAGCGCTTACAAGCCGCGCTGCCTGCATGAGGGCAACACGGGCTTTTTGAGTGGTTTGAAGGCCGCCTGATACCGGTGCCCTGCGTCTGGCCCCATGTGTTCAGCGGCAGCTTCACACAATGGCTGTCGGGATGTCGTCCAGCGACAGTTCGTGCAGGATGTCACCGAAGCGGGGCCGAGCATGGGCATGACCATCTGCGCAAAGTGGCTTAGGCCTGGATGCCGATGATGCCAATGCCATGCTTCATCGAAGCACATGAATGTGCGTACAGATATGACGTTATGTCTGCATGTCCTGGCCACATATGGAGTGATCGGCCATTTATTTGTCTTGGGCGGCAGACAGCGCGGTATTCGCCAGCTTTTAGTGTTCGTTTCCAGTATGGCCATATGCTTTAATTCTTTGGCCTTTGCTCAGTGGTCCCGACCTCATGCTGCCCAAATCGATTGCGCTGATTGACGATGACAAGGAATACACAGAATTCCTGAGTCAGCATCTGCGCGGACTGGGCGTGCGTGTCGATGTGTTCGCGGACAGCAATGATTTGCTGACCCACACCGACCCGTATTCCTATCACTTCTATCTGGTCGACCTGATGCTGCCCGGCATCGACGGGGTGGACATGATCAAGCTCTTGCGGCGCCGTACCGACGTGGGGCTGGTCGTCGTTTCAGGGCGTCTGGCGCCCGATGTGTTCGAGCAGGTCATCGGCGCAGGGGCTGACATGTACCTGGCCAAGCCCGTGCAGTTCGAGCAAGTGGTGTTGGCCATCAAAGCGGTGCACCGACGCGTCGGGCCCGGGGGGCATGCGCAACTGGAGTGGCGGCTTGACCGGCGTGCCGGCCAACTGATCGCGCCGGATGGCGCACAGGTGGACCTGAGCGAGGCAGACTTGGCGCTGATCCAGTGTTTCGTTGAAGCCCAGGGCGAGGTGGTCCCACGCGAAACCTTGCTGCAGCGACTGGGGCGCGCCGATGAGCCCGACGCCGATGGCGGCCTGAATGCCACGGTTTACCGCTTGCGTCGGCGCATTGAAAAGGCCACGCCCGCTCTGGTGCCGCTGCAGTCCAAGTCGCGCGTCGGCTATGTGTTCCGTGCGCCCTTGAGCGTGATCTGAGCCTGGGTCACGAACCCGGCGTCGGCACGATCAGCAGGCGCATGGTGACCCCGTCGGGGCCGTTGCGGACCATCTCCACGCGGCCGTGGTGCAGCTCCATCACCCGCCGCACGATATAGAGCCCCAGCCCGTGCCCTGCAGGGCCGCCCGCTGCCTGGCCTCGAACACCGCGTTCGAACAGCCTGGGTACCAGCTTGTCGCCCACACCATGCCCAAGGTCACTCACGTCGATGACCAGGGCCAGTGGCTCATCTGAATCGCTCACGCGCAAGGTCACCCGCTTGCCGGGCGGGCTGTACTTCAACGCGTTGGACAGCAGGTTGCGCAAGGCCAGCCGCATCAGGCTCATGTCCATCGACGCGGTGCGTGTGCTGGTGACCCGTTCGACATGGATGCGCCCTCGCTCAATGGCGGGTATGTCTGCGATGGTCACGGCGATGAGCGTGTCGACATCGGTGTCCTCGGGTTCAACCGGTGCGGGTCGGGCCAGCAAGGCGGCGACAGCCAGCGTGTTGTCAATGCTGGCCAGTACCTGGCTCATCACGGTCTGCGCCCTGACCAGGCGCAGGGCCGCCACGGTCTCGCCTACATCGGCCAGCGTGGCGTTGGCGCTTTGTAGCGCTGCCGAGGCATTGTTCAAGGGTTGACGCACCTCATGGGCGAGCACGTCCAGCATGTCGCTGCGTTCGGCCAGCAAGGCCTTGAGTTCTTGCGCATGGTGCTCGACCTGTTCCCGCAGCGCCTTCTCGCTTTGCAGTTCACGCTGATGTCGCAGTTGTTCGGTGATGTCCTGCACCGCACCGATGACCCGGATCGGTATCCCGTCTTCCAGTTCGACCTCGCCAAACGAGCGCACCCACACGCGTTGCCCTTGTGCTGTGAGGATGGGCAAGGTCATGTCCCATGAGGTGCCGTGCAGGACACCTTCCTGAAAGGCGGCCTGGATCAGATCCCGGGCCTCGGGCGCCACAAATTTCAAGGCGTCTTCGCCAGTGGGGCTGTAGCCAGGCGGCACGCCATGGATGCGACAGGTCTGCTCCGACCAGGTGATGGCGTTGGTGCGCAGGTCGATCTCCCAGCCACCCACGCCCGCGATGCGGCCCGTGCGGTCCAGAAAGGCCTCGCTGGCGCGCAAGGCCGCTTCGGTCTCCTTGAGTTGCGTGATCTCGGTGACCTGGACCAGAAACCCCTGCACCTGACCGTTGACGAAGTCGGGCAAGTAGTTGGCCTGGCTGTGGCGCACGATGCCATCCGGGCCGGGGATGACGCGCTCGAAGTTCTGTTCCTGTCCTTGCAAGGCCCCCAGGATGTAGCGCTCATTGAGTGCGAACAGGGTGGGGCCCAGCACGTCCGGCATGCGCGCCCCAATGATCTGCTGCGGCTCCAGGCCAAACCAGGTCTTGTAGGCGCGGTTGGCGAAACGGCAGCGCAGGTCTTTGTCCCAGTAAGCCAGCATGGACGGCACATGGTTCACCAGCAGGCGAATGTGGTAGCTCAGATCGCTCTCTTTGGCGTCGCTCATCGTCGCGCTCCGAATCAAGCTGGGTCAGCCAGCGTAGGGGTCGTCAAAGCCCAGCGCGGCCAGGATCTCGCGCTCGCGCGCTTCCATGGCCTCGGCTTCCTTTTTCTTGATGTGGTCCCAGCCCTGCGCATGCAAGGCGCCGTGCACCAGCATGTGGGCGTAGTGTGCCTCCAGTGTCTTGCCTTGTTCTTGCGCCTCCTGCTCGATCACGGGGGCGCAGATGATCAGGTCGGCCATGACCACGGGCGCTTGCGCGTAGTCGAAGGTCAGCACATTGGTGGCGTAGTCCTTCTTGCGGAAGTCGCGGTTCAGCGTCTGGCCTTCTTCGGCGTCCACCAGCCGCACGGCCAGTTCGGCATCCGATTCAAGCGCGGCCTTGAGCCAGCGGGCCACCTTGTGGCGAGGCAGGGTGTCTCTGTGGCGCTTGTCGGCGAACTGCAGGCTCAGGCTGAGGGTGGGTTTCATGCGTTGGAGATGTCGTTGTCGGTTGACTGGGCGGCCTCATAGGCCTCGACGATGCGCGCGACCAGCGGGTGGCGCACCACGTCGGCCGAGGTGAAGCGGTTGAAGGACACGCCCTTGACACGCTTGAGGATGCGTTCGGCCTCGATCAGGCCACTCTTGGCGTTCTTGGGCAGGTCGATCTGGCTGATGTCACCCGTGACCACGGCGCGCGAGCCAAAGCCGATGCGGGTGAGGAACATCTTCATCTGCTCGGGCGTGGTGTTCTGTGCCTCGTCCAGGATGATGAAGGCATGGTTGAGTGTGCGCCCGCGCATGAAGGCCAGGGGCGCGATCTCGATCAAGCCCTTTTCAAAGGCCTTGGTGACGCGGTCAAAGCCCATCAGGTCGTACAAGGCGTCATACAGCGGCCGCAGGTAGGGGTCGACCTTCTGGGTCAGGTCGCCGGGCAGAAAGCCCAGGCGCTCGCCTGCTTCCACCGCCGGTCGTGTCAGCACGATGCGCTGCACGGTGCTGCGCTCCAGCGCGTCCACGGCGCAGGCCACGGCCAGAAAGGTCTTGCCCGTGCCGGCCGGGCCGATGCCAAAGCTCAGGTCATGGGCGAGGATGTGCCGCAGGTACTGAACCTGGTTGGGCGTTCGCCCGTGCAGGTCGGCACGGCGCGTATGCAGGGTTGGGCCATCCGGGGATTCATCGGGCAGGGCGATCGCCTCTGGCTCGGTCGGGCTCTTGGCGCGCACCTGGCTGGCCAGGCTGGCCGTGATGGCCAGTTGCACCAGTTCGGCGCTGATGGGCTTGGCGCTGCGCGCATACAGCGAGTCGAGCAGTTCGACCACCTGCTGGGGCACGCCACGTGCGCCTTCGATGCGGAACTGCTCGGCCCGGCGCATCACGGTCACGCCGAACGCGGCTTCGATGCTGCGCAGGTGTTCGTCCAGTGGCCCACACAGGTTGGCCAGGCGGGTGTTGTCTGGGGGAGAAAAACGATGCCGCAGTTGCATGAAAACCCTGGATTCGAAAGAAAGCATGCAAATTGTCGCTTGCCCGGGCCTTCAGGATGTGACATATCTTGCGAAAATCGATTGTCTTCACATGCATGGTGTGTGTGATGGGCTTTGGAGTCGTCGTTGATCATGTTGCATCGTTGGTGGCAGTCCTGGGCCCACAGTTCGCGTACAACCGAAGCCGATACCGATGGCGAGTCTGTGCCTTCTGGTTCGGTCGGTCGCGGGGCCATCCGTTCGCGCCGCCTGTGGGTCCTGCTGGGCCTGGGCCTGGTGCTGGCGCTGGTGGTGGCTTATGTCATGGTGGCGCTGAACCGCGAAACCGTGCGGCTGAGCCACCCGTCCACCATCGTGGCGGCCATCTCGGGCAATTCAGCCGTCCAGTCGCTGGAACAGGCCTGGGTGGTGCGCAGCAATGCCAGCCAGTTCCCGGTGGCCGATGCCAGCCTGTTGACCAACTTGCCTGACGAGTGGACGCGCACCCAGCCGGGCTACCAGGGCGCCGTCTGGTACCGCTTCAATTTCGGGTCGCCCAAGACGCTGGGGGCGGACCAGATCATGGCCATCCATGTCGAGCGGGCGTGTTCCAACGTCGAGGTCCACCTCAATGGGCAATTGCTTTACCGTGGCGGGCGCATGTCCGAGCCCTACGCGCGCAACTGCTACCGCTCTCATGTGATCCCCGTGCCCACCTTCCTGCTGCGCGGCACCGACAACCAGCTTGACCTCAAGGTGGCCGGCTACCCCATCAACCGGGTAACGGCGCGCCAGCGAGCCGGTGGCCTGGCCGCCGTTCGGGTCGGGCCTTTGCAGGCCATCCGCGAGCTGCATGAAGAGCAGGAGTTCTGGACCACCACCGTGTCCCAGGTGCTGGGCGGCATCCTGGCCGTGCTGGGCATCTTCGCCCTGGGCCTGGCCTGGGTGCGCCGTCTGGACTACCTGCTGTATTTCGGCTTGCTGACGGTGGGCTGGTCCGTGCTGACCGGGCGCATGTGGCTCAGTGAGGCGCCCATCCCCAATGCGGCCATGGAGGTGCTGATCGCGATGATGTTCGCACCCATGACCGCTTTCGCCGTCAAGTTCCTGCTGGACTACGCCGGGCAGAGCCTGCGCCAGGCCACGCAGGGCAAGCGCAAGCGACAGATCAATGCGGTGCTGTGGGCGCAGTGCGTGCTGTTCCCCGTCAGCCTGCTGGCCATGGGCGCCGACCGCGTGTTCATCGGTGCACGCGTGTGGTACGTGCTGTTCGCGCTGGAGCTGTTTGTCACCATCGGCTTTTTCCTGTGGGTGGCGGGCAAGGGGCGCCGCCCCGAGTTCTGGCTGATGAGCGCGGCCCTGGGCGTGGTGGCCGCCGTGCTGGGCATCGAGCTCGCATACCAGAGCGGTCTGGTCAAGTTGTGGGGTGTGCACATCACCCACTTCGTGATGCCGCTGCTGTACGCAGCCGTGGCCGTGCGCCTGATCCAGGTCTATGCCCGGGCGCTGCAAACGGCCGAGGGCGCGCGCAAACAGCTTGAAAAGCGCGTGCAGGAAATCAGCGGCGAGATCGAGCGCAACTTCAACCAGATCGCCGAACTGCGCGTCGAGCAGATCGCCGAGAAAGAACGCAAGCGCATCGCCGCCGACCTGCACGACGACCTGGGCGCCAAGCTGCTGACCATCGTGCACACCAGCGACAACGACCGCATCTCCACCCTGGCGCGCGAGGCGCTCGAAGAGATGCGCCTGTCTGTGCGCGGTCTGACCGGCAAGCCCATGGTCTTGTCCGATGCGCTGGCCGACTGGCGTGCCGAGGTGGTGTCCCGCCTGGGGCAGGCCGGTATCGAATGCGAGTGGCGTAATCCGAATGAAGTCATCGAAGAGCCGCTTTCGTCACGCACGTATGTACAGACCACGCGTATCCTTCGGGAAGCAGTCAGCAATGTGATCAAGCACAGTGGTGCGTCGCACGTGATCATTTCAGCCGAGGTGCACCTGGAACACCATGACTTCGTGCTCGTCATCCAGGACAACGGCAAGGGCATCCCGCTGGAACTCGACGGGCGCCTGGATCGTGGTCACGGCATGACCAGCATGAAGCACCGTGCCAAGCAGCTCAGTGGGCAGTGTCTGGTGGAGTCGGGGCCGGGTTTCGGCACCGTCATTCGTCTGACCCTGCCGCTTGAAATCGCCACCATGCAACAAGTGCTGCCGGTCACGCTCCCAGGAAGCCTGGGCGCTGCTAGCATGCGCAATATGGCGCGTGGACCCTGATCCCAGCGTTTCTATTTGAAGTGAGGCCCGTCCACCATGAAGCAAATCCTTTTACTTGAAGACCTGCCAGAGATCCGCGCCTGGCTGAAAGTGCTGGCGCTGCAGGTGTTCCCGGGGGCACAGATCAGCGAGGCCTCGCGCATCCATGACGCGCTGGAGCTGGTCAACGCCGTGCGATTTGACGTGGCGCTGGTGGACCTGGGCCTGCCGGATGGCTCCGGTGTCGAAGTGGTGCAGGCCTTGCGCGAGAAGCAGCCCGACGTGCAATCGGTTGTGGTGACCATCCATGACGACGATGACCACCTGTTCCCCGCCTTGCAGGCAGGTGCCTTTGGTTACCTGCTGAAAGAGCAGTCGCGTGAACAGCTGTCCGAGCAACTGCACCGCATCAGCCAGGGTGAGCCGCCGCTGTCGCCCTCGATCGCCCGTCGCGTGATCCAGTACTTCACGGCGCAGGCACGTCACCAGCCGATCCAGCCCGACACCGTGACACCGCACGTGCAGCTCACCGACCGTGAAAACGAGGTGCTGTTGCGTGTGGCCAAGGGCTTCACGCTGCCCGAGATCGGTCAGCAACTCAACCTGTCGCGCCACACCATTGCCGACTACGTCAAGCAGATCTACCGCAAGCTCAATGTGTCTTCGCGCGCCGAAGCCGCGCTGGAAGCCCAGCGTCTGGGTCTGTTCCGTCGCTGATGATTGCCCGCCTGACGGGGGTGCTGGCCGAGCGGTCACCACCCTATGTGCTGCTGGATGTCAATGGCGTGGGCTACGAGGTGCAGGTGCCCATGAGCACCTTCTACAACCTGCCTGAGCTGGGCGCCAAGGTCACCTTGCTGACCCAGTTCATCGTGCGTGAAGACGCGCAACTGCTGTACGGTTTCCTGACAGCCGCCGAGCGCGAGTCCTTCAGGGAGCTGATCAAGATCAGCGGCGTGGGGCCGCGCATCGCGCTGGCCTTGTTGTCGGGCCTGAACACCGCCGAACTGGCGCAGGCCGTGGCCGCCCAGGACGCCAGCCGCCTGGTGAAGGTGCCCGGCATTGGCAAGAAAACGGCCGAGCGCCTGTTGCTGGAGCTCAAGGGCAAGCTGGCGCCGGTGCTGAACGCGCCTGGTTTTGTGGCCGCCAGCGATGCCCAGACCGACATCCTGCAGGCCCTCATTGCCCTGGGTTATTCCGACAAGGAAGCCCAGGCGGCACTCAAGGTTCTGCCAGCCGATGTGTCGGTGAGCGACGGCATCAAACAAGCTTTGAAGTCCCTGGCTCGCTGAAGCGGGCCGGGCCCCGAAATGCACGTGTGGACGTCAACCGTTTGAACCCGATGGATCAATTGTTTGCCTGGCGCGCGCGCCGTCCTGTGGCCCTGTGTGGTCTGGCGCTGGCCTCCCTGACATGGGTCACCGCCCTGGCCGCGGCCCCCGCGCCTGTCCCTGTGCCGCCTAAGGCCCCAGCCAAGGCAGCACCCGTTGCGGTGGCACCCATGACCACGCCACAGGCGTTCTGCGATGCGGTCGCGCACCGCCTGCCCAATGTGTCCAAGGCCATGTGCATGCGCGCCGGCCTGGCGCCGGCCAATGCGCGCTCGGCGCAAGGCCGCCCGCTCTACCAGCGGGACGTGATCTCGGCGAATGCGCACCTGCGGGTGCTGGTCATTGGTGGCATCCATGGCGATGAGCTGTCGTCCACCGCGCTGGTGCTCAACTGGATCAACGCGGCGATGGAGACTCCGTCGAACATCCACTGGCGCTTCGTGCCCTTGATGAACCCCGACGGCATGCTGCTGCCCAAACCCACGCGCACCAATGCCAATGGCGTGGACCTGAACCGCAATTTCCCCACGCCCAATTGGGACCGGGAGGCGCCCAGCTACTGGAACCAGCGCACCAGGAACGACCCGCGCCGCTACCCGGGCCCCAAGCCCTTGTCCGAGCCCGAGTCACGCTGGTTGCATGACGAGATGGAGCGCTGGAAGCCCAACCTGATCGTGTCGGTGCATGCGCCTTATGGCGTGCTGGACTTCGACGGCCCCACTGTGGCCCCGCAGCGCCTGGGTCGCCTGTACCTGGACCAGGTCGGCATTTTCCCGGGCAGCCTGGGCAACTACGGTGGCGTGCACAAGAAAGTGCCCGTGGTGACCATCGAGTTGCCCAGTGCCCTGCGCACCCCGCAAGAGGCCGAGATCCGCCAGATGTGGCTCGACCTCCTGCGCTGGACGGCCGAGCGCCTGGGCGCGAACTGAGCGTGTGCCGAGCCAGCGGGCTCGGCCGCACCGCCGTGGTTACATGCCGTTGCACAGCCACCCGTTAGGGTGGTCTGGCCGCGCAGGTTTCCCCCAGAAAATCCCCCGTTGCAGTGCCATCAAATAAAACGCAACGTCAGGGAACCCACATGGGTCTGGAAACATCGAGCTTGGCTGGAGGGCTGTCGTCCGTCCAGTCTGCTGTTCAAGGGGCTTTGGCCTCCATCATTGGCCAATGGGGCACAGACACCCGCCTCTACACCCTCTCGGCGCCGAGCAGCGAGCGCAGTCTGCCTGCCGACCTGATGGTGGAAAGCTTCGTGCTGCACGAGGCCGTCTCACATCCCTTCGCGCTGTACATCAACGCACTGGTGCTGGATGCCCGCGTCGAGCTCAAGCAGCTCTACGCCCGCCCCATCACCTTGCACACCACGCTGGCTGACGGCAGCCGCACCCGCCGCAGTGGCTACGTGACCCAGGCGGATGCGCTGGCGTCTGACGGGGGCTTCGCGCGCAAGGGTCTGCTGGTGCAACCGTGGCTCGCTTTGCTGCGCCATACGCTCAGCAGCCGGGTCTGGCAGGACAAGTCGATCATCGACATCATCGAAGACGTGTTCGCCGACCATGCCACGATGGCAGCCTGGAAGTGGGATGACGGCGTGGCCGACCACGTGGCGCAAGGGCTGTTTGCACGCAACGGGGGGCAGCGCTCGTACTGCGTGCAATATCGCGAAAGCGACCTCGATTTCGTCAGCAGGCTTCTGGCAGAGGAGGGGCTTTGCTACCGTGTTGAAGAGGACGAGTCCGCACCGGGGGGCCATACGGTTGTCTTCTTTGCGAACAGCGCCAGTCAGCCACAAGACCCGACCAGCGCCGGCGGCCTGGGTGTGGGCTTGACAGGTTCGGGCATCCGTTTTCACCGCAGCAGCAGCCAGGAAGAACAAGACAGCATCCAGGCCATGGCGGCGATCCGCGGTCTGGGCACCACGGCCACGGTGCTGCAAGGCTGGGACTACGTGGCCAACAGCGCCATCACGTCTGATGTACCGACCAACCACCGGTGGGGGGGCGATGAGGCGAGCAGCCTGCAAAGCTGGCTTGCCAGCTACGACCCGACCGGCGACTACATCTTTGGCAGCCAGGCTGAAGCCCGGTTCACCGCCACCCGCCTGCAGGAGGCCCACGAGGCCCGCTATAAAACCTGGCTGGGCCGGGGCACGGTGCGCACTTTGCGCGCAGGCACCTGGATGGCCATCACCCAATCCACGCTCGACCCCTTGGCTGCGTTCGGGATGACCCCAGACCAAAAGGCGTTCTTCGTCATCGCCACGGATGCCTATGGGGTCAACAACCTGCCCAAGGATCTGAGCGACACCATTGTGAAGTCACTGGGACAGGCTGAACTGCCGCCGCTCAGCCTGTCGGTCGATCAGGATCGGGCCGTGCTCGATACGCAGGCCCTGCAGCAGCAAGCAGCACAGACCGGCTATGCCTGTCAGTTCCAGGCCTTGCGTCGCCATGTGCCATGGCGCGCTGTATTGCTCGATGGCACCGGCCTGCGCCCACGGCCACGACCCACCGCGCTGGGCATGCAAACGGCCATCGTGGTCGGGCCAAACGGCAGCACGGCTGCCAGCGGTGCCGACGAGCTCCATACAGACAAGCTGGGCCGGGTTAAAGTCAAGTTCCATTGGCAGGCCAACCCGTATGCACCACAGCGGGCCAACAGCGACCACAGTTGCTGGGTACGCGTCATGCAGCGTTTGTCAGGGTCAGGCATGGGCCACCAGTTCATCCCGCGCATCGGGCATGAAGTGCTGGTTGGCTTCCTGAACAACGACATCGACAGGCCGTACGTACACGCCAGCCTCTACAACGGACGGGGTGAAGGTGGGGTACCGCGCACGCCTGGTGGGCAAGCCAACGCAGCAGGTACAAGTGCCTTTGCAGAATCAACCGACCACCGGCCCAGCGGCCAGATGAACCTGGTGGGTTCGGGCAGCAGTGGCAACAGCCCGGCCTGGCATGGTGCTGCACCGGGTGCCGCCACAGACGGCTCAGAAGGCCAGCACAACGCGGCGGCGCTGAGCGGCTTCAAGAGCAAGGCGTTCGGGGGGCTGGGTCACAACCAACTGGTGTTTGACGACACACCCAAGCAGGGCCGCATGCAACTGCACAGCACGCAGGCGCAGACCTGGTTGCAAATGGGGCACCTGCTGCACCAGGCTGACAACCACCGAGGCAGTTTTCGCGGGCTGGGCTTCGAGTTGCGCACGGACGCCTGGGGCGGCCTCAGAGCGGTGCGCGGGGTCATGCTCAGCACCTACAGCCTGAACAACGGCCTTGGCCAGACGGGTGAAGGCGCAGGCGACAACGCTGCTGGCATTGCATTGGCCAAACAGATGCAGCAGTTGGCGAGCACCTTTCACCAGGCTGCCACCACGCACCAGACCGTGGGGCTGGCCAGCGCAGCGGGCAACGGCAAAGCGAAGCAAAGTGCCCTGGATGACCAGCTGGCGCCGGCCGCCGCCTTGGTCAAGAGCCTGTCGGGCATGGTCAACCACACCAGCCTGGCAGATGCCCTGGCTGATGCCGCCGACAGAAGCAACGGTACCGGGCCAGCCAAGGTGCCGCACATGCTCGACCCGCACATCGCCATCATTGGCAAGGCGGGTGTCGGCATCACTGCCGGGCAAGACCTGCACCTCAGCAGCAACGATGGCACGACCGTGGCCAGCGGGCAAGACACGCATTGGGCGGTCGGAGGGCAGGCGCGCATTCACACGGGGCAAGGCATCGGCGTGCTGGCTGGCGCCATCCAACCCGGCTCGGAGGCGGCGGGCAAGGGCCTGACGATGATGGCAGCCCAGGGGCCGATTGACCTGCAGGCGCAGCATGGCCCCGCGCAGGTCTCCGCCAAACAGACGTTGGAGCTCAAGACGGCCAACGGTGTGGTCAACTTCGCGGCAGCCAAGAAGGTGACGCTGGCGGTGAGTGGCGGTGCCAGCATCACCATCGAGGGCGGGCACTTCACGGCGCAGTGCCCGGGCAAAATCACCGTGCAGGCGGGGGTGAAGAGCATGGTGGGGGCGGGGACGATGTCGTGGGCCATGCCCCAACTGCCGCATTCGGACAGCATTTGCGTGACGTGCTTGATCAAGGCGCTGAAGGCGGGCTCTCCCCTGGCCGCAGTCTGAGGAGCACCCGAGCATGTATTTTGCCGTAGATGATTTCCAGATCGCGGCGCTTCAGGCGGAGATCCGGTCGACCATGCAGGCTGGCCACATAGATGCCAACTGGTACGCCTTGGTCGACCTTGCGTTTGACCATGAGCGTGGCAATCCACTGCGCTGGCCGCATGCGTCTGAGCCGGTTTATAGAACAGCCGGTATGGATGCCGTGTCCCCGACGCTGTTGCGCCTGAGTTTGCCCGCAAGCGACGCTGCGCGGATGGACCTTGCCCGCCTGCTGCGCCACTGCGATGGCCGGCCCATGCTGAGCTTTGTGCACACAGAACTGGGCATGAAAGCCCTGGCTGATGCATGGCAGGCCATCACCAAGGTGCAGGCCGAAGATGGACAAACCTTCCTGCTGCGCTTTGCCGATACGCGTGTGCAAGGCACCTTGCCCGGCAGCCTTGGGTCACAGAGCTGGCAAAGGCTGTGTCGGCCATTGCGAGCCTGGTACACCATCGACCGCGCTGCGCGGTGGCAGGCCTTGCCCATGCCTGAACCTGCCCCAACCGGGCAGGGTTCAATCGATCCTCTCGGCGCGCAAGAGCCCTTCTGTATTGATGCCCAGGCCTTTGCCCGCATGCTTGATGCTGCGCAGCCTGACGTGTTGATCGATGCGATGTCAGAGCAATTGCCTGGCGTGTTGCCCGCTCGCCATAGAGCCCAAGTCCATGCCTTGGTAACGCGTGCCTGCGAATTGGCCTGCGCGCATCATCTGGAAAGCCTGGATGACCAGTTGCCCTTGGCGCTGCTTGCATGTGTCTCTGACGGGGCGCTGTTGCGTCACCCGGCCCTGCCGGACTTGCTGGCTGCGTATCAGCCGGGGGCCGGCACCTTGAGTGACTCACTCATGGCTTTGTTGCCTGCTACCGAGGGGCCAGCTTGACAGCCATGACGATGACCCGGTTGGCCATGGCCACGCTGCGCAGCGCTGTGCGCGCCAGTGTGTTGTGTGCGGTATGCCTGCCGCTGACGGCCTGTTTTGAAGAAGAAACTACAGGCTTGTCTTACCTGGCGGTGAACCACACCGACCGGTGGGTGGCGTCCTTCTTGATCAACGGCGAAGGAGGCGTGCTCAATGTGCCGCCACAAGGAGGGGGTGGCGGGACGGCATGCTGCGTGGTGCTGCCCAAGCGTTGGCGCCCTGATTTGCAGGTAACGGTGAAGTGGCGTGTTGAAGGCACCTACCTCAAGGACGCCCAAGGCAAAGACGTGATCGAGAACGGCCGTCAAGTGCTGGTCGAAGCGCCCTGGCAGACCCGCACGGTGCCCGTGCCCGCGTACACCGACAAGGATCTGGGGCACTTCGATGTGCACTTTTTGCCGAACGAGCAGGTGCAGGTCAAGGTGAGTTTCATTTACCCCGAGCACCGCAACTATCTCCCCGCCTACCCGGCCCAGCGCCCTCCGAAACCATGAGCACCGTGTCCCCCACCCCGTTTCCCGCCAATGGCCACCGCCAGTTGTCGCCGCGCGAGGCCATGCAGCGGCTCAAGGCCTTGTCCTGCACTCTGCCCAAGGACGGCAAACCCCGTTGCAGCGGCCAGGTGCATGTGGGCCTGTTCTTCGATGGCACGGGCAACAACAAGCAACTGGATTACGACAGCCTGCCGCCCGACAAGCGCAAGCACAGCAATGTTGTACGGCTGTTCCAGTCTCATCGAGACACCCCGACAGCAGGGTACTTTCGGCATTACATCTCCGGCGTGGGCACCCCGTTTCCGGAGATTGGCGACACCAATCACCCTGATGGCAAATGGCCTGGTGGTTCGGCGTTTGCCGAGAAGGGCGAGCACCGCATCGTCTGGGGGCTGCTGCAGCTGATCAACTCCGTACATCGTTATGTTTATCAAGCCCCGTTGATCCAGCCAGCGCAAGACAAGATCATCGTGAACAACCTGGCTGGCATCACCAACCCGGCGGCGATGCGACGTGTGGCCATGAAGACCTGGCAGGACAAACTCAAGGCCGCTTTGGCGGGTGCCAAGCCGGAGGTCGAGCAGATCAACGTGTCGGTATTCGGCTTTTCCCGGGGCGCAGCCGAGGCCAGGGCCTTCTGCAATTGGTTGTTCGACGTCTGTGAGCCCGAAGGCGGCGGGTGGCGCTTCGCCGGCATCCCTTTGCGCGTGGCATTTCTGGGGGTTTTCGACACCGTGGCCTCGGTCGGGATGGCCAACCTGTTTGATGACGGCGTGTTGGCAGGCCACCAATCCTGGGCTGATGACAACCTCGAAATCCATCCCGCCGTGGAGCGCTGCGTGCACTTCGTAGCTGGGCACGAGGTTCGCGCCTGCTTCCCACTGGATTCCGTGCGCGTCAAAACGCGCTACCCCGGTAACGCCAAGGAAGTCATGTACCCAGGCGCGCACTCCGACGTCGGCGGCGGGTATGCGCCGGGCGACCTGGGCGTGTCTCCTTGCCACAGCGACATGTTCAGCATCATTCCCGGCGCCAGCATGTACCAGGAGGCCCGCCTGAGCGGCGTGCCGCTGTTGCCGCTTGATGCGCTGGGTCCGGACGACAAGCAGGCCCTTCAGCCTTCCGATGCGGCCATCCAGCAATTCAATGGCTACCTGCAAGATGCCAGGGCGGGTGCGGCACCTGTGGAGCAACTGTTGAGCCACCACATGGCGCTGTATTTCAGCTACCGCTTCAAGTACCGGCACCAATTCGAGTCACGCCCCTTGTTTACCAGGGCCAACCCGACGCATCAATCGTATTTGCGTCAAACGCAAAGCACGCTGATCAGCCGCCTGACGCAACTGGAGCAGGGCGATCCGATGGACCCCGCCTTCGATCCGGCCCAGGCTGCGCGTGCCTACCGCCAAAGGCAAATGAAGCTGGAGGCAGCCACCGGCATCCAGGGCTATGCAAAGGATACTTTGCGTATGCAGCGCCTGTGTGCCGTGGCTGCGCAGATCGATGTGCGCAAAGTCACGCCACATGTCGAGGCCTTCCTGGAAAACAGCGTGCACGATTCCATGGCCGGATTCATGCGCCAGCTTGACGAATACCGCCGCAATGGCATCGGTTTCGTGAAATTCAGAACTGTGTTCAAAGGCAACGACTGATGGCGACAAGAGCGTCACCGCACGCGCACCGCCCACAGCGCTTGTTCACGCAGCAGGGCTTGCTGTCAAAGCGGTTCGCTGGTGTCACTCAGTGCGTAGGCGGAGCCGCCTGGGCGCTGGGCAGTGCCGCCAGGATCTGCAGCAGGCGGTTGATCTGCAGGGGTTTGACCAGGTAGTGGCTGAAGCCAGTTTGCAGCGCCTTGGCGATGTGGTCGGGCAGGGCGTCGGCGCTCAGGGCGATCAGCGGCAGCTTCTTGAACTCGGGTTGCGAGCGCAGGCGTCGGCACAGGTCCAGGCCGCTGCCGTCTGGCAGGTTGATGTCGACCAGGGCGACGTCCGGGTGGGTGGCCTCGATGCTGGCCAGCCCTTCTGCAGCGGTTTCAGCCGAATACAGGCGCACCTGTGGGTAGGCCGCGAACATGGCTTCGACCAGGCTGCGGTTCAGGGCGTTGTCTTCGATGTGCACCACGCGCAGCGGGGGCAGCATCACGGCGGGTTCGCCACCACGTGTGGCATTGAAGCGCAGTGAACCCGGGCCTTCGGCCAGGGGCAGTCGCAATGCGAACACGCTGCCGCGTCCCAGCGTGCTGGTGACATCGATGCGGCCATGCATGAGTTCGGCCAGGCGTTGCGACACGGCCAGGCCCAGGCCGTTGCCGGTGGGCTTGCCGGGTGCGGTGTCCAGGCGGGTGAAGGGCTGGAACAGGCGCGGCAGGTCGCTTTGTTCGATGCCAAAGCCCTGGTCGCGCACCTCGACGATGCCGATGCGCTCGTCCTGGGCCATCTTGCCTTGCAGCCAGATGGTCGAGCCTTGCGGACTGAACTTGATGGCGTTGCTCATCAGGTTGAGCAAGATGGCGCGGGTGTGCTGCGGGTCGGCCCAGACGGCGGGGCACTGGCAGTCGACCACCACGGTGATGTCTTGCGCCAGGGCGTCGTCTTCCAGCGCGGCGCGCACTTCGCGCAGCAGCACCGACAGCTCCACGCGTTGGGGCCGGATGCCCAGTGGTTTGTCGTCCAGCCGGGCGTATTCAAGCGCCTGGTCCAGCAGCGACAGCAGTTGCTGGCCGGCGGTGTGGATGTGGCCGATCTGGCGGCGCTGGGGTTCGGGCAACTGGGTGTCGTCCACCATGTCGAGCAGTTGGGTGAAGCCCAGGATGGCGTTGAGCGGCGAGCGCATGCTGTGGCTCATGCGCGAGAGGAACTCGACCTTGGTGGCCAGGGCCACTTCAGCCTCCAGGCGCTTGCCATGTTCGACGTCGGCGCGGCGGTGGTCGCTGATGTCGGTGAGGACCTCGATGTAGCGGTTGATCTGACCCTCGGGGCCATGCACGGGCTGCACCGAGCGCGAGACCCAGAAGGGCTCGCCATCCTTGCGGTGGTGGCACACCTCCAGGCGTTCGATGCTGCCGCCTTGCGCCAGCACCTGGTTGATGCGGGTGATGGTGGCGGGGTCGGTGTGCGGGCCGCTGAGCAGTTCTTCGGGTAGCTGACCATGGCATTCGGTCAGCGAGAAGCCGGTCAGGCGGGCAAAGGCGGGGTTGACCCAGCTGATGCAGCGCTGGGCGTCGCAGATCATGATCGCGTCGGTGACGCGGTCGGCCACCAGGGCCAGTTCCTGGTTGGTGGCTTGCGCGCGTTGCAGGGCGGCTTGCAGTTGCCGCATGACCTGCCCTTGTTGCTCGAAAGCATCGTGGCGCAGGTGCAGTTCATCAAGGAGGCGTTGAGCGTCGTCGGCCATGGTGTCGGATACGCCCACAGGCAGTGAGCGGCGTATGTTGGCGGAACGCCAGGTGCCAGCGTCGGCGAGCCCGGCGGGGAGCGGAGGGGGGTCTTCCTGATTGGCAGAGCGGATGTCTGGCATGGCGGTTCTCCTCTCGTTGTGACCCGGTGTTCGTACGGCAACAAGGGCTTGTGGCAAGCCTGCGCTGATGGCCACATTCAAACGTGCTTTCAGCGCCTGGGAATGTGCAGTGTAGGCACTTCCGGACGCTTTGACCACGTGTTTCGCTCGGGGTTAACGATGTTCTGTTTGGGCGCGTGAATCGTTAATCGAAACGGCTCGCCATGGCCGTGGTGAAGCCCTGAGCAGCCATGTGGTCTTGAGCTGGGTTAACCTCTTGCGCTGGGCATCAGGAGGCATCATTTATGAGCACCGTTTACGACTTCGAAGCACAGACCATCACCGGTCAGTCCGTCAAGCTGGATCAGTACCGCGGCAAGGTGCTGTTGATCGTCAACACGGCCAGCAAATGTGGCTTCACGCCCCAGTTCGAGGGCCTTGAAAAGCTGTGGCAGGCATACGGGTCGAAGGGCCTGGCCATCGTGGGTTTTCCGTGCAACCAGTTCGGCGGACAGGACCCAGGTGCCAATGACGAGATCGCGTCGTTTTGCCAGCTCAACTATGGCGTGACCTTCCCCATGATGGGCAAGGTGGACGTGAACGGGCCCCATGCCCATCCTTTGTACCAGTGGCTGGTCAAGGAGGCCCCGGGCATCCTGGGCACCAAGGCCATCAAGTGGAACTTCACCAAGTTCCTGGTGGCACGCGACGGTACCGTACTGGGGCGCTACGCGCCGACGGATACGCCCAAGTCGCTGATCGCCGACATCGAAAAAGCCTTGGCAGCGTGAGCCCGGGAGGCGCCTGGGCGGCGCGAACAGCCCTGGGGCTGCTTGGCCTGTCGCCGCTGGTGGCGCAGGCTCAGCTTGAGGCACAAGCGGTGCCGATGTCGGTGCAGGCGCGGTTCGACCCGGCTCACATCGAGGGCGGCGAGCGACTGGGTTTGCTCAGCACCGCCTTGTTGTTCGAGGCCACACCGGGTTGGTGGCTGGGGCCGGTGGTGGTGGGCGCGGCCACAGGGCAGCGTGGTGGCTTTTTTGTACTGGGTGGGCAGATCGAGCGGCGCTGGCGTCTGGCCGATCAGTGGCGCGCACAGGTGGGCCTGATGGCCGGTGGTGGTGGCGGCGCCGGGGCGCCCGTGGGTGGGGGCCTGATGGTGCAGCCTTCGGCCAGTCTCCTGTACGACTGGGGCCCGGTGCAGACGGGGGTGTCCTGGTCCCGCGTGAACATGCCCAGCGGGCAGATCGGCAGCCCGCAGTGGGGCCTGATCGTCAACTGGGACGGGCGTTTCCCCTTCTTCGATGCCACGCACATCGGGCGCAGCACACCGGATACGGCGCGCTCGGGGCTGGGCCTGGACCGCCTGTCGCTGAACACGGACCGTGTGCGTTGGGATGCGCTGGATGGCCGGCCCGCCGGCAGCATGCGTCTGGTGGGCGTGCGGGCCGAGCAGCAAGCCGGGCAGCATGCCTACTGGGGTGTGGAGGCCGCAGCCGCCACCCATGGCGGCGCCGATGGCTACATGGAACTGCTGGGCACGCTGGGCTGGGAGACGTCGGCCGCAGCCTGGGGCCTGGCGCCTTTGCGTGTGGGCGTGCGTGGTGCGTTGGGGCTGGGCGGCGGCGGTGCGGTCGAAACCGGCGGGGGCGTGCTGGGCAAGGCGGCGGGCGTGCTGCGCTGGCAATGGCACCCGGATGTGTTTGTTGGCCTGGAGGCCGGCGCGGTCCGGTCTGCTGGCGGTGGGTACCGAGCCCGTTACGCCCAGCTTCAGCTGGGCATGCAACTGGACCACCCTGGTCGTGCAGGCGAGGCCCGTGTGGTGGGCATGGACTGGGCCGCGAGCCTGCAGCACGTCACCCGTGCGGCGCGCAAGGACGGCTCGGTGCTGGCGCTGGACACCATGGGCATCAAGGTGCGGCGCCAGGCCTGGGAGCAGGTCTACCTGACCGGGCAGGCGCACAGCGCTTTTGCGGGGCGGGCCGGGGCCTACTCCATGGGCCTGGCCGGGGTTGGTTGGGGCAGCACGCCTGGCCACGCTGGTTGGTCTCTGGGGGCCGAGCTCATGGCCGGTGCGGCGGGCGGCGGCGGCGTGGCGACGCAGGGCGGTGCCGTGGCCCAGGCCATGGTTTACGCAGGCCGATCGTTTGGAGCGGGCTCGCTGCAACTGGGCGCGGGCCGCATCCGCAGTCAGCGCGGCGACCTGAACAGCCCGGTGCTGGACATCAGCTGGAACCTGCGTTTTGGGCTGGGACAGCGCTGACAGAACTTGACCCCGTTTTGACCTCATATCGCCACCAAGTCACGAACGACCGTGCGTTTCCGCTGAAACCCATTTAAGCGGACATCACCTCGACCGAAAAGGCGTGGGCTGTACCCCACTTTGTTCGGTTTTCGTTCGGTCTCAGGAGGCCTTATGCGTCGTTTTGCTGTTTGCCTGGTCAAGCGTTTGGGCGGCTTTGCTGCGGCCCTGGCGGTGTTGAGCGTGTCCGCCTGTGGCGGCGGCGGGTCGTCTTCGACGGCTTCTGATGACAGCGGCGGTGGTGGTGGTTCAGCCGTGACGTCCTCCAGCATCAGCCTGCCCACATCGGTGCAGGTTGTGTCCGCCAACTGACCGGGAGCGCCACCATGAACATCATCCGTCAAGGTGTGCCCTTCGCGCTGAGTGTGCTGGCGCTGGGCGCTGCACAGTGGGCCTCGGCTGCCCCCAGCACCGGCGCGTATGTCACTGATGCCCGAAACACCTGGGTGCAAGACCGGGTTGGTGACCGCATCAGCACCGTCAACATGATCATGTGCATCATCGGCAGCATGCGTGGCGATGCCATGGTCAATCAGCCGGCGTATGTGGCCCTGATCGACCAGGGCAAGTGCGAGGGCCGGGGCGACAGCAGCAAGTCCGGCAGCACCAATGCCGGGGCGTCGAACGCCACCAACTACATGTCCAGCGTGGTTCAGGCCACACAGGCTTCTGACACATCGCCGCTGATCATCAAGGCCTGGCTGCACGATGAGCAGGACAACGGCGGCTCGCCCGAGAAGATGACCATCTATGTCTACGTGGTGGCCACGGCGGGCAAGTCGGAAGAGAACCCCAACGGGTTGTTCTCGATGTACTTCTGCGGTACGCCCGAGGGCGGCGGCACCTGCATGTTCAGTGGCGCACTCAAGTCGGACAGCTCGGGCTTGAGCTTCTACCAGGCCGAAGGCTCGGACCTGACCCGCCTGAAACTGCAGAGCAACCCCACCAGCGATGCCGGGCAGGGCCGCGTCAGCGGGGTGGACCACTCGGGCAGCTATGCCTACAACTTCGCCTATGACAGCAGCCAGTTCCGCCGCGACGACGGGACCACGGATGCCTGCTTTGCCCGCGACACGGCCGCTGGCGACTACTCCACCTGGCGCTACGGCACCTACCTGAGCAGCGGCGAGCGCCTTGAGCTGGACAACCCCGGCTTCCCGGTGAAGTACGAATACAGCGGCGCGACCTACTACGGGCTGTGGAGCTTCTGGGGCCTGTGGTTGCCCGAATCGGCCATGGACAACATCCAGCTGGGCCATGGCACCCTGACCCGGCGCGTTGGCTCCTCGGACGTGCCCTTGACCATCGAGAAGCACAACGGCAAGTTGTGGAAACTGGAGCGCAACACCTCGTCACTGGACGAGTTCAAGAACGTGCCGATGATGTTCTGGACGCCCAACACCATGGGCAGCTTGCAAGCCGGCCACAACTACGAGTTGAAGTGGGATGGCAGTACCTTGCAGGCGGTGGGTGAACAGGTGTGTTCAGGTGGCCAGTGCGCGCCTCAGGCGCTCAGCCCCGCAGTGACGCTGAACGCGGCCACCTTGAGCGCCAGCAACGTGAAGGCGCTGCCGATCTTCTTCCCTTCGGGCGGCGGCAACGGCACGATCAGCGTGCCGGGCTCAGGCGCCTTTGCGGGCAGCAACGCGGTGTACTACCGTACGCGCACGGTGGTCAGCCCCAGTGACCCGACCGTGCAGCTCGACTGCGTGAACCAGTGTCTGAAGTCGGGCTCGGACCTGGTCAGCGCACTGACCGCCACCCCCACGCAAGGCAACCCCTACACCGGGACCTGGGGGCCGACCACCACCCTGGCGAGCTACACCTTCACGGCGGGCGACCTGACCCATGACAACAATGCCAATGCGGCCGTGGACGCCTCGGGTGTCGACAAGGGCGACATGCGCAGCTACCAGTGGGGCCTGAGCAGCGGCAACATGGTCGACCATGCCGACATCAACAGCGTGAAGTGCGACAGCGATGGCACACCCAATACCTCCGGCACGCACTACTGCCCGGGTCTGGTGGACCAGGCTGCAGTCATCTACCAATGGGAAACCGGCCCCAATCAGTGGAACCAGTACTTTGGTGCAGCCGGCGTCACCATTGACCCGCCCAAGTCCCTGAGCCTGGGTGCCCACTATGTGAACGGCAACCCAGGCAGCCTCAACAACATCCGTGGCAGCGCGGCAGCCGACTACCACGGCAACACCGTGCAGTTGCAGTTTGGCGGCTTCGGCGAGTTGCAGGGCGTGCCTGGCGGCTGCGTCAACCCGGACGACAACTCGGCCGTGTCCTGCGACCAGAACACCCGTTGGGTGCCGGCGTTCGACATCCTGGATGGCACCTCCGTGACCGATGGCAGCACGAGCTACTTCGTCCGCTACCTCGAGCGCGAGCTGCGTCTGGGCAGCCTCACCTGCACGGGCGGCTCGCCGTCCTTGAGCAGTGCGGCCGCGCTGACATTGCCTGACTCGACCACGGTGGACGTGAACGCGCGCACCACCCTGGGCACCGAGCCGACACCGGCCAGCGCCAAGCCGGCCGTGATCGACGGGTTGGTGCAAAGCGGCAGCTGATTCAGGAGCAGGGCACCCAGGCCAGCTTGCTTGCCTGCATCTGCAGGCAGGTGGGCTGGTCTTGTGCTTGTGGGTGACCGGCGGGCAGGATGCCGCTGAGGTAGGACCAGACCAGTGCCTGATCCTGCGGGTCTGTGCACTGGGCTTGACCCCATTGGTGGGACAGGTCGATGCGCAGCGTGCAGGCGCCATTCAGCGGCTGCTCGTTCAGGCGCAACTGGAGTTGGGCCATGCGGTCGGCCAAGGCCTGACGCAGGCCCTGGATGGCCTGTTCGCGTTGCATGGCCATGCTGGGTGGCGGCAGGGGGGCGGGCGGCGGCGCACCCCAGCGACCACGGCCCAGCGGGCGGCTGGTGATGGGGGCAAACAGGCTGGCGAAGCTGGCGCCAGGCGGGCTCGCGGGAGCGGGGGGCGTGGCGCGCGAGGCGGGCTCAGGCGCGGATGCGGGCGCTGTGGATGGCGGTGTGGCGTCGGCCGTTGGTGCGGCCGCCTCGGGCGCGGTTTGTTCCGGCTGCGCGGGCGGTGCCGGTGCAGTGGGCCGCGGCTCGGGCTGTGCCGGGGCCGGGCGCACTGAAGGCCTGGGCTGGGGCTGCGCACTGGCGCGTTGAACCGGCGGCCGTGCGCCGGGCCTGGGCAATGTTGTCAAGCGCACAGACAGACTGCCCCGTTTTTGCCCCACGCTGGCAGGCGGCTCGCTCGCCACGAGCCAGGCAGCCAGGGCGCCCAGCGCGCCGGCATGGACGAGCACCGACAAGGCAAATGCCCCACCCAGCCTGGGAAGGGCATATCCTGCGGTCCGGTCTGGCTCATGCATGCGGCGACGATAGCGCTGCCGGCCTTCCTCAAATCACGGAAAAGCCGACAGGATCAGGTGCATTCAGACCTTGTGCATGGCTGTCATCTGCGTGAGCGATGATGCTTGGCATGAGCGCCCCTCACGCGTCCCCGCCAGACACGGATACCCTTCGTGCACTGGTGCGCCTGGCGGCGACGCCCATGGACCAAGCCCTGCTGACGCTGCACAGCACGACGCAGGGGCTCACGCAGGCCGAGGCGAGTGCAAGGCAGGTGCAATACGGCCTCAATGTGGCGGTGGCCGCCGAGGCGACCAGCCTGCTCAAGCAACTGACCGAGCGCATCGTCAACCCGCTCAACGCCTTGCTGTTCGTGTTGTCGCTGGTGTCGCTGCTCACGGGCAATGCGCAGTCGGCGGTGATCATCTTGCTGATGGTGGTGCTCAGCATCACGCTGGGCTTTGTGCAGGAGCGGCGCTCGGGCAAAGCGGCCGAAGCGCTGCGCGCCATGGTGCACACCACCGCATCGGTGTGGCGAAGGCTGGCCGGTGCCGAGGCCGGCATCCAGGAACTGCCCATCGAACAACTGGTGCCTGGCGATGTGCTGCACCTGTCGGCCGGCGACCTGGTGCCCGCCGACGCGCGGGTGCTGACGGCCCGTGACTTTTTTGTGGACGAGGCGGCGCTGACCGGCGAGTCCCTGCCGGTCGAAAAGCACGCCCTGGACGAGGCGCCTGACGCCCAGGCCATGGCCTTGCGCAATGTGTGCTTCATGGGCACGCACGTGGCCAGCGGCTCGGCCACTGCCGTGGTGGTGCACACCGGTGCCCGTGCGGTGTTTGGCGGCATCGCGCAGGCCATGAGCGGCGAGCGCGACACCAGCAGCTTCGACCAGGGCCTGAACCGCTTCACCTGGCTGATGCTGCGCTTCATGATGGTCATGGTGCCGCTGGTCTTTC
>Ga0209066_10001321_pt1 | contig 33149 bp, 37 predicted proteins | sample All_14_2_FD_187198 | JGI IMG/M metagenome (GOLD analysis project Ga0209066, IMG submission 187198) | Freshwater microbial communities in response to fracking from Pennsylvania, USA - Allegheny Zone_MetaG_DW_15 (SPAdes) (version 2) ... | reverse complement strand
GACCCGAACTTGAGAGATTTGATCCGGTCTGGGCGGCCTCTGTCGTCGGGACAGGTCTTTTCTGGATGTTCGCCCTCGACCTTCTGGAAGACACGCCGCACCCGCCGGCCTGGCGCCTGGTCGCGCCGATCGGCGCGTTTCTGTTCTGGCTAGCCGCCCAGATCGCGCCACCCGCCTGGTGTCCGTCGATCTGGGGCGTCTATCTTGGCCTCCAGATCCTGCTGGTTGGGCATCTGCTGGTGGTGGCCTGGCGCGGTTGGCGGGGTGACCTGGTGCCTCAACGGCGGCGCCTGCGACCGCTCCTGGCCGCCTCGGCTTGTGGCTATGTGCTCCTGGTCGCGGCCAAGGACATGGGGTGGCTGCCATTTCTGCCGACCGGAACGATGGGCGTCGTCCAGGCCAGCGCCCTTGCGATCCTGGCGCTTGGCACGACCCTGGCGCTGCTGCGCGCCGAGCCACAACTCCTCGAAGCCCAGACCGACGCTTCGGCCGCGCCCGCCCCCGAACCCTCGTCGATGGATCTGGGGCCCGCTGACCGCCTGGTGCTGGCTCGACTGGACAAGGCCATGACCGAAAACGAAGTCTGGCGCGGTGAGGATCTGTCCATCGGCGCCCTGGCGGCGCTGGTCGGCGCCCCCGAGCATCGCCTGCGCAAGCTGATCAACGGCGTACTGGGCCATCGCAACTTCGCCGACTACGTCAACAGCCATCGCATCGCCGCGGCCAAGCTCGCCCTGGCTGATCCCGAGCAAGCCCTGAAGTCGGTCTCCGCCATCGCCTTCGACCTCGGCTTTGCGTCCCTGGGTCCCTTCAACCGCGCCTTCCGGGCGGAGACCGGCTCGACCCCCACCGCCTGGCGTCAGGCAGCCTGCGCCAACGGATCGCCCAGACTGCGGCTGGTCGAAACCCGTCAAACAGCATCGAATTCGAACAAGTTGGCCTGATTTCGGGTTTCGGCGCGACCGCAACGGCTTCGGCGGCGGAGATCGCCTCGTCACACCGAGGAGCACTCCATGGACTTTCAGGCCATCAAACCCTTCCTGCTGAACTGGCTGACGGCGACCCAGGTCGACGTCGTCCGCTATGTCATGTTCTCCGTCGGCGTCTGGCTGGTGCTATGGGTACTGCTGGCCGGGCCGCTCGCCGGCCGCAAGATCCGCGCCCAGCGACCACCGGCGCGCCAGCTCCTGATCGAATTTGCCTGCTCGATCCGCTCCATCATGATTTTCTCGACGGTAGGGCTCTTGAGCTTTGGCCTGTTCCAGGCCGGCTGGATGCAGGGCCCGTACATCGCGCGCGACCTGGGCCCCGTCTGGTTCTGGACCAGTCTGGTCCTGATGATCATCGGCCACGACGCCTGGTTCTACTGGACCCACCGGCTTATCCATGACCGGCGGCTGTTCCGGACCTTTCACCGCCGGCATCACCGTTCCAACAACCCCTCGCCCTTCACCGCCTACAGCTTCGATCTGGGCGAGGCGGCGATCAATGCGCTGTTCGTGCCGCTGTGGATGATGATCGTACCCACCCAGTGGCCGGCGGCCGGGCTATTCATGCTGCACCAGATCGTCCGCAACACCTTGGGCCACAGCGGCTACGAACTGTTTCCCGCGCGCAAGGATGGACGCCCGCTGCTGCCCTGGCTGACGACCGTGACCCACCACGACCTGCACCACGCCCAGGCAGGCTACAATTACGGGCTCTATTTCACCTGGTGGGATCGCCTGATGGGCACCGAGCACCCGGACTATCTGGCGCGGTTCGCCGCCGTGACGGCGGGAAAGCGGCGGGCTACCAGTTCGCCTTCACCAGCTTGACCATGAAGCGGCCGTCCTGCAGTCGCCAGTCTTCGCCGCCGTTGAGCGCGGCGGCGCGCAGGCTGACGGTGAATTCGGCGGGGATGTCGAACGGCCGGGTCAGACTGAGATCGACACCCTCGTCGCCCATGGAACCGCCCCCCAGAGCGATGGAGCCGACCGGCTTGCCGTCCAGAGTCAGGGCCGAGCGCACATTGGCCCGCGCTACCGGGATATGACCTGGCACGGCGATAAGGCGGCTGGCGTCCATGTTCATCGAGACGCTGACATAGTTGGCGCGGGGCAGCAGGCCAAAGCCGAACGCCCGCGACAGCGACGAGCGCAGCTTGGCCTCGCGGTCGTTCCACGACGCGCCCAGGGCCAGCGACCGCTTGCCAAAGCGCTCAGCGTCCGGCTTGCGGATCAGGTTCAGATCAAGATCATAGGTCGGGCTCTCGAGCGAACCCGCCACCTTGGCCGTGAGCTTGGCCGCTTCGGTGTCGGTCGACAGGTCCAGCGGCAGGGCCGCCGAATAGCCGGCGAAGCGACCATCATGAGCGGATACTGACAGATTCGGCTTCTGAATCGCCTGGGCCGCGCCTGAACCGGCAAAGATCGCCGACAGCGCGAAGGCCCCAAGGGCGCTCATGAAAGCGCTAGACTTCATGAGCACTTCCTAGCACAGCCTGCCGTTGCGGCAAGGTCAGACCACCCTCGCGCCGCGACGGTCTCGCCAGGCCCGTGCGAATGCCGCGAAATGCAGCATGGCAAAGCATTCTTGCTTCCGCGCGCCTTCTCCTGTAGTAGCGCGCGTTCTCACGGATGGCGGTCTCAGGCGCAGCCCTCACGGGTACGGGATTTCCCGCTCGGCGCTTTGGAACCATCGTGATCGCCGGACTTCCGCCGCCGACCACGCCGCCCTCCAAACCGGAAGAAGGAAAACATGGCGTTCTACGAACACGTGGTCATCGCGCGGCAGGATATCTCGCCGCAACAGGCCGAAGCTCTGAACGAGCAAATCAAAGCCCTGATCGAAGAAGGCGGCGGTCACATCGCCAAGATCGAGTACTGGGGCCTGCGTAACCTCACCTACCGCATCAAGAAGAACCGCAAGGGTCACTACTCCCTGCTGGCCATCGACGCTCCGGCGCCGGCGGTCAAGGAAGTCGAGCGCCAGCTGCTGATCAATGAAGACGTCCTGCGCTTCATGACCATCCGCGTGGAAGAGCTGGACCTGGAACTGTCGCCGGTTCTGGCCCGTCGTGACCGCGAACGCAGCGAGCGCCCCGAGCGTTCGGACCGTCCGCGCGACGAATTCGCGGCCGCGTAAGGGAGAAGAGAGATCATGACCGATACCACTGCTCCCGAAGCCGGCGCTGGCGCGCCTGCCGCTGGCGGCGCTCGTCGCCCCTTCTTCCGCCGCCGCAAGGTTTGCCCGTTCTCGGGCGCCGGCGCGCCGAAGATCGACTACAAGGACGTCAAGCTCCTGCAGCGCTACGTTTCCGAGCGCGGCAAGATCGTTCCGTCGCGCATCACCGCGGTGTCGGCCAAGAAGCAACGCGAACTGGCCAAGGCCATCAAGCGCGCCCGCTTCCTGGCTCTGCTCCCCTACGTCGTGAAGTAAGGGAGACACCACGATGAAAGTCATTCTGCTCGAACGCGTTGAAGGCACTGGCACCCTCGGCGACGTCGTCACCGTGAAGGACGGCTTCGCCCGTAACTTCCTGCTGCCGCGTCACAAGGCCCTCCGCGCCAACGCCGCCAACATGAAGTCCTTCGAAGTTCAGCGCGCTGAAATCGAAGCCCGCAACGTGAAGAACCGCGAGACCGCCGGCGCTGTCGGCGAAACCCTCGACGGCACCCAGTACGTGATGATCCGTCAAGCTGGCGAAAGCGGCCAGCTGTACGGTTCGGTCGCGGGTCGCGACGTCGCCGACGCCATCAAGGCCGAAGGCGGCAAGGTCGATCGCTCGATGATCGTCCTGGACAAGCCGATCAAGACCCTGGGCGTTCACGAAGTGAAGGTGAAGCTGCATGCTGAAGTGACCGTCACGGTCACCCTCAACATCGCGCGCAGCGCCGACGAAGCCGAGCGCCAGGCGCGCGGTGAAAACGTCATCGCCGCTCAATTCGAAGAAGACCGCGCGGCTGACGCCGAAGCGGCCTCGGACATGGCCGCCGGTGGCGCCGGTTCGTTCGAAGGCGACCACTACGAGTCCTGATCTTTTCGGATCAAAGCACTCACGAGAAACGGCGCGGAGCAATCCGCGCCGTTTTTTTCTGCGCTTCCACCTAGAAATGTTCAACTTGTAGGCGCCGCCCGACGCGCCCATGTTCTCTCCTACGGGCGCAAAGCCTCCGAACCCGGACAGACCGATATCAAATCGGCCCCTGGGGAAACCACGAGGGGAATGAACATGAGCTTTCGAGTCCTGCTGTTCGCCGCAGCGTCCGCCGCTGCGATCGCCAGCTCCGCCCACGCCCAGTCCACACCGCCCGCCGACGCCGCCAACCTTGAAGAAGTGGTTGTCACCGGCACGCGTACGGCGGGTCGTACGCGCCTCGACACCATCGCCCCTGTCGATGTGGTCAACGAAAAGGCCCTGACCCGCACCGGCACGACCGAACTGGCCCAGTCGCTGTCGACCCTGGCGCCCTCCATCAACTTCCCGCGGCCCGCCATCACCGACGGCACCGACCATATCCGTCCCGCCACCCTGCGCGGCCTGTCGCCTGACCAGACCCTGGTGCTGGTCAACGGAACCCGGCGCCACGCCACCGCCCTGGTCAATGTCAACGGCTCCATCGGCCGCGGCTCGGCCGCCGTCGACCTGAACGCCATCCCGACCATCGCGCTCAACCGCGTGGAAGTGCTGCGGGACGGCGCCTCGGCCCAGTATGGCTCCGACGCCATCGCCGGCGTCATCAACCTGCGCCTGCGTGAAGCCCGCAGCGGCGGCGGCGCCGTGGCCACCTATGGTCGCTACGCCACGGAGGTGAAGACGGCCCGCAACACGGACGGCCGTGACGAGAACGACGGTCAGACGGTCACCCTGCAGGCCTGGCAGGGCCTGCCCCTGGGCCCCGAAGGCTTCCTGACCATTTCGGCCGAGTACCGCGACCGCAACCCGACCAGTCGCGGCGACATCGACGTCCGTGTCACGCCGGCCCGGGTCACCTCGCGCTATGGCGACGCTGAAGTCACCGACAAGACGATCTACTTCAACGCCGGAACGCCGATCAGCGAAACCTGGGATGCCTATGGCTGGGCGGGATATCAGGCCCGTGAAGGCTCCAGCGCCGCATTCCCGCGGATTGCTGGCGACGGGCGCCAGACGCCTGTGGCCTCGATCTACCCCAATGGGTACCTGCCCCTCATCGCCACCGACATCGTCGACACCACGGCGGCGGCGGGCGTGCGCGGCGAACTGGGCGGCTTCAACATCGACCTGAACGTGGTCTATGGCGAGAACGAGATCGACTATCGCACCGAGAACTCCGCCAACGCCTCCTATGGCGCGGCCAGCCAGACCAGCTTCAACTCGGGCGGCATGAGCTACGACCAGACCGTGGTTGGCCTGGACGTCTCGCGCGGTGTCGATATCGGCGCCTATGAGCCGCTGAATGTCGCCTTCGGCGCCGAGGCGCGCTGGGAGGGCTATTCGATCCGCGCGGGTGAGCCAACCTCCTACAATCGGGGGCCGCTCACGTCGGCGGCGGCCGGCGCGCAAGGTTTCCCGGGCTTCCAGCCGTCCAACGTGCTGTCCGAGGATCGCAGCAATATCGGCGTCTATCTCGATCTGGAATCACGCCTGACCGAGCGCTTCACCGCTTCGGCGGCCGTGCGCTACGAGGACTATTCCGACTTCGGCGCGACCACCACGGGCAAGCTGGCCGCGCGCTTTGAGCTGGCCGAGGGTTTGGCCGTGCGCGGCGCGGCCTCGACAGGCTTCCGGGCCCCGGCCCTGCAGCAGCAGTTCTTCACGACCACTTCGACCAACTTCATCATCATCAACGGCGTCTCGACCCCGGTCGAGGTTGGCACCTTCCCCGCCACCAGCGCCGTCGCCAAGGTGCTGGGCGCCCAGCCGCTTGAGGCGGAGGAGTCGGTCAACTACTCGCTCGGCTTCGTCTTCCATCGCGGACCGTTCGAAGTGACCGTCGACGCGTATCGGATCAATATCGACAACCGCATTGTGCTGTCGGAGAATATCCAGGGCTCAGCCACTGGCACGCCAACCCAGGTGACGATCAACAACCTGCTGCTGCCCTTCAACGTCACAGCCGCCCGGTTCTTCATCAACGGCGTCGAGACCGAAACCCAGGGCCTGGATATCGTCGCTCGCTATCGCCTGGACGCGGCCGAGGGCGGCGTCTTCGACCTGACGGCCGCGGCCAACTTCAACGAGACCGATGTCACCCGGGTCCCGACGACCAATACCCTGTCGTCGCTCCCCACCCCGCCGACGTTGTTTGGGCGGGCCAATGTCCTGACGTATGAAGAGGGCACGCCGAAACACAAGGTCACCCTGGCCGGCGACTGGGCCAAGGATCAATGGGGCGCCAGCCTCAAGACCACGTTCTACGGCTCGGTCCTGTCGCCCAACAATGACCCGACCGGGGCCTTCGATGTGTCCACAGGCAAGAAGGCTGTAGTCGATCTGGAGGGCCGCTACGGCTTCACCGACAACGTCACCCTGGCAGTCGGCGCCAACAACCTGTTCGACGAATATCCTGACCGCACGCCGGCCAACGTCAATACGACCAACGCCACGGCCTTCACCGGCTTCTCGCCCTTCGGCTTCAACGGGCGCTTCCTCTACACCCGCCTGAGCATCAACTGGTAGAGCTCGGGACCTGAGAGACTGGGCGCGGAGAGCGATCTCCGCGCCTTTTTCTTGTCTCGCCCGGGCCAGGAACATACACAAAACATCCCCGTTCATCTTGGGCGCGCGTCCACGCGGGCCGCGCGCGAAAAGGGCTCGCGCGTTAATCTGTCGCCATGTCACTGGTTCCTGCTCTAGATCTGCGCCCGCCCCACTCGGACGTCGTCATCGCTGTCGCGCCGCACAACCTGGAGGCCGAGCAGGCCCTGCTGGGCGTTCTGCTCTATGACAATGCGGCCTATGAACGGCTGACCGACGCGTTGAACGGCCGCCACTTCTACGAGCCTTTCCACCAACGGCTGTTTCAGTCCATCGAGACCCATATCCGCAAGGGCCAGCTGGCCGAACCGATCCTGCTGGCTGACGAGTTCAAGAAGGACCCGGCCTTCGAGGAGCTGGGCGGCCTGCGCTATCTGGCCGACCTGGTCGACCGCGCCCCGCCGGCCGCCAATGTCGGCGACTATGCCCGCGCCGTGTTCGACCTGGCCCTGCGCCGCGACCTGATCCGCATCGGCGGCGATATCGCGGCGGCGGCCCATGGCGGCAGCGATGAAATCCGCCCGGCCCGCGACCAGATCGAGGCGGCCGAGCAACAGCTCTACACCCTGGCCGAAAGCGGCACGGCGTCGTCCGGCTTCGTCACCTTCGGCGACGCCCTGCGCGGCGCGGTCGAGATGACCGCAGAAGCCTATAGCCGCGACGGCGGCATGTCCGGCGTCGCTACCGACCTGGTGGATCTGGACCAGAAGATCGGCGGGCTGCATCCGTCCGACCTCGTGGTCCTGGCCGGCCGTCCGTCGATGGGCAAGACCGCCCTGGCCACCAACATCGCCTTCAACATCGCCCGCAAATACGCCTACGAGATCCAGCCCGACGGGACCAAGAAGACGGTTCAGGGCGGCGTCGTGGCCTTCTATTCGCTGGAAATGAGCGCCGAGCAACTGGCCCTGCGCATGCTCGCTGACGCCTCGGGCGTGTCCGGCGACCGCCTGCGCAAGGGCGAGATCGACGCCTCGGAGTTTGGCAGGGTCCGCGACGCCGCCATGGAGCTGCAGGAAGCGCCGCTCTATATCGACGCGACCGGCGGTATTTCCATCGCCAAGCTGACCGCCCGGGCCCGGCGCCTGAAGCGTCAGGTGGGCCTGGACCTGGTGGTTGTCGACTACCTGCAGCTGGTCACGGGTTCGGACCTGGGCTCCAACGCCAACCGCGTTCAGGAAGTCAGCCAGATCACCATGGGTCTGAAGGCCCTGGCCAAGGAGCTGGGCTGTCCGGTCATCGCCCTGTCGCAGCTGTCGCGTCAGGTCGAGCAGCGCGAGGACAAACGGCCCCAGCTGTCTGACCTTCGCGAGTCCGGCTCGATCGAGCAGGACGCCGACATGGTCTGGTTCGTCTATCGCGAGGCCTATTATGTGGGCCGGGCAGAGCCCCGCGAGGGTACGCCCGAGCACCTGACCTGGCAGGAGGATATGGACCGCCTGCAGGGCCTGGCCGAGGTGATCATCGCCAAGCAGCGCCACGGCCCCATCGGCACCGTGCGCCTGTCGTTCAACAGCGACACCACCCGCTTTGGCAACCTGGCGCGCGACCACTATTTCGCCCAGGCGCGGAATATTCCGTCGGACGAGTAGACGCCGGTTTGACGTAGGACGGCCGGGCAGCGAGGGTTCGCTCGCCCCCCTTGGACAGACGAGTCGCCCGTGGATTTCAGCCCCCTGCCCGTCTCGACCCTGATCGGCGCCTTTCTTCTGGCCTTCCCGGCGCTGTTCTCGATCGTCAATCCGGTCGGCGCCTCGCTGATCTTTGACCAGGCCATGGGTAGCCGCAGCCGCGCCCAGCGCCTGAAGCTGGCGCGCAGCATTGGCTTCTATTCGTTCCTGGTGCTGCTCGGCTCCCTGCTGCTGGGCGGTTATATCCTGAACTTCTTCGGCGTCAGCCTGGGCGCCCTGCGCGTGGCCGGCGGCCTGGTGGTGGCGATCCGCGCCTGGGGCCTGCTGATGGATCCGCAGGAGCAGGAGGACCGCAAGACCAGCGATACCGAGCCGGCCAGGCTTCAGGAAGACATCGCCTTCTTCCCGATGACCATGCCTTTCACGACCGGCCCCGGCTCGATCTCGGTGGCGATCGCCCTGTCCTCGCAACGCCCTGCGGAGGGCAGCGCTGCGGGCTTCTTCATCGGCGCCGGCCTGGCGGCGGCCGGGGTGGCGGTGCTGGTCTGGCTGCTTTACAGCGCCTCGGACCGGGTCACCCGCCTGCTGGGACAGTCCGGCGCCCGGGTGCTGTCGCGGCTGGTCGCGTTCCTGCTGCTGTGCATCGGCGTGCAGATCACCGCCTCGGGCTTCGAGAACCTGATCACGGTGTTCCTGGCCACCCACCCGGACGCGTTCTAGCTGGAAAAGCCCGGCCGGCTCCGCTACGCCCTGACGCGCCGCTTCCTTGTTTCAGAGCTCTCGTGACCGATCCTTCCGACGCCCGCCTGACGATCAGCCTCGACGCCCTGGCGGCCAACTATCACGCCCTGAAGGACGCCGCGTCGGGCGCCGAAATCGCTCCGGCCGTGAAGGCCGACGGCTACGGCGTGGGCGCGGCGGTCGTCGCCGACCGGCTGTGGCAGGAGGGCGCGCGCAGCTTCTACACGGCCCGTCTCTCCGAGGGTCTGGCCCTGCGGCAGAGCCTCGGCGACCGCGACGCCGTGATCCACGTGCTCGACGGCGTGACGCCCGGCTCAGCTTCGGCGATGCAAGACGCGCGCCTGACCCCGACCCTCAACAGCCTGCCGCAGATCGAGGCCTGGAACAGCCATGCCCGGGGCAGCCGGCTGAACGCCACCCTGCATATCGACACCGGCATGAACCGGCTTGGCCTGCGGCTTGAAGAGGTCCGTGTGCTGCTGGGCGCGATGGATCGGCTCAAGCATGTCGAGATCACCCAGGTGATGAGCCATCTGGCCTGCGCCAACACGCCGGACCATCCGCTGAACGTCAAACAGCTGGAACGCTTCCACGAGGCCACGACCCTGTTCCCGCACGCGCGGCGCAGTCTGGCCAATTCTGCGGGGATTTTCCTGGGCGGCGCCTATTGCTTTGATCAGGTTCGCCCGGGGGTCAGCCTCTATGGCGGCGGCCCCCGCGATGTTCCCGACGCCCGCATCAAGGCCGTCGTCACCCTGGAAGCGCCGATCCTGCAGACCCGCAACGTGCCGCGCGGCGAGAGCATCGGCTATGGCGCGACCTATACGGCGACCGACAACACCCGCGTCGCCATCGTGGCCGCTGGATACGCCGACGGTGTGCCGCGCGCCGCCCATCCGCGCGGCGCGGTGTGGTTCGATGGCCAGCGTCGCCCGATGCTGGGCCGCGTCTCGATGGACCTGATCGCCATTGACATCACCGACTGCGACGCGGCCCGTCCCGGCGCCATGGTGCAGATCATCGGCCCGGACCTGCCCGTCGATGACGCCGCCGCCGCCGCCGGCACTACGGCTTACGAACTGCTGACCCGTATCGCGCCCAGGGCCCGCCGCATTATCCTCTGACCCTACGTCCGCCTTTGGCGCGTGGCCCCGTCACCCTGTAGTCTCCATCCATCCGAGAATCAGGAGCTTCCATGGCCCGTGACGGCGCCGTCTACGCCTGCCAGTCCTGCGGCGCGGTCCAGACCAAGTGGTCGGGGCAATGCCCGGCCTGCCAATCCTGGAACACCCTGGCAGAGGAAGTCGGCGCACGCGCGCCGGGTGCGCTTTCCATCACCAAGGCCACCCGTACGCGCGGCCTGCAGTTCACCGACCTGGAAAGCGACACGCCCGCCCCGCCCCGCATCATCACCGGGGTCGACGAGTTTGATCGCGTCTGTGGCGGCGGGGTGGTGCCCGGCTCGGCCATCCTGATCGGCGGCGACCCCGGCGTGGGGAAATCCACCCTGTTGCTGGAGGTGGTGGCCCGGGCCTCGATGAAGGGTGTGTCCTGCGCCTACATCTCCGGCGAGGAGGCCGTGGCGCAGATCCGCGGGCGCGCCCACCGGATGGGCTTCGAGAAGGCGCCGGTGAAGCTGGCGGCCGAAAGCAGCCTGCGCGACATCCTGGACGGGCTGAAACGCGACAGTTTCGACCTGGTGGTGATCGACTCGATCCAGACCATGTGGAGCGACGCCCACGAGGCAGGCCCCGGCACGGTCACCCAGGTCCGCGCCTGCGCCCAGGAGCTGGTGCGTCTGGCCAAGAAGAAGGGCGTGGCGATCCTGCTGGTCGGCCATGTCACCAAGGACGGCCAGATCGCCGGCCCGCGCGTGGTCGAGCATCTGGTCGACGCGGTGCTGAGCTTCGAGGGCGAGCGCGGCTATCCGTTCCGCATCCTGCGCGGCGCCAAGAACCGTTTCGGAGCCACAGACGAGATCGGCGTCTTCGAGATGGGCGATGTGGGCCTGCGCGAAGTCAAGAACCCCTCGGCCCTGTTCCTCAACGAGGGCGGCGAGCGGGCGGCGGGCGCGGCGGTATTTGCCGGCATCGAGGGCTCGCGTCCCGTGCTGGTCGAATTCCAGGCCCTGGTCTCGCCCTCCGCCTACGGAACGCCGCGTCGGGCTGTGGTGGGCTGGGACTCCGGGCGCCTGGCCATGGTGCTGGCCGTACTTGAATCACGGTGCGGCCTTGGTTTTGGCGACAAGGACGTCTATCTGAACGTCGCTGGCGGCCTGCGCATTACAGAGCCGGCGGCGGATCTCGCGGCGGCGGCGGCCCTGGCCTCTTCAGCCCTCGATATCGCCCTGCCCCAGGATTGCGTCGTGTTCGGCGAGGTCAGCCTGTCGGGCGAGGTGCGGCCCGTCAGCCGGATGGAGACACGTTTGAAGGAAGCCGCGAAACTGGGGTTTGGCCGGGCGTTGTCGTCGCTGTCGGGCCTGCCTGAAGGCGGCGGCGCCTTGCCCGTGGCCGGGGTGGCGCGACTGGCCGACGCCGTACGCCGCATCGGCGACGAGATCTGGGGCCAGCTGACGTGACGCCTTTCGATATCATCGCCGGCCTGCTGTTGGTCACCTCCAGCAGCATCGGTTTTGCCCGGGGCGCCTCGCGCGAACTGACCTCGGCCCTGTCGTTCATCTTCGCCGCCGCCATCGCCCTGTTTGGCCTGCGCATCAGCGGTCCGATCTTTCGCGATCTGATGGACCCCGACTGGGCCGCGACCGCCTGCGCCCTGCTACTGGTCTTCGTGATCGCCTTCGTGATCCTGCGCCTGATCGGCGGACGCCTGACTGCCGGCATCCACGAGACCTCGCTGGGCCTGCTGGACCGCGTGGTCGGCACGGGCTTTGGCCTGATGCGCGCTCTGGTGATCCTGGGCGTGTTCAACATGCTGTTCCACATGGCCACGCCGCCCGACCGCGTGCCAGCCTGGGTGGAACGGTCGATCTTCTACCCCCTGTCCGCCGCCAGCGCCAAGGTGCTGAAAGTGTTCGCACCCAAGGGCGGCGAGCTGGCGGGCAAGCTCGCGCCGGCCATCGAAGGCGCGGTGCGCGGGACCAGCGACAATCCGTCGGACGGCAAAGCCGGCGAAACAGACTATGATCAGAACCAGCGTCAGGACCTCGACGATCTGGTGGAGAAATCGCGATGAGCTTTATCGGCCAGTCGACCGATCGCTACTCTTCCGCCCCCTGGCGTGATCCCGAAGACGACACCCTGCGCCTCGAATGCGGCGTGTTCGGTGTATTCGGCGTCCGCGACGCCGCCGCCGTCGCCGCCCTGGGCCTGCACGCCCTGCAGCATCGCGGACAGGAAGCCTGCGGCATCGCCGCCTTCGACGGCCAGCGCTTCCACACCGAACGCCACATGGGCCATGTGGGCGACGCCTTCACCGGCAACGATCTGGTCGAACGCCTGCCCGGCGGCATGGCCATCGGTCACACCCGCTACTCCACCGCCGGCGGCAGCGGCATCCGCAACGTCCAGCCGATGTTCGCCGACCTGGAAACCGGCGGCGTGGCCATCGCCCACAACGGCAACCTGACCAACTTCCTGTCCTTGCGCGAACGTCTGGTGCAGGAAGGCGCGATCTTCCAGTCCACCAGCGACAGCGAGGTGATCCTTCACCTGATCGCCCGCTCGCGGAAGGCCCGCATCGTTGATCGCTTCATCGACGCCATCGGCCAGATCGAGGGCGGTTACGCCATCGTGGCCATCACCAACAAGAAGATGATCGGCATCCGCGACCCGCTGGGCATCCGCCCGCTTGTGCTGGGCGATCTGGACGGCCAGCCCATCCTGGCGTCCGAGACCTGCGCCCTCGACATGATCGGCGCCCGCTTCGTGCGCGACATCGAGCACGGCGAGATGGTGATCATCTCCGACACGGGCGTGAAGTCCCTGAAGCCGTTCAACAATCTCGCCGCCCGGCCCTGCGTGTTCGAATATGTCTATTTCGCCCGTCCCGACAGCGTCGTGAACGGTCGCTCGGTCTATGACGTGCGCAAGCGCATGGGCCAGCGGCTGGCCATCGAGACCGGCGTCGAGGCCGATGTCGTGGTGCCTGTGCCCGACAGCGGCGTGCCGGCCGCCATCGGCTATGCGCAGCAAAGCGGCCTGCCCTTCGACCTGGGCATCATCCGCAATCACTATGTGGGTCGCACCTTTATCCAGCCCACCCAGGGCGTTCGCGAACTGGGCGTGCGCATGAAGCACAGCCCCAACCGCGCCGTGCTGGAAGGCAAGCGCGTCATCCTGATCGACGACTCGATCGTGCGCGGCACCACCTCGCTGAAAATCGTCCGCATGGTCCGCGAGGCCGGCGCCAAGGAGGTTCACCTCCGCTCGGCCAGCCCGCCTATCAAGTGGCCCGACTTTTACGGCATCGACATGCCCGAGCGCGAACAACTGCTGGCGGCCAACAAGTCGCTGGAAGAGATGGCGCGGTTCCTGGAAGTCGACTCGCTGGGCTTCCTGTCGGTCGACGGCCTCTATCAGGCGCTTGAAGCCGGTCCCCGCGATCCGGTCACCCCGCAGTTCACGGATCACTATTTCACCGGCGACTACCCTACCCGCCTGACCGATCGCGAAGTGGCCGAAGGCCGCAACGAGGCCAACGACAAGCAACTGTCGCTGCTGAGCGCGTAATCCGGCCACGTGAACAAGCTTTCCAACCTGCTCTCCAAGCTGAAGATCGACGGTTACATCATCCTGCTGTTTGGCATGGTGGTGCTGGCCTCGATCCTGCCGGTGCGCGGCGAGATCGCCAGCGGCCTGGGCCTTGTCGTCAAGCTGGCCATCGCCCTGCTGTTCTTCCTGCACGGCGCCAAGCTGTCGCGCGAGGCCGTGGTCGCCGGGGTCACCCACTGGCGACTGCACCTGACCATCCTGGCCTTCACCTATGTCCTGTTCCCGATCCTGGGCGTGCTGGCCGCCAGGACTGGCGTTCTGTCGCCGACCATGGCGGCGGGCATGGTGTTCCTGGCCTGCCTGCCATCCACCGTGCAGTCGTCCATCGCCTTCACCTCGATCGCCCGGGGCAATGTCGCCGCCGCCGTCTGCGCGGCCTCGGCCTCGAACCTGCTGGGTATCTTCCTGACGCCCGTACTGGTCAGCCTGCTGATGCACGCCGAAGCGGGCGCCGGCGGATGGAAGGCCATCCAGGACATCGTTGTCCAGTTGCTGCTACCCTTTGTCGTGGGCCAACTGGCGCGGCCCTGGGTGGGGCGGTGGCTCGAAAGGCACAAGCAACTGGTCGGCTATGTCGACCGGGGCTCCATCCTGCTGGTGGTCTATTCGGCCTTCAGCGCCGCCGTTGTCGCGGGCCTCTGGAAGCGGGTTTCGCCGCTGGAGCTCGTCCTGCTTGTGATCGTCTGCGGCGTGCTGCTGACCGTGATCCTGCTGGCGACCACCTTTGGCGCGCGGGCGCTCGGCTTCGCCAAGGAAGACGAGATCGCGATCGTTTTCTGCGGCTCGAAAAAGAGCATGGCCACCGGCGTGCCCATGGCCGGCATCCTGTTTCCGGGCGCGACCGCCGGGGTTCTGGTGCTGCCGCTGATGATCTTCCACCAGATCCAGCTGATGGCCTGCTCGGTCATCGCCCAGCACTATGCCAGGCGTCCGGCCGATGACGCGACGGACGGGCTTCAAGAAACCCCGGCCACCCGCTAAAAGCCCCCATGGATTCTTCAGCACAACCGCTCGCGGGCCGCGTCGCCCTGGTTACCGGCGCAACGCGCGGCATCGGCGCGGCCATCGCCCTGGGGCTGGCGGAAGCCGGCGCCCATGTCGTGGCCCTCGGACGCACCCAGGGCGGGTTGGAAGCCCTGGATGACCGCATCTTCGCCGCCACCGGCGAGCACGCCACGCTCGTGCCGCTGGACCTGCGCGAGGCCGATGGCCTGGATCAACTGGGCGCGGCCCTGCACCAGCGCTGGGGCAAGCTCGATATCGTCATCGGCGCCGCCGGTGTTCTGGGCGCGCTGACGCCCGTCGGCCATCTCGACCCCAAGGGTTGGGACATGATCCTGTCGACCAACCTGACCGCAAACTGGCGACTGATCCGGGCCATGGACCCGCTGCTGCGCGCCTCCGACGCGGGCCGGGCCGTATTCCTGACCAGCAGCGTCGCCAAGTCCCATCGCGCCTTCTGGGGCGGCTATGCGGCGTCCAAGGCCGGTCTGGAAGCCATTGTCGACTGCTATGCCGACGAGATGGAGAACACCCCGGTTCGCGCCCTGTGCGTCGATCCCGGCGCCATGCGCACCAAGATGCGCTCGGGCGCTTTCCCGGGCGAGGATCCGATGACGGTCCCCGCGCCGGAGACCATCGTGCCCTACATCCTCGATCTGGTCCGCCCCGACCGCCAGCCACCCAGGGGCGTGGCGCGGTTCAAGGAGCGCGGCCAGGAGTCGGCCAGCCTCGGCTGACTCCGGCCGTCTCGACTTGTCTAACGCATGCCCTTCGGCTTGCCCGGGCCCTTGTTGCCGCGAACGATGCTTGAGCCTGCGACCGGACGCTTGGGCCCCGACGCCGCCTTTCCGCCGGCGGCCTTGAAGCCGACCTTGTAGCTGGGCGTGCTGGACACCTTCTTCTGGGCGCGCGGCCCCTGCTTCTTGACCGACTTCACGGCCGCCTTGCCGGGCTCGGCGGCGGGCGCTGCGACCGCCGAACTGGTGGTCTTGGCCTCAGCCTTGACGAGCTTCTTGGGTCCCCTGACCGGAGCCTTTTCCGGCGGCGGCAGGCCCGCTTCGGCCGCAGCGGCCGCAGCCGCTTCATCGGCCAGGCGCTTGGACTTCTTGACCGTGTTGCGCGAGGCGCGGATGCGTTCTTCCTCGCGCTCGCGGCGTTCGAATTCCCGCTTGCCACGGCCGCTGTGGCCCTTGGCCTCGCCATCGGCATAGGGGTTGGCGCCCGACTTGATGGTGATGCGCAGCGGCACGCCCGGCAGGTCGAAGCTTTCGCGCAGAGAATTGATCAGATACCGCCGATAGTGCTCGGGCATCTGGTCGGCGCGGCTGGAGAACAGCACGAAGGTCGGCGGCCGCGCCTTGGTCTGGGCCATGTATTTGGGCTTCACCCGCTTGCCGCTGACAGCGGGCGGCGGATGGCGCTGCATGGCCATCTGCAGCCAGTCGTTCAGGTCGCGGGTCTTGACCTTGGTCGACCAGTCCTTGTGGATCTTCAGCACGGCCGGCATCAGCTTTTCGACGCCCTTGCCGGTTTCACCCGACAGGGCCACCACCGGCGCGCCGCGCACCTGCGGCAGCATGCGCTCGGCGTGCTCGCGGAAAGCGGCCAGTTGGGCGGCGGGATCCTCGACCAGATCCCACTTGGCCAGCACGAAGACCAGCGCCCGTCCTTCCCGCTCGGTCAGGTCGGCGATCTGCAGATCCTGAATCTCGAACGGATGAGTGGCGTCCATCACCAGCACCACGACCTCAGCGAAGGTGATGGCGCGGATGGTGTCCTGGGTGGAAAGCTTTTCCAGCTTCTCCTGAACCTTGGCCTTCTTGCGCAGACCGGCGGTGTCGACCAGCCGCACCTTCTTGTCGCCCCAGATCCAGTCGACCGAGATCGAGTCGCGGGTAATGCCGGCTTCCGGACCGGTCAGCAGGCGCTGCTCGCCAATCAGGCGGTTGACCAGGGTAGACTTGCCGGCGTTGGGGCGGCCGACGATGGCCAGCCGGATCGGCTTGTCGTCGTCCTCTTCGTCGTCGGAATACTGGTCCTCGGGAAAGGCGGCCAGCATGGCGGCATACAGCTCGGCCATGCCTTCGCCATGCTCGCCCGAAATCGGGATCGGTTCGCCCAGGCCCAGCTTGTAGGCCTCGCCGATGCCGGATTGACCAGCTTTGCCCTCGGCCTTGTTAGCGGCGATGATCACCGGCTTGCCTCGGCGGCGCAGCAGGGTGGCGAACACTTCGTCCAGCGGGGTCACGCCTTCGCGGGCGTCATAGATGAACAGCGAGACGTCGGCCTCCTCGACGGCCAGTTCGGTCTGGTGGCGCATGCGCGCTTCCAGGCTCTCGTCTGAGACATCCTCAAAGCCGGCGGTGTCGATCAGTTCCAGGTCCAGGTCGCCCAGGCGGCCGGAGGCATAGCGGCGGTCACGGGTCACCCCGGGCTGGTCATCGACAATGGCCAGTTTCTTACCGGCGAGACGATTGAACAGCGTGGACTTGCCCACATTGGGGCGTCCGACAATTGCGAGTTTCAAAGGCATAGGCTTGCAGTAGTCGATTTTTGCCGTTCCCGCAAAGCGAAGACCCGGGCCGGCTTTCGCCGACCCGGGTCTAGGAACCGTTGGTGTGACCGTGCTGGAGCTCAAAGCCCGCAGCGTGACCTCTAGCGAATGGCTACGACCTGGGCGTCATCGGTCACAACATAGATCATGTCACCAACCGCGATCGGGGCCAGCAGCACAGGCGCGCCAATCTTCAGGGTCTTTTCGGTTGCGCCGGTCTTGGGATTCAGCGCCACGGCCTCGCCGGTGCTGGACACCGTGATCAGACGGCCCGACGCCAGGATCGGGGTCGACCAGAGGCGCGGGCGCTTGGCCAGCTTTTTCTTCTGACGTTTGGTCTGGCCCAGACCTTCGTTGAGATCGCGGATCCAGTAGACCGCGCCGCTTTCGCGGGCGACGCAGATGACCTGGCCGGACTTGTCGACAACATAGACGACATCGCCGGCGGCCCAGGGGCTGGTGATGCCCGTGATAGGCAGGCTCCAGCGCGACTGGCCGGTGCGAAGGTCAATCGCCGAGAACACGCCCGAGTGGCTGACCGCGAAGACATCGCCCTTGTAGATGACCGGGCGGCCGGGAATGTCGCGGATCTCGGACAGCGCATTGGTGCGGCTGGCGCGCGACAGGGCCTCGCTCCAGAGATCATTGCCATTGGCGGCGCGCAGGGCGACCAGTTCACCCGAGGCGAAACCCGCCACGGCCGTGTCGCCGCTGACGGCGACGCTGGGCGCCGACAGGATACGCGCCGGCTCGATCAGGGCCTGATAGGTCCAGCCAGGAGCGCCCGTGGCGGCGTTGTAGGTGAGCAACTCGTTGTCGGTCGACACCACGAACACGCGACCATCGACAACTGTCGGCGCGGCGTGGATCGGCGTCGAACTGGCCTGACGCCAGGTCTCAGCGCCCGTCGCGGCGTCGAGTTGGGCGACAAAACGGAAGCCCGATGCGACGATCAGCTTGTTGTCAGGGCTCAGGGCCAGGCCGCCGCCAAAGCCCAGGCGGTCGTTCTTGGCGCCGCCAAAGCCGAAGAAGCCGCCCTTTCCCGGGCCCGCCGACGGACGCAGATCCTTGCGCCAATCTACAGAGCCCGTCTTTGTGTCGAGCGCCGAGACCGTGGATTCGCCATCCATGACGAAGATCCGGTCAGCGGTCGCCACCGGGGGGGCCGTGATGTGGAACTTGCGATTAGCCTTCTGGCCAAAACCCTTGCGCCAGGCGATCTCGAAGGCCTTGCCAGCATCCACATGCTCAACCGACTGCTCGGCGCTGCCGCCCGGCAACCGCCATTCGGCCTGGGCGGCCGGTTCGGGCAGATAGAATTCGGTACCCTTCAGGGCTTCGGCGACCTCGACCTTCTGATCAAAGGCGATGACCGAGATTCGCTGCCCCTGTGTGGCCTGGGCCTTGTCCTTTTCGGACTTGTCGAAGGGATTGAGGCTGGACACGGTGGAGCAGCCGCTCACCGTCACCGCCGCAGACACCAGCGCGATCAACGCCACGGAACGCTTGGAATTCATGGAGCGACTCATCGGGCGCTGTTGGGCGCGGGTTGCGGAGTGATCGGCATTGCTGCCGACGGCGGCAGGGCGATCGAGGCTTTGACGACAGCAGCCAGATCCTTGGCTGAGCCTGAATCGATGATCTGAATCGCCGCCTGGGCGCGTTGGCGAACGCCCTCGGAATTGTTGTCGAGCAGGTTGGAAAGAACCGAGAAGTCCTCACGGGCGCCCTTGAGGTCGCCAGCCTGAAGCTTGGCGAACGCCAGCGCCTCCTTGGCGTTCACGCGATATGGGCTCTTCTCCCCCGCCAACGGCGTCAACCTCGCTTCGATATCCTTGAACGAGGCCGTATCCATGAGCGCCAAGGCGGATTTGAGGCGCGCCAGATCGCCGATCACGGGATCGGAGGACAGCTTGGCCGCTTCATCGAAATAGCGAACGGCGTCAGCCGTCTTGCCCTCGTCGAGGCGAACGCCGCCCATGTGCATCAGCGCCAGGACGCGATAGCCCCCAGCGCCGCCCTTGGAGACGGCTTCCATGGCGGAGAAGCCCTTGGCAGGGCCATCGCGGCCCATAACCTCCAGCGCAGCCTGATAGGCTTCCGAAGCCTTGGCCGCTTCCTTGGTCTGATACGAGGTCCAGCCCCAGTAGGCCCCGACGCCGATGACAATCGCCACGGTCGCGGCGCCGATCCACGGCAGCGCCTTCAGCGCGAGGGTCTTGTAACGGTCGGAGCGAAGCTGCTCTTCGACCTCGTCAAAAACATCGACCACGAACGAGGCTCCGAAACGGGCGCGGACGGCGCCCTGACACGTCGGCGCCAGACAGATCCGGCGGCGACGCATGGTTTACAACAGAATGCGGCCGGCGGAGGGCCGCCAGCGCAGGCGGGGAACCTATAGCGTGATCGGGTCAGCCGCAACGGGCGCTGGAAGGCTAGCTAGCCCTTCTTGGCGTAGTAGGTCTCGGCTTCGCCCGGGAAGGTCCGCGCCTTGACGTCGTCAGCATAGTCCCGCGCCGCGCGTTCGATTTCGCCCTTGAGGTCGGCGTAGCGACGGACAAACTTCGGCGTCCAGTCGAACAGGCCCAGCATATCGTCGGTGACCAGGATCTGGCCATCGCAGCCGGCCGAGGCGCCAATGCCGATGGTCGGCGGGGCGATGGCGGCGGTGATCTCGCGGGCCAGGCTTTCGGCGACGCCCTCGACGACCACCGCGAAGGCGCCGGCGTCGGCGGTGTGGCGGGCTTCGTCGAGGATCAGCGCGCGGCCAGCCTCATCCTTGCCCCTGGCCTTGAAGCCGCCGTCCACCAGTACGGCCTGAGGGCGCAGGCCGACATGGCCCATGACCGGCACGCCGCGCTTGGTGAGATATTCGATGGTCGCCGGCACGGTGGGACCGCTCTCGACCTTCACGGCCTGGGCCCCCGTTTCCTTCATGATCCGAACGGCGTTGGCATAGGCGACCTCGGGCGAGGCCTCATAGGACCCGAACGGCATGTCGACCACGACCATGGCCTTTCGCGAGCCCCGCATCACCGCCTGGCCATGCAGGATCATCATTTCCAGGGTCACGCCCACCGTGTTGGGCAGGCCGTGAACGACCATGCCCAGGGAGTCGCCGACCAGCAGCAGATCACAGGCGTCATCCAGAGCCGCCGCGACGGGCGCGGTATAGGCCGTCAGGCAGACGATCGGCACGCCGCCTTTGCGCGCGGCGATGTCGGGGGCTGCGAGGCGGCGGACGATCTCATCACGGTGCGAAGACAGAACCATGCTCCAGAACAGGCCCTCGTCACGGCGAGGACGCGCTGTTGTCGGTCAGATCGCGCCGCGCCGCAACATGAACAATGATAAGTGGGCGAGGCCCTCAGAACTCTTCCATGGCCCGGGTCACCGCGAAACCCAGAGCCAGCAGAGCCAGTCCCGCAGCAAGCCACAACGCTTCAACGCTGGCTGGGGTGGCGACCACCTGGTTGAACTTGTCCAGCGCGACGCTGATGTCAGCGTTGAGGCCCCGCGTACCGTCCAGCGAGAGAGCCTGCAGTTCGGCCGAGAAACGGGTCGTGATCAGTTGGGCCGCAGCAATAACGCCGGCGGCGATGCCCGCGCCACCAATCAGCAAGCGACGCAGAGCCCAGCCACGATCAAGGCTGGCGGAAATCTGGGTGGCGAACAGCTCGGCGTCTGGAAAGGCCGGCGGCTCGCTGAAAAGCCGCGTCAGCTGCGCTTCGAAATGGGGTTCAGCCATGAGCTTCCCGCCTCGCGCTTTCAATAGGGGGGGCCAGCCTGGCCCTGAGTTTATCCAAACCACGTTTGACATGGGATTTGACCGTCCCGATCGGGATGTTCAAGGCCTCGGCGACTTCGGCATGCGACCAGTCGCCTCCGTAGCAGAGGGAGACGCAAAGCCGCTCGCCCTTTGACAGGGCCTTGAGCGCCTCGTCCAGGTCGATGCGGGTCGCCGTACGGGGCTCATTCAGCGCCGCGGGATCATCGCCGTCCTGGGCCTCGTCGGTGAGGATCATGCGGGCCTCGCGCTTGACCTTTCGCAGATAGCAGCGCGCCGCAATCCGCTTGATCCAGCCGCCGAAGGCGCCCTCTCCGCGATAGTCCGACACCTGCTCGAAGCCGGCCAGGAAGGCGTCCTGGGCCATGTCGTCGGCTGTGGCGGAGTCGGCTCCCATGCGGCGCAGCAGACCCCGGACCGCCGAGCCGTGTCGTCTGACCAGCTCGCCATAGGCGCGCCGGTCGCCCGCCGCCGCAAAGGCGGCGAGCTCGACATCGTGGCCCGTTGGTGGGCGGTCCATGGACATGCTTTTCCCCTTCCCCAAGGCTCAGCGATCAGACGCGCTTGGGCTTGTTCGGGTTGAAGAAGCTGAGAACGATGAAGGCCAGACCGATCACCGCGGGGATGCAGGCGATGCCGAGACCCGGGAAGTCAACGTCTTGATCGGCAAAATCGGCGAAGTAGCTGAAGAGGCCGATACCGATACCGACAGCCAGCCAGATCACGCCGGTGCGGATATCGCTCAGCGAGGTCGGCGGGACCTTCACGTTGCGGGTCAGGGCTTCAATCACTTCCGGCGGAACCGGTTGCCCCTTGTCGATCGCCGCGCGCAGCGTCGATTGCATCTCGATACGTTCGCGGCTCTTGAGCCAGATCGGCACGATCACGATGGCGCCGATGACCAGGAACATGATGATGGGAACCCAAATGCCGTCCATGGCGAAACTCCTCTTGGTGGGCGCGCCCTCGTGAGCGCCGCCTTCTGACTATAAGAGGCGCCGGGACAGGCGTTTGGAGGCGCCCGGCGAGATGAAACTTTCGTAAGCTACTTCTGATGAAGCAACCGGCCGCCCAGTACGGTTGCGGCGGCGGCCAGGGCCAGCATGCCGGCCACCGGAACAAGCGTGGGCGCCAGAACCTCGACTGCCAGGTTCAGGACCGGCGAACAGGCCCACAGCACCGCGCTGCCTGCCAGGGCGGCCGCCCCGCCCGTGATCAGCCGATCGAAGAACATCCTCCGCTCGACGGCTTCCATCACCTCGGCCACGAACACGTCCGACGGGCGCGGCTCCAGCGGTTCGCCCAGAAAGGCGGCCAAACGATCATCGGGGGTCATGACGCGTCTCCCAGTACAGCCAACAATCTCTCACGACCGCGGGCAACATGCGACTTAACAGTGCCCAGCGGCAGGCCCAGGGCCTGGGCAGCCTCCGGATGCGACCATCCCTGGCCCAGGCACAGCGTGACACAGGCGCGCTGGTCGCCCGGCAAGGTGTCGAGCGCGGCTTGCAGCGCCATGCGATCCTCCTGAGCGACCACCTTGGCCCCCTCCAGAGCTTCCTGGACCCGCCAATCCTCATTGCGCCGGGCCGAACGGCTGGCGGCGCGGCGGTTGTCCAGCGCCTTGCGCCAGGCAATGCCATAGAGCCAGGCGCGAAAGTCCTCGTCGACGCGCAGCCGCCCCAGGCTCGTCCAGGCCGCCACGAAGGCTTCCTGAGCGATGTCATCGGCGTCGATCCAGCCGCTTTTCCTCAGGAACCCCCGCAAGGGCTTCTCGTGGATCGCGACCAGACGCGCGAACGCCGCCTGGGATCCGGCCCGCGCCGCTCGGACGAGCGGCGCGTCCATCAGATCTTCGGGCCTCTGCCCGTCAGCACAGACACCAGCGAGGCCAGGCTCAGCGCGCCCATGACGAAGGCGACGATCAGGAAAGCCGGGCCTGCCGCGTACAGGTCGGACGTTGCGGCGTAGGTGAACCCCAGGCACAGCACGCCAAACAGCACTGCGTGATACCAGCCCCGTTCACGGCGATGACTCCGAGGACTGTCGCACCGGTCATCGTCGAGATCATAGTTCCAGCGCTTGTTCAGACGCGCCACCAGTTCCGGCGGCGGCTCCCGCCCGCTCGCAGCGTAGGATTTGAGCAGTTCGAGCGTATCGCGGTTGGCGCGATAGGACAGCCAGCTCTGAAATCCGCTGTAGACGAACCAGCTCAACGGAAAGATCAGCCACCAGTACGAACGAAACAGGTCTTCCATGGGCTTGCCCCTCCGATTGGCGACTAGATTTGATTCAACTTGGCCAGCAGTTCCGTCGGCGCGTCGCGGCCGCTGCGAACATAGGTCTGGATCAGGTCCATGGCGTCGCGTCGCGCCTTGTGCTTCAGCCAGGCATTCCAGCCGACGATGGCGACCCAGCTCAGCGGGAACAGCAGCCACCAGAACGAATGAAACAGGTCCAGCATTGTCAGCCCTCCGATCGGCGCGAGACGTTCGCGCCGGCTTCTGAAGGTTAGTCGCCGCCGATAGCCGCCCTGGATGCGACCAGATGAGAAATAATTTCAGAGGGCGATTCAAAAACGATCGTCGGGCCGTGCTCGGCCAGGATCGCCCGTTTGGCGGCGCCCCACGTCACCGCGCCGCTGGCCAGGCCCAGGGCGCGAGCCGCTTCAATATCGCGGGTCTCGTCGCCGATACAGATCACCCGGTCGCGCGCAGCGCCGGAGGTCACCTTGCGAAACTTTCGGGCCTTGCCGAACAGCGAGGCCCCGCAGGAGAACTGATCGATCAGATCGGAAAGCTCGGGTCCAAGAACCTTGCGGATGGTGCGCTCGCTGTTGGAACTGACCACCGCCAGTCGAAGCCCGGCGCCGTGCAGCGCCCTGAGCATGGCTGCAGTCTCGGGAAAAAGCGGTATGGAGTCGCACTCGGCCGCCATCAGCTTCTTGCCGTGCCTGGCGATCATGGGCAGCTTCCAGGGCGATATGCCCAGATAGCGGATGACCTCGCGGGTGCCGCGCCCGCGCAGCATGTCGATCTCTTCGTCAGTGACCGTTCTGAAGCCGAAGCGCCGGGCCATGGGATTGACGGCCTTCATCATCCACGCCGCGCTGTCGGCCAGCGTGCCGTCAAAGTCAAAGATGACCATGTCATAAGACGGGACGGGGTAGGCTCCCACCAAAGGTTCCTGCGCTCTTCTGGCTTGATCTGGCTGGCTGCGGACGAGATAGCCCCGCTTGGCCCCGCTTGTCGTCCTAAATTCAGCCGAGTCGCGGTTTGCGCCCAGCAGGTTGCTTCAACCGGCCGTTCTGAAGGCCTGCGCATAGATGTCAGGCCTGAAGCCCGCAGTCAGCTTGCCATCGATGTCCAGGATAGGTCGCTTGATCATCGAAGGCTGGGCCTGCATCAGGTCCATAGCCTTGCCGGGATTTAGGTCCTGCTTATCGGCCTCGGCGAGTTTGCGGAACGTCGTGCCCGCGCGGTTCAGCACGGTCTCCCAACCCAGGACTGCGACCCAGCGCTCCAGACTGGCGCGGTCGACCCCGGAAACCTTGTAGTCGTGAAAAGCGTAGGACACGCCCTGCCCGTCCAGCCAGTCGCGGGCCTTCTTCATCGTGTCGCAGGCCTTGATGCCGTAGATCGTGACACTCATAGCAGGGTCCCTTTTGAAGGCGGCGACGACTAGTCGCGCCGGCCTGCGAACGCAAGTCAGCCGATCAGAGAATAGCGGGCCAGCACCTCGTGCTTGCCCTTGCCCTGGTGGCTGACCACCAAGGCGAAATCTCTCACGGTCCAGGTCACGGGCTCGATCGCCGTGACCACGGCGCCGGGCTGGCCGTAGAGGACCGTTACATGAGGTGTGAAGTTCATGTGCGAGCCGTCGAGTTTCTCCCAGGCCAGTGCCTGGCGAAGCGCCATCTGAAAGGCTTCAAGCGCTTTCAGGCCTTCGCCGCCGCGCAATACCACGTTCCTGGGAAAGCCTCCGATCTGATCGAACGACACCTCGAACGGCGCCATGGCCAGTTTGGACGCCGCGCGAGATATGCGCGCGATCAGGCTATCTGGCACTTTGTCCCAGTAGTCGAAGTGGCCGAGCGTGATGTGCATCAGGTCGGGATCGAAGACAACGCCGCCCAGCCCGTTGTCGAGCTGATAGCGCCGGGCTCGCCGCTGGGCTTCAGCCGTCGCCTGCTGATCTGGATAGATCATCAGGATCAGATGCTTGTCGCGCGGCGCGGCTTCGAAGCCAAACAACGAGGGCTGCTCGGAATCCCTCGGCACAGATCAGCCGGCCTTCGCTGCGGCCAGGCTGGCCCGCAAGCGTTCGGCCACCGCGCCGAGGGTGATGGCCGACAGCGCGTCATCGACCGCCAGCGAGTCGTCTGTCGAGGCAATCAGAGCCAGCCGATGGGTGAAGTCTGTTACGGCGGTGATGTGCTGGGCCAGCAAATCCACCGTGTGCAGTTCCTGCATCACCTGGTTGCGGCTTTCCGGCGGGCTGACCGCCAGGATCTGCCCCAGCGCGTCGTCCAGCTTTCCGCAGGCCTCGGCAGCGATCGACATCTCCGCCGAGACGGCCGCCAAAATCGCGGCGATGCTCGAACCCGCGCTGTCCTGTTCCGAAGTCATCATTCCCCCGACGTTGGTCTCTGTGTGTTTTCAAGCCCGGGCGCATGGCGCACGCGGCCGTTGCGTCACGTTGGAGTGATCCCGGGTCTGACCGCAAGCGCGATTACGCCCTTCAGGCGAATTGAGGCGCCCGATCCGGGGTCGCCTCAAGCCTCGATGATATGCGGAACAAAACGCGCGAGGTTCTTGGTGACCACGCTGTCGTCCTCGCGGATGCCCATGCCAGCCGGCGCATTGCCGACCATCCAGGCCCCCACCACCGGATGCTTTCCGGCAAAGGTGGGCGGCGGGTGATAGGCCTGCACGATCGCGCCTTCCTGGCCATAGCCCTGATCCAGCACCGGCTCATCGCCGCCAACGATCTCCACATTGGCGCCTTCGCGCGAGAACAGCGGCTTGCGCACATAGCGCGATCCCAGCGCCGAGGCGCGCGGATCACCCTCGAAATAGGCCTCCAGCAGGTTGGGGTGTCCCGGGTGACGCTCCCAAAGCAGGGGTAGAATGCCCTTGTTGGACAGGATCGCCTTCCACGGCGGCTCCAGCCAGCGCACGCCCGCCGTCTTCAGATGCACGGCATAGGGCTCGCGCAGCATGAACTCCCACGGATAGAGCTTGAACGCCGCCTGGACGATGAAGCCTTCGCTGTCAACGAATTGGCCTTCACCATTCACGCCGATCGCATCGATCGCGACGAACTTCGGGTCCAGACCGGCCTGGAGGGCCAGGTCCTCAAGGAATCGCACGGTCTGGCGATCCTCGACCGCCTGGGCGTCACTGGCGAAGTGGACGAAGCCGCCGCTCGGGAACACCGTGCTGAATCGATCACGCAGGGCCTCGAACAGGCTGTTGAACTGGTCCGTCCCGGCCGGCAACGCGCCGGAGGCCAGCAGCTCTTCCAGCCACAACCACTGGAAGGTGGCCGCCTCGAACACGCTGGTGGGCGTGTCGGCGTTGTATTCGTAGAGCTTGGGCTTGGAAGCGCCGTCATAGCCGAAGTCGAACCGGCCATAGAGTGGCGGCTCCTTGGCGCGCCACGAGGCGGCGATGAAGTCCTGGTGCTCCGCCGGGATCGCCAGCCGGGTCATCAGGGCTTCGCTGGTCACAGCCTCGTCAACGAGGTCGAGACAAAGCTCATGCAACTCCGCCGCCGCCGGCTCCAGATCGTCTTCGATCTGGGCCAGGGTGAAGGCGTAGGCCGCCGACTCGTCCCAATAGGGCTGGCCGTCGGTGTGGTGATAGACGAAGCCGACTGCGTCGGCTTTCGCCTGCCAGTCGCCGCGCGGCGTCAGGTCAAGTCGGCGCATGCGCTCTAGGTTTCGCTCGACTTCTGCTCAATCTGCAGCGGCGCGGCGGCCGGCGGCGCCAGACGGGCCAGGATGTCATCGGCCGAGGACTGGCCCGGGCCGATGCCGGCCAGACGCAGCTTCTCGTCCAGATCAGCGCCCGTGCGGCGGTCTTCCAGTTCGCCAGCGGCCTTGATGCGTTCGCCGCGAATGGCCTGACGTTCCTTGATACGGGCCAGGCTGTCCGCGGCCGAACCCAGCGAGGAACCAGCGCCCGCGCCGCGCGCGGCGACCGAGGCCTGGGCCTTCTGAACGCTCTCATTAACCTTCACGACCTCGACTTCGCGACGCAGCGTCTCGATGCGACGGTCGGTGGCGGTGATGGCCTGATGCAGTTGCTCCTCGGCCTGACGCATGCCCTCGATCTGGGGCTCCTTCAGGGCGATGTCCTGCTCCAGGTCGGCTATACGCTGGGCCACCTGGCGGGCCAGATCCATATCGCCCTTGCCGACTGCGGCGCGGGCCGAGCCTTCGTACTTGATCACCTGCTCGCGGAAGCTGGCGACTTCCTTTTCCAGGATCCGGCGACGGGCCACCAGCGTGGCCATGTCGTCGCGGGCCTTGCCCTGGGCGGTGTCAGCGTCGCGGATTTCCTGATCCAGGATCCGGATGGCGTTGGCGTCGACGACGGCGGCCGAGGCTTCATGCGCGCCCGCGCGGCCCAGGGTGAAAAGCTTGCGCCAGATGGACATGGGAGGTCTCCGGGGTCGAAAATTCAGGCGGGGGTGAAGGACGTGCGCAGGTCGGAAGCCGCCTCGATGGCGTTCTCGGCCAGCACGCGCAGCTCGATCAGGATGTCGTCCAGCGACGAAGACGGCGCCAGTTCGCCGAACAGCTCGTAATAGTCGCGGTCGCCGACGGTCCCGATGCCGAAGTTCGACAGCGGCACCAGCTTCTGGGCTTTGAGCAGGAATTCGTTGAAGGCATGGCGATCCTCCTGCTCGTCCACAGGCCACAGCAGGACCGAGGCGGCGATCTGCTGGTCGCTGACGCTGACAAAGATCTCCAGGTCGCCCTGCTCGTGCATGGTGACCAACAGGATGGGATCGGCGCCCTCGACGACGCGGGCCGTCATGGCGTCGCTGCGCCCATCCATAAGGGCGGCCTGCAGCGAGCGAACAGTCCAGGCAGGGGTCGTCATCGGGTCGCGTCCTCCAAGAGATGGCGTTTCATACAAGATGGGAGGACGAACACCAGTCGTCGAGAGCCTCAAACGGTCGCTCGACATGACAAGTTGGTAATCGCGCGGCCCCTTTTGCGCAGGCCCTGCGCGTCGTAGATGTAGAGGGAGTCGCCACTGGGTCCGCCTTTGATGTTCAGCAAGCTTTTCGGACGCAAGGACACGGCGCTCGCCGCGCCCGCCCTGCCCGCCATTCGCAACGTGACGCTGGGCCGAACCGTCTGGCTCGACACCCTGGCCTGGCGGCGCTTTGGCGGCGACACCCGGTTCTCGCTCGACCGCGACACACTGGAAATCACCGCTCAGGGCTTGGTTGATCTGAAGGACGGCGGGTTCGTCCACCGCTTCTACACCGACGACCATGTGATGTTTCAGGCCGTGTCGGACGATCGCGAGGGCCAGCGCCTGACCGACGTGACGGTCTTCGTGCCCTGGGACAGCGCCTATCCAGGCAGCCGCGCCGACCGCGACGCCTGGGCGGCGCGCCTTCGGGCCCGCACCTTCACCGCCAAGGGCCTGGGCGAGTATCCTCGCCTGTGGTTCGGCGACGAGGCCGAAAGCCAGGACCCCGTCACCTTCTGGGAAGAGCTGCACGACGACAGGGACGGCGTTCCCGATCGTCGTATCTTCCAGACCTCCATGCTGTTCGCCCGCGATCTTCCCGAAGAGGGGCGCGAACTTCTGCTCGCTATTGAGCAGGAGACCGAGGACCATGAGGTCTCGTTCGAGATCATGATCGGCATCCCGCTGGAAGCCGGCGAATTCAAAGCCTGACTCAGAGAGACGGAAACGCCATGTTCGATCTTCACGGATTCGCCACCAGCGCCCTCGCCTTCCTGGTGGCTTTCGTCGCCGCAGGACTGTTCACGGTGGCCTTCAAGGTCATCTATCAGTGGGTGACGCCCTATCACGAGGGCACGCTGATCCGGGAAGGCAATGTCGCCGCCGCCCTGGTGTTGGGCGGCGCGCTGATCGGGTACGTCCTGCCCCTGGCCTCCGCGCTCAGCAACACGGTCTCGCTGGTCGAGTTTTGCGCGTGGGCCGCCTTGGCCGGCGTCATCCAGATCGCCGCCTTTACCCTGATCCGCGTTGTCGTGATGAAGGATGTCGCGGCCCGCATCGAGCGCGGCGAGCTGGCGGCTGGCGTCTATCTGGCCAGCATCTCTCTGGCGGTGGGCTTGCTCAACGCCGCCTGCATGACGGCGTGAGCCGCGCCATGACCGATCAGCAGCAACCTCGCCTGAAGCGCTCGCGCAGCCTCACCCTGACCACCCTGATGGCCGGCGCGGCCGTCTCGATCACCGCCTGCGACAACGCTCCGGCCGTTACCCAATGGGGCGACCCGCCCGCCGCTTCAGCGGGCAAGGCCGTCGAGGCGCGCACCTTCACCAGTCTGGACGAGTGCAAGGCCTCGGGCGACTTTACCGCCGAGCAGTGCGAGACCACCCTGGCCCAGGCCCAGAAGGACAGCGCCGAGAACGCGCCGAAGTTCAGCGATCAGCAGTCCTGCGAGGAGCGCTATGGCGTCGACCAGTGCGTGCCGCGCTCGGGCCAGAACGGCAGCTTCTTCACGCCCCTGCTGACCGGCTTCATCATCGGTCAGGCGCTCAACAATATGGGTGGCGGCTATCGCGGCGCACCGATGTATCGTGATCGCGACGGGACCTATTACGGCGGCAGCGGCTATCCACTGTCTCGGGACTATGTCACCGGCCGTACGCGGGTGCGCTCAGAGAGCTTCGATGCGCCTCGCGCCGATGCGCCCACCCGGGTCCAGAGCCGCAGCTCGGTGATCTCGCGGGGCGGCTTTGGCGGCGGCCGGTCATTCGGCGGCTGACGCAGCAGCACCAAGACCATGTCAGACCTCGTTTCTCGTGCGGCCGCCCAGGCCATGGACGCCGCAGATCCGCTGGCTGCCTTCGTCACCGAATTCGCCCTGCCGGAGGGCGTGGTCTATCTGAACGGCAACTCGCTGGGTCCGGCGCCGAAGGCCGCCCTCACGCGCCTTGCTCAAGCGGCTCAGGAAGAATGGGCCGACGGCCTGATCACCAGCTGGAACAAGGCCGGGTGGTTCGCCCTGCCCTATCGCCTGGGCGACCGGGTGGCCCGCCTGATCGGCGCCGGTTCGGGCGAAGTGGTGCTGACGGACGGAACCAGCCTGAACCTCTTCCGCGTGGTCTCCGCGGCCCTGGCCCTGCGCCCGGACCGGCGCGTGATCGTGATGGAGGGCAGCAACTTCCCGACCAACAATTACATCGTCCAGGGGCTGATCGAGTCGCTGGGCAAGGGTCACCACATCCGCTTCGCCGAGAAGGACGCCCTCGAAGACGCGATCGATGAAGATGTCGCCGCCGTCGTCCTGACCCAGGCCCACTACAAGACCGCCCACGTGCTCGACATGGCGGCTATCACCGCCAAAGCCCATGCCCACGGCGCGCTTGCGATCTGGGATCTGTGCCACAGCGCCGGCGCGATCCCGGTCGATGTGAATGGCTGCAACGCCGACTTCGCCGTGGGCTGCACCTACAAGTATCTGAACGGCGGCCCTGGCGGCCCGGCCTATCTGTTCGTCGCCAGCCGCCATCAGGGCGCGGCGGCCCAGCCCCTGACCGGCTGGTGGGGCCATGGCGCGCCGTTCGCCTTCGATCGCGACTATCGTCCGGCCGAAGGGATCGGTCGCATGCTGACCGGCACCCAGCCGATCCTCAGCATGGTCGCCACCGAAGCCGGCCTCGACATGATCGAGCGCGCCGGGACCGAGGCGATCCGCGCCAAGTCGCTGGCCCTAGGCAAGCTGTTCCAGACCCTGATGGCGGCGCGCCTGCCGGACGCCGGCTTCGTACTCTCCAGCCCAACCGATCCGGCCGGGCGGGGCGGCCACATCGCTTACGATCATCCTTCGGGCTACCCGATCATGAAGGCGCTGATTGCCTGCGGCGTCGTCGGGGACTTCCGGGCTCCAGCCACGCTGCGCTTTGGCTTCGCGCCCCTTCACCTCAGGTTCGCGGATGTCTGGGACGCGGTCGATCGCCTTGTCGCGATTATCGAGACGGAAACCTGGCGCGCCCCCGCCTACGCCGCCGTCGACGCCGTGACCTGATACCTATCCATTCTCCGGACGAAGCGAGAACGGCACGATCCGGCGCTCGTCCTCCAGAACATCGAACCGCCGGTCGACCGGCGGGAACGCACGCTGCGGGCAGTCATTGCGTTCACAGATCCGGCAGCTGACACCGATGGGGGTTGAAGGACCACCCAGGTCGAGACCTTCGGCATAGATCAGGTCGTCGGCATACTGAACTTCGCAGCCGAGCCCCAGGGCGTAGCGTCGGTCGGGCTGCAGATAGGATCCCGAACGCTTCACCACCCCGCTGGCGATACAGACATAGCGCACGCCGTCCGGCATCTGCGCCAGTTGCACCAGCAGCTTGTCTGGCCGCGCGAAGGCGTCATGGACGTTCCAGAGCGGGCAGGCGCCGCCAAACCGCGCGAACTGAAGGCGGGTGGCGCTATGGCGCTTGGTGATGTTGCCCGCCTGATCGACCCGAACGAAATAGAACGGCACCCCCCGGGCGCCGGGGCGCTGCAAGGTGCTGAGACGGTGACAGACCTGTTCCAGACTGGTCTGGAACGTCAGGCTCAAATGCTCGATGTCATGTCGCGCCGCCCGCGCCGCCGCGCGAAACCGCTCATACGGCAGCAGGAGCGCGCCGGCGGCGTAGTTGAACAGCGCTGTGCGACACACCTTGGCGGCGCTCTCACTGCGAAAACCTGCCGCCAGAAGCTCGGACTCGACCGCATCCGACAGCACTCCGGAGACAATCTGGTAGGCCATCTGGAAGGTGCGGGTTGTCGCCGCGTCCGCCGCGCCCAGGGTCAGGGTTCCGCTCGTCCTGTCGAAGCGCCGCAACAGGCCAGGTTCGGTCGACCGGGCCACCGTGATGCCTAGGCTGGCCCCCAGATGGCGCTCCAGCGCGGTCTCGGCTGAAACGTCGCTGGCGAGACCAAGCCCCTCCGACAGGGCTTCGGCGGCGACGTCGAGACTGTGGATGTAGTTGTTCTTGTAGTGGAAGAAGTCACGGACCTCTTCATAGGGCAGCAGGGCGCTGGCCGCGACGGTCTCGCTCAGCGACACCGCCTCTTCCGTGGCCTTCAGGCGCTCATCCAGCCGGCGATAGGCATGGTGCAAGGCCAGATAGGACCGGGCGAGGTTAGGCGTATTGGCCACGGCCTGCTTGAGCTCGCCCAGGCCCGGCGCCTGCTCCTGGTCCTGCTGGTCGGCGATGGCCTCCCGTAGATCGGCGATCAGCCGCGTGTCATCGGCGGCGTCCAGGGCCGAGGCGTCGACCTCGAACACGCGCATCATGTCCAGCAGAACCCGCGCCGTCACCGGTCGCTGATTGGCCTCGATCTGCGACAGATAGCTGACGGACAGGCCCAGTCGCGCGGCGCAGGGCTCCAGCTTCCAGCCGCGAGCCAGACGCAGTCGACGCACCTTGGGACCAACAAACAGCTTCTCACGCATTTTACAAGTTTACCATTTTACAGAGCGTGACCACACAAGTTGCACCACAAGGCGCGATAAACCGCCATGCCGGCTTGCAATGCAGCACAGTTTCACCGTTTTGTGACGATCGCAATTTCAACAGGCGAACTGTCAGGCTTGACCAGACCTTCGCGATCACAGAGCGCGCCCCTTGCAAGCCATTCTCGAGGAACTGGATCGTCGTCGCGAGCAGGCCAGGGGGGGCGGTGGCGAGGCGCGGGTGGCGTCGCAGCACGCCAAGGGCAAGCTGACGGCGCGCGAGCGGATCGACCTGCTGCTGGACGAG
>Ga0209066_10001320_pt1 | contig 33150 bp, 30 predicted proteins | sample All_14_2_FD_187198 | JGI IMG/M metagenome (GOLD analysis project Ga0209066, IMG submission 187198) | Freshwater microbial communities in response to fracking from Pennsylvania, USA - Allegheny Zone_MetaG_DW_15 (SPAdes) (version 2) ... | reverse complement strand
GTCGAAGGCGAGCCCCGGTCGCCTCGAAAGGGCAGGAAATCCCGCCAAACCGCGCCGTACCATAGCGATCCTGCGACGCGGTGCAACTCAATTAGGGTTCCGAAGCACTAAGATTCCGTGAACCCTGATACAGAAAGCGGGGCGGGTCAGGCCAACTGGCCCGGCACCCGCCCGTACCGTTCAGGCGATCAGCCGGCGGCCTCGACCTTGGCGAGCGCCTCGTTCAGGCCCTTCACCGCGTTGACCGAATGATCGAACATGGCCTTTTCGTCGGCGTTCAGGCTGATTTCCACGATCTTTTCCACGCCGCCGGCACCCAGCACCACCGGAACGCCGACATACAGACCATCCAGCCCGTACTGGCCCTTCACATAGGCGGCACAGGGCAGAACGCGCTTCTTGTCCTTCAGATAGGCATCGGCCATTTCGATTGCCGAGGAGGCCGGGGCATAGAAGGCCGAGCCGGTCTTCAGCAGATTGACGATCTCCGCGCCACCGTCCCGGGTGCGCTGCACGATCTGGGCGATCTTTTCTTCCGTCGACCAGCCCATCTTGATCAGATCGGGCACCGGGATGCCGGCGACGGTGGAGTAGCGGATCAGCGGCACCATGGTGTCGCCATGGCCGCCCAGCACGAAGGCGGTCACGTCTTCCACCGACACGCCGAATTCCTGCGACAGGAAATAGCGGAAACGCGCGGAGTCCAGCACGCCGGCCATGCCGACGACCTTGTTGGCCGGCAGGCCGCTTTCGCGCTGCAGCAGGCCCACCATCACGTCCAGCGGGTTGGTGATGCAGATCACGAAGGCATTCGGGCAGTTTTCCTTGATCCCGGCGCCGACGGACTTCATCACCTTGGCATTGATGCCGATCAGGTCGTCGCGGCTCATGCCCGGCTTGCGCGCCACACCGGCGGTGACGATCACCACATCGGCGTCCTTCAGGGCAGAGTAGTCATTCGCGCCGGACATGGCGGCGTCAAAGCCTTCCACCGGGGAGGCCTGGGCGATATCCAGGGCCTTGCCCTGCGGCAGGCCTTCGGCGATGTCGAACAGAACGATGTCGCCCAGTTCCTTTAGACCGGCCAGCAGGGCCAGGGTGCCGCCGATATTGCCTGCGCCAACGAGAGCAATCTTGTTGCGTGCCATAGGAACACTCCCCTTTCGATATTGGTTCGAAGCCAAAATTCGGGGCCTGCATTACTCCCTTTCCGGCGATGCGACAAGCCGCAGCGCATGACGAATTGCTGCAATGCAATTTACGAAGGTATTCGGGGGATCGGTTGACCTTATCGGGGCAAGCGGACTAAATGAAAGGGCGGGACCTTTCCTGTTTCTAAGGATATCCATGAGTACGCCCGAACAAGCGCAAGCCAGACTTGCCGCCGCGTTGGACCGTTTGGCCCGCGCCGCGGAAGGTGCCGGTGTTCCGGCCATATCCGCCGCCTCCGCCGAGGAGATGGAGGCGCTGAAAATGCGTCTCGTCGGGGCGGATGCGGAAATCGCGCGACTGCGCCAGGTCAATATGGCAGTCGCAACCAAGCTGGACCAGACCATAGAACGCATCGAAGAGGCTATCGGGGAGAGTGCCTCGGCATGAGCGCGGTCATCATCGCGGTTAATGGCCGCAGCTATTCCATCGTCTGTGACGACGGGCAGGAGGAGCACCTCCGGCTTCTGGGGCAGAATCTGGACAAGCGGGTGGGGGAATTGACCTCCGCGCTCGGCCAGATCGGCGAGGCGCGGTTGCTGCTGCTCGCTGCCCTGTCGGTGCTGGACGAATTGTCCGACGCCTATTCGGAATTGTCGGGCGCCCGCAAGAAAGTCGAGGATGTCGACCGGCGCATTACCCGCGAAACCCAAGCTGCGCGGGCGGAAGGCATGATCCAGGCAGCCGTCGCCATCGAAGCTTTGGCCGAACGACTTGAAGCGGGACCGGCAAAGGACTAGATTGGGGTTGGACGCGCCTGCGCGGTGCGAGCCTTCCAGCTTTATCCCGGGGGCGATGTCATTCTCCTAAGGGAGCTGTCCCTGTTCGGACCGCAAGGTCCGGGTACCACGGCACCCACCTGTGTATACAGGCCACCGGAGGATAACCAGTGAAGACGGCCGAGGCGGCCGCGTCCACCTTCCCTGCGGGCAGAGCATGCTGGCCCGCCTTCGTATGGGACAACGAGTTTCCCTTTGTATGGACGATACCTCCCAGAGCGGCGAGCCGAAGACGGAAAAGGCAGAGCTACGTGCGCTGGCCCGGGCTCGGCGTGACGCGATCATGCCGGAGGAGCGCGCGATCCGGTCGGAACGCGCTGCCTATCTGGCCGCGGGACGGTTTCCCGTGCCGCGATCCATCGGCCTGTATATGCCGATGGATACGGAGTTCGATCCCCGACCGCTGGCACAGGCCCTGGCGGGGCCCGACACGCTGTGGGGGCTGCCGGTGGTGCGGGGCAGGGCAACCTCCCTGCGTTTTCGTTGCTGGAAGCCGGGTGAGGCACTGTTGCCGCATGTCTTCGGAACCTTCGCGCCGGGGCAGGACGCGCCGGAACTGACACCGGACCTGCTTTTGGTGCCCATGCTCGCCTTTGATCGGGATTTCTACCGGCTGGGCTATGGCGGCGGGTTCTACGACCGCACCCTGGCCGAACTGCGGGCGGCGGGTGGTCCGGTCTTCGCCGTTGGCGTGGGATTTTCCGCGCAAAGGATGGACGCGGTGCCACGGGGGCCGTATGACGAGCCCCTCGATGCCATTGTGACGGAAGACGGAATAGTTCTGCCATGAAATTGCTGTTCCTAGGGGACATCGTAGGCAAGCCCGGCCGGAAGGCAGTGACGCAGCATCTGCCCGGCCTGCGCCAGGAATTCGGCATCGATTTCGTCGTCGCCAATGCCGAGAACGCTGCCCATGGCTTCGGCATGACCGAAAGCAATGCCGAAGAACTGTTCGATGCGGGCTGCGACGTGTTGACCGGCGGCAATCACACCTGGGACAAGACCGAGATCATCCCGCTGCTGGAACGTGACAGCCGCGTGCTGCGGCCGGCCAATTTCCCGGTCGGCGCACCAGGCAAGGGGGCCGGGCTATACGAGACGGCGGCCGGGCAGCGGGTGCTGGTGATCAACATTCTCTGCCGGGTGTTCATGGATCTCTATGACGATCCTTTCGCGGCGCTCGACCGGTTGTTGCCGAAGGATGCGCCGATGCGGGCCGGCTTCGATTTCGTGCTGGTCGACATGCACGGCGAAGCGTCGAGCGAGAAATACGCCATCGGCCATCTCTGCGATGGGGTGGCCAGCCTGGTTGTCGGAACCCATACCCATGTGCCGACGGGCGACGCGCATATCCTGGCCGCGGGTACCGGCTACCAGACGGATGCGGGTATGTGCGGCACCTATGATTCGGTGATCGGCATGGATAAGCATTCGGCGCTGGATCGCTTTCTGGGGCGCATCCCCAAGCCGCGGCTGGAGGTTGCCGAGGGCGAGGGGACGCTGTGCGGCGTGCTGCTCGAAACCGATCCCGCGACCGGTCTGGCGCGGTCAATCCAGCCCGTGCGCCGCGGGGGCGTGCTGCAGCCCGTCTGAACCGATATCGTCAGCGCGGTTTCGACGTTATAACGCCCTGCCGGCGCATCTCGTTCAGGAAGTCCTGAATTTCCTGTGGCTGGGACAACAGGAAGCCCTGCGCCATGTCGCAGCCCATCGGGCCAAGAATGGCAAGCTGGCCTTCGGTTTCCACGCCTTCCGCGACGGTCGCGATGCCTTGGGCGCGGGCCGTGGCGATCATGCTTTTCACGACGCGGCGGGTATCGGCATTGTCTTCCAGCCGCGCGATCAGCGAGCGGTCGATCTTGATTTCGCGCACCGGCAGGGTTCGCAACGCATCCGGCGTGGCATGGCCGGTACCGAAATCATCCATCGACAGCCCCATGCCGGCCGCTACGAAGGTACGCAGGCGTTGGTTGGCGCGCGGATGTTCGCGGGAGAACAGCTTGGGTGGAAGCTCCAGCATCAGGCGGGACGGGGCCACCCCCGCGACCTGAAGCCGGCGCAACCAGACGGCGGGCGTATCGCGCAGTTCCAACTGCCTGGCCGATTGGTTAAGCGAAAAGGAGAACCCTTCGGCCAGACTTTCCTTGGCCTGGATGCGTTCCAGCACGGTCAGAACTCGTCCGAAGATCCAGTCACCCAGGTCGCAGATCAGGTCGGAATCCTCCGCAAGCGGAATGAATTCGGCCGGCGGGATCTGGCGGTTGTCGTGAACCCAGCGCAGCAGTGCCTCCGCCTTTACCGGGCGGCGCGTGGCGATATCGTGGATGGCTTGCAGTTCCAGGTCCAGCGCACCGGCGCGCGTGGCCAGTTGCAGCGCGGTCGTCATTCCGACCCGATGTCGCGCTTCCTCTTCCCGATCCTGGCTGTAGAAGCTGGTGGACCGCTGGCTGCCCTCCTTGGCCAGGTTCAGCGCGTCGACCGCCGACTGCATTAATTCCTGCACGCTCTGCCCGTTCGCCGGGAAGCTTGAGACGCCGATCGATATCGACAGCTGGTTATCGAACTGGTCGGGAAAGATCGGATCTCGCAGCGCGGAAAGCGCCTTGCCGGCCATGACCTCTGCCTGGGTCAGGTCACCATGGCGCGCCAGGATCACGAATTCATCGCCACCGATCCGTGCCACGGTATCGCTGGCGCGGCAGCAGCCCAGCAGGCGTTTGGAGACTTCAATCAAGATCCGGTCGCCGAAGGCATGGCCGTAGCGGCGGTTCACTTCCTTGAAATTGTCGAGATCGACGAAAAGCAGGTTGAAGGTCTGGCCATCGCGGGAACTGACCTGGATTTCCTGCTCCAGCCGGTCAAAGAACAGTCGTCGATTCGGAAGATTTGTCAGCGCGTCGAAATAGGCCTGGCGTTCAACCAACTCCTCCTTCCGCTTCTGATCGGTAATGTCGGAATAGATCGCGACATAGCGCGTCGTTTGGCCAACCTCGTCGCGCAGCGCGCCGATGGACAGCCATTGGGCATGGAACTCGCCCGATTTCCGCCTGTTCCATATCTCGCCACGCCAGGAGCCGCGCACCTGCAGGGAGGCCCACATTTCCTGGAAATAACCTTTCTCCTGCAGGCCCGCGCTCAGCAATGTCGGGTGTCGGCCCAGCAATTCCTGTTCTGAATAGCCGGTCATGTCGCAGAAGGCCCGATTGACCCGCACGAAGCGGTTCTGGGCATCGGTGATGGCTATGCCTTCGGCGGCTTCCTCGAACACCAACCCGGCTATGCCGTTCTCGATCCGCGACTCCTCCTCGGCCGTCACATCGCGGATGGTGCCGGTAATGCGCCTGGCATGTCCCAGGCTGTCGCGTTCCAGGGTGGTGCCGTTGCATCGAACCCAGCGCCAGCCCAGCCCCGGCATGCGAACCCGATACCGTTGCACGAATTCCGCGCTGCGGCCGCGCAGGCAATCGTGCAGGGATTGCATGACCCGCGACCGGTCGTCGGGATGAAGCCTGTTGAACCAGGCATCGAACATGACCGGATCGCCCTGCTGGCCGAAGCCAAGCAGGGCGCGCCAATGGTCGGAAATATACATATCGCCGGTCGTCGGCAGCCATTCCCAGATGCCCTGTTCGGTCGTTTCCAGCGCCAGCTGCATCCTGCGCCGGCTTTCCTCCACGCTGGCCAGCAGGGTTGCGGTTCGTCCGATCTGGTCCAGCATCAGCCGCCTCGTCCAGATCATGACAAACAGCAGGGCGAGACCCGCTATCGCCGCGCCGAGGGACACCGTGCGCCGATAGTCGCGGATCAGATCGTCCACCCGCGTGATGTCGTAGCCCAGCACGATATGAATAGACGGGGTGGCGGCGGCACCGTAGGCCGCAATCCGGACCTTGCCATCAAAAGGGGAGGTGATGAGGCCGGTCTGCGCGGGCCGCTCCTGATGCCGCCAGAGATCAACCCGGTCAGTCCAGTGTTGCCCGATTATCTGCTCGGCATCGGGATGGCGGGCGATGATGGTACCGCTACTGGTGGAAATGGAGGCGAAGTCGACATCCAGCCGCTCCAGCATCCGGTTCAGATAGTCCGTATCCAGCAGCGCCAGATCGGCGTGACACCCCCCGTTGGGGCTGCGAATCTGCGCCAGCGGCAATAGCCAGTGGTCATTCTGTGCCAGGTGCAGGGGGTCGAGCACGAAGAGCTTTGGGTCCATTGCCGGTGCGCTTGTGCTGGAAAGGGCACGGCATCCGCGCTCCAGAATTTCCAGCTCTGCGGGGGCAAGCTGCAACCCATATTGTCGCACGCTGTCCGTGCCGCCGTTGAATAACAGCAGGGATTGCAGAAAGCTGGGGCTTTGGGAGGCGATCGCGCTTCTTCTTCCCTGCATGTCGGTGGCGATCAGCACGTCCCAGTCGATGCGCTGGTCGCGGGCAAGCTGCATGAGCAGATTCAGGCGCGAGAACTGATCTTCCAGGCTTGATAGCAGGGTCGCATGCAGGGCTCGCGCGCTGCCCTTGTAACTGTCGATCAGACGGTCCCGCTCGGCCGCGATCTGCTGAAAGAGCAGGCCAATAATGATCACGCAGGCGAACAGAACTGTTCCCCAGATAAGGTGGAAGCCCAGCGGCAGACGTGAAAACACGTTGCCGGAGCCCCGTAAGGTGCCTCCTGCCTTCGACATCCGTGAGTGGCCTGCCCCCTAATAGCCGCGCCCCGCACTCTTCTAGGTAGAGCTTGGACTGAAGGGGGAAGGAAGGCAAGCTCAACAAGGGGGTTGAATAAAATTACTTTTTTATATCAACAACTTGAGCGCGCGACGGTATGGTGAATGCGCGCATCAGGCGGCATTGCGGCTCTCTTCGGTCGCGCCTTCCCAGCCCAGCATCGCCAGCTTGCGGGGCAGGCCCCAGTGATATCCGCCCAGTGCGCCGGTTCCGCGTATCACGCGGTGGCAGGGAATGAGCCAGGAAATGGGGTTTGCACCTACCGCGCCTCCGATTGCGCGCGCAGCCCCCTTGGGCATGCCCAGCCGCATTGCCAGATCGCCATAGGTTGTCAGCGCGCCCGGGGGCAGGCGCATCAGGGCATCCCAAACCTGTATCTGAAACCGGGTTCCCTTCAGCAACAGTTTCAGCGGCGGCAAATCAGGCCCGGCGTCCGTCCGGCCTGGCAAAGTGAAGATGCGTTCCGCCAGGGCTGCGGCGCCTTCCTGGTCTTCCAGCAGGCTGGCCCCCGGGAAGCGCCCGACCAGATCGTCGAAGGCGGTTGCATCGTCGTCGCCATCCAGGAAGCCCATGGCGCAGATACCGCGATCGGTAAACAGGATCAGCGCCTGACCGAAGGGGCTGGGGGCATTGCCCCAATGCAGGCGCAGCGTTCTACCAAATGCCTTGAATTCGCCGGGGCTCATGGCTTCGCAACTGACGAACAGATCATGCAGCCGGCCGGGGCCGGACAGCCCTGAATCATAGGCGGCATCAAGCACCGAGGCGCTGGAGGCGAGGCGGCGCTTGGCTTCCTCAAGGGTGAGTTTCTTCAGGAATTGTTTCGGGCTCAACCCGACCCATCGGGTAAAGACGCGCTGGAAATGGAAGGGGCTCAGGCCGGATCGGGCGGCGATCTCTTCCAGCTCCGGCTGTTCTTCCCAATGCGCGGCGAGATAGCGCAGGGTGTCGCCGATCCGCTCATAGTCGCGTTCGGGCAGACGAAGGGCGGTCAGATCACTGCGGTCATCCGGGAACATGGCTCGGTCTCCTGAGCGTGATGCCATGAGATTGTAATCCGGTGGACCCTAACCTGGAGGGCGAGGTGCTTCCCACCCGCTTCTTGCGACAAAGCAAGATCGTGCGCAGCTTTCGATCACGCCCGGATCAGACCGTGGGATTCCAGGAAGGCGATGAACTCGGGAATCGGCATCGGCCGCGCCAGCAGGAAGCCCTGCGCGAAATCACATCCCATCTGGCGCAGGATATCCAGCTGCGCCTCGGTCTCGACCCCTTCGGCGATCGTGGTCAGGCCGATCTTGTGGGCCATGACCGTGATCGCTTCCACGATGCTGCGGTTTTCCGCATTGTCGACGATGTCGCAGATGAAGGATTTGTCGATCTTGAGACGTTTGATCGGAAGCGATTTCAGATAGGCCAGCGCGGAATAGCCCGTGCCGAAATCATCCACGGAGAAGGTTACGCCGGCCGCGGCGAAGCGTTCGATATGTTCGGCCGTGCGGTCATTCTCCCGCAGCAGCAACCGCTCGGTGATTTCCAGCTCCAGGCGCTTGGGCGCGATGCCCTCCTCGGCCAGGCGGTTGAGCCAGAGCGTCGGGGAATCGCGGGTTTCCAGATGGCGCGCGGATTTGTTGATGGCGACGCTGACCTCTTCCGCCAGGAGGCCGCGCCCGGCAATGTCGCGGAACATCGCCAGCGTTCGTTCGAACACCCAATCACTGATGTCGCAGATCAGATCGGAATCTTCCGCCACCGGGATGAACTGTGCCGGGGAGATGTACCGGTTGTTGTGTTTCCAGCGGATCAGCGCTTCCGCTTTGACGGGCCGTCCCGTCCCAATTGAAAAGATGGGCTGCATATAGAGCTCGAATGTGCCCTGGCGGGTTGCAACCTGCAGGGCATTCAACAGCTCCATGCGCTGGCGCGCGGCTTCCTGCATCTCGTGGGTGAAGAAATGGAAGGTGTTGCGGCCGTCATTCTTGGCGGCATACATCGCCGTGTCGGCACTGCTCAGAAGCTGCTGCGCATCCTTGCCGTCGCGCGGATAGCTGGAGACGCCGACCGATGCGGACAGCAGGAATTCGCTGCCATCCAGTGCAATCGGCTGGTGCAGGGCCGCGATCACCTTGGCAGCCAGGCGCTCGGCCTGGGTGGGGTCGCTGTTGCGGGCCAGGATGACGAATTCGTCCCCCCCCATGCGGGCGACCGTATCGCTGGACCGGCAGCAGGCCAGCAGGCGGCTCGCTACTTCGATCAGGACGCGGTCACCGGTGGCGTGGCCATGGTGATCGTTGATCTCCTTGAAATGGTCCAGATCGACGAAGAGCAGTTCGAAGCTTTTTCCTTCCCGTTCATTGATATGGATTTCCTGTTCCAGGCGGTCGAAGAACAGTCGTCGATTGGGCAGATTCGTCAGCGCGTCATACAGGGCCTGGCGCTGGATCAACTCGTCTTTCTGCTTCTGTTCTGTGATATCGGAAAAGATGGCGACATGGCGCAGCACCGCGCCGGTGGCATCGCGCGCGACGGAAATCGACAGCCATTCCGCATAGAATGCGCCGGATTTGTGTCGGTTCCAGATCTCGCCTCGCCAGAAACCCTTGGAATGCAGCGAGGTCCAGAGGTCGTGATAGAAGCTCTGGCCCTGCAGGCCCGAGCTTAGAACGCTGGGTTGCCTGCCCAGCACCTCGGCTTCGCTATAACCGCTGATTTCCGTGAAGGCCCGGTTGACACGGATGAAGCGGTTCTGGGCATCGGTGATGGCGATACCCTCGCCGGCCTCATCGAAGACCAGGCCCGACAGGCGCAATTCGATATTGCGTTCTTCGTCCTCGGTAATGTCGCTCAGCGTGCCGACGATGCGTCGGGCGATCCCGGTCCGGTCGCGTTCCACGACCGATCCCGCGCATTGCACCCAGCGCCAGGAATCCTCCGTTTCCTGCATGCGGAATACGGTTTCGAAGCTCTCCTCGGCGCCGGAACGGGTACCATCCAGCACCTGCAGGAAGCGAGGCCTGTCATCGCCATGCAGGCGTTCCAGCCAGGCTTCCATCCGCGCGCGATCATCTCCAGGTTCCGCCAGATTGAAACGCTGCAGCCATTCCTGGGACAGTTCGATCCGGTCATCGGGCAATGACCAATCCCAGATACCCTTGCGCAGGGTTTCCAGGGCGATCTGCAGGCGGCGCTGGAAATCCGCACTGCGTCGTGCCAGAGCCACCGTCGCGGCATCGCGTTCCAGCGTGGCGCGCCGCTGCCACAGGAACAGCACCAGCAGCACGATCGTCGCGGCCATTCCCCACATCGTCAGGTTATGATAGCGCTCGGAAATGGCCTGATCGACCCGCGCGGCATCGAACCCGACGGTGACGATGACCGGAAGCTCGCTCATGGATCCGTAGGCCAAGATACGCGCCTTGCCATCAAGGGGCGAGGTGGCGAGCAGTGTGCCCGCAGATTGCCGGGCGAGCGCCTGACTGAACACGGTTGTGGTTCCCACGCTGCGCCCGGTCAGTTCCACCTCGTCGGGATAACGTGCCAGCACAGTGCCCTCCGTCGATACCAGCGCGGCGAAATCCACATCCAGATCCTGCAGCAGATCGTTCAGGATACGGGTGCGCAACAGCACGATATCGGCGTTACAGCCGGTCCGGCCGTCCAGGAAGTGTGCAAGGGGCAGAACCCAGGGTGCGGACGTGTTTGGCCGGATCGGGGACAGAATCGTAAACGCGCTGGCATCGCGACGCATTGCGGCGGTGCAGGATTTCGTGATGCTGGCCATCGCCTCGGATCCCACCTGCTGCCCATCCACCCGAATGCGCAACTCATCCGACCTGGAGCGCAGGAAGGCATGCACTGCTCTATCTCGCGGATTGGCCGAGCCAAGTGGTGACAGCTTGGTCTCATCCATCAGAAAATCCCAGGTCACATGCCCTGTTTCCGACAGGCGCAGCATTTCCAAGATCGCGGAAATTTTTTCGTCCAGCCCGACCGTCAGGGCCGTGCGGATGGCGGTCGCGAAACTCCTGTAACTGTCGGTCAGCCGCACCCGTTCCGCTTCGATATCCTGGACGGATACGAGCAGAAGCACGACAAATGCGGCGCACAGCACACTCCAGCCTGCGACAAAGGCGCGGGTGAAGCTAGGCTCGCGTGCCGGGCCGGAACCGGAATCGATCTTGAACGTATGCATGGTTTGGCATGATCTGGGAGGGGAACCTATCCAGGCCAAACTATCGCGCAGGCTCTCCCAGGTGATAGGAAAACCGAAGGGAAGGATCAATGATTCCCGGTAAATGCTAATGGAACGCGCTTAATGATTGATCAATATCTTGGCCAAGCCAATCAGTCGCGATCGCCCTGCTGGTGCGTCAGATCGAGCGCCAGGAAGATCACGCCGGGGATCGGGTTGCCGTTATAGTCAGCGCAGGGGATGAAGCCCATCGACTGGTACAGCGTGATCGCCGGGCCGAAATGGGCGTTGTTGATCGTATCCAGCCGCATCCAGCGATAGCCGGCGGTCCGCGCGAAAGTGACGGCGCTTTCCGCAAGGCGGCGGCCCAGGCTGAAGCCCCGGGCGGTTGGGGCGACATAAAGCCGTTTCATCTCGCAATCGCCCTCCTCCGGTAGCGGCTTGACCGCGATCACGCCGACCGCCTGCCCGTCGAGCCAGGCCAGCCAGACCTCGCCACCCGATCCGGCATAGGGGGCGGGCAGGCCGGCCAGTTCCTGCTCGAAGCCCTGGAAATCCAGAGAGAAGTCGAGCGAGGCGGCATAGTCCCGGAACAGGCGTCGCACCTCGGCGATTTCCGCATCGCCACGGGCTGGGCGGATTTCAGGCGTCGACATGGATTTCCCCCGTCAGATAAAGCCTGGCCATGCCTGACAGCGTGACCCGGCCGGTTTCCAGCCGGCAGCCGACCAACCCGCCACGGCGCGACACCTGATGGCCCGTCAGCACGGATTTGCCCAGACGCTCCGCCCAATACGGGGCGAGCGTGCAATGCGCCGATCCGGTAACCGGGTCTTCATCGATGCCGGCATGCGGTGCGAAATAGCGCGACAGGAAGTCCACGCCGGGCTCGTCGCCGGGTGCGGTCACGATCAGCCCGTCCCCGCGCGGCAGGGATTTGATCCAGCCAAGATCGGGCTTCAAGGCGCGGATATGGGTGGGATCGTCAAACACGGCCATGTATTTGGTGGCGAGCCAGAAGGCGGAAGGCCGCTTACCCAGCGCATCGGCCACGCCTTTCGGCATCGGCAGCTGGGTTGCCGGGCGGGCGGGGAAATCCAGTTCCAGGGCGACGTCCTCCCCTTCTTCCCCATCCGGGCGCGAAACGGTCAGCGGCCCCGCCATGGTGGCGAAACGCACCTTGCGGCGCTTGGGTTCCAGCCGGTTCAGGATCAGCCAGCCGGTTGCCAGCGTGGCATGGCCGCACAGCTCCACCTCGATCGTCGGGGTGAACCAGCGCAGGCGATAATCCGCCACGCCTTCGCGATCCGGCGCGAAGAAGGCGGTTTCCGACAGGTTGTTCTCCGCCGCGATGGCCTGCAGCACGGAATCGGCGGGCCAGCGCTCCAGCGGCACCACGGCGGCCGGATTGCCCGCGAACAGCGCATCGGTGAAGGCGTCGATCTGATAGATCGGCAGCGTCATGACAAATCCCTCCCAAACTCCGCGCGGATGCGCCGGATGGTATCCAGCACGCGGTCCACGTCTTCTTCCTTGGTCATCCAGTTGCTGAAAGCGGCCCGGATGCCGGCCTTGCCGGCGAAGCGGCCCGGGGTCAGGAACACCTCGCCCGTGGCATTGATCGCCGTCAGGAAATCGCGCTGACGTGTCGCATCATCGGCATTGCCGTCGAAATCGGCGCGGAAGGCCACGATGTTCAAGCCCTGCGGCGCCAGCAGCGACAGCCCGTCGCTGGCTTCGATGCCCTGGGCGAAACGTGCGGCAAGATCGCAGCAGCGCTCCACCAGGGCTGCGACCCCTTCGCGTCCATAGGCGGTCAGGGTCATCCAGACCGGCAGGGCCCGGAAGCGCTGCGAGCTCTCCAGCGTGCGGTTGCAGAAGATCGGGGCCGGGTCCTGGGTAGCCAGATAGGGGGCGGCCATCACGGCGGCCTTTTCCAGCAGATCCAGCCTGCGGGTGAAGTAGAAGCCGCAATCATAGGGCACGTTCAGCCATTTATGCCCGTCGGAGGTGATGGAATCCGCCAGTTCCACCCCGTTCGACAGCGCATCGAAGCGCGGGGAGGTGCGGGCGAACAGCCCGAAGGCACCATCGACATGCAGCCAGGCATCATGGCGTTTGGCGATGGTGGCAATGGCCGCGATATCCTCGCTGTCGCCGGTGGTGACGATGCCAAGGCTGGCGATCACCACCTTGACCCTGGACGGGTCGGCGGCCAGTGCGCGGTCGAGCGCGGCCGGGTCCATCGCCTCGCGTCCCGGATGGGTGGCGACCGGGATCACGCTTTTGCGGCCAAAGCCGGACAGGCCCAACGCCTTGATCATGGTGATATGGGGGGAGGCGGAAAAGATCGCGACCCCGCCCAACCCGGCCATGCCGTCGGCATCGACATCCACGCCAAGCCGTTCCCCGGCCCAGGCCCGGAAGGTCAGGGCCGCCAGATGATTGGCCCCCATGGCGCCGGCGGTAAAGCTGCCGGCGAAGCCGCTCGGTCCCATCGGCAGGCGGAACAGCTCGCCCAGCATGTCCAGCGTGCGGGCGGTCAGGGCGGAGGCGATGGAATCCCCGTTGATAGAGGCGTTCTGGTCGATGGCCGAAACCAGCCAGTCGCCCAGCAGCGCCGCCGGGTTGGTGCCGCCGATCACATAGCCCCAGAAGCGCGGGCCGGGGCTGGCCGACAGATTGGGCAGGATCGCCTGCTGGAACAGGCGCAGTGCGCCTTCCGCCCCGACACCCTGCTGCGGCAGCGCGGTTTCCGGATAGGCGGTGTTGCGTGCGCCGACCGGTCGGTCCCCTAGCCCGGAGAGATAATCCAGGGCGATGGCGCGGGTTTCCTCCGTCAGGTTGGAGAGCGCATCCCAATCATGATCCATGGCGTTGACGGCCTTCATAGCGATCCCTCCAGCACCTTGGCATAGATGGCGGTGTCGACATTGCCGCCCGACAGCACCGCCCCGACGCGCCTGCCCGCCAGCCGGTCATGATCCGCCAGGGCCGCGGCCAATGCGGCGGCACCCGCCCCTTCGGCAACGTTATGGGTGTCGCTGAACAGGATGCGCATCGCCTCGGCGATCTGACCGTCGTTGACACTGACGACGCGCGCCGCACCGCTGTTGATCAGCGCCACTGCTTCGGCCACCGGCACGCGGCAGGCCATGCCGTCGGCCAGGGTTTCCGCCCGTTCCGTCGACACGGGGTGACCCGCTTCGAAAGACAGTTTGTAGGATAGGGCGCCCTCGGCCACGACGCCGACAATCTCCGTCGTCAGGCCCAGCGCATCGCGGGCGCTGATCATGCCGCAGATGCCAGACCCCAGCCCGATCGGCACATAGACCACATCCAGCGGCCCCGCCGCCCGGAAGAATTCCAGCGCATAGGTGCCGGTGCCCTGCACCAGCAGCGGATGGAAGGACGGCAGCATCATCAGCCCTTCGGCTGCGGCCAATTCCTTCGCATGATCGGCGGCGGCCTGGAAATCATGGCCGAAGACGCGCAGATCGGCGCCCTGCGCCTGCATCGCGGCGTTCTTTTCCGGGGAATTGCCGTCCGGCACCACGATGGTGGCGGCCATGCCGAAGCGCCTGCTCGCCGTGGCGATGGATTGGCCGTGATTGCCGCGCGTCGCGGTGATCACCCCGCGCGGCCGGTTGGGCGCGCGCGCCAGATCGTTCAGGAAGACCAGCCCGCCGCGCAGCTTGAAGGCGCCGACGGGTGTGTGATTCTCATGCTTGATCCAAAGCTCGGTGCCGAGCCTGGCTTCCAGCAATGGCCAGCGATAGGCGGGCGTGCCGGGGAATACGGAATGGACCAGCGCGCTTGCGGCTTCCAGCGCGGCGAGAGAGGCGCGTGTTTCGGACATGGAGGTGCCTCCGATCAGGACGGGACGATCCGGGAAGCGGTCGATGGGACCGCCTCCCGCAATCGCGCTTTGGCATCATGGCAGCCAGAACGGCTTTTCAGCTTCCATCCGGGCCTGGTCGGGGGTGATCCCGATATCGGCCAGAATGCGTCCATCCAACTGGGCCAGGGTTTTTCGGGTGGCCCGTCGGCGATTCCAGACCAGGACGGTTTGGCGCACGACGTTCCATAGAACGATGTGGCGATTTTCCGCGTCTCTGCCTGTCCGCCCGGACGGCGCCGGTCCGAAACTCAAACCGAACCATCCGGGCAATAACCAGATTGTCTTCATCGATTGTATCCTTACATCGATTATTTTGGACTGGTTTGCCCGTGTATGCGACCTGATTGTCGCGCTACAAACTATGACATTGACCTTGTAGCGGTACAATGCCTATATTGTCACCATGACAATTGCGCATGAAGCCTGGCTCCCCGACCTTTCCCGCCATCAAGGGCCGCTCTACCGGTCCATCGCCGACGCATTGGAAGCGGATGTTGCATCCGGTGGCCTGGCGGCGGGTACGCGCCTGCCCACCCATCGCGATCTGGCCTGGAAGCTGAAGGTTACGGTGGGCACCGTCAGCCGTGCCTATCGGGAAGCCGAACGACGCGGCTTGATCGGGGGGGAGGTGGGGCGCGGCACCTATGTGCGTGCCGCCGAGCGCCCCGCCGCCGGATTTTCTGGCAAGCTGGCCGAATGGTATATGCAGGAAAGCGATGTAGCCGCACCCGGCGGTCCGGTGCCGCTCAATTTCAACTTTCCCCCCGATGTGGACGAGGCGGATGCCTTCCGCCGCACGATGGCGGAGATCATGGCAGGGCCGCAACTGCCGGAGCTGTTGCGCTATACCCAGCATGCGGGGCTGGAGACGCATCGCCGGGCCGGTGCGGAATGGATGAAGCAGCGGGGCCTTGCGGCCGATCCGCAGCAGGTAGTGGTGACCACCGGGGCGCATAACGGCATTCTGGTTTCGCTGGCGGCGACGACGCGGCCGGGCGACACCATCCTGACGGAGGCGCTGAGCTATCCCGGCATCAAGCCGGTGGCCCGCATGTTCGGGCTGAAGCTGATGCCGGTCGCCATGGACCAGGAAGGCGTGCGACCCGACGCGCTGGAGGAGGCGGCGCGGTCCTGCGACGCGCGCGCTTTCTATACGGTTCCCACCCTACAGAATCCGACCAACCGCACGCTGTCGGCGGACCGGCGCCGACGCATTGCCGAGGTAGCGCGGAAGATGGATTTCGCGGTGATCGAAGATGATCTCTTGGGCATGCTGCCGCAATCAGCCCCGCCGCCCATCGCGGAATTTCTGCCGGAACGGACATTCTACATCCTCAGCGCCTCGAAACTGCTGGGGCCGGGTCTGCGGATCGGTTTCGTGCTGGCCCCGCCCGATCAGGTGGCGCATGTCGGGGCTGCCATCCGCGCTTCCAACTGGATGGCCCCGCCCATCCTGGCCGAACTGGTGGCGCGCTGGATCGCCGATGGCACCGCGAAATATCTGGTAGAGGCGCGCCGCAAGGAACTCAGGGCGCGCCATGCGGTGCTGCGGCGCGTGCTGATGGGCCAGCCGATGGATATGCCCGATGGGGCGCTGCATGCCTGGCTGCATCTGGGGCCGGAACGCACCCCGGCGGAGTTGGTGGCCGAGGCGCTGACGGCTGGCGTGTCACTGTCCCCCGCCGACGCCTTCTGCATCGGCCGCACCCCGGTGCCGCAGGGCATTCGCATCTGCATCGGCCCGCCGCGTGACCGGGCCCATCTGGAGCTGGGCGTTACCCGGCTGAAACAGGTGCTGGACCGCCGCGTGCCGCTTTATTCCGGCACGACCATGTAAGGGCGGGGGGACACGGCCCGGCGGCCGTCGTAGTCCTGCCGTGATTCTTCGATCGCCCTTTTGTTGGCGCGGGACCAGTCGACCAGCCCGGCCACCTGTATGGCGAAAGCTTCGCCCCGCTGCGTCAAGGCATAGGTGACGGCAGGCGGAACGGTTGGTTCGACCGTGCGGTTGACAAATCCGTCGCGTTCCAGCCGTTGCAGCGTCAGCGTCAACATGCGCTGGGTTACGCCATACAGCGCCCGTTGTAGTTGGCGATAGCGGCGCGGACCCGATGCCAACTCGGCAATGGTCATTACCGTCCATTTCTCCCCCAGACGGTCCAACACCAGACGCAAGCCGCAATCCTCATGCTCCGGCTGTCCGCAGGGGGCCAGGGGGGTGGCTGTCTTGCTGTGCGGGACGAACATGAATGTGCCTCCTTACGCGTCTCGCTGACGGGGAAGTAGATAGGTGTGGCCTTGGACAGGAGGACACAAGCCATGATCTTGATTACCGGTGGCAGCGGGCAGCTTTCCAGTCTGATCGCGGCCCGGATGGAACGCCTGGGACTGGATTATGTGGTGGGAAGCCACGCGGCCCAGGGTTCGGAGGGGAGACGGCGCAGGATCGATTTTGATGATCCGGCATCGCTGGATTTTCGCGGCATCGATACGCTGTGCATGGTATCGGCAGGCTATGGCGAGGATGATGTGGTGATCCGCCGCCACGATCAGGTGGTGTCCGCCGCAGAGAGGTGCTGCGTGCGTCAGGTCGTCTATACCAGCCTGATCGGCGGCGGCGATCATCTGGGCTTCGCGCTGGCGCATCGCTGGACGGAACGTCGGTTGCGGGCGAGCAACTTGTCCTGGACCATTTTGCGCAACGGCCTGTATGCGGAGTTGATCGCCGCTTTGGCCAAGCCCGACAATGGCGTGATCCGCGCCCCGTTCGGCGATGGGGCGGTGGCCGCGGTTGCGCGGGAAGATCTGGCCGATGCGGCCGTGGCGGTATTGTCCAGCCCGGCATCGCATGTCGGACGGGTTTATGAATTGCCGGGGCGAACCGCGTGGTCCATGTCCCAATTCGCGCGGCAGATCGGGGCGGAGTATCGACCCGCCAGCCTGAAGGAGGCGCGCCGGGGCCTTTCCTCCCCTCCTTTGCTGCCTTTTCAGCCAGCCATGCTGATGTCGATCTACTCCGCCGTGGCTGGCGGCTTTCTGGCGGATACGGCGGGCGATCTGGAACAGTTACTGACCGGCGTGCCAAGGGACGGGCTGGCGGTGGCCTGTCGTGCGGCTGGCTCCGCGCGGCCATGAACCCGGTAGCCGCGCCGGTTTTGGGGGGAGGCAATGCCTTAAGATGTACGAGACGTCTCGTCTCGTTTAGGCGCACGCATCTCAATGTCTGCAATGGGTTGGTCCGAAGCCAGCGGCTGGAAGCCGGCGCCGTGCTCTCTGCGATACGGTTGTCATCCGCGAAAAGTGTACGAGACGTCTCGTCTTGTTTGTCGCTGCTCACGGTGATGTGGGCAAACTGACAGGGACCGGCTGCGGGCTGGCCCCAGATTTGCGTTGCCAGAGGGAATGGCCGCGTTACTGCCGCGCAAAAGTGTACGAGACGTCTCGTCTTGTTTGGGTGGCGGCTTCGCGCTTGCTGTTATCCCGGAGCGTGGCGCGGGTGAAATTGGCGTATCAAGATCGGCTCGGTTGCTTCGAACTGTACGAGACGTCTCGTCTCGTCTCGCTTGCTGCCGGTCTCGGTAATGTGAGCCAATGGGCCGGGACCCCGGCAGACAGAGCGCGGTTGCTGCTGTCGCATAAAGTGTACGAGACGTCTCGTCTCGTTTGATGCCCTGGTGTGGCGGGGGGGGGCGTTGATGCCATAGCCGCCGCCAGCCCGTAGCGACGCAAGGTCATCGCAATAACAGATAAGGCGGAACCCGATGGGCTCCGCCTTATCCTGTCTACAATCCTGATAAGCCGGAGCTTACTGGCAGCTCAGGCATTCCTCGTAATCGGTCGTGCTGGCACTGGCCGGCCGGTCCGCCCCATTCACCTTGCCGGTGATCGGGATGGGGGCCACCTTCGGGGCGTGTTCGGCACCCTTTTCCGCGCGCTGGATCGACTTCGAGCGGCAGTAATACAGGCTCTTCACGCCCTTCTTCCAGGCCATATGGTGGATCTGGTGCAGGTCGCGCTTATGCACATCGGCCGGCAGGAAGACATTCAGCGACTGCGCCTGACAGATGAAGGGGGCACGGTCGGCCGCATGTTCGATCAACCAGCGCTGATCCAGTTCGAAGGCGGTCTTGAACACGTCCTTCTCGTCCTGGGACAGGAAGTCCAGATGCTGCACCGAGCCTTCATTCACCGAGATCGAGGACCAAGTGTCGTCATCGTCATGGCCCTTTTCCGCCAGCAATGCCTTCAGATGCTTGTTGCGCACGGTGAAGGAGCCCGACAGTGTCTTGTGCGTGAAGGAATTGGCCGCGATCGGCTCGATCCCCGGCGAGGCGCCGCCGCAGATGATGGAGATCGAGGCCGTCGGTGCAATCGCGATCTTGTTTGAGAACCGCTCCATGATGCCGAAATCGGCGGCATCCGGGCAGGCCCCGCGCTCTTCCGCCAGCTTGCGGGAGGCAGCGTCGGCATCCTTGCGGATATGCTTGAACATCCGCATGTTCCAGACCTTCGCCATCACGCTTTCCAGCGGGATCATCTTGGCCTGCAGGAAGGAGTGAATCCCCATCACGCCCAGCCCGACGGAGCGTTCGCGCATGGCGGCGTATTTGGCCTTGGCGAATTCATCCGGCGCCCGGTCGATGAAATCCTGCAGCACATTGTCGAGGAAGCGCATCACATCCTCGACGATCATCTCATTGCCTTCCCATTCCTCATAGGTCTCGAGGTTGAGGGAAGACAGGCAGCATACGGCCGTGCGCTGCTTGCCATAGGCGTCAATACCCGTCGGCAGGGTGATCTCGGCGCAGAGATTGGAGGTCTTGACCTCAAGCCCCTGCAGCTTGTGATGCTCCGGAATTGCCCGGTTCACATGGTCGATGAAGATGATATAGGGCTCGCCGGTTTCGATCCGGGCCATCAGCAGGCGAATCCACAGCTCGCGCGCACGCACGGTGCGCATCACGGCATGGTCCTTCGGCGATTTCAGCGCCCATTCCTCATCGGCGTCCACCGCGCGCATGAAGGCATCGGTCACCAGCACACCATGGTGCAGGTTCAGCGCCTTGCGGTTCGGATCACCACCGGTGGGGCGACGGATCTCGATAAACTCCTCGATCTCCGGATGCCAGATCGGCAGGTAGACTGCGGCCGAGCCCCGGCGCAGCGAGCCCTGCGAAATCGCCAGCGTCAGCGAATCCATCACGCGGATAAACGGCACCACGCCGGAGGTCTTGCCGACGCCGCCCACTGTTTCGCCGATGGAGCGCAGATTACCCCAATAGGAGCCGATGCCGCCACCACGCGCAGCCAGCCAGACATTCTCGTTCCACAGCCCCAGAATACCTTCCAGGCTGTCGGTGGATTCGTTCAGGAAACAGGAAATCGGCAGGCCGCGCTGCGTGCCGCCATTGGACAGGACCGGGGTCGCCGGCATGAACCATAGCTTGGAGATATAGTCATAGAGACGCTGGGCATGGGGGCTGTCGTCCGCGAAATGCATCGCCACCCGGGCAAACAGATCCTGGAAGCTTTCGCCGGGCATCAGATAGCGGTCGAGCAGCGTCGCCTTGCCGAATTCGGTCAGCAACGCGTCGCGGCCGCGATCCATATGGACGGTAATGCCGCGCTCATTCTGGGCAACGTCGCGCATTTTCACGTCCAAATCTCCTTCCTCCGCGGCACGGGGAGCGGCTTTGCCACGTACGCGCGGTTCGGTAACCGCAGGCCCGGCCGCGACGTCGCCTGTATCCAGACCAAATGACCCGGTACCCGTATGGATATCGGTATTCATCCCCGGATTTTCCACAACATCCGCCGTGTCCGCAGCCGTCTGCGCGATATCGACCATGCCTTGCTCCCGCTTATGCCCGTACGGCCGGAATTCCGGCCGCAAATCCAAAACCCACCCAAGCACCATCTCCGCTCAGAAGGTTCGCGGCGCCCCCCGCGACCCGGGTTGTCCACAGCCTGTGGACATCTGACCTGGGGATGAATACTTGGATTTTAGGTAAACACACTACATGTCGTAGTCTTCGAAATATTAAACCCCCAAATCGGGTATGGTGTCAAGGGAATCGCCCAAGCAGAACGAAGTAAATCCGGGATGCCAGGGATTCTGCGGGTTTCGACGCCGGATGGCCCGAACAACGCTGCCACCCATCCGTGTTAACACATCCTTAACCATGCCACCATACTGGATGTAGAGTGGGGATAGCAAGTCTGACTATATGTTGTGAAGTGCGTTCCCGGAAAGGCACGTCTCAGGAATCAGCAGGGCTGCGGAAAGCCCTTCCCGACGGGCGGCGAAGCAGGCATTCTGCCAGTCATGTGTGGACGTTACTCCCTTACCTCTCCGGCCGAGGCGATACGCCAGCTGTTCGGGCTTGCGGCACGGCCCGCTCTGTTCCCGCGCTATAACATAGCGCCGGGGCAGGCGATGCTTGCCATACGGCGCGGGCAGGCCGGTGCGCCGGAAGCTTTTTTCGCGCGCTGGGGGCTTGTGCCCTATTGGGCGAAGGATGTGTCCATCGGCTCGCGCATGATCAATGCCCGGGTCGAGACGGTGATGGAGAAAGCGGCCTTCAAGCACGCTTTCCGCCGTCGCCGCTGCCTGATCCCGGCCGACGGCTTCTATGAATGGCAGGGCAGGTCGGGTGGACCGAAGCAGCCCTTCCGCATTCACTTCACCGACAAGGCGCCTTTCGCCTTCGCGGGGCTGTGGGAACATTGGCAGGGGCCGGATGGGTCGGAGCTGGAGAGCACCTCCATCCTGACCACGACCGCTACGCAGGCGATCTCGTCGCTTCATGAGCGCATGCCGGTGATTCTCGATCAGGCGGATTTCCCGATCTGGCTGGGCGAGGGGGACGAGACGGCGGTGAAGGCCCCGCTCGGACTGCTCAAACCCTATGCCGGGCCAAGGGTCATCTCGGCCTATCCCGTCTCGACGCGGGTCAATGCGGTGGGCAATGATGATGCCGGCCTGTGGGACGCAGCCACGCCGTCCGCAGCGCCCCCGGCGCCGGCCAAATCCCAGCTCAGCCTGTTCTAGAGCGAAGGAGGCAGGCATGAATCGCCTACTGCTCGGACGGATGCGGCTGGCAAGCGGCCTGATCCTGCTGGCTTTTCTGACCACCCATCTTTTGAACCATGCGGTGCTGCTGATCTCGCCGCAGGCGGCCCAGCTTGCGGCCAATATCCTGCTCGGGCCATGGACCTGGCCGGGGCTGGAGCTGATTCTGCCGCTCGCCCTGCTCTGGCATATGGGCAATGCGCTGGTGGTGCTGTACCGGCGGCGGTCGTTGCGGCTGAAGGGCTGGGAATGGTGGCAGCTCGGGCTTGGGTTGGCTTTGCCACCTTTGCTGGTGATGCATCTGCTGCAGACGGCGGCGGGCGGCGAGCTCTATGGGTTCCGCCCAACCTATTCCAGCGTGTTGCTGAGCCTGTGGGTGTCGTCCCCCTGGCAGGCCGGGCTGCAGGCCCTGCTGCTGCTGACCGCCTGGACCCATGGCATGCTGGGCCTGACCCATTGGCTGAAAACCTATAGCTGGTATCCGCGCATCCGCACGCCGTTGATGATCCTGACCGGCACCCTGCCGGCGCTAGCCATGGCGGGCTTCCTGTCGGGCGGCCTGGCGATCCTGCGGGCGGTGGCGGATGATCCTTCCCTGGGCGATGCCATTCCCCGCCAGGCCGGGATCAATCCGGCCGGTTCCGCCGTGCTGTCGGATGCCGCGCTGTGGGGGCAGCTTGGCTGGTGCGCATTGGTGGGCGCGATCTTCCTGATCCGTGCGGCTCGGACCCGGCCTTGGCGCCTGGGGCGGCTGCCGGTGGTGACCCTGCCCGATGGGCGAGGCGTGCCGATTCGCCCGGGGGCGAGCCTGCTGGAGAGTTTCCGGGCCAATGGCGTGGCCTGGGCATCCGTATGCGGCGGGCGTGGGCGCTGCACCACCTGCCGGCTGCGCGTCGTGGCGGGGTTGGAGCGGCTGGCTGAGCCGGGCGCGCTGGAAACCCGTGCACTGGCCCGGATTGGCGCCGCGCCGGGCGTGCGGCTGGCCTGCCAATTACGTCCCAGCGCGGCGCTGGCGGTGGTGCCGCTGTTGCCGCCGCAGGCGGGCATGGCCGATGGCAGACGACCGGGCGGGTTGGAAGGGCAGGAAAAGCCGGTGACCTGCCTGTTCCTGGATCTGCGCGGCTCCACCAAGCTTGGGGAATCGCGCCTGCCTTATGATGTTCTGTTCCTGCTGAACCAGTTCTTCGCGGAAATGACGGAGGCTATCGCCGAGACGCGCGGTCTCTATGCCCAGTTCAACGGCGATGGGTTGATGGCGCTATACGGTCTGGCGGATGCGACCCCGGCCCAGGGTGCGCGCGATGCCCTGCGCGGGGCGCGTGCCATGCTGGACCGGCTTGACCGGTTGAACGCCCATCTGGCGCAGGATCTGGCCGAGCCGCTGCGCATGGGCATCGGCATTCACCATGGCGAGGCTATCGTCGGTGCCATGGGGCCGCCCCAGGTGCAGATGGTAAGCGCCATAGGCGACACGGTGAACACCGCCGCCCGGTTGGAGACGGCTTCCAAGGAGTTCGAGCAGCCGCTTGTCATCTCCGAGGCCGTTTTCAAGGCCGCGGAGATGGCAGCGCCACAAGATGCCGAGCGCCACAGCATTGCCCTGCGCGGGCGTGCGGCACCCATCGCGGTCTATGCCCTGGCGGAGGCGCCCGATATCGGCCGGTAGGATGGCGCCACCGGGCGGAGGAATCAGCCCGCGGTGATGTATTGTTTCAACTGCTCCGCCTCGAATTCCAGGTCGTGCAGCCGGCGCTTCACCACGTCGCCGATGGAAACAACGCCTACCACCCTTCCGTCGGACAGCACCGGCATATGGCGGAATCGGCCTTCCGTCATCCGGGCCATCAGCGTGTCGGTCGTGTCGCCGGGTTCGCAGGTCTTGACCTTGGCGGTCATCACGTCGGACACCCGCATCTCCATGGCGGACAGACCATGCTTGCCCAGCATGCGCACGACGTCGCGTTCCGAGGCGATGCCGACCAGCTGGCCGGAATCATCGGTAACGATGGCGGCGCCCACGCGGGCATCGCTCAACACTTTCACCAGAGCGGTCACGTTTTCCTCGGGCGAGACGGAAATCACGCCGCCGCCCTTGCCGTCCAGAATGGATTGCACCGTCATAACGATACTCCTCCCGACTTCATGACATGGAACCAGCGCCTCCGGCCTCTCTCGCACCGGTTCATGGCGTGCAGCCAGTATCGCCTATTTTGGGAAAATCCCAAAGGGGCACTCCCGCGGTTCGGGTGGGGCAGGATTCAGAAGGAGGAGTTGGGTTCCAGGAGGAAGGCTTTTTCCTCCGGCGAGGACGGGCGTCCCAGTACATGATTGCGATGCGGATAGCGCCCGAACCGGTCGATGATGCGCTTGTGCAGGATCGCGTAGCTCAGCGAATCCTCCTCCCCCAGCGCCGTGAAAGCCGCGATGGATTTTTCCTGGATCGCGGCATCTTCGGCGTGCATCAACGGCATATAGAGGAATTTTCGTTCGACCGGCGGAAGGCTTTCACCCATGCATTTCTCCAACGCATCAAGCGTCAGTTCCAGGGCACGCGCATCCCCCGCGAAGGCCTTCGCCGTGCCGCGAAACAGGTTGCGGGTGAACTGATCCAGCAACAGGATCAGGGCCAGACGCGATTCGGGCCGGTCTTCCCAGTGGGCCAGTCCGCCGGCCAGAGCCTGCTCGACATTTTCCCCGAAGCGCTCCGCCAGTTGCCGGTCGAAATCCGCATCCCTGGCGAACCAGAGTTTCGGATCGATCTCCCGGAACCAGAAATCCAGCACGGCCTGCGCCGGGGCAGGGACCGCCGCCGGCTGCGTCATCAGGCAAAGACCTTTCGCAACAGATCGGTGGTGCGCTTGGCCGGGTCCTGGCGGATCGCCGCCTCTTCCTTGCCAAGATAGGTGAAGATGCCGTCAATGCCGCGCGTCAGCACATGATCGGTCAGATCCGCCTTGGCATCGGGCACGAAAGGCAGCGTCTTGTACTTGCCCATCATCCCGTCATAGGCCTTCACCGCGCCGGCCTTCGCCAGTTCCTCATCCACAATCGGCCGCATCTCCCCCTTCAGGGGCGAGGCCATCTTGCCCTTGAAATACTGGGTCGCGGCATCCTGCGGGCCGTTCAGAATGCCCTTTGCATCCTCCACCGTCATGGCGGAGATGGCATCCTTGAACAGGGCCTTTGCCCGGGGCGTGGCGGTTTCCGCCGCCCGGTTCAGCTTCAGTTCCAGATCGTCGACCATGCCGGACAGGCCGACCTTCGACAGGCCCTGCTGCACGCTGCGCAGGCTGTCGGGCAGGGGAATGCGGATATCGGGGCGCGACCAGAACCCGTCAGCCACGCCGATCAGCGAAACCACGCGGTCGGAACCGATGCTGAGGGCCTCCTTCAGCCCCGCCACAATCTCGCTGCTGCCAAGGCCGCTGCCGCTGCCAGTCAGGCTGCCGGCACCGGGAACCTTTTTCAACAGATCGCCCAGCCCGCCGGGCAGGTTCTGCGCCCGGGCACTGCCCGTGACGATGAAGCAGGCCGACAGGCCCAGCAGAATGGCGCGGCGATTGGCCGCGAATCCCGTAATCTCTCGTTGCATCATTTGGTTCCGCGCAGACGAAGAATCTGGTCGCACATGTTCAGGTTGAGCTGCACCATTTTGCGGATCAACTCGTCATCGCGCTGCCCGACCAGCGAGGCGCTGGCCCGGTTCATGAAGTCGGTGATCCGCTTCAACAGGTCGCGGGTGTCCGATGGAAGCCCCTGACTGGACATGCGCGGCAGCTGTGCCGACATGTATTTCCACATGAATACATTGGTTTCCAGCAGGGCTTCCCAGGTTTCCTCGGGTACGCCGTTCAGTCTGGCCGCCTCCAACCCTTCCGCAAGATCCAGGAATGGCTTGGCGAGATCGTCTACGATTTCGCTGTCCGGTCCAACCTTCCCCATCGCCTTCCCCTTATCGCGCAAATTTTCCACCACCGATCGAATCGGAATGGGCCCCTGCTAAGTAGTTGCGATACTAGCTGATTCTTTCGCCCGTCTCAATCAACCTTGCGCCCTGTCCTCATCACACTTGTGCGGAGGAAGCCTAAAGTCGTTGCCTTTCCCTAAAATCTGCTTAAGAGTCGGCTTAATTTTCCTTGGCGTGGGGGCGCCACGACCCTGGCGGGTTCGCCCCACACGCGAGGAAAATCAAAGAAGAGGGGGCTTTAAACGGGTCCCAAAACCAAGATGATCGCACATCGAACAGAGGATGGATTAAACGATGAAGAAAACGACGCTGATGGCCGCAGGGGCCGTGCTGGTTCTGGGTGCCGCTTCCGCCCAGGCCGCCACGCTGGATGACGTGAAGGCGAAAGGCTTCGTGCAGTGCGGTGTGACCACCGGTCTCGCCGGCTTCTCCTACACCGATGCCGCAGGCGACTGGCAGGGCTTCGACGTGGCCATCTGCCGCGGCATGGCCGCCGCCATCTTCAACGATCCCAAGGCGGTTCGCTTCACTCCGCTGACCGCGCAGAACCGCTTCACCGCGCTGTCGGCTGGTGAAATCGACGTGCTGTCGCGCACCACCACCTGGACCTTCTCGCGCGACGTCGACCTGAAGTTCACCTTCGCGGGCGTCAACTACTATGACGGCCAGGGCTTCATGGTCCCGGCTTCGCTGGGTGTGAAGTCGGCGCTGGAACTGAACGGCGCTTCGGTCTGCATCATCACCGGCACCACCACCGAGTTGAATCTGGCCGACTACTTCCGCACCAATGGCATGAAGTACGAGCCGGTTCCGGTCGCCGATGAGAATACAGCCCGTGAAACTTTCCAGGCCGGCCGCTGTGACGTGTTCACCACTGATGCCTCGGGCCTCGCCGCCAGCCGAGCGAACTTCCCGAATCCGAAGGATTGGATCATCCTGCCGGAGATCATTTCCAAGGAGCCGCTGGGGCCGCTCGTGCGCCAGGGTGACGATCAGTGGGCCGATCTGGTGCGCTGGACCTTCAACGTCATGCTGAATGCCGAGGAATATGGCGTGACGCAGGCGAATGTGGACCAGATGGCCAAGGGCACCGACAATCCGGAAATCAACCGGTTGCTGGGTACCGAAGGCACGCTGGGCGAAATGCTGGGCCTGACCAAGGATTTCGGCTTCCGCATCGTCAAGGGTGTTGGCAATTACGGCGAGAACTTCGAGAAGTATCTCGGCACCACCACCCCGCTGGCTCTGTCGCGTGGCCTGAACGCGCTGTGGACCAAGGGCGGCATTCAGTACGCCCCGCCGATGCGTTGAGTAACGCCTTGCGCGTTTGAAGGTGTGGGAGCGTCGCCAGCGGTGACGCTCCCGTACCGCGACCGGGTTCAATGCCCGGGGGGACGGACGTAACGGCCCGGAAAATGGCCGAGCGATCCCGGAAAGCCCGAACGGACAACAATAAAATCGATACAGGGTGGGTGTCGCGTTCGTTTGAACGAATGGGGGCCGTTTATGCAGGATTCCACGACCGTAACACCGCAGATCTCTATTTCCGCCTTGTGGATGGACAAGAGATGGCGCGGTGTCATCATGCAGATCATCACGATGGCGGTATTGGTCGCCGTCGTCGCCTATCTGCTGACCAATCTCTTCGCCAATGCCGAGGCCCAGGGCCTCGTCCTGAGCTTCAATTTTCTGTCTGAGCCATCGCATTACGACATCAACCAGGCGCTGATCGACTACAACTCGACCATGACCCATGGACGGGCCGCGCTGGTGGGTATCCTGAATACCGTGCTGGTGGCGGTCTGCGGCATCATACTGACGACGATCATCGGCTTTCTGGGCGGCGTGCTGTCGCTGTCCAGCAACTGGCTGGTGCGCAAGATCGTCTATGTCTATGTCGAATTCTGCCGCAATGTGCCGGTGCTGGTGCAGATTCTGCTGTGGTATGCGGTGATCCTGAAGCTGCCGCGCGATCCGGTGGTGCTGGGCGAGAGCATCTTCCTGTCCAATCGCGGTTTCTTTCTGCCCAAGCCGATATTCGAGCCGGCCTTCTGGGGCGTGGTGATCGCTTTCCTGATCGCCGTTGCCGGTGCCTGGCTGTTGAAGCGTCATGCCGACGCCAAGCAGGCAGCCACCGGCAAGCGCTATCCGGCGGGTCTTTATGGCCTGGGGCTGATGGTGCTGCTGCCGCTGCTTGCCTATGGCGCGCTGGGGGCGCCGATGACCCTGGAAGTTCCGGAGGCGACGCGGTTCAGCCTGCGCGGCGGCCTGCTGCTTCGCCCTGAATTCGTGGCGCTGACGCTTGCCCTGGCGATCTACACGGCGGCCTTCATTACGGAAATCGTGCGTTCCGGCATCCAGTCGGTATCGCGCGGTCAGACGGAAGCGGCCTATGCGCTGGGCGTGAAGCCCTCCTGGACCATGCGCCTGATCATCCTGCCGCAGGCGCTGCGGGTCATCATTCCGCCGCTGACCAGCCAGTATCTGAACCTGACCAAGAATTCCTCCCTCGCCATTGCCATCGGCTACATGGACATCATGGCGACGCTGGGCGGCATCACGCAGAACCAGACCGGGCAGGCGGTTGTCTGCATCATGCTCTGCATGCTGATCTATCTCAGCTTCTCGCTAGTCATCTCCATGTTGATGAACGTCTACAACCGACGCGTGAAACTGGTCGAGCGGTGAGGGCAGGATGATGAGCGAACCAAAAGTCGAGACCTACGCGCCGGGCACCCATCCTTCCCTTCCGCCGCCGCCTTTGACCACGGGTTGGCTGGGATGGATACGCGGCAATCTGTTCTCCACCCCCTTCCAGATCATTCTGACCTGCCTGGTCATCTGGGTCGTCTGGAACGTCCTGCACACTTTCCTGGATTGGGCCCTGTTCAAGGCAGTCTTCATCGCGGAATCGCGCGACCAGTGCTGGGATATCATGCGGGCGCGCAGCCCCGATCCGGCCAATCCGGCGCTGGGGGCGTGCTGGGCCATCATCGTCGAACGCTGGGAGCAGTTTTTCTACGGCTTCTACCCGCGTGAAGCATTGTGGCGGCCCAATCTTGCCTTCGTGCTTTGGATCGCGGCGCTGGTTCCGGTGCTCTGGGATCATTGCCCGCAGCGCGGCAAACTGATCTGGTTCTCCGTAGCCTATCCGATAATCGGCTATGTGTTGATCTTCGGCGGTTGGATATTCCCGACGGTGCGCACCGACCAGTTGGGCGGACTGCTGCTGACGCTGATCATCGGGGTGACGGGCATCACGGTCTCGCTGCCGGTGGGTATTCTGCTGGCGCTGGGCCGTCGTTCGGACATGCCGCTGATCCGGGTTGTCTGCGTGGGCTTCATCGAGTTCGTTCGCGGCGTGCCGTTGATCACGCTGCTCTTTGTTGCCTCGACCATGCTGAACTATTTCCTGCCGCCGGGGACGACTTTCGATCTGCTGCTGCGCGTGGTCATCATGGTGTCGATGTTCGCGTCGGCCTATATGGCCGAGGTGATTCGTGGCGGGTTGCAGGCAATTCCCAAGGGGCAGACGGAAGCGGCCGATGCGTTGGGTCTGTCCTATTGGAAATCAATGCGGCTGATCGTTCTGCCGCAGGCGCTGAAGATTTCCATCCCGGGCATCGTGAACACCTTCATCGGGCTGTTCAAGGACACCACGCTGGTCATCATCATCGGCTTGCTTGACCTGCTGGGCATCGGCAAGGCCAACACATCCGACCCGAAATGGGGCGGATTGCAGTCCGAGATCTACGCCTTCGTGGCGATCCTGTTCTTCCTCTTCTGTTTCGCCATGTCCCGCTATTCGCTCTATCTCGAGCGCAAGCTCGATACCGGACACAAGCGCTGAGCCGCTTTCGAGGAGTTGCCATCATGACCGATGTGGAAACCACGACGAGCCCGCAGACCCGCAAGAGCCGCATGACCAACGAAATCGCGGTGCAGATTGCGGGCATGCATAAATGGTATGGAGAATTTCACGTCCTCAAGAACATCAACCTGTCCGTCCATCGCGGCGAGCGCATCGTGATCTGCGGGCCTTCGGGCTCCGGCAAGTCGACGATGATCCGCTGCATCAATCGGCTGGAGGAGCACCAGAAGGGCTCCATCATCGTGGACGGGATCGAACTGACCAACGACCTGAAGAACATCGCCGAAATCCGGCGCGAGGTCGGCATGGTGTTCCAGCATTTCAACCTGTTCCCGCATCTGACCGTGCTGGAAAACTGCACCCTGGCTCCGATCTGGGTGCGCCAGACGCCCCAGAAGGAGGCGGAAGAGCTGGCGATGCAGTATCTGAAGCGCGTGAAGATTCCCGATCAGGCGCTGAAATTTCCGGGCCAGCTGTCGGGCGGCCAGCAGCAGCGCGTGGCGATTGCCCGCTCGCTATGCATGAAGCCGCGCGTGATGCTGTTCGACGAGCCGACCTCGGCACTTGACCCGGAAATGATTTCCGAAGTGCTGGATGTGATGATCGACCTGGCCGAGGAAGGCATGACCATGCTCTGCGTCACCCATGAAATGGGGTTTGCGCGCAAAGTGGCCGACCGGGTGATCTTCATGGATCGCGGCGAGATCATCGAACAGAACACGCCGGAGGCCTTCTTCACCACGCCGCAGCATGAGCGCACCAAGCTGTTCCTCAGCCAGATTCTGGGGCACTGAGGGGCGGCTTCTCGTGACGGAACGCACGGGCCCTTTTCCATATCTGGAGGAGGGCCCGTTTGTTTGATCCTACGCCGCCGCCCTGTGGCAGGCTTCCGGCGGGCGGGGTATAAGCGACGCGATGGTTACCCAATTGCTCTATTCCGCGACCCTGGATCAGGACACCGCGTCGACCCCGCCCTTGTTGGCGCCGGGGGAGGCGCCGCCTTTCCATCTGGTCAATCCCGACGGGGCGGCGCGTGCCGTCATCCTGTGCGACCATGCCAGCAACCGTATCCCCGCCGCGCTGGGTGATCTGGGGTTGCCTGGCTTCGAACGGGATCGCCATATCGCCTTTGACATCGGCGCGGAAGGCATCGCCCGCCATCTGGCGGAGATGCTGGATGCACCCGCCGTGATCGCCGGCTATTCGCGCCTTGTGATCGATCTGAACCGCTTCCCCGATGACCTGACGCTGATCCGCGAGATCAGCGACCGGACGGTCATCCCCGGCAATCGCCGGCTGGGCGCGGCGGAGCGGGCGCGGCGCATCCGCGATCTGCACCGCCCCTATCATCAGGCGGTGGAGCAGGCGATCACCGCCAAGCGCAGCGTCTGCGGCGTGCCCGCCATTATCTCCGTGCATAGCTGTACCGACGTCTATCTCGGCCGGAAGCGGGAGATGCATCTGGGCCTGCTATCGGCCGAGGATCGACGCATGGCCGAGCCGATGCTGGCGATTCTGGGACGTGAGGCGGGGGTGGATGCGCGCGACAACGAGCCCTATTCGGGCTTCGATCCCTATGGCTGTACGCTGGAAACCCATGTCATGCCGCATGGCTTGCCGAATATCCTGTTCGAGTTCCGCCAGGATCTGATCCGCTCGCCGGAGGGGCAGCGGCACTGGGCATCCATCGCCGGGCGGGCCTTGGCTGCGGTGTTGGCCGATCCGGCGCTCTATCGCCCGTTCTAGGGCCTGTGGAGCATTCCCCTGGCGGGGGGCATGGGCACGGCCTATCTATCCAGGATGGCCCGCTTCATGACGGAGGATGATGGGATGGACGATCTGGACGAAAAGACCCGCACCGAGCTGGAAGCGGCTGCCTTCAGACGGCTGATTGATCATCTGCGCGAACGCAGTGATGTGCAGAATATCGACCTGATGAACCTGGCCGGGTTCTGCCGGAACTGCCTGTCGAAATGGTACGCGGCCGCGGCGGCGGAAAAGGGCCTGGCGGTCGAGTATGAGGCCGCGCGGGAAATGGTCTACGGCATGCCCTATGGTGAGTGGAAGGCGCTGCATCAGAAGGAAGCCACGCCCGACCAGCAGGCCGCCTTCGCGGCCAGCCAACCCCCGAAGCACTGAGCCCCGCTGCAAAAGATTCCGACCGGCTCGGAATCGGATTCCGCCAGCATTCGGAATCCGATTCCGGGCGGTATCCTGATGGGGTGCCGTGTCGCTATATGAATCAAATGCTTGGGCTGTGGCCCGGGGCTTGCCCTTCTGCTTCCCGTGCGATGTTCTATCGGCAGGGAGGGGTGTGATGACACAGAGACGCGAGCGTTCCGAATTGATGCGCGATGACGACCAGATCTTGATCGCGCTGGAGCGCGTGGCGGATCGGCTGATTGCCGGCGCGCAGGATCGGGGCGGGCAGGGTGGTGGCGAGGACGGGGCCGCGCCGAATGCCTATCGCCGCCTGCTGGAAGAGGCGATGGCGCTGGCGGCCGAGGCGCAGGCCCAGCTTCTTGGCGCCCAGCGCGAGATTGACCGGCTGCGGGCGCTGAGCCGCAGCGATGAGGTGACGGGGCTGCTCAACCGGCGCGGTTTCGAGGAGGCGCTGGATGGCGCACTGTTGCGTAGCGCGCGGCATGCGGAGCTGGGGCTGGTGGCGCTGATCGACCTGGACGGGTTCAAGGGCGTCAATGACCGGCATGGCCATGCGGCGGGTGATTTCGTGCTGGCGGCGGTGGCGACCATCCTGAAGCGCCATGTCCGCGCCACCGACTATGTGGCGCGCATCGGCGGGGATGAATTCGCCCTGCTGCTGGTCGATACCAAGGGCGCGGGCGAGCCGGAGCTGCGGCTGAAGCGCCTGACCCAGGCATTGGCGCAGATCGCGGTGCCCTGGCAGGGGCAGACGCTCAGCCTGTCCGCCAGCATGGGCATCGCGTCTTATGGCCCTGGCAGCGAGCCGGCCGCTATTCTGGATGCGGCGGACAAGGCGATGTATCGCGGCAAGCGCCTGCGCCGGGCGGCCTGACCCGCGCCATCAAGCTTGGTCTGTCGGGCTGGGGGAAAGCGATCCTGCTCCCCACTTGGGGAGAGGCAACCAGGGCGGCAGCGTCAACACGTGCCGTCCTTCGGTACTTTGTCGGGCCAGAGGCCTTCCTCGCGCCACCACTGATCGGTTCGCCATTTTTCCGGCAGGTCGGGATCGTCTGGGGACAGGCCCAGCGCTTCCAGCCGCCGCAGGCGCAGGGCCTTCAGGCTGGGTGGTAGTTTCTTGCCGCAGCAGGGGCAATAGGGCACGGCCGCGACCTTGATCGGCTGGTTCACCACCAACTGGTTCATGTCGAGGATACGCGGCCCATATTCCCGATCCCAGGGCACATACCAGAACATGGCGTCATAGCTGCTGAGCATGTTAGACAGGCGATAGCA
>Ga0209066_10001319_pt1 | contig 33189 bp, 43 predicted proteins | sample All_14_2_FD_187198 | JGI IMG/M metagenome (GOLD analysis project Ga0209066, IMG submission 187198) | Freshwater microbial communities in response to fracking from Pennsylvania, USA - Allegheny Zone_MetaG_DW_15 (SPAdes) (version 2) ... | reverse complement strand
ATTTTATTTCTTTTAAAATCTTCACTAAAAGATCGGTTAATACGGCTCCGAAGATCTGTTTCAAAATTGGATACTTTTGTCATAACATTGTCCATTTTGGTCAACGTATTTCAGGCACTGACAAGTAGTGAGTTAAAAAAGCGCAGAGCTTAGTGTGCTATGCACCTAAGCTCTGCGCTTCTATGCTCTATGCTCTACGCTCTAAGCCCTACGCTTTACGCTACCTGGCGTACTTGTATGTTTTGCCAAGGTACCTGGCTGATGAGCCGAGGATTTCCTCGATACGGAGAAGCTGGTTATACTTTGCAATCCTGTCAGTACGGCTTGCTGAACCGGTTTTAATAAGTCCGGTATTCAGAGCTACAGAGAGGTCAGCTATAGTGGTATCTTCAGTTTCACCTGAGCGGTGGCTCATAACAGCAGTATAGCCGTTACGGTAAGCCATATTAACAGCATCAATAGTTTCAGTAAGAGTACCGATCTGGTTAACTTTTACAAGGATTGAATTGGCAACACCTTTATCAATACCCATTTTAAGCCTGTTGGAGTTGGTAACAAAGAGGTCATCACCAACCAGCTGGATCTTGCTGCCCATTGTGTCAGTCATGAGTTTCCAGCCGTCCCAGTCGTCTTCTGCCATACCATCCTCAATAGAAATGATAGGATATTTATCAACCCAGTTCTTCCAGTAGTCAACCATCTGTGCTGGTGTAAGCTTATCACCGGTTGATTTATGCAGGTGATATACTTTTTCTTCAGGTAAATAATACTCTGATGAAGCAGGGTCAAGGGCAAGGTAGATATCCTGGCCCGGTTTATAACCGGCTTTTTCAATTGCCTGGAGGATAACCTGTACAGCTTCTTCGTTTGATTTGAGGTTTGGTGCAAATCCGCCTTCATCACCAACATTGGTAGAATAGCCGCCTTTCTTAAGGACCGACTTAAGGTTATGGAATACTTCAGCACCCATCCTGAGAGCCTGTGCGAAATTAGCTGCGCCAACAGGCATGATCATGAATTCCTGGAAGTCAATGGCATTGTCGGCATGTGAACCACCATTGATGATATTCATCATTGGGATAGGCAGGGTATTGGCATTAACACCACCCACATAGCGGTATAAGAACTGGCCTGACTCCTGTGCAGCAGCATTAGCTACAGCGAGTGATACGCCGAGAATAGCATTGGCACCAAGGTTTCCCTTGTTGGGAGTGCCATCGAGTTCTATCATGCGTGCATCGATCTCATTCTGGTCGAAGATTGAATAACCTTTGAGTTCTTCAGAGATTACTTTGTTAACATTCTGCACAGCCTGGAGAACGCCTTTACCCAGATAAACATTTTTATCGCCATCACGAAGTTCAACTGCTTCGTGCACACCTGTAGATGCACCTGATGGTACGGCGGCCCTGCCGAGGACTCCGTTGCTGGTGTAAACATCAACTTCAATAGTTGGATTGCCGCGTGAATCTAAAATCTGGCGGGCATAAATTGTTCCGATTGTACTCATTTGATTGATTTTAATTTTTTGTTTATAAAACAGTTCCAATGAACCGATAAAATCTCTTCTATGCTCAGTAACTTGTAAGCGAATAAATCCTTAAAACAAAAAAGAGGACAAAGTAACGACTACTTCATCCTCATTTCTATTATCGTGATGCGATATTATTCGTTGTTCTCTGCATTGTTGCTCTCAGGAGTTTCATTAACCTGTGGTTTTTGTTCTTCCTTTGGTTGAGCCTGTGCTTTAGGAGCATCAGTTTTAGGCTTAGCGGCGCGGCTGCGGCGAGTAGTTTTAGCCTTTGGTGCTTCTTTAGCTGCAAGGAGGTTTTCGTTGAAATCAACGAGTTCCATCATGCACATTTCAGCATTGTCACCTAAACGGTTACCGGTTTTCAAAATACGGGTGTAACCGCCCGGACGGGTTGCCACTTTCTGCGCTACGTCCCTGAAAAGGGCAGAAACAGCCTCTTTCGACTGAAGGTATGAGAATACCATTCGGCGTGAGTGGGTTGAATCATCCTTTGAACGGGTAATAAGCGGTTCTACATATGACCTGAGAGCCTTGGCTTTTGCGAGTGTGGTATTTATACGTTTATGGAGAATAAGCGAGGCAGCCATATTCGACAACATAGCCTTACGATGGGCGCTGGTCCTTCCAAGGTGATTGACTTTCTTTCCGTGTCTCATTTTTCAATTAATCCTTATCAAGTTTATATTTTGCGACATTCATTCCGAACTCCAGGTTCTTTTGTTTAACAAGGTCTTCCAGTTCGGTAAGTGATTTCTTGCCAAAGTTCCTGAATTTCAATAAATCATTCTTATTGTAAGATACCAGTTCGCCCAATGTTTCAACATCAGCAGCCTTGAGGCAGTTAAGTGCCCTGACTGACAGATCCATATCAACGAGCTTAGTCTTAAGCAGCTGGCGGATATGTAATGAAGTTTCATCGAATTCATCATTCACAGTCTTTTCTTCAGCATCGATGGTGATCTTTTCATCTGAGAAGAGCATGAAGTGATGGATGAGTATACGGGCAGCTTCTTTTAAAGCATCCTTAGGTTTAATAGAACCGTCGGTAACGACTTCTATCACCAGTTTCTCATAGTCGGTCTTCTGCTCAACGCGGAAATTCTCTATGGTATACTTCACATTCTTAATCGGAGTGTGAATAGAATCAATGGCGATTGTTCCAATAGGGGCATTCTGTGCTTTGTTCTCTTCGGCAGGCACATAACCACGGCCTTTATCAATAGTTAAGTCGATGGTTAGTTTTACACTGGGTTCCATATGGCAAATCTCCACTTCTGGATTCAAAACCTGGAACACGGAGAGGAATTTATTAATATCACCAGCCCTGAAAGTATCCTGACCTGAAATAATAACCCTGATATGCTCAGTGGTTTCAGATTCGAGAAGACGTTTAAAGCGGATCTTTTTAAGATTCAGTATGATATCAGTAACATCCTCTACCACTCCTTTAATTGAAGAGAATTCCATGTCAACACCTTCAATTTTCACTGAAGTAATGGCATATCCTTCGAGTGAGGAGAGAAGGATTCTCCTAAGGGCATTGCCAATGGTGATTCCGAACCCCGGTTCCAGTGGTCTGAATTCAAACACACCCCTGGAGTCATCGGCTTCGATCATTATAACCTTTTCAGGTTTTTGAAATGCTAATATTGCCATATTATCTTCCTCTTGAGTAATAAATTTGTTAACTGTAAAATCAATTATTTAGAATACAACTCAACGATAAGTTGTTCCTTGATGTTTTCAGGAATATCTTCGCGGGCTGGTAATCCTGTCATCTTACCGCTAAGAAGGTTACCGTCCCATTCCAGCCATGGATAGCTGTTACGTTTACCGGCCAATGAGTTCTGAATTACTTCCAGTGATTTTGATTTCTCTCTTACAGCAACAATGTCACCAACTTTTAGTTCGTATGAAGGAACATTTACCACGCTGCCGTTAACCATAATATGACGGTGTGAAACGAGCTGGCGAGCAGCACTCCTTGAAGGAGCAATACCTAAGCGGAACACGATGTTGTCGAGCCTTGATTCGATTAATTGCAGAAGCAATTCACCAGTGATACCACTCTTGCGTGATGCCTTATGGAATGTATTCTTGAACTGTTTTTCAAGAATTCCGTATGTGTATTTTGCTTTCTGTTTCTCCTGGAGCTGTGTTCCGTACTCAGAAAGTTTTTTACGCCTCTTAGAGTTCCCGTGCATACCCGGAGCATAGTTCTTCTTTTCGAAATACTTATCCGGTCCGTAGATAGGATCTTTAAATTTGCGTGCAATTTTGGTTTTTGGGCCTGTGTACCTAGCCATAATTCCTATGTTATTTATTTTCTATTGTTAAACAAAGCTTCCGTCAGGGACTGTAAACCATCTTGTCAGAGCATCAGTCCTCCGACAGACAATTATACCCTTCTCCTTTTCGGAGGGCGGCAACCGTTGTGAGGCATTGGAGTAACATCCATAATCTCGGTAACTTCAATACCCGAAGAATGAATGGTACGGATTGCTGATTCACGGCCTGATCCCGGTCCTTTAACAAAAACTTTCACCTTGCGCAGGCCCATATCGTAAGCAACTTTTGAACAATCAGTTGCAGCCATCTGAGCAGCGTATGGAGTGTTTTTCTTTGATCCCCTGAAGCCCATCTTGCCGGCTGATGCCCAGCTGATAACTTGACCTGAATTATTGGTCAGGGAGATAATAATATTGTTGAAAGAGGCAGTAACATATGCATGACCTACCGGATCAACCTTAACAACTTTTTTCTTTGATGTTTTAGCAACTTTTGCCATAACAGATTTTTTTCTACTTCTTTAGGTTTAAATACTGATTAAGGCTAACTTTTAACCTTTGGTTGCTTTCTTCTTGTTAGCAACAGTTTTCTTCTTGCCTTTACGTGTACGCGCATTGTTCTTGGTGCTCTGTCCACGGACAGGAAGACCCAGACGATGGCGGATGCCACGGTAACAGCCTATATCCATCAATCGCTTGATGTTAGTTTGTACTTCTGTGCGAAGAGCTCCCTCAACCTTGATCTCGTCAGAGATAATTGTACGAATTGCATTCTGCTCATCGTCATTCCAGTCCTGTACTTTCTTATTGACATCGATACCCGCAGTAGTAAGAATTTTCTTAGCTGTGCTACGTCCGATACCATAAATATAAGTCAGCCCTATTTCGCCTCTTTTGTTTTTGGGTATATCAATACCAGCAATACGTGCCATATATTGTTTATTGTTGTAACGTTAAATTATCCTTGTCTTTGTTTGTACTTAGGGTTCTTTTTGTTGATAATGTACAACCTACCCTTCCTTCTGACTATCTTGCAGTCAGGTGTTCTTTTCTTCACAGATGCTCTTACTTTCATTTTAACAAGATGGTTTGTTTATTTGTATCTGAAAATTATTCGTCCTTTACTTAAATCATATGGCGACATTTCAAGCTTAACCTTATCACCAGGGAGGATCTTTATGTAATGCATCCTCATTTTTCCTGAAATGTGAGCGGTAATGATATGCCCATTTTCGAGTTCAACACGGAACATTGCATTACCTAATGATTCGGTAACTGTTCCATCCTGCTCAATTGAAATCTGTTTCGCCATTTATATTGTTTAATTTTCTTTTTCTCTTAACACATTCTCTATTTCATCGAAGGATGAAAGAATCATTGGTCCGTTATCAGTTATTGCTATCTGATGTTCGTAGTGGGCTGAGGGTGAACGGTCGAGGGTTCTTATTGTCCAGCCATCCCTGTCCTGCTCCACATAACGCTTGCCAAAGTTGATCATCGGTTCAATGCAAATAACCATTCCTGGTCTTAGCATTGTTCCATCTCCACGTTTTCCGTAGTTCGGCACTTCAGGCTTCTCATGAAGCTCTCTTCCGATACCATGGCCAACCAGGTCACGAACCACTGAGTAGCCAAAGCTTTCAACATAGGTTTGAACTTCATATCCTATATTTCCGACTCTGTTTCCTGGCTTAGCAACTTTTATGCCAAGATAAAGTGACTCTTTAGTACGTTGCATCAGGAGCCGCTTGTCATCACTCACTTCCCCTACTGCGAACGAATAAGCTGAATCACCATAAAAGCCATTCATCAGTGTTCCGCAATCAACAGAAACCAAGTCACCATCCTTCAGTTCATAATTACCGGGAATACCGTGCACTACTACTTCATTAACTGAAATACACAGTGTAGCAGGATAACCTGCGTAACCTTTGAACGCCGGTTTTCCGTTATTGTCCCTGATAAAAGCTTCTGCGATTTTATCCAGTTCAATAGTCTTTATTCCCGGGCGGATATGCTTAGCAACTTCTGCCAGCGTTTTTCCAACAAGTAAAGAACTCTGCCTTATTAATTCTATTTCTTCCTTCGTTTTATAAGAGATCATCTCATGCGTTTTATCACATGTTAATTGATGACCTTCCCTTGATACGTCCCGACTTTGTAAGACCGTCATAGTGACGCATCAGAAGATGGCTCTCAATCTGCTGAAGTGTGTCAAGCACTACACCGACCAGGATCAGTAGCGAGGTTCCCCCGTAGAAGTTGGCGAACTGTGAAGTAACGCCTATCTGGCTGACTATTGAAGGCATGATTGCCACAAAAGCCAGGAAGAGTGATCCCGGAAGAGTAATCCTCGACATAATCTGGTCGATAAACTCAGCTGTTTTCTTTCCCGGTTTAACGCCAGGTATAAATCCGTTATTCTTTTTCATATCCTCAGCCATCTGATTAGGATTGATCGTGATAGCTGTATAGAAGTATGTAAAGACAACGATTAAAATTGCAAATACAAAATTATACCAAAATCCGTGAACATTGGTGAATGTTGCTGCAAAACCTGTTAATGATTCAGATTGAGCAAAACCGGCAAGTGTTAACGGCAGGAACATAATAGCCTGGGCAAAGATAATTGGCATTACACCGGCAGCATTAACCTTAAGGGGTATATACTGACGAACTCCGCCATATTGTTTGTTTCCAACTATTCTCTTGGCATACTGTACAGGAATTTTCCTTGTTCCCTGCACCAGCAGGATACTAATAAGGATAACACCGATAAGCACTGCAAGCTCAACTATGAAGATAACAAGTCCGCCACCTTTCTGTTCCATACGTGAAACGAGTTCACCGAAGAGTGCAAACGGAAGCCTTGCTATGATACCGATCATAATGATGAGGGATATACCATTTCCTATACCTTTATCAGTGATTCGCTCACCGAGCCACATCACGAATAAAGTACCCGAGATGAGGATAGTAACTGACGACACCCAGAAGAAAGTACCAGGGGTAGTTATAGCCGGGTCGAAAGGTGATATAGCCTGCGCAGGAAGCTGTGAGATAAGGTTAGCAATGTAAGCCGGAGCCTGGAAACCTGTAATCACTACCGTAAGATAACGGGTGATCTGGTTCATTTTCTTACGGCCGCTTTCGCCTTCTTTCTGCAGCTTCTGGAAGTAAGGAATTGCCATTCCCAGTAACTGCACAACGATAGATGCCGAGATATAAGGCATAATACCAAGTGCAAAGATTGATGCGTTAGAGAACGCACCACCTGAGAACATATTGAGCAAACCTAACAAACCTCCGCTTGTCTGGTCCTGTAAAGATGCTAACTGGTTAGGGTCAATGCCCGGCAGTGTAACGTAGGAACCAAACCGGTATATAAGAATAATACCCAGGGTGTAAGTTATACGTTTACGAAGATCGTCGATCTTGTATATGTTACGTAATGTTTGAATAAATCTCTTCATCTAAGATTAGATTTTAGTTGCCTGACCTCCGGTGGATTCAATTGCTTTAGCAGCACTGGCTGAGAAAGCGTGAGCTTTAACCTCAACCTTGGCAGTTAATTCACCCCTGCCCAGGATCTTGATCTTATCATTCTTAGACGCGATACCGCTTTCAACGAAAGTATCCATATCAATAACTTCCACATTGCGTGAAGTGGCTAAAGCCTGGATAACATCGAGATTTACGCTGCGATATTCAACGCGGTTGATATTCCTGAAACCATATTTAGGTAAACGCCTGTAAATTGGCATCTGACCACCCTCAAAACCTATCTTGCGACTGTAACCAGAGCGTGATTTGGCACCTTTATGTCCACGTGTGGAAGTACCACCGCGTCCTGATCCCTGTCCTCGTCCGATTCTTTTGCTATTCTTTGTAGAACCTGCAGCCGGTTTAAGATTACTTAAATCCATAATGTCTTGTCCGTTTACTTAGTTGTAAATTAAATTTCTTCCACTTTAAGCAAGTGATTGATCTTTGCGATCATACCTTCGATTTGTGGGGTTGCAACCACTTCGATAGGGCGGCCCATCCTAGAAATACCTAAAGCTTTCAGGGTTCTCTTCTGGCGTTCGGGCTGTTTGATGCCACTCTTTATCTGTGTAACTCTCAATTTTCTCATGTCGATAGCTGTTTTACCGGTTAGTGATTAACCGTTGAATACTTTATTAAGGTCGATACCACGAAGCTGGGCTACAGTGTATGCATCGCGCATGTTAACAAGAGCATCAATGGTAGCTTTAACAACACTGTGAGGGTTTGATGAACCTTTTGATTTTGCAAGCACGTCTCTCACGCCCACACTTTCAAGCACAGCACGCATAGCACCACCTGCAATAACACCGGTACCCGGGGATGCCGGCTTGAGGAAGATAAGCGCTCCGCCATACTTTCCTAACTGTTCGTGAGGAATAGTACCTTTAAGAACCGGAACCTTAACGAGGTTCTTCTTAGCGTCGTCAACACCCTTGGCAATAGCAGCAGTTACTTCTTTTGCTTTACCAAGACCGTAGCCAACAACACCATTCTCATTTCCTACCACCACGATAGCTGAGAAACTGAAGGTTCTACCTCCCTTGGTTACTTTGGTTACCCTCTGGATACTAACCAGGCGGTCTTTAAATTCTATCTCGCTGGATTTTACTCTTTTAATATTTGTGTTTGCCATTTGCGTTAAAATTTAAGGCCTCCTTCTCTGGCCGCTTCAGCTAATGATTTGATTCTACCATGGTACAGATATCCGTTGCGGTCGAACACCACTTGTTCAATCCCTGCTTCCAGGGCTTTCTTCGCGATAAGCTGGCCTACCTGCTTAGCCTGTTCGATTTTGGCAACTGTGGTACCTGAAATTTCAGGTACAAGTGACGATGCAGAAACAAGTGTCTTGCCTTCGAGATCATTAATGATCTGAGCATAGATCTGTTTATTGCTTCTGAATACTGTCAACCTTGGCTGCTCAGGACTACCGTAAACTACCTTACGAATTCTGAGTTTTATCCTGTGCCTTCTGTATTCTTTTCTGTTCTTAATAGCCATCCTGCTTTAAGGAATTTTGCCCCGGGGTTAACCGGAACGGGTTATTTTAAATATTATTTGTCAGATGCTGATTTTCCTGCTTTTTTCTTAACAACTTCACCCATGAAGCGGATACCCTTACCTTTATAAGGCTCCGGTTTACGCATTGACCTGATCTTGGCAGCTACCTGACCGATAAGCTGTTTGTCGAATGAGGTGAGGGTGATGGTTGGGTTCTTTCCCCTTTCTGCAGCAGTTGTAACTGATACTTCTGCCGGCATTTCAAAGAAAATACTGTGTGAATATCCCAGAGCAAGCTCAAGAACATTATTCACTGCTGTAGCTTTATAACCTACTCCAACAAGTTCCTGGGTAACTGTGAATCCTTCAGAAACACCTTTTACCATATTGGCAAGGAGTGAACGGTACAGGCCATGTTTTGACCTTGTGCCCTGCTCTTCATTTGCCCTGATAACAGTAAGATGATTGTCCTCAATATTTATAGTGAGTGCAGCTTCAAGTTTCTGTGTAAGAGTACCTAACTTACCTTTTACAGTTACTGTGTTATCATCTGCTACTGTGATCTGAACACCTGCAGGAATAACGATTGGCATTTTTCCTATTCTTGACATCGTAGTTCTCCTCGTTTAGCTAATGTAACATAAAACCTCGCCACCAATATGAAGCGTGCGTGCTTCTTTGTCGGTCATTAACCCGCGGCTGGTTGATAATATTGCAATTCCCAGTCCGTTGAGTACACGTGGCAGTTCTTCTGAACCCACGTAACGGCGTAAACCGGGCTTGCTGATTCTATCAAGTTTAGTGATAGCTGGCACTTTTGTTACCGGGTGATATTTAAGAGCGATCTTAATGATACCGGGGATGCCTTCATCCTCAAACTTATAGTTTAAAATGTAACCCTTATCAAAGAGTATCTTGGTGATTTCCTTTTTGATATTTGAAGAAGGAATTTCCACGATACGGTGGTTAGCCATCACGGCGTTCCTTAACCGGGTCAGGTAATCTGCAATAGGATCTGTTACCATTTTATCCTTTAATATTATTGTTGTTATTTTATTTACTTACCAGCTGGCTTTTTTAACTCCCGGAATTTGTCCATTCAAGGCCATAAACCTGAAGTTTATACGTGAAATACCAAACTGACGCATGTATCCTTTCGGACGGCCTGTCATTTTGCAACGATTGTGCAGACGAACAGGTGATGCATTCTTAGGCAGCTTCTGAAGGCCAACATAATCACCGGCTTCTTTCAGTTCAGCACGTTTGGCAGCGTACTTGGCAACAAGACGTTCTCTTTTACGTTCTCTTGCTTTGATTGATTCTTTTGCCATATTATTGTTTGTTCTGATTTTTAAAAGGTAAACCGAATTCTTTCATCAGGGCAAGACATTCCTGGTCGTTACGTGCGGTTGTAACGAAAGTGATATCCATACCGTTGATCTTGGCTACTTTATCCATAGAGATCTCAGGGAAGATGATCTGCTCGGTTACACCCAGAGTGTAATTACCTCTTCCATCGAAACCTTTCTCATTGATGCCGCGGAAGTCCCTGATACGTGGGATCGCAACTGATACCAGACGATCGAGGAACTCATACATCTTGTCACCACGGAGGGTTACACGTACTCCGATCGGCATACCTTTACGGAGCTTGAAGTTTGAGATGTCCTTCTTTGACTTGGTAGCAACAGCTTTCTGGCCAGTGATAGATGTAAGTTCATTTATACCTGCATCTATGAGCTTCTTGTCGGCAATAGCAGTACCTAATCCCTGGTTAACACTGATCTTCAGCAGCCTGGGAACCTGCATTACGGTTTTATACTTGAACTGTTCGGTAAGTGCCGGAACAATCTCTTTAGTATACTTATCTTTTAAGCGTGGTGAATAGTTCATTACTTAATTACCTCCCCAGACTTTTTGGAATAACGTACTGATTTATTAGTCTTGGCGTCTACTTTCTTTCCTACCCTGGTTGGTTTACCGGTATTATCTACCAGCATCAGGTTTGAAATATGGATACCGGCCTCTTTCTTCACAATACCGCCCTGAGTGTTTTTAGCATTCGGTTTAGTATTCTTCGACATAAGGTTAACTCCTTCAACGATAGCAGACAGTTTTTCTGTATCCACTTCAAGGACTTTACCCTGCTTGCCTTTTGAGTCACCGGCCATAACCTTCACGGTGTCGCCTTTTTTTATTTTCAATTTTGTGCTCATATCAGATGGGTCATTTACAGCACCTCGGGTGCTAATGAAACAATTTTCATGTATTGCTTTTCACGGAGCTCGCGAGCAACAGGGCCAAAGATACGGGTACCTGTCATTTCACCGGCATTGTTCAGCAATACCACCGCGTTGTCGTCAAACCGGATATATGATCCATCGTTACGACGTATTTCTTTCTTGGTTCTAACCACCACAGCTTTAGCAACAGTACCTTTCTTAATGTTTCCTGAAGGAAGAGCATTTTTAACTGTAACTACTATTTTATCGCCGATGGAGGCATATTTTTTACGGGTTCCACCCAGTACCCGGATGCACAGAACTTCTTTAGCTCCGCTGTTATCAGCAACCGTAAGACGTGATTCCTGTTGTATCATAATTACTTGGCTCTTTCAATAATTTCGACTAATCTCCAGCATTTATTCTTGCTCAGGGGACGTGTTTCGGCTATACGAACAGTGTCGCCAATATTGCAGTCGTTATTCTGATCATGTGCAGCGAATTTGGAAGTTCTCTTCACAAATTTGCCATACTTGGGGTGCTTCTCACGGCGTTCAACCTGAACGGTGATTGATTTCTGCATCTTGTTACTTACAACAACCCCAACTCTTTCTTTTCTAAGGTTTCTTGTTTCCATAGCTTTTCCCGGTTATTTGTTTACAGTAGCATTTGACTGAGCCTGTGCTGCTTCGTTCACATTACGCTTGTGCAGTTCTGTGAGCATACGGGCGATAGTTCTACGGTATGTTTTAATCTTATTGGGATTTTCAAGAGGAGATACAGCGTGGTTCAGCTTAAGCTTATCAAGCTGTTTGCGTTCTTCTTCCAGCCGCTCAATGAGCTCAGCTTTTGAAAGCTCTCTAATGACTTCTTGTTTCATCGTTTGCTTATATTGATTCTTCTACGTAATCTCTTCTTACTACGAAACGGGTAGCTACCGGTAATTTCTGAGCAGCCAAACGCAAAGCTTCTTTTGCTACTTCTACTGGTACTCCTTCTGCTTCAAATAAAATACGGCCCGGGCTGATACGTGCCACGAAATATTCGGGTGCACCTTTACCTTTACCCATACGTACTTCGGCAGGTTTCTTTGTTACTGGTTTGTCCGGGAATATACGGATCCATATTTGTCCTTCACGTTTCATGTGACGGCTGACCGCCTGACGTGCTGCCTCTATCTGTCTGCCGGTGATCCAGGCTTCTTCCAGGGTCTTGATTCCGAAAGATCCGAATGAAAGTTCTGCTCCACGCTTGGTGTTGCCTTTCATTTTGCCTTTCTGCATCTTCCTGTACTTCGTTTTCTTTGGCTGTAACATTATTACAAGATATTGATCGGATTGTTACTTTTTTTACTTATTACTTATTTCTGGGACCACGGTCTCTTCCACCTTCTCTTCCACCTTCACGGCCAGGCCTTCCGCCACCGCGCTGTGGGCGTCCACCGCCACCAGGACCACGCTGTGCCATAGGTTTATCACCACGGCCACCGGTTATATTCTGGCTTTCGGTTGTTGGTACGAGATCAGGTTTACCATAAATCTCACCTTTACAAATCCATACTTTGATACCAATGCGACCATAAGTAGTGTGTGCTTCAGCAATTGCATAGTCGATATCTGCACGAAGGGTGTGTAATGGAGTACGGCCTTCCTTGATCATCTCACGACGAGCCATTTCAGCACCTGCCAACCTGCCTGATATAAGAACCTTGATTCCTTCAGCACCTACACGCATGGTAGAAGCGATGGCGGTCTTAATGGCGCGGCGGTATGAAATACGGCCTTCGATCTGGCGTGCTATTGCATTCGCAACGATCACTGCATCCATTTCGGGGCGCTTGATCTCAGAGATGTTGATCTGGATCTCCTTCTTGGTGATCTTCTTCAACTCTTCTTTCAGCTTGTCAACTTCCTGACCACCTTTTCCGATAATGATTCCCGGACGGGCAGTATGAATAGTTACGGTAACCAGTTTAAGGGTGCGCTCAATAACTATTTTAGAAACGCCTGCCTTTGATAAACGTGCATTCAGATAGCTACGGATCTGATCGTCTTCGATCAGTTTGTTCTCGAAACGTCTGCCACCATACCAGTTGGAATCCCAACCTCTGATGATGCCTAATCTGTTACCTATTGGATTTGTTTTTTGTCCCATTCAACAAAATATTATTTAGTTGTTTAAAGCCTGCTTTGAGGTATACTTTATTATTCTGTGATTCTGTTATCAATTAATACTGTAACATGGTTGGAGCGCTTGCGGATGCGATGTGCACGACCCTGCGGAGCGGTCCTGATACGTTTGAGTGAACGGCCACCGTCAACACCAATCTCTTTAATGTAAAGGTTGGTTGTTTCCATACGTACACCTTCATTCTTAGCCTGCCAGTTGGCAAGTGCAGAAAGAACCAGTTTGTGCAAACGGTTGCTGGCTTCCTGGGGTGCATGGTGAAGAATATGTAAAGCATGTTCTACTTTCATTCCGCGCACCATTTCAGCTACAAGGCGCATCTTGCGGGGTGAAGTGGGACAATTGTTCAGTTTTGCGAACGCTTCCTTCTTCTTAGCCTCTTTGATTTGCTCGGCTTTATTATGTTTACGTGATCCCATCGGTGTGTTCTTCTTTATTTTTTACCTTTATCTTTACTACCGGCATGGCCCCTGAATATACGGGTTGGTGAGAATTCACCAAACTTATGGCCTACCATGTTTTCAGTTACATACACCGGAATAAACTTGTTTCCGTTGTGAACTGCTATTGTCTGACCAACGAAATCAGGAGAAATCATTGATGCACGTGACCAGGTTTTAATAACAACCTTCTTGTTGGATGATACAACGTCCAACACCTTCTTTTCCAGTTTATAGTCTATATAAGGACCTTTTTTAAGCGAACGGCTCATATTAAAATACTGTTATGGATCAATTACTTTTTCCTTTTTTCAATGATATACTTGTTCGAAGCTTTCTTCGGATAACGGGTCTTGTAACCCTTAGATGGTATACCCTTGCGTGATCTTGGATGACCTCCTGAGGCCCTTCCTTCACCACCACCCATCGGATGGTCAACAGGGTTCATAACAACTGCACGAGTCCTCGGGCGGCGACCGAACCAACGGGTGCGACCTGCTTTACCTGATATTTCAAGGTTGTGCTCAGTGTTTGAAACCATACCTATGGTAGCCTTGCATGTCTGTAAGATCATGCGGGTTTCACCTGAAGGCAGTTTGATAATGGCAAATTTACCATCGCGCGACATTAACTGTGCTGAAGAACCGGCACTGCGTGCCATCTTGGCTCCCTGTCCCGGGCGAAGCTCGATATTGTGAATCACAGTACCGAAAGGAATTTCGCTCAGGTATAATGAGTTGCCAATCTCTGGCTGTGCACCTTTTCCTGATAATACCTGCTGTCCAACTTTCAGTCCGTTTGGAGCAACGATGTACCTTTTCTCACCATCAGCATAGAATAACAAAGCTATACGAGCTGTGCGGTTTGGATCGTACTCTATAGTCTGAACGGTTGCAGGAATATCTTCCTTATCACGTTTAAAGTCTATAATACGGTATTTCTGTTTGTGTCCGCCACCTATCGACCTTACGGTCATTTTACCAACATTATTTCTTCCGCCTGATCTCTTTTGTGAAACCAGAAGGCTCTTCTCCGGACTGGTGGCTGTTATGTCATCCAGGGCGCTTACCAGTTTGAAGCGCTGACTTGAAGTGGTCGGTTTGAATTTCTTTAAAGCCATTATCTTTAAATATTGCTATAAAAATCAATTGTTTCACCTTCAGCTAATGTTATGATAGCTTTTTTGTATGAACCTGAGGTTCCCTTAACAATACCTGTTTTGGTATACCTGCTCTTTGCCTTGCCGGCATAGTTCATAGTTTTAACTTCAGTAACATCAACTCCGTATAACTCTTCCACAGCTTTCTTGATCTGTAGCTTGTTTGAGTCCTTTTTTACAATGAACCCGTAACGGTGGAGCTTCTCACCCAAGGCTGTCATCTTTTCCGTAACTACCGGCTTTATTATGATTCCCATCGTTCTTTGTCTTTAATGGTTTCTATTCTCAGCGCTTTTGGCGGTGATTAATTTTGAAAAACTTTTTCTATTTCACCAACCGATCCTTCAAGAATGATCAGGTTAGATGCACGAAGTATCTCGTATGTATTCAGGTCAGCAGCCCTCATCACTTTAGCATTGCGAAGGTTCCTTGATGAAAGGTATAATGCCTTGTTGCTTTCGCCGAGTACCATAAGGGTCTTCTTGCTGTCGAGTTTGAGGTTCTCAAGCATCTCAGCAAATACCTTTGTCTTAGGTGCTTCAATCTTAGGATCTTCAAGAACTAAAATGCTGTTGGTCTTTGCCTTGTATGATAAAGCTGATAAACGTGCAAGTTCTTTAAGCTTCTGGTTCAGTTTAAAACCGTAAGTCCTTGGGCGTGGGCCGAATACCCTGGCACCACCGCGCATCAGAGGAGACTTTATGCTACCAGCCCTGGCACCACCTGTACCTTTTTGCTTTTTGAGCTTACGTGTACTGCCTGATACTGTAGATTTCTCCTTTGAACTGTGAGTACCCTGGCGCTGGTTTGCCAGATACTGTTTAGTGTCAAGATAGATGGCGTGATCGTTAGGTTCTATATTGAAAACCGCGTCACTAAGGGTAACTGTCCTGGCAGTCTTTTCCCCTTTATTGTTATAAACTTCTAGCTCCATCGTTCAATGATTACATATGATCCATTAGCACCGGGTACTGCACCCTTAACCAATAAAAGATTCTTTTCCTTAACTATTTTAATAATCTGGAGGTTAATAATCTTCCTTCTCTTGCTACCCATCTGGCCGGCCATGCGGATTCCTTTGAATACGCGTGAAGGCCATGAAGATGCACCTACTGATCCGGGAGCCCTTAACCTGTTGTGCTGACCGTGAGTTACTCCACCTACTCCGTTGAAGCCATGACGTTTAACAACACCCTGGAAACCTTTACCTTTGGTAGTACCTACTACATCAATAAATTCTCCTTCTACAAATACGTCTACCTCTACCTTTTCTCCAAACTGTTTACGGTGGTCGGCTTCAAAACGTGTAAACTCTACAAGTTTCCTCTTCGGAGTTACGCCTGCCTTTGCAAAATGGCCTTTCTCTGCCATCGTGGTATGCTTTTCCTTTTTATCTTCGAAAGCAAGCTGAATGGCTTCGTATCCATCAACTTCTTTTGTCCTGATCTGTGTGACAAAACAAGGGCCGGCTTCAATGACCGTTACTGGTATATTCTTGCCGTTAGCATCGAATACACTGGTCATTCCGATTTTTTTTCCTATAATTCCTGACATTGCAGTATCATGTTTAATTTGATGATTCTTATTTCAAGTAGCTCCCGGTGTTAATTACACCCTATCACACTTTAATTTCTACTTCTACGCCGCTGGGTAATTCAAGCTTCATCAGCGCGTCAATGGTCTTGCTGGTAGTGCTGTAGATATCAAGAAGACGCTTGTAAGAGTTTAATTCAAACTGCTCCCTTGATTTCTTATTGACAAAGGTTGACCTTAACACAGTGTAGATCTTCTTGTTTGTTGGTAGCGGAATTGGGCCGTTAACAACTGCACCGGTTGATTTTACGGTCTTAACGATCTTTTCGGCTGATTTATCTACCAGACTGTGATCGTACGATTTCAGTTTAATTCTGATCCTTTGGCTCACGTTACTTTGAGTTTATTGATTTAATGCTTTTCGTTATTTGATAAGGTATCCTTTAATCTTATATATAATGTCATCTGTCAATGCAGCAGGCAACACAGCGTAATGTGAAAACTCCATGCTCGAATTTCCCCTGCCTGATGTTATGGTACGTAACGCTGTTACATAACCAAACATTTCTGCTAAAGGAACATGGGCTTTTACAATCTGGTAACGGTTTTTATGCTCGATACCTTCAACACTTGCACGGCGCTTGTTCAGGTCACTTGTAATCTCACCTACATACTCATCGGGTACATTAACTTCAAGCTTCATAACCGGCTCCATAAGTACTGACTTTGCTTTACGGGCAGCTTCTTTGAAACCTACCTTTGCACATATCTCAAAAGCCAGGGCGTCTGAATCTACAGCATGGAATGAACCATCAATGATACGTACCTTTAAACTCTCTACACTGAATCCGGCAAGAACACCATTCTGCATAGCAACACGGAATCCCTTTTCAATGGCCGGTATATATTCCTTAGGGATGTTTCCACCCTTTACATCATTTATGAACTGTAATCCTCTTACTCCCTCGTCAGCCGGACTGATCTCAAAAAGAATATCAGCAAACTTGCCGCGGCCACCGGTCTGTTTTTTGTAAACTTCCCTGTGCTCAACAGTAGTGGTGATGGCTTCTTTATAAGCTACCTGCGGATTACCTTTATTTACTTCAATGTTGAACTCACGGCGTAAACGATCAGTGATAATATCAAGGTGAAGTTCACCCATACCGCTGATTACTGTTTGTCCGGTTTCTTCATCAATCTTAACATTGAATGTTGGATCTTCTTCTGCCAGTTTTACAAGTGAAGCTTCGAGCTTGTCAACATCATTCTGTGTCTTTGGCTCTACTGCCAGTGTAATAACAGGCTCAGGGAAAGTGATCGACTCAAGTACAATAGGATGCTTTTCATCGCAAACAGTATCACCTGTGCGCAATTCTTTAAATCCAACCAGTGCAGCAATGTCGCCGGCCTCTATATGGTCGAGCGGATTCTGTTTGTTGGCATGCATCTGCATAATCCTTGAAATGCGCTCTTTCTTATTAGTAGAAGTATTGAGCACATAGCTGCCGGCACTCAGAGTACCAGAGTAAACTTTAACAAAGGCCAGGCGGCCAACATAAGGATCAGTTGCAATCTTAAATACAAGTGCTGCAAACGGATCTTCAGAATTTGAATGCCTTGCTTCTTCTGCTTCAGTTTTTGGATTGATACCAATAACCGATTCTATTTCTGAAGGATTCGGGAGGTAATCAACAACTGCATCAAGCAATGGCTGAACACCTTTATTCCTGAATGAAGCACCACAGAGAACCGGAGTTATTCTTTGTTCAATAGTAGCTTTGCGGATAACAGCCCTCATTTCGTCGGCTGTGATGGAGTCATGATCAGCTACATATTTCTCAAAGAGCCTCTCATCTTCTTCAGCAACACCTTCTATCAGTTTAGTGCGGTACTCGTCAACTATCTCTTTAAGTTCAGAAGGAACCTCTGCAATAGTGAACTTAGCACCCAGTGACTCATCTGAATCGTCCCACAAGATTGCCTTATTGGTAACAAGGTCAACCACGCCTGTAAAGCCTTCTTCTTCGCCTACAGGAATCTGAACAGGAACAGGGTTAGCACCAAGCTTATCCTTAATCTGGTGTATTACCTCAAAATAATCAGCGCCTGACCTGTCCATTTTATTGACAAAGCTCAGACGCGGAACACCGTATTTATCTGCCTGTTTCCATACTGTTTCACTCTGCGGTTCAACACCGTCAACAGCACTGAAAATAGCCACTGCACCATCAAGTACCCTGAGTGAGCGCTCTACCTCAACGGTAAAATCGACATGCCCCGGGGTATCGATGATATTGATTTTATATTTTTCATCCCTGACATCCCAGAACACGGTAGTAGCTGCTGAAGTAATAGTAATACCTCTCTCCTGTTCCTGGATCATCCAGTCCATAGTAGCGGTACCTTCATGTACTTCACCAATCTTATAGTTCATGCCGGTATAATACAGTATGCGCTCGGTCGTCGTGGTTTTACCCGCGTCGATGTGCGCCATAATGCCGATGTTGCGTGTATGTAGAAGTTTCGCTGACATCTTTGTTGTTACTGTATTATTTGGGTTATCAGTTAATTTATTATTTACTAGAACCTGAAGTGTGAGAATGCCTTGTTAGCATCAGCCATACGGTGGGTATCCTCTTTCTTCTTGAATGCTGCACCTTCTTCCTTGTAAGCAGCCATAATTTCACCGGCTAACTTGGCAGCCATGGTTTTTTCGTGGCGTTTACGTGAGAAGAGAATCAGATTCTTCATACCTATCGAGCTCTTACGTGAAGGGCGGATTTCTGAAGGAATCTGGAAAGTAGCACCACCGATACGACGGCTGCGGACTTCCACATTAGGTGTTACATTGTTAAGTGCTTTTTTCCAAACCTCGAGGCCGTCTTCGTTTGTTTTTTCTGAAACGGTAGCGATAGCATCGTAGAAGATCTGGAAAGCCAGGTTTTTCTTTCCTGTGTACATCAGGTTGTTTACGAACTTGGTTACAAGCACGTCACCAAACTTTGGGTCAGGAAGAATGATTCTTTTTTTTGGTTTTGATTTCCTCATTGTTGTTTACTCTTATCGGTTACCTGAAACCGGAATTATTTTTTTCCTTTACCTTTTGCTGCAGGAGCTGCTGCTTTACCGCCTTTAGGACGCTTGGTTCCGTATTTTGAACGACGCTGGTTACGGCCATCAACACCTGATGTATCAAGGGCACCCCTGATGATGTGATACCTTACACCCGGTAAGTCCTTTACCCTGCCACCACGGATCATCACTATTGAGTGTTCCTGGAGGTTGTGGCCTTCACCCGGTATGTACGCGTTTACTTCCTTACTATTGGTAAGTCTAACCCTGGCTACCTTACGCATAGCTGAATTGGGCTTTTTAGGTGTAGTGGTATAAACCCTTACACAAACACCCCTTCGCTGCGGGCAACCGTCGAGAGCAGGTGATTTGCTCTTGAAGGTCAACTTTGTACGTCCTTTACGAACCAATTGCGAAATTGTAGGCATATCAATACTTTTAAAAATTTAGTTTATCGCTGCTTAACCCTATTTTTTTGGGACTGCAAAAGTACAACTATATTTGATTAATACAATGCGCTGAGAAAAAAATAATTACGTGCTGTAATCCTGCCTTTTCGATCTTGTAAAACTCTTGCCTGGCCTGCCTCTTACTAATTTACTTTCTTCAGCTTCCGGATTTAAACGGAGGGACTTTGATACCGGATAGACATTAATGGCTCTGCCTTTTTTTGACTAGACTTAATCAGCCTTCTTGCGAAGCGGCACTCTTGCCGTGTACTGATCGAAACCTTTAGGTGTCTAAATTTATCAGGTTCCCGTGATTCGCTAAAATCTCAGAAATTTCACAATCTGCTGGTATGCAAAACAAAGCATACCTTTGAATTGAGGGTGCAAAATTACAAATAAAAACCACACTTCCAACTTTTTCTGTAAAAAGTTTTAAAGAAAATGCAACATTATACTCCCGGCCGCAAATCACCTCACCCCGGCCCTCTTCTCAAGTAAAGGGAGATGAGGCGTTAAATAAGGGACTCTTTGATATTCGCACAGGCACTATCATTGCTGCAGAAGTTTTCAGGGAGGCAAGGAAACCGGCATATATACTTACTGTCGACTTTGGAGCACTGGTTATCAGGAAGACATCAGCACAGCTTGGCTCTGTGGACAAGGATGTGGTAACTTTACTTACAACTGAAAGAAAAGTGGAGAACGGTTTAAGGATCGGGTAGTGTAGTGGGTGGTGTATGGGCGGGAAAAAGTGTATGGGCGGAAAATCTTCCGCCCATACAAGTGAGTCATCTTGTTTTTCAACGTATATTTATCCCACTGATAAGTATACTACTATGAAAACCCTGCTCGCTGCTTTGTTAATTACAACCGCCGCTTTTTTCCCATGGCAATCTTCAGCCCAGATCCTATCATTCAAAACAACCAGGCTCAGCTTATATGATTCATTAAAATTATCAGGGTTACCGCCGCTCCGATTGAAGCAACCATCAAGGGATTTACTTCCCCCTGTTGTCGATAATTCGCAACTTCCCTACCTGAGGCCTGTGTTCTCACAAACAGGATATGAATGCGGACAGGCATCCAGTATCGGTTACCTTTTTACTTATGAGATGAACTGCAGCAGGAACACTCCGGCAGATATCCCAGAAAATCAATATACCCCCTATTTCCCATATAACTTCATTAACCACGGGATTTTTGAAACAGGGGTAAGCTATTATGAAACTTTTGAGGTGATAAAAAATGCCGGCTGTCCGACTATTGCCGATTACGGAGGCTACGACAGCGGGTTATTCAGCCGATGGATGGATGGCTACCAGCTATATTATAATGCCATGCATAACCGGCTTACAGATGTTTACTCAATAAAAGTTGATTCGCCGGAAGGCATCCAGACACTGAAGAACTGGATTTACGACCATGGCAATGGCTCTGCAGCAGGAGGACTGGCATGCTTCTATTCTGAGGTGGCCTCTAATATGTCAGACCTCCCTCCTGGTACACCTGAGGCTGGGAAGAAAGTTATAATTCACTGGGGTAATTTCCCCAACCATGCCATGACTATTTTAGGGTATAACGATTCTATACGGTTTGACTATAATAATGACGGACTATACACGAATGATGTTGACTTAAATAATGACGGCATTATTGATGTGCGTGACTGGGAAATCGGGGGCTTTAAGATGGTAAACTCCTATGGAACCCAGTTTTGGGGTGATGCCGGTTTTGCTTACCTGATGTATAAAACCCTGGCTGACAAGTACGGCATGGGTGGAATATGGAATAATATGGTTGTGGTGATTGATGTGAATGACACCCATGTACCAAAATTAACTGCCAAAGCCGGCATTACATATGGTTGCAGGAATAAACTTCGCATTACCGCCGGTGTATCTGCTGATCCTTCAGCTACTGAACCCGATTATATACTAGAACTTCCAGCATTCAACTTCCAGGGAGGCTGCCTGCCTATGCAGGGGGAAGGAGCTTCTGACACTATTGAAATAGGACTCGACCTAAACCCACTGCTCCATTATATCCAGCCCGGCCAGCCTGCCAGATTTTTCCTGATTGTGACTGAAGATGACGCAGGTGGTGAATACGCTGGCACCATCAATCATTTCTCTGTAATTGATTATACTACCGGGATGACTCAGTATAACAGCAATATCTCCAACCTTCCCATTGAAAACAACAGTTTAACAATGGTGCCGGTTACTGCGCAGGTAAACTATGATCCTGTGACGATCTTGTCGGATACCCTGCCCGAAACAGTCCTGTATAATAATGTCAGTTATAGTCTGCAGGCAACAGGTGGCACCCCTCCCTACCATTGGCATATGGCTGATGATTATATAAGGTACGACTCCACAGCCGGAATGCAGTCCATTAGTGCACATAAATTACAGCTCTCATCGTATTATAATGGTAAGGCTAAGATTAACCTGCCATTTGGTTTCCCCTTTTACGGGAAAGTATATGATGAAATTTATGCTACAGTCGACGGGTACCTGATGTTTGAGGATAATGAACTTCCGTGGCCGTATATAATTGAAGGCCGCACATTTTTTATACAAACCGCTATGATTGCGCCTGTCTTGTGCACTCCCTTTATAATCTCCGATCCGGAAAGTGGTATATGGTATGAGGAAAGCTCTGGTTGTGTTATCTTCAGGTGGCGACTTAATGTATGGGGAGCATCATGGTCAGTGTTTAATGCTACTGCTAAGCTTTTCCCATCGGGCAGGATTGAATTCAACTATGGTACTTCAAACCTTCCATCATGGGTAAAACGTTATCCGGGAATCTCAGGTGGTAATGGCGAAAACTTCCTGCTGATCAGCGATAACAGCTATTTCTCGCCCACACCAGGTCAAATGGTGATCTTTACCCCGCAACAAAACAACGGCCTGAACCTTTCAACTGATGGCGTACTATCAGGAAAGTGCATGCAGCCGGTGAGCAACAGTCCTTTAACCGTTTGTGTAAGCGACCGTGATAATATACGCGATTACCGCACGCTTTACATTTCAACAACAGGTTTACAGATTGATTACAATGTCACTGCCGGCAATGATAATAAGATAGAGTTCGGTGAGGATGTCTTGATGGATGTGATCATTACCAACCACAATCAATTTCCGGTTAACGAAATATCGGTTAACCTTACCGGGAATGACACCTATTACACTTTCGTGGATACTTCATCAGCAACAGGCAGCCTTTTACCCGGGGAGTCGGTACACCTTTATAGTACCTTCCACCTGGTAGCCTCGAATAATATACCCGACAGGCACCTGTCAAATATGATTATACAGGTTACAACGCCTGAAGGTGAATGGAACCGTGATATCACACTCAAGGCTTTCAGGCCCGTAACAGAGGTAAAGTTGGTTACTTACGATGATGACAATTACGGATTCCCTGAACCGGGTGAATCATTCGGTATGCATATACTGGTAAAGAACACCGGGGGAGCAAACCTTGTCAATGCACTTGCCACTGTCACCAGTGATGACCCGTACCTGACACTTCTCACTTCAACTGTTTCAATTGATACCCTCGCACCTTTCGGAGAATGGGAGCTCATCTACAGCATGGCACTCTCACCTCAAACTCCCATTGGCTACAATATAAACCTGCCTATAGAAATTACCGGCCACAACGGCTTTATATTCAACACACAAATACGTATACAACCGGGGATAGCCATTGAGAATTTCGAATCAAACGACCTAAGTTTATTTGGCTGGGAAACAGGTGCTGACCATCCATGGTATATCGAACAGGGCATAGCTTACGAAGGCAACTACTGTGCACGCTCAGCAGCAATCATCGACAACCAGTCATCTTACCTTAAGAGGTACTGGAATGTGCCTGCCGATGATTCAATATCGTTCTGGCTCAAGGTTGATTCAGAAACATTTGACGGCCTCAGCTTCTATATCAACAACCTGAAGAAAGGAGAGTGGTGGGGCAACACAGGGTGGTTTGAGGTGAAATATTATGTTCCTGCCGGTGAAAAGACATTTAAATGGACTTACAAGAAGAATGCATGGGACTCTAACGGCGAAGATTGTGCCAGGCTCGATTATGTAGTCTTTCCTCAACTGACCGGAAGCATACCTGTTACGAACCTTCAAATACCTGCAAAGCTTTCCCTTTATCCAAACCCTGCAAAGGATGAGTTTACCATCAGGTATACTCTTTCACAACCCGGGCCTGTGAGTATCACCATCTATAACACCCACGGCCAAAAGATATATCATCAGGAAGCAACTTTGCAGCCAGGCGAGTACACTTTATCGCCGGCCTTAGGCACACTAACACCAGGTATGTATACGGTGCAGCTGACTACTGCCGGTGGCAGTGTGGTCAGGAAGATGTGTAAGATGTAGAGGAACGTTGGGGCGGAAGATCTTCCGCCCTTACATGGAGCTCTGCCTGGGCTACCATATACCTCCATGGTTCTGCCACCACATGATAGGGTTGTCTGATATGTAGTCAGTATCCTGATATACTCATCGTGGTCCCTTATGATATGCTCGTAGGTCACGGTGCCACACAAATCACATATGTATATCATTGCTTAATATGTCGTTAATCGCATAAGTTATATTTTGTAATTTTCTTAATTTTTATATTGGAGGTCAGAAATTAGTTACATATATTTGTGCTTAACAAAATTAAAAGGAGGTATTGCCTATGTATAAGTAAACTGGGCAGTAATGTCCAGACTTTACTTCAAAATATGAAACACTATATTTTAACCGCAAGTGCCTTATTGATAGCGCTCCTAAGTTTTGGTCAGAATTCTTTTCTTCGTATATATAAATCAGACCAAGACAATATTACGTACTCTATTATTCAAAATTCAAATAATGATTATCTTCTTGCGGGAAGAATTCAAATAGAAAATGGCATTTATTATCCGTATTTATTAAAAATATCTGATTCAGGGAGTATAATTGTGGAGAAGACAGATACCTTGTTAGTTGATGGCTCATATACCAGAATATTAAACAAGCACTTTGATCCCTATCATCATTGGCTATTTTGCAATTCTCAAAGTGAGTTTTCTAGTAAATTGGATATATACTCCATTGATGATCAATTAATAAAAAGTAATCCATCCACATTTGTATTCACTGACAATTTAGCTACTAGTGTACAAGATGCAATCAATGTATCAGATAGTATTCTCTTTTGCCTATTAATAAGGCAAACAAACGAATTTCCAGATTTTGCCTTACTTAAGTATAAATTGAATGATAGCTCATTCCAATTCTATCAGCCAACAAATCCAGGAATGAGAATTCCTTCAAATCTATTCCTTGACACATCTGATAATTTGAAAATATCTTATTGGGGACAAAGCTTAAGACTTGAAGGAGCCAATAAAATCTTAACCTTTGATTTTGACTTAAATCAACAATCTATATTCGCTTTTTCTACAGATATTGTTGGGGATTTGCGTATTTCGGGACTGAATGATACTTCTTTTCTTGCAACCGGGTCTTCTTATTCATATAATGACACACAGAGAGTTAGAACATACAAAGTCAATTATAGTGATGCGATTGTTGATTCAATAGAATTAAATTATGGCTATGATACAATATCTTATCCGGGGGCTGGACGATGTATGTTGGTCACTGATTCGAATATTTGGGTAACAGCAATGTACAATATTAAACCTCATCAAATGCCTTACAGTAATGACCCAAATTGGATACAATTGAGTAGACTAGACCACAATCTTAATGTCATCAGTCAGCACTATTATGGAGGAGATGGTTGTTATGTTCCTTATGATATTATCGAATCAAATGATTCTGGCATTGTTGTTATAGGAAGCTATTTTGATCCAAATGCAATTCCTTACTTACATCAATTAGATCCATTTCTCTTAAAGACCAACAGTGAAGGAATTGTGGTCTCATCTAATACGCATGATTCTCCAATTACTCATGAAGCAATAGTATTCCCAAATCCAGGAGCAGTTTACCTGCAAGTAATATTAGCTTTTCAGCATAAATCAGCTGTGATACAACTATTTAACTCTATAGGCCAAATAGTACTTGAAAAAACGATTAGTGACATAAATGATAAAATTGATGTTTCATTCCTCTTAACTGGTGCTTATATCTATAGAATATCGACTGATCAAAAAATTATCGGAACAGGCAAATGGTATAAATCTAAGAATTAGCCAGAGCTGATTAACAGGAGGTGCTGCCGCATTAACTCCTACTAATGCTTTTTTTTCCTAAGTTTGGACACCCAAACATCCACCACTATGGCTTCCTCCTTTAAGATCCCCCACACTTATGTGATCATCTTCACTATCATTATTATTGCTGCTGTTTTCACCTGGTTTGTGCCGGGCGGGGCATTTGAGCGTGAGGTAATTAAGACATCAGGTGGTGAAAGTATGGTCATCAAAACCGACTCTTTCAAGTACATCGATAACCAGCCGCAAACCTGGCAGATATTTTCGGCTTTCTATAAAGGGTTCGTGCGATCACCGAAGATTATTGTATTCATTCTTATCCTTGGTGGTGCTTTCTGGATTCTCAACGAAAGCAGGGCTATTGATATGGGCGTATATGCATTCCTCAAGAAGAGCGATAAACTCAACCGTTTCAGCCTTATCCGGAAGCTTGGGGTAAATAATATTATCATCACCGTTGTGATGCTGATCTTCAGCTTCTTTGGTGCCATATTCGGCATGAGTGAAGAAACCATAGCCTTTGTGATCATCTTTGTGCCAATGGCTATAAGCATGGGTTATGACTCCATTGTGGGGGTCTGCATGTGCTTTATAGCCGCAGGTATGGGTTTTGCAGGATGCCTTATGAACCCTTTTACCCTTGGTATTGCACAGGAGATTGCCGGTCTGCAACTCTTTTCAGGATTAGAATACCGTTTTGTTATCTGGATGATCGTTAACATTGTGGGCATCAGCTATGTATTATGGTATGCTGCCCGTGTAAAGAAAAACCCAACCAAATCAGTTGTTTACCACGAGGACAGCTACTGGCGTGAGCACCATGCGAAGGCTGATCTTGAAGTATCAGAAAGATCGTATAAGTCGACATGGTTCACCTATTTTGCAGTACTGGGAGCAATAATCCTTGCTGCTGTTAAATGGCCTGACTCACCTATAGCACTCGGTGCCAATGTATTCAACTTACCTGCCATACCAGTCATGGCAGTACTTTTTGCCATCACCGGTTATATGGCTGCCAGGAAATCAGTACAGGCCTTTGTCCTTAATATCCTGATCTTCACAATCCTGTTCCTTGTAATCGGTGTAACAGGATTTGCCTGGGGACTCCTGGAACTTGCTGCCCTGTTCTTTGCTATGGCCATAGTATCAGGCATTGCTATGGGAAAGAATGCCAACGACCTGACTAAATTATTTGTCACCGGCGCAAAGGATATTATGTCGGCTGCACTGGTTGTGGGACTTGCAGGCGGCATTATAGTAATACTTGAAGACGGTAGGATTATTGACACGATTTTATACAGCATCTCCAGGTCAATTGAAGGCATGGGTAAGATATCAACCCTCAGTATGATGTACGTATTTCAGTCGGGATTAAACATGATCATTACCTCAGGCACTGCAAAAGCCGCACTGATAATGCCCATCCTCAGGGATATCTCTGATATGGTAAACCTGTCGAAGCAGGCAACTGTAACAGCTTTCCATATTGGCGACGGATTCACCAACCTCATTACTCCAACCTCAGGCGTATTAATAGGCGTATTAGAAGTTGCCAGGATACCTTTCAGTAAGTGGTTTAAGTGGGCCTGGAAGCTGATCCTGATTTTCGTGATCCTCGGCTGGCTGTTGCTGATACCAACGGTTACCATGCAGTTAAACGGGTTTTAGGGTTTTTCGCCCTGTATGGGCGGAAGATCTTCCGCCCTTACTCTTTTCGCCGCTGGGAGCCCCTTTGGCACTTTTATCTCCTGTTTTAAAGCATTGGCGTCGTTGGTATTGTATTCAAAGCGCCGGATATTGGTAATGCCATCCCGCACAATAGTCTGAACTATCGGGGCATAGACCAGCTTATTATTTACAATGAAGGCAAGTCGTTTGTCGTATGATTTATAAGTGGAAAGGGCAAATGCTTTTTTGCCATATTCATCCATTGTAACAACCAGTCCCGCATAGTCAGGCCTTGACCCCCTGAAATTAGTTTCATACATTTCTACCGAACTAAAATTTCTTTCTGTTACAATTGGTTTCGGATCTATAAAATAGGTTTCATCAGATTTATCCAATTTCCGTTCAAAGTAATTTGGTGTTTCGCTGATATAATACCAACCTGTTACTAGCGTAGTGTCACGGACATTTTTCTCCAGTGCTGCATTGATTCCAGGCTGCTGTTGCAATGATGCACACTGGAAAATCACAAACAGGCTATCCTCACTGTATAACTTTGCAACTTTGAATGATTCGCAAATATGCTCATCTATAAGTCCCTTTAATTCAGTGACTACATAATCGCACATTTCAGGATTGAACCTGTTTTTTACCTCCGAATACTTGTACTCATTAACCTTCTTGAAATACTGCGAATTGACATAAAAGGGTTTACCATCTGATGTAGCATAGACTGTAACGGATAATGTGCTGTATACTTCAGCGCTTAAGCCGGCACGCGAATATAAACCGGCCCCTGTAAGTATAGCATTAGTATTATGTTCAGAATCAGTAATGTTGTGGCTTTCTATCAATACAACATAATCGAATTGTCCAATCAGCGATTTAATCCATTTTTTCATCGGCTGAATTCCGGGATAACCGACAAGATGAGACGGTAACTCTATTTTACTGACCTCATATTTCTCACTTAAACCGGAAACCACTATCTGCTCAGCATAAGTTGAAGGATTAAAAGCACAAGGCAGACGGTTTTCACTGTTATTGAAAATAGTAAATGCCACATACTCATAAATGAGCGCAGAATCTGCATCGTTTACAACAGCAACTTTTATTTTTGAAGTCGCCGGAGTTGCAATGGTAAGCAGCGACAGAAAGAGTAATAATGATCTCATGCTCTTGGCTTAAAAGGTAATCCCTTAATCGTTTGAAATCATGATCTGCCCTGTATGGGCGAAAAATCTTTCGCCCATACAGGGGCATTATTTTTCATAAAAAACAATTCCAACCCTCTCAATATGCTCAATAAGGTTGGCATTGGTGATTTTCGAGAATATGTTAATATCGAATTTATATGGCAGCAGCAAATCGTCTAATTCAAACTCTATCTTCGACAGCATCTTTAAATCAATGCCATCACCAATTAACGTAAGATCGATATCCGAGGATTTCTCAAAATTACCTATAGCCCGTGAACCGTAGAGTATCACGCGGTCAATCTGGCTGTTTTTAGAAAACACCTTCCTGATTCTCTTAATTTCACCCTCAGATAAACCTGATTTATCCATGATTTCTTTTAGAACTTAGATTCCATTACGTTGCGGAATTCAAGAAAGGCAGGGTAATAATCAGCTATTATTTTAGTATAAATCTCCTCGGAAGTGTCTTCATTGTATGTATGAGATGTTTTATTCCTGCTGCTGATCATATCCATCCATACAGTACCATCAGAAATCAACTTTAACTGAAACGCTTCCCTTGTTGCATCCCTGCTTCCACCCACAGTGTTATTACCCTGATACTTAGCATAATCCTTCATCACATTCCATGCAAGTTCATGAGTATACTCAAACCGTTGTATGAGTCCTTCTTTAATAATTTCATCCAGTGTGGCTTTATCAGTAGTACCCTTGTCCGGTTCATTTTTAATAAATTGCACGGCCTCTGATAACTTATTAAGTGCTTTAAGGAAATTGGAAAACCGTTGTTTCCATCTGATATCTTCTTCCATGCTTTAAGGGTCTTTCAGGCTCAAATTTAGGAATAAATAAGGACCTGTGATATTTTTGCCTATTTACTTTCCGTTGTTAAAGTAATATTTAATTGCCAGAATCCCCTGCAAATCTGCAATAGCACCAATGCCCGGCAGAACAGAGAAAAACCTGCTTACCTGCCTGTCAGCATAAATAACAGGTGAGTACTGAAGCCCTGTGTCGAGTTTGAATTTATCACTTAACCGCCATGAAACGCCTGCCTCAATACCTGTTGCAATGAAATATCCTGATTCTGAAACCTGGTTATGTCCCTCTTCATATCGCCCTGACTGGTCGAAGTACCCATTTATAATTCTAACTCCTCCGAAAAGGGCGCTTTTCTTTACCTCCTTATGATGATAGTACCTGATTCCTGCAGAAGCAAAGAATCCGGAATTATTAAAGTCACTCAACCCGTCGTATACTTTATACACACTGCCTTTCATATGGTTATCAATCATTACTCCGGCCGACAGTTGCAATGCCCAGTGGGGATTCAGATTGTTTTCAAACCTCAGGTCTATTGTTTTCCCGTTCAGTGGAGGCAGGTTCAGTCCTATGGAATATTTACCTTGAGTTTCCTGCGTGTAGGAATGTAATGTGATTTGTATGGCAACTAATGTTAAAATCAGCTTTTTCATTTTTGGATCTGAAGACCCAAAATTAAGAAATAAAATGCATATATACTCACTTAGATTATAAGCGTTGCATTGTAACAAATCTATTACCTGTACTGAGGTGTTTTATCTCAGTCAACTGCTATAATTCATTATTTCAATTTTATAACAACGCTCTGAAAAAGTCTTCATCAAATGGTTCCATCCATAAAAAGTTAAGCTTCATTTGCGGATAGTTTGATGTAAACAATTTATATTTTTCCGGTTTTACCTGTAGCTTATTGAATTTAGCTTCAAACGCCATAGGATGTTCATAATGAGCTAACACAAAATCAACTTCATTTCCTGCAGTGGTACGCCAGTATTTTATTTCATCCGTTTCATTGATCTCTGTCAAAAGCTTAAAAACAGTATTTTCCCAGAGTTCACCCTTGTCAGGTCGCTGAGTAATGGATTGAAAATTATTTACAAGGCAATTCCTCATTCCGTTATCCATTACATAAACCTTTTGCATTTTGGTTAATTCTTTCCGCAGGTTACTGAAGTAGGGCTTTATGAGTGATATATGAAAGCACTTTCGTAGGATATTCAGGTAGTTATCGACTGTTTCATTCTTTATTTGCAGTGAAGATGATAGCTCATTCACGTTTATTAGGCTTCCGGTTTGAGAGGCCAACAGTTGAAAGAGTTTATAAAAGGCAGTTTCATTTTGAACTCCCGACTCAAGTATATCCCTTTTGACAAATGAATCTCTAATTTCCCGCAATCTGTGAATCTTATCCTGCATATCAGGTTCAGTTACTATTGCCGGATAGCCTCCATACAACATATACTTTTCCCATTCAATTCTCAGCAAATCAATTTGGGTACTCCTATAACCAGGGCGGGAACGGATATTTACCAGTTCTTCAAGCAGCGCCGTTTTTTCGGTAAGCTCCAGACACTCATCAAAAGAGCAGGTGTATAGATGAAATAAACGCTTTCTGCCTGCCAATGAATCGGTAAACCTGCTATCTATATAGAAAGCGCTGCTACCTGTAGCAATGATCTTCACTTTGGCAGCATACTCATCATAAAGAAGTTTAAGGAAATTGGAGGGGTCATCCAAATACTGAATTTCATCAACCAAAGCAACCACCTTATGCTCAGATTCGGGTAGAAATTTCAGTAAATTGACAGGGCTTTGATTTAACTCTGAAAGAATAGCCTTGTTTTCAAGATTTAGAAAAACAACCGGCAAAGAATTCTCTCTGCAATGGTCTTCAATTTGTCGCAAAATTGTTGATTTCCCGGTTTGCCGTGCACCTGTGATAATGCTGAATTCCTTCTTAGGTAAATGGTTCAATATTTTCCAAAACAATTTTCTTTTTACCATTTCTCTGCTTTTTTGCAAATTTAAGCATAAATTCGGATATTTTACCCCATGCACCGGTAATATTATCGGATAATTTTCCCCATGCAGTGGTAAATATATCAGAAAAGTCCTTTTAACACCTCAGTCAACTGCTCCGACTCAATCAAAAACCCGTCATGCCCGAAATCTGAATATATCTCCTTATAAGTGGCGTTTGGGAAGAGCGTGGCAAGGTGCTTTTGTTCTGGAACCGGGTAAAGAATATCAGTGGTGATTCCAATGACCAGCGTTTTTGCCGTTATTGCAGAAAGCCGTTCATGTAAATCAGGCCTGGTGCGGTAAATATTGTGTGAATCGATAAAACGGGTGAGGATATAATAAGGGTATGCATTAAACCTCTTCACCAGCTTATCACCCTGGTACTGCTGGTAGGACGAAGCCCTGAAATCAGTCAGTTTTTCATCGGTTGTTTCAGCCTGTGTCAGATTGTAGGCTTCTGAAGTCCTGTAGCTAATAAGGGCCATGGAACGGGCTGCCTTCAGACCTTCCCTTCCGTCAGTTTCCTTTGCGGGATATTGCGGATTATCCTTATTCCTGAAGCCTTCTGCAAAAGTATAATCAGCCATCAGTGCCAGGCGTTGCGACTCATTAAAGGCAATAACCCACGGACTAGCCTTTGCACTGCAGGCAATTAAAACAATGTGGCTGAATAACTCCGGTATCATGATGGCCCATTCCATCGACTGGAATCCGCCGATTGAACCTCCGATTACCATATGAATATGCTTTATACCAAGGTGTTCACGCAGCAGGTCGTTAACCCGAACAATATCCCTGATGGTAATTTCAGGGAAAGTATGCAGCCACTGCCTGCCGGTATCGGGATTTATTGATAACGGACCTGTGGTTCCATAGCAAGAGCCAAGCACGTTGGCGCAAACAACGAAATAACCATCCGTATCAAAGCAAAGCCCTGGTCCTACCATCCCCGGCCACCAGTCTGCTGCATCAGAATTTGCAGTCAGCGCATGGCAGATCCAGATAACGTTATCCTTTGCTTCATTCAATGCGCCCCAGGTATGGTATGCTAGTTCAAGTCCGTTGATGATTTCTCTTGATTCAGTAATAAAGGGAGAGGAATGATTATAACGTTGTGTCTGCATAAGTGCAAAAATATGTAATTGATTTGTCTTATTAAGGATTTATCAGGGCAATAAACAGGTATCATCCGGGGTAAGATCCCCGGTTGATCCCCGGTTATTCCCCGGTTGTTCCCCGGTTGTTCCCCGGTTGATCAGAATCGAATACTACTAAAAAAGGGATAACTGTCTGAAATATAAAGCATTTGA